>Ga0105249_10001693_pt1 | contig 19305 bp, 19 predicted proteins | sample KBSS44metaG_FD_81522 | JGI IMG/M metagenome (GOLD analysis project Ga0105249, IMG submission 81522) | Switchgrass rhizosphere microbial communities from Kellogg Biological Station, Michigan, USA - KBS S4-4 metaG | ecosystem: Host-associated > Plants > Roots > Rhizosphere > Soil | place...
TATTCGTGACCTTCTTCGTCATAATGCAGGTTTAGGTAATGGTGACCGGCTTTGGTTGTTTGGATATTCTTCTGAGGAAATTGTACGACGCATGCGATATATGAAACCAGCTTATTCCATGAGGTCATCTTTTATTTATCAGAATCTAATGTATGTGGTAGCCGGGGAGGTAATAAAAAAAGTAAGTGGCATTCCATGGAATGAGTTTATTACCAAGAGAATTTTTCAACCATTGGGAATGAATCATACCTATACAAAATTCACCGATGCAAAGGTTGAGCAAAGTATAATGACGCCACATTTTTATTATGGTGATACAGTTATTAAAACCATTCAAGCGATTGATTTTGGTGGTTACGATCCCGCGGGCAGTGTTGTATCCTGTATAGATGATATTACAAAATGGATGCAGTTTTTGCAGGATAGTGCGATCGTAAATGGAAAAAGATTGATCAAGGCAGAAACATTTGCTGAATTTTTTAAACCGCAATCAATTGTTTCCCGGGCTGAATTTTATCCTACCCAGGAAAAAACACATCCTCACTGGACAACTTATGGTTTGGGATGGTTTCAGCAGGATTACCGTGGTCGTATGTTTCAGTTTCATACAGGCAGTCTTGATGGAGCTGTTGCTATTTTTGGTTTTATGCCAGAAGAAAAATTTTCTATTTACATCTTCAGCAATCTTGATCATACCGAAATACGACATGCATTAATGTGGAAGGCAACTGATTTGTGGTGCTTTAATGATAATAACCATGATTGGAGTACGGAATTGTTTTACCATTATAAAAAAATAAGGGATTCTGTCCGTATTAAAGAAAAGGAGAAGGAAGCAAAAAGAGTAAATGGAACGAAGCCTTCGTTGCCATTTACCGGATACGCAGGAAAATTTACAAATGAGATTTACGGAGATGCAGAGATCATACTAAATGGAAATGACCTTACAATAAAATTTCCGAATAAGATCAACCTTGCATTAAAACATTGGAATTATGATGTATTCAGAGGCTATTACAATTATGATTGGTATGGAAAAACATGGATCACTTTTTCACAGAACTCAGATGGAAAGATCTCGCAGTTTGAATATGATGGAGCTATTTATCGAAAGAAAGAATAGCCTCCTTTAGCTCCAAGATCTTAGGGCCTGATCTTTGTATATCGGATTTAAATACTTTACCATGCTTCCAATTGGTGATGATGACTCCGACAGACGCTTTGCTCCCCTTATTAATTACGTATTGATCGCAATAAATATCCTTGTGTTTGTTTTTTTTCAAGGAATGGGTGGCAACGAGAAATTTACTTATGCATTTTCAACCGTGCCTGCAGAAATTCTGACGGGAAAGGATATTGCAACGGGTGTATTAGAGCCTACACCCATACCGGTTTATTTCACTCTTATTACTTCCATGTTTATGCATGGCGGCTGGGCTCATCTTTTAGGGAATATGTTATTTCTATGGGTCTTTGGAGATAATATAGAGAATCGAATTGGCCATTTACGTTACCTGATCTTTTACCTGATTTGTGGAATCATTGCCTCATTAAGTCACGTTTTTGTATCTGGTTCTTCTTCTCTGATACCAAGTCTTGGTGCATCGGGAGCTATCTCGGGAGTGTTAGGAGGATATTTACTTCTTTTTCCATCACGCAGAGTACGTGTAATCATGGGCAGGGGCATAACGGAAGTTCCGGCCTTTGTTGCACTAGGTATTTGGATAGTGTTCCAGGTAATAAGCGGAATGGGAATGTTAGGCGGTGATCAAACCGGGGGCGGAGTTGCTTATGCTGCTCACATTGGCGGTTTTGTTGCTGGCCTGGTGCTTATAAAATTGTTTGATATCGGGGGAAGACAAGGAACAGTGGTAAATCGCTGAGAGATACTATAATTTATTTATCCGCATTCCCTTAGAAAGGCGTATTTGCATTACCTTTGCCGCCTCAAAAAAATGCGATAAATGATCAGTGTAAAAGATCTGAAATTAGCTTACGGTAAAAGAGTTTTGTTTGAAGAAGTTAATCTCAATTTCACCAAGGGGAATTGTTATGGTGTAATTGGAGCAAACGGAGCTGGTAAGAGTACTTTCTTAAAAATATTAAGTGGCGAAATAGAGGCGAATAAAGGAACTGTCGAAATAACTCCTGGCGAAAGACTGGCGGTTTTAAAACAAAACCAGTTTGAATTTGATGAACAAACAGTTTTGAATACAGTAATGATGGGGCATACTAAACTCTGGGCAGTGATGAAAGAAAGGGAAAGCATTTATGCACTGGCTGATTTTACTGAAGAAGATGGAATGAAAGCCGCAGAGTTGGAAGGAGAGTTTGGTGAAATGGGTGGTTATACAGCTGATAGTGATGCGGCAACTTTATTAAGTGAGCTGGGGGTGAACGAAGAATATCATCAATCACTGATGAAAGATATTCCTTCGAATTTAAAAGTTCGGGTGTTGCTGGCCCAGGCATTGTTTGGCAACCCCGATGTTTTATTACTGGATGAGCCAACCAATGGTTTGGATATTGAAACCATTAGTTGGTTGGAAAACTTTTTGGCTGATTATGAGAACATCGTTCTGATCGTAAGTCACGATCGTCACTTTTTAGATGCAGTTTGTACACACGTGGCAGATGTTGATCGCCAGAAAATAAAAATATTTACAGGTAACTATACTTTCTGGTACGAATCTTCACAATTGATGGCCCGCCAGATCGGTGATAAGAATAAAAAAACAGAAGAGAAGAGGCAAGCATTATTAGATTTCATTGCTCGATTCAGCGCCAATGCATCAAAGAGTAAACAAGCAACTTCAAGAAAAAAAGCATTGGAAAAATTGACCATAGAAGAAATAGAACCGAGCTACAGAAAATATCCTGGTATTATTTTTCAGCAGTTGCGTGAAGTTGGCAACCAGATATTGCAGGTAGATAAGTTAGAAAAGTCTGTTGATGGCAGGCCACTTTTTAAAAATGTAACATTTACTGTAAATAAAGGAGACAAGATCGCATTGCTTAGTCGCGACCCACTTGCAGTAACAAGTTTCTTCAGCATTATTACAGGTGAGACAATATCAGATAGCGGTTCTTATTCATGGGGATCAACAGTAACACATGCTTATTTGCCACAGGAAAACAGTCAATACTTTGAAAAGGAAATGAACTTAATGGATTGGCTTCGCCAATATGTACCGGATCATGTGAAGGATGTAGATGAGCCCTTCTTAAGAGGCTTTTTAGGCAAAATGCTTTTCAGCGGTGATGATGTGTTGAAAAAAACAAACGTACTGAGCGGTGGTGAAAAAGTCCGTTGCATGATCAGCCGCATGATGCTGCAAAACCCCAATGTGATCTTACTGGATCAGCCAACAAACCATCTTGACCTGGAAAGTATTCAAAGCTTTAACGAACAATGCACGGATTTTAAAGGTATAGTATTACTTACCAGTCATGACCATACATTCATGGAAACAGTTGCCAATCGTGTTATCGAACTTACGCCAAATGGAATCATTGACCGGTTGATGGAATTTGATGAGTATTTGGTTGATGAAAGAGTGAAGGCGATGAAGGAAGAGATGTATCGATAAGGACTATAATTCTTTAATCATAATCTTTTTCCATCTCACCTTTATTCTACCGCCATCATGGATCTGCAAAGCAAGAAAGCCATTGCCTGCACCGATCTTTTCATCTTTCAGATAGATCATTTGATGACCGTTCAGCCAGGTCGTTACTTCATCACCGACTACTTTTAATTTCAGTTTATTCCATTTTCCTGTTTTCAAATATTTTTCATGTGTTGAATCAGGTTGTATCAACCAACCACGGCCATAAGATTCATAAATACCAGCGGTATGATGATTCAGAGGAGCCACTTCACATTGCCAGCCACTAATCTTTACACCGTCAATCGATGAACGAAAAAATACACCACTGTTGCCATTGGCTTCCTGTTTGAATTCGAGTGTTAGCTCAAAATTTTTATAATTCTTATTTGTTGAAAGATATCCGTACTGTTTATCAGGTCCACTTTCACAGATTAACTCTCCATTCTCTACATACCATTTTTCAGTTCCATGAATTGTCCATCCTGTAAGATCTTTTCCATTAAATAACGAACCTGTTTTTTGGCTATAAATATTTTGAGCAAGAAAGACGATGGCCACGAGAAAAATAATTTTCATATCAGCAATTTGATGGAAGATAGAAAAATGTTCAGGAAACAGGAACAAATTTTTTGCTACATCTTTTCTTATCTTTCGTCCATGTCAAAATTTTCAGTAAAAAAGAACATTGCAAAAGCAAAGACGATTTCCACAGATGTATATACTTCTGCTGAAGCATTTGAAATATTCAAGGAGAAAATATTTGCTTCATCATGGCAGTTTATCGGTGATACTGATCTTGTAAAAGAAAAAGGCAGTTGTCACCCTTTCACTTTACTAAGTGGTTATTTAAATGAACCCTTGTTGTTGACAAAAGATGAGCAGGAAAAAATTCATTGTCTTTCGAATGTTTGCACTCACCGCGGAAATTTATTGATATATGAACCATGTAAGGCTGCGAATCTTCGTTGTAAATATTATGGTCGTATGTTTAACCTTGACGGCAAATTCAAATCGATGCCGGAATTTAAAGAAGTGGAAAATTTTCCTACAGAAGACGATAATCTTCATGAGTTGCCTTTGTTTCAATGGGGTAAACTTTTGTTCACTACTTTAAATAAAAAATACAACCCCGAAATTTTTTTTAAAGACATGATGAAGCGAGTGGAGTTTCTTCCGCTTGATGAATTCAACTTCCGTCCTGATCTTTCAAAAGAATATTTTATTAATGCTAACTGGGCTTTGTATTGTGAAAATTATCTCGAAGGTTTTCATATACCATTTGTTCATTCGGGATTGAATGCTGTAATTGATTTCAGTGATTATACTACTGAGTTATTCTTTCCTTTTTCAAGTGTACAAATTGGTATCAACAAAACCGGTGAGGATTATTTTGATCTTCCCGAATCATCACCTGAGTACGGGAAGAAAGTTGCCGCTTACTACTTTTGGGTATTTCCAAACATGATGTTTAATTTTTATCCATGGGGGTTATCCGTTAATCTTGTTCAGCCGCTGGCCGTGAACAAAACAAAAGTCTGTTTTCTTACTTATATATGGAAAGAAGAACTCAGGAGCATAGGAGCTGGAGGCGACCTTGATAAAGTAGAAAAAGAAGATGAAGAAATTGTGCAACAGGTACAGAAAGGAATTCGTTCAAGATTTTATAAGCAGGGCCGGTATTCAGTAACAAGAGAAAAAGGAACACATCACTTCCACCAATTACTGGCTGAGTTTATTGGTAAAAAATAATTATGCCACAACAACACCAGGATTTTAAACGAACCATCGGACTATCTACTGCAACCGCACTTATTATCACCACTATTATTGGCTCCGGAATATTTATGCGCCCCGCTGAAATGGCGGGACTCCTCGGATCTCCAATTCTAATTTTTACTGTTTGGATCGTTGCAGGACTTTTTACCATGCTTACCGTAATGGTATTGGCTGAGATAGCTGCAATGCTTCCCGAAACAGGCGGCACATATGCTTTTATGCGGCACATGTATGGTGATTTCTGGTCTTACCTATACGGCTGGGCAGCATTTGCAGTCGTCAATTGCGCAGGTTCGGCGGGTATTGCTTTTATCACTTCTCAATACATTGAATACTTTTTTAAGCTTCCAAGATTTTCACTGGCCGTTGAACAATCCGTTATATTTCATATTCCATTGGTAGGAGATATTTTTCCTTTGCAGGATTTTGGAGTAAAGATCCTTACTGTTATCATTCTTTGCATTTTCACATTTGTCAGCTATCGAAGTACAAAAACCAGTGGTCTGTTGATGAATATCTTTTCTGCCGCAAAAGTTGCTGCAATTGTTTTACTGGTAGGAGGCTTATTTGTTTCAGGTAAAGGCTCCTTTTCAAATTTTATTCAGTCGTCAGAAATTATAAAACCTGCAGGCTTTGCACTTGTAACTGCATTTGTAGCCGCCTGTAATGGGGCATTGCAGGCATTTGACGGGGCGAATAACATGCTATACATTACTGGTGAGATCAAAGACCCGGGCAGAAATATTCCGCGAAGTTTGTTTATTGGCTTAACAACCTGCATCGTCATTTACCTTATCATCAATGCGGCTATGATCTATGTGTTGCCGGTTGATAAAATGGCCGGTTCATCGTTGGTGGCTTCTGATGCAGCTACTTTTGCATTCGGCGTTATTGGCGGTGGGCTGATCGCATTTCTTATTAGTTTTTCGGTAATGGGTACAACAGCGTCGAATGTATTTACGGCACCCCGAATGACTTTTGCTATGGCGCAGGACGGACAGTTTTTTAGAATGGCCGGTAAAGTGCATCCTAGGTTTAATACACCTGGGAATGCACTGCTGGTTCATCTTGGGCTGATGATCTTAATGGTTCTAAGCGGCTCTTTTTTTATACTGGCCGATATGTACATTTTCATTGTATGGACATTTAATCTTATGTTGATGATCGGCATTTTTATCCTGCGTAAAAAAATGCCTGACAAGGAAAGACCTTATCGTGTTTGGGGATATCCGTGGGTACCGATTCTTGTAATTCTATTCAATGCATTTTATCTCATCATTACATTAGTTGATGATATTCAAAATTATATTGAGGGTAAAACAAGATTAATGAATTCTGTATTCGGCATTCTGGTTACTGCTGCCGGTATCCCTCTTTATTATTATTTCCGTTGGAAGTATAAAAACAAAACAGATATTAATGTCTCAAAACCGGTATAGGATTTCTCCGTTTCTGGAAAAATAGTACATAAGTTATAGTGTCTTTCATACATCTTTTATCTAAATTAGATATACGAACCTAATCCGATCCTGTTAGTCCCGTTAATCCTGCTGGAAAATACCGTATCCGACACGGCAGGTATAGTTTGCCACCGGCGAACATTCGGGTTGAACCAGCATCATCTACCAGAACAAATTAAACCCCCGGTCAAGTACCGGGGTTGTTTTTTTATAGATACAAGTTACATGCACCTATTTTTGCTTCAAATTTTTCTATGCGCTACATGAAATGGATCGGTTTGTTTGCAGTAATACTCTTGATTGCTTCATGTTTTATGCCATGGGTTATTATTACATCTCAAAATATTATTGTCAGCGGCGTTGATTCTACTGGTACAAATTTTGGCAAACCTGGTTATGCTCATTTTGTGTTGAGTTTTTTCTTTATCATTTTTCATCTTACTCCAAAACTTTGGGCTAAACGAGTCAACTTATTAGTGGTTGCATTAAACATTGCATGGGCAGTAAGAAACTATTTTATAATTTCCACTTGTAGGGAAGGCGATTGTCCTGAAAAACAAATTGGATTATGGCTTGTATTGCTTGCTTCAGTTCTTATGCTAATCGCTGCACTTTTCCCGGATATACAATTGAAACAAGAAAAGAAAGTTTAGGCTATCCTTCAAATAATTTGGCCACGCCAAATGCTGCGCCGGCTGCCGCTGCGCCTATCAGCATTACTTTTAATGCGCCTCCCCATGGCTTGATGCCGGTGATCTTACTCTTAAACCATCCAAAAACAAAAAGGCATAACAGTGTAACTAACACAGAAATTTTTAATCCTTCTGTTGGTAAATCAACAAAAAAGTAGGGACTCAACGGAACTAATCCACCCACGATGTAAGATATTCCGATATTCAATGCTGATTTGGTTGCTCTTTTTGGATCCGGTTTTTCTAAACCTAATTCATATTTCATCATAAAATCCACCCACTGTTTTTTATCCTTTGCAATTTCTTCTGTCGCTTTATTCTGCAATTCCTCACTTAAACCAATGTTTTTAAAAAACTCTTTTGTTTCGTCTATTTCCCTGTGACGAAGATTTTCGACTTCATAATATTCTCTTTTTATCTCGCTGTTATAATGGTCCTGTTCTGTTTTCCCGGCAAGATACCCACCCAGGCCCATCGCAATGGAACCTGCTGCTATTTCGGCAATACCTGCGATCACAATGATATGAGTGCCATCTGGGCCAACTGCACCACTAAGACCTGCTGCTAACGCAAATGGAACAGTGAGGCCATCACTCATGCCGATCACAACATCTCTCAAAATATCACTACTTTTTAAATGTTCTTCTTTGTGAATATGCTGGTCATGGTGAAGATGAGTATCCATAGTTGGTTTGAGGTTTGCAGTTTGAGGTTTGAAGATAAAGCCTTATTTACAATAAAAGCGGGTGTAATTAATTCACCGGCTGACTGATGTCATAGCTTGTTAGTCAAGAACAGAAAGACTTTTTCTTATTATCTCAGCACATTCCAGTATTTGTTCTCTATTAATTATAAGAGGTGGTGCAAATCTTATTTTATCACCATGAGTAGGTTTTGCCAACAATCCATTTTCCTTTAATGCAAGACAAAGCTCCCATGCAGCATTGTTGTTTCTGTGATCAATAACAATTGCGTTTAACAAACCTTTTCCTCTTACCATTGCAACATGCAATGAATTTATCTTTTGCAGTTCTTCTCTTAATAATTTTCCCATCACCGCTGCATTCTCCGCCATCTTTTCATCTTTCAATACCTGCAAAGAAGTGATCGCAACTTTACATGCAATTGGGTTGCCGCCATAAGTACTTCCATGTTCACCCGGTTTTAATGTCATCATTATTTCATCATCAGCAAGAACGGCACTGACCGGCATCATCCCTCCACTCAATGCTTTTCCAAGAATTAAAATATCAGGTCGTACATTTTCATGATCACAGGCAAGCATTTTACCGGTTCTTGCTAAACCAGTTTGAATTTCATCAGCAATAAAAAGAACATTAGCTTCTTCGCATAATTGTTTTGTTTTTGATAAATAACCATCATCCGGAACTAATACACCAGCTTCACCTTGTATTGGTTCAACAAGAAACCCTGCAACATCTTTATCATTCAAAACTTTTTCCAGGGCAGTGATATCATTGTAAGGAATGGAAACAAACCCTGGCATATAAGGCCCGAAATTTTTTCTTGCCAATGGATCGTTGCTGAAAGAGATTACTGTTGATGTTCTTCCATGAAAATTTCCATCACACACAATGATCTTTGCATTGCCTTCTTTTATTCCCTTCACTTCATAAGCCCATTTGCGGCAAAGTTTGATGGCCGTTTCAACAGCTTCAACGCCTGTATTCATCGGAAGCACTTTATCATATCCAAAAAGCGATGTGATGAATTTTTCATATTCACCCAGGAGATCATTATAAAATGCCCGGCTTGTTAAAGTAAGTTTTTGCGATTGCTCAATAAATGACTGAACGATCTTTGGATGACAATGTCCCTGGTTCACGGCAGAGTAACCACTGAGAAAATCATAATAGCGTTTGCCGTCAATATCCCAAACGTAAGCTCCTTCACCACGTTCGAGCACTACGGGAATAGGATGATAATTATGTGCTCCGTATTTTTCTTCGAGTTCTAAATAATATCGTGTCTTTTCTGACATAGTAATTGTTGTTTCCATAAAATAAAAAGTGTAAAAAGAAATAGAAGAGATAATATCTTATTCCCCTTTAGGGGTTAGAAGTTTTTATCCTCGGTGATTGAGTAGATCGAGGTTCTGCTTCAGAAAAAATGATATGAATAAAGCGTGTTGAATGATCTGAGATTTAATGCAAGATAATGAAAAAGCCGCGGCCAATCAACTCAGGCGATTAAGTAATTGATGCATGATAAGTTTTAACCAAACAGACTGATTTAACTTGCAGTCATAAATAAACATCAATAAAATGAGCTATACTATTCCGGCAGGCACAAGGATCGGTCATATTCATTTAAAAGTTGCTGATCTTGAAAGATCATTGAAGTTTTACCGTGATCTCTTGGGTTTTGAGGTACAGCAATACTATGGTGACAGCGCTGCTTTTATTTCCGCCGGTGGTTATCATCATCATATCGGTTTAAATACATGGCATAGCAAAAATGAGGGACCAGCGCCAGTAAATGCTGCAGGACTTTATCATACTGCTATTTTATTTCCAACACGAAAAGATCTTGCTGTTGCGCTGAAAAGATTAATTGAAGCAAATTATCCTTTAACAGGGGCATCTGATCATGGCGTTTCCGAAGCCATTTATTTAAATGATCCTGATAGAAACGGTGTTGAATTATATTGGGACAAGCCAAAAGAACAATGGCCAAAAGATGAAAAAGGAAATTTGCAAATGGTAACCGAGGCACTTGATCTGAATGATCTGTTGAAATTAGCCGGGTAGTTCTTTTACAAAATATTTTTTGGGGAATTTGAAAGGTGCATTTTTGGGCTTTTCAAATATTCCGTATACTGCAGAGCCGCTACCACTCATAGATGCGTAAACTGCCCCGGCATTATACAATATATTTTTTATTTTTTTTATCTCAGGATATTTCGCAAAAACTGGCATTTCAAAATCGTTCTTCAATTCTTCTTTCCATGAGGTCACGGGTTGATGAATTATTTCTTTAATAGATTTCTTTGGAGCGGAAGGGTTGATATTTGAAAAAGCCCAGGCTGTATTAATATGAATCCCCGGATAAACGATTACAATTTTATAAGATGAAAGATCAATATTCATTTGTTCCAGTATTTCACCACGACCAGCAGCAAAGCAAGGTTTGTTTAAAATAAAAAAAGGACAATCACTCCCAAGTAGTAATGAATAATTGGTCAATTGTTCTTCAGAAAGGGATAGATAAAATTTTTTGTTCAGCAATTTCAAGGTGAAAGCGCCATCTGCGCTGCCGCCGCCAAGTCCGGCGCCTATTGGTATTGCCTTGTATAAATGCATTTGAACAGGAGGCAACGAAGGGAAATCTTTTTTCAATAACTGGTATGCCTTGATGCAAAGATTTTTTTCTGGTTCACCATCAATTGGAAGGCCGCTTGTTGAAAATTTGCCATTCTCATTTTCTATTGCTTCTATTGCCTCTTTAAAATGTATTGGAATGAAAACGGTTTCTATATCATGATAACCATCGCTTCGCTTGTTTACGATGTTTAACCCGAGGTTGATTTTGCAATTTGGAAAAGAGACCATAGAACCAGGATTAGCAGGATTTTTTATGGATTATGATGAAATAGAAAACTAACGAAACAAAGTAAACAACAAAAAAGGAAACCAGTATCACCAATTTCCTTTTAATCTTTTTAATCAAACAAATCGTGGGCCTATTTCTTTTTGCGATTATTTATTTCATCCCTGATAGCAATGGCTCGAATATAATCTTCACTATCAAGAACATCATTTAGCAGGGTATTCAATTCTTCAAGCGTCATTGTTTTCAGGTCTTCATTGCTGCCACCACCGGTTTCTTCTACAGCTACCTCTTTTGTTTCTTTTGTCTTTTTCTTTTTACCTGTCGTTTCTTCCATTAGTATGCCAGCACTGTCAAGAATATTTTCATAAGTATAAATAGGGCAACCAAAGCGAACGGCCAATGCAAGGGCGTCTGAAGTGCGGGAATCAATTTCAACAGTATCGTTGTCCGAAGAGCAAACTAATTTTGAATAAAAGATACCTTCCTGCAGATCGCATATAATGATCTCATGCAAGTCAATGCTAAAAGCAGTCATGAAATTTTTCATCAGGTCATGCGTAAGCGGTCTACTGGGCTGCATCTTTTCCAAAGCCACAGCTATTGCCTGGGCCTCAAAGCCTCCAATAACTATGGGCAGGCGGCGAAGGCCATTTACCTCACCTAATACAACGGCATAAGAATGTGTTTGCGTAATGCTATGCGAAAGGGCCACTATTTCCAATTCTATCTTCTTCATAATTATGGCACGAAACTAAGGGATTTTAGCTAATTGGTTAAGCAGGTTACCCGATTAAAAAAAGCTGATAACAGTCAATGAAAAAATAAAAGGCTGGCTGTTTACCAGCCAGCCTTTCAAAAAAGCTTTATTCGTACTTTATGCATTTATTTTCTTTATCGCCTCCGTCATCTTTGGTACAACTTCAAAAGCATCACCAACAATTCCATAATCAGCAGCTTTAAAAAAAGGAGCTTCCGGATCTTTATTGATTACAACAATCACTTTACTCCTGTTTACACCGGCAAGATGTTGTATGGCTCCTGAAATGCCGATAGCAATGTATAAAGTAGGAGCAATGGCAGTTCCCGTTTGCCCTACGTGTTCATTATGAGGGCGCCAATGGGCATCTGCAACAGGACGACTGCAGGCAGTAGCTGCATGTAAAACTTTTGCAAGTTCTTCCACCATACCCCAGTTCTCCGGGCCTTTCAAACCGCGACCGGCACTAACTACTATTTCTGCCTCTGTTAATGGAACTTCGCCACTTACTTTATTTACTGCAGTCACTTTTACTTTAGGCGTATCAACTGTTACATCTGCTGTTACCACTTCAGCTGTTCCTTCACCCGCTATGGTTTGATATGCATTCGGGTTAAGTGCAATGATCTTTACATCTGTATTCAAAGAAATACTTGCAAATGCTTTTCCTGAAAAAACATTTTTCTTTACAACAAAACCTTTACTTGTTTCAGGTAATGCAACGGCCCCGGAAACGAGCCCGGCTTTCATTCTTGCAGATAGGCGAGGAGCAATAGCTTTTCCATCTACATTATTTGAAAACACAATTACTTTAGCGCCGGTTTTTGTTGCAACATCTGCAATTGCTTTTGTATAAACTTGTGCATCCAAATGATCAAGCGCTGAATTATTGACATGATGAATTTTCTTTACACCATATTTTCCAAGAGCAGCAAGATCATCCTTTGCGGTGCCAAGTACAACGCCTTCTGCAGTTGTGCCAAGTTGCTCGGCCACTTTAGCGCCATAGGTCATTGCTTCGTAAGAAGCTTTCTTAACATGACCTTCATTTGTATCGATGAATATTAAAACACTCATAAAAAGTTTATCGTTTAATGTTTATAGTTTTTCGTTCTGTGCTCAATAGAATTGTAACTGCTGAAGAGTGCCCTTCGCTTCGCTCTGGGTAAACTGTGCAACAAAAGTCTAATAGTAGTACTATTGCAGGTCACATAAATATCAACTTTCATTTTAAAGAGCTATCAAATTAATCAGTATGCCCGACCTAAGTCTCCCCTTCAGGGGGACAGGGGGTTGGATTTAAATCACCTTTGCCTCTTCTTTTAATAGCCTTACTAATTCTTCTACATTATCCGGTGAAACAAGTTTTACTCCGGCCTTTGCAGGGGGTAATTCAAAACTTGCAATTTCTGTTAATGAATCAACGGCGATTGGTTCAACTGCTTTCAATGGTTTTGTTCTTGCAGCCATAATACCTCTCATATTCGGAATACGTTGCTCGGCCACACCTTTCTGGCAACTAACAACGGCTGGTAAATTCACTTCGCAAACTTCTTCACCACCTTCGATCTCCCTTGTTACGGTGGCTTTGCTTCCGCCTAATTCAAATTTTGTGGCGAGTGAAATATAAGGAAGATCCAATAACTCAGCTACCATTCCACCGATCGATGAACCATTATAATCTATCGTTTCTTTTCCGGTAAAGATCAGATCATAACCACCTTGTTTTGCTACCCCGGCAATTTGCGAAGCGATATAAAAGCTGTCATGACTATCTGCATTCACACGAATGGCTTCATCACCTCCAAGCGCCAACGCTTTGCGAATGATAGGATCGGTATCAGCAGCACCAACAGTTATTAAATGAATAATAGTCGAAGCATCGGCTTCTTTTAATTCAATTGCACGAACAAGCGAATACCATTCATCATAAGGATTGATGATCCACTGAACGCCATTGGTATCGAATTTCGTGTTGTTATCTGTGAAGGCTATTTTTGCCGTGGTATCAGGAGTTTTACTGATACAAACTAAAATTTTCATTACACAAGTTATTGAAGAATAAAAAAGGTTGTTTATGCAACCAAAGCAAAGATAGGGTGAGAGAATTAATAATTAATAATTATTAATTAATAATTTATTCAGATGGATAGAATTGAAAAAATAAAGGCAATGCTGGCTGAAAATCCAAAGGACAGTTTTCTTTGCCATGCATTAGCATTAGAATATATAAAACTGGGAAATGAGAATGATGCAAGAATATTGTTTGAGTCAATACTTGAAAAGGAACCGGGTTATATTGGTAGCTATTATCATCTTGCCAAATTATTGGAGAGAATTGGAGAAACACACGAGGCTATAAAGGTTTATGAAAAAGGAATGGAAATGGCGAAGAAGGCTGATGATAATCATTCATTGAGTGAATTAAGAAGTGCTTTTGAGGAGCTAACTTTTTAACCCCCTGTCCCCCTAAAGGGGTGACTTAGATTTAATCATTTTACAAATAATAAGATCCATGTTTGATGCAGAATTAGAGATGCAGAGGAAAAAATGATTGTCAATATTTTTTTATTTGTGAAATACAACCATAATGTCAGGAGCATCATGCCGGCTAAAATTAAACTTGCCATCATATAGGGATAAGAAATATCATAAAGGATACTTTCAGGAATAAGCGGAGAAACAAGTTGATACTTTGCTTGCAAAAATGCGATATAGCCACGTATTACAAGGATCAGTTGCAGACTAATAAGAATTCTGCAGGCTATTTCAATTGATTTCTCTTTTTTTGAAGAAGTCATAATCAAAAATACATTTTGTTTCTTTGCTTCAAACTATGCCTCAGGATTTATTAAGCCGGTTCAAAGAAAACATCAGGGCGAATAATCTTTTCTCGCTAAAAGATAAACTGCTGCTTGCCGTAAGCGGCGGAGTAGATTCCATTGTTCTTTGTGAATTATGTAAACAAGCTGGCTACGATTTTGAAATTGTCCATTGTAATTTTCAATTAAGAGGAGAGGAGAGTGTGAGAGATGAAAAGTTTGTGAAGAGACTAGCAGAAAATTATAAGGTTGAGATTAAGTTTAAGAAGTTTGACACAGAAAAGGTTGCAGAGGAAAATAAAATATCTATCCAGGAAGCGGCGAGGGTGTTGAGATATGAATGGTTTGAAGAGATCGTCAATGGTCAATTGTCAATGGTCAATAAAGAATTTGCCATTCACCATTCACCATTCACCATTCACGTACTAACTGCTCACCATGCCGATGATAATGCCGAAACGGTGTTAATGAATTTTTGCAGAGGAACAGGCTTGCACGGTCTTACAGGCATACCCGTTTCCTATGGAAATATCAAAAGACCTTTACTGATCTTTACAAAAGATGAACTGGTGCAGTTTGCAAAAGAGAACAAACTTGATTTTGTTGAAGATTCTTCTAATCTCTCTTCTAAATACACCCGTAATCTTTTTCGGAATGAAATTATTCCCGCAATTAGCAAGGCATATCCGCAGGTAAATGAAAATTTGAATGATAATATCGATCGTTTCAAGGAGATTGAAAAATTGTACAAGCTTGCCGTTAATGATATTAAAAATAAGCTGGTAAAAGAAAAAGGAAGTGAATGGCATATCCCGGTTAAACAGTTAATGGGTTATAATAACCGGGCACTGATCTATGATATTATTGCTGATTTTGGTTTTAATGAAAAACAAATTGATGAAATGATAAAACTGGCTGAAAGTGATTCAGGAAAATATATCGACTCTCCAACATTTAATTACAGAATCATTAAACATCGCCATTGGTTTATCATCAGCCCGATCAATTCTGTTGAATCAACAACTATCATTATTAAAGAAAACGATAGAACTGTGATATTCGGAGAAGGAAAAATTGAGATCGAAATATCTGAAACCTCAAACCCCAAACCTCAAACCTCAAACAACATTGCTTGTCTCGATGCAAAAGAGATCAACTTTCCATTGATACTCCGCAAATGGAAAGCCGGTGATTATTTTTATCCGTTGGGGATGAAGAAAAAGAAAAAGCTCTCCCGTTTCTTTATTGATCAAAAATTATCAAAAACAGAAAAAGAAAAAGCCTGGGTGATCGAAATGAATAAAAAAATTATTTGGGTTGTTGGGAAACGTATCGATGAGAGATTTAAAGTAACGGAAAAGACAAAAAATGGTTTAGTGATCACCTATCGACCTGGAAATTGAATGATCTGCCCTGCACTCATGTTTTTTATTTGATAAATAAAATCCGTTAATACGGAAGAGTGACCAAATACCTGGCAGGCAATGATAGTAAACCCAATTCCGAACAATGCTCCGAAAATATGTGCCGAATGGTTAATGTTGCCGCCCCCTCGTTTATCTAACCAACCCGAAACGAGAAGATAAATAACCCCAAATAGAAAACCTGCAATATAAATAGGAATAAAAAAAAGACCAATTCCTACAAGAGGGTGAAAAAGTATACCGGCAAATATTATTGCGGATACTGCTCCTGAGGCACCGAGACTGCGATAATGATAATTGTCTTTATTATTAATATACGTTGGGATAACCGAGGCAGCAAGGGCAAGTACATACATGGCGAGATAAACTAATCTGCCCATCGGCCCGAAAACACCAATAAATTCCATTTCCACCATTCCTCCAAACAAATACAGTGCGATCATATTAAAAATAAGATGACCCCAATCTGCATGGATCAACCCGCAACTAAAGAAACGATAGTATTGCCCGCGGCGAACTGCCGGTGGGTAAAAAATAAACTGATCTAATAAATTATGATTGCTGAATGCCATGAAAGAAATAATGCTTGTTGCAATGATAATGATGAGTGTGATCGAGATTTCCATGTGGTAAATCTAAATTATTTATGATGATATTTTTCATTTCTTAAAATAGTACAGGCTCTGTAAACCTGCTCCGCCAGTATCAGCCTTACCAATTGATGCGGAAAAGTAAGATGCGAAAGACTCCATTTATGATTAGCTCTTTTCAAAACAACTTCGTTTAATCCAAAAGCGCCACCGATCAGGAACACAAGATTTTTTACACTGTCATTACCTCTTTTCATAATGAAATCAGCCAATGCTTCTGATGTAAACTGTTTTCCTCTTTCATCCAATGCAACGAGGTAATCATCTTTATTCAACCATTCCAAAACTATCTCACCTTCTTTTTTCTTCAGGTCCATTTCGCTCATCATCCCGGCATTTTTTGGCAGGGGAATGATTGTCCACTCAACAGGATAATACTTAGAGATGCGTTTTGTAAAATCTTCCACACCTTCTTTGATGTAGGCCTCATTATTTTTCCCGATGCTCCAAAAATGTATTTTCATACCCCAACTCCGCCCTAGACGGAGAATTGATGAAGTTCAAAAGTATGGATGAAATTTTTCAAATAAAAAAGGCGTCTCGCCTTAAGCGACACGCCTTTAAAGAAATTAGAACCGGGAATCAGAAATTTATTTTATTTCAAAATCTTTTTTGAACGACATAAATGTAAAACGGTACAGGGAGTTAGTCGGATCAAGCTGTGTGGCTTTCAGGTAATGATTGTAAGCTTCAGCTATATAATGATTCTCTTCCAGCACAAAACCTAAGCGGAAATTCATCTCGGATTCACTTTCCGGAACGTCATGTTGTTTAATTGAATTATAAAAAGCAACATAATTATCTTTTGTCACATAATGAAGATATTTCCTATCCGCATTTTCGGGTTCGCCTTTTACAGTTGCACTCCAATAATAAATTTTACCCGGTTGAATTAATTTTAATAATTCAGAAATATCTACATGCTTTTTCTTTATTGATTTTGCCAATAAAACTTTAGTCTTACTATCGTCATACAATTTAAAATCAAAGTCGTCAGCCTCCGTATAAGATTTCCATGAAAGAGGAATTGTTCCCGAAACATAATTGACCGAATCCAATCGTGGATCAACCCAAACATTATTAATATCCCCACGACCAACGGCTCCCACATTCGCCATATAGTTTTTCCTATTCTTTTCCGGTGTGCCCTTGGATTTTGTCAGCTCACTCCAGATATATTTCATATAGTTGGCGCTGACTGAACTATTATTTGTTTTGCAGGAATCTGCAAGGTTTGCGGTAGTATAATTGCCAGCTTTACTTAGTGAAAACATTTTTGTTTCATTACAAAGCAATGTGGCGAAAGAACCAGCCGCAACCTTAATTGAACTATTGTTATTCAGGATCGTACCAATCTTTGCTTTTGTTTCCACCTTATTTTCAATAACAGATACAGCGCCTTTAACACTGTAAACAACAAACATGTTTTCCTGCGCTGAAACAACGAATGGTAAAAATGCAACGATAAAAAGGTAAATTATCTTTTTCATAAAAATTTTTTGTTTAGTGATGCTCATGTGTGGTAGGTTCATGTGTTGTAGTTTCATGTTTATGATGATTGTTTGTAGGATGTGTTGTATGTTCCAGAGGATTATGGTGATGGCCGAAAATTGTCTGGTACCCAAATCGCCGATGCAACCATCCCACAAAGGCTTCATAAAAATAAATGACATCGACCGCCAGCGCAATTACGTACAAAGTGTACTTCATGTCCAATTTCACTTCAAATTTATCGAAAATAAAGATACCGATATATGCGAAAAAAATAACTGAAAATAACTGGGCCAGCTTGGCAACCAGATGAAACCAAATATGACTTTCAAGATAATACCTGATAAAAAGTGACATATGTACCCAACCGATAACAATCGCCATAAGCCAGGCCAACCATTTGGGCATTTTTTTAATGTAATTGCCATCAAGCACCATTGAAATAATATTTGCCTGCACCACGATCCCAAACATATCCGGATGTTGTTTACCATAAAACTTGTGGTTCATTGGCGTAAATTTTTTATCCTCTACATCATTTTCATTTTCCAGGTTAAGATACCCGAGCAAGACAATCTTGTCTTGCAATCTATTACTATCAATGCCGTCGTTATATAATACGTCAGGCTCTACGACCTGGTACTTTTTTTTGTCTTCATTATTGACCGCTCTTGTATAATTTATGGTTTCAACCTCTTTATGTCTTTTTTCCAGCTTTTCATAAGCAGAATGATCATATTCTTTGACTATCGCAGAAGTGATCTGGGGATATCTTTTACCATCCACTTCTTCGAATGGCGCATAATAACGAATGGTACCAATGTCTTCACCAAGAAGATTTGCATAGCCACGTTTTGGAAGTACATCATCAAAATTATTCTTACGGATTGTAATATGATTGTCCAGCGTATCCGCAACGCTAACTCCAACCAGGTTTTTTGTTTTCCTAAAGGCCTCTCTGAGTATTGAATCTTTTTCCGGTTCTCTTTCCTTTTCAAAATATATATCGAGGCCTATTACTTTTGGCTTATAAGCGTTCACTGTCTCAA
>Ga0105249_10001697_pt1 | contig 19284 bp, 9 predicted proteins | sample KBSS44metaG_FD_81522 | JGI IMG/M metagenome (GOLD analysis project Ga0105249, IMG submission 81522) | Switchgrass rhizosphere microbial communities from Kellogg Biological Station, Michigan, USA - KBS S4-4 metaG | ecosystem: Host-associated > Plants > Roots > Rhizosphere > Soil | place...
CGACGGGAGACGGAAGTCCGACGTCGTCAGGGTTTGTTCCTGACGGATCGAGCAGCCTTGCTAGCGGCCCACGCGAGCGGATACTATGGCCGCGCGTGATGTGCGAACGAGACGCGACACGACCCGACCCTTTTCCGACATGACAAGCCCGAGAGAGTCGCCAGCGCCGGCGACCCCGACGTTTCGCAAGACGTTGATTCGCGTTATGGCGGTTCAGGTCGGAGCGGTCCTCCTGCTCTGGCTGCTCCAGTCGCACTACACGCCCTGATCGGGTTTCGTGCACGCGCTCGACTGGATCATCGTCGCCGTTTATCTCGCCTACGTCGGCATAGACGGTATCCGGCGGACGCGGCGATCCACCGGGATCGAGGGATATCTCCTCGCGAATCGGAGCCTTCCCTGGTGGGCAGTCGGCCTCTCGGTCATGGCCACGCAGTTGTCGGCCGTCACGATGATCGGGACCACCGCGCAGGGCGCGACGGATGGCCTCCGATTCATCCAGTTCTATTTCGGGCTCCCGCTGGCGATGGTGATCATCGGTGTCACCCTCGTGCCGTTTCTGCACGGCGCGAAGGTGTACACGGCCTATGAGTACCTCGAGCGACGCTTCGACGCGAAGACCCGGTCGCTCACCGCATTCCTGTTCCTCATCTCGCGCGGCATGTCCTGCGGGACGATCCTCGCCGCACCAGGCGTCGTGTTTGCGTCCGTGTTTGGCTGGCCGATCGGGCTCACGGTCGCGATCATGGGAGTCCCAACCGTTCTGTACACGGTGATGGGCGGGGTACAGGCCGTCACATGGGCCGACGTGAAGCAGATGGTCCTCGTCGTCACGGCAATCGCGGCGGTGATCACCGTCGCCCTCCTCAAGTTGCCGGTGAGCCCTGATGATGCACTGCGAATCGCGGGCTCGGTGGGACGGCTCCGCGCGCTCGACTTCCACTTCGACCTCACGCAGCAGTACACGTTCTGGTCCGGTGTCATCGGCGGCACGTTCCTGATGATGTCCTACTTCGGAACCGACCAGAGCCAGGTGCAGCGGTTCCTCACGGCGAAGTCCGTAGACGAGGCGCGCAGCTCCCTGCTCATCAGCGCGTACTGGAAAATCCCGTTGCAGGCCGCCGTGCTGCTGGTCGGCGTGTTGGTGTTCGTGTTCTATCTGTTCGAGAAGCCGCCGATGCTCTTCAATCCAGCGCACGACCGACGCGCGCGCGAGGCAGAGCCGGCGCGGTACCAGGCGCTGGCCGCGCAGTATGGAGCGGCGCTCGCAGACCGTGACGCGGCAGCCCGCGGCATCGCGGCGCACGACGCGGCGGCAACACGCGACGCGTTCCGCGCCGCCGAAACGCGCGTGGAGGGGGTGCGGACGGAAGCGCTGGCATTGGCGGAGCGCGTGACCGGCGAGCCGTCGAAGGATGTGAACTACATCATCCCGCACTTCGTGTTGTTCGACCTTCCCGTGGGCCTAACGGGGATTTTCATCGCGGCCGTGATGGCCGCGGCGATGTCAGCGGTGGCGGCGGAGCTCAACTCGCTCGCGACAGCGTCGGTGATCGACTTCTATCGGCGGTGGGTGCGCCCCGTAGCGCCCGACGCCGAGTATCTGCGTGCGTCGAAGGTCGCGACCGCGCTCTGGGGCATCTTCGCGTGTGTGATCGCGACCTACGCCGTGAGCCTCGGATCACTGATCGAGGTCGTGAACCGCTTCGGGTCATTCTTCTACGGCTCGATCCTCGGCGTGTTCCTGTTGGCAATGATTCCGAAGGCGCGCGCGTTGGGCGCGTTCGTCGGGCTCATCTCCGGGATGTTAGCGGTTGGCGCGGTGAACTTTGGCCGACCGGACGTGGCGTTCCTCTGGCATAACGTCATCGGCGCCGTGACCGTGGTCGTTGTCGGACTCGCCATAAGTAGCCTGAGTCGTAGGTCGGTAGTCGCGAGTCGTTAGCGCCTGTCGCCTGTCGCCTGTCGCCTGCCGCCTACGGAACGACCACCTTCTCCGGCGCCTTGGCCGCCAGCAGGTTCACGAAGAGCCGCGCCGCACCCGGAACACCGTTCGGCAGCTGACGGAAGAATGCGAGCGTCGTATAGACGTACGTACCGGCGCCGTACTTCGCCACCAGAATCGGCCCGTCGTTAGGCGGCTCGCTCGGGTCGTTCGTCGACAGCACCCCGGCATACTCGCCCGCATGCGTCCTCGGCATGTACAGCGTCCGGTCCTGAATCCAACCCGAGAAATCCGACTCGGTAATCGTATTCGGGTAGGTCAGTACACGGGCCTTGGGGTCGAGGAGGCGGACCGGGCTCGTTTCGTCCGTCACCCGATCCGCCGGCCGCGCGAGCGTGATCGGATACGGCATCATCCCCGCCCGCGTCATCTCGTACTGGCCGTACTGCACCACCATCGTTCCGCCCTTTTTCACGTAGTCGAGCAGCGCCGCATTGTTCGCCACGAGCGCGTCGTTCGACTCGTACGCACGAGAGCCCACGACGATCGCGTTGAAGCGCGAGAGATCCGTCTTCGGGATATCCGCCGGGTTCAGCGCGGTCACGCGCAACCCAAGCTGCTGCAGCATCGGAGCCGAGTTGTCTCCAACGCCCTGGATGTACGCGATGACGGCGTCGGCCGGGACCTTGAGATCGACCGCCTCGATCGCGACCGTCGCATCGCGATAGAGTCGCTGCGGTCGAATGTGATCGTATTCGATCGCCGTATAGCCCGTGGCGTAGCGGCGTCCATCCGACTCCGCGATGGCGGAGATGATATGTCGCCCCGGCACCAGCTCCCCGCGAATCGTGAACGTTGCACTGCGCACGGCCCCGTATGCCGGGAGCGTCACCGATCGCGCCGCGGAATCGACGCGAAGGCCGTTCGGCAGCCGCAGCGAGACACGAACGTCCCGCGACACCGTAGCGGCCGAGCGCACCTCCACGCGAAGCTGCCTGACGAGCGGCGTACGCGCGGGCGCATACTCCACCGCGCGATCGAGCGTGACCGACAGCTCGGGGACGAACGCCAACGGACGACTCACGTCGCCACGGAGCGGATCGGCGTACCGATATACGACCGGCACCTCGAGCTCGACCGGATATCCCGGCGGCGTGCCAACCGATAGTCGGACCCTAACGACGGCTCCACGTGTGGCCTGGTTCTCGGATTCGACGAGACTCGCCTTGGCGAACATGTCGCCCTGGCGTGGGGGGCTCAACCAATACGGTCCGTCGACAGGCCGTTCGCTCTGCGCACACTCGAATCCTCGCCAGGTGCGCGCGCTATCAGGGAGAATGGTGGCCGTGCTGTCGTTCCAAAGCATGACCGAGTCGCGCGGCGCGCGTCCGCCGGGCATCGGACGACTCCGTTGGCAATGCACGATGTACGACGGATCCGCCTGCACCGCCAAGCGACCGCGGTTGTAGACGGTGACGGTCAGCGGCGTGCTGTCGCCCGTGGCGATCTGCTCGCGCGGAATCGTTGCCTCCACAGCCACGCCGCTCGCGAGCGCGATCGCGTCGACCGCCTTGCGATAGGCAATGGTCGCTGCTTCCCGGAGGTCGGCCGACGCGGGCAGCGCCCCGACCACCTTGACACCCGGATGCGTTCGAGCAAAGTCGTTAGGTGCCACACCGAACCGCGCCAGCTCGCCGGCAAGCACCGTCAATGGTCCAACCGCGGAGGACGGATCACGCAGGTACGGCGTCGCCTTCACCTGTTCCACGAGCGATTGAACCCGGTCAATCTCCTGAGCAACCGGCGGCTCTGTCGACACCGTCTTGAACCGCACCCACGTTGTATCGATGCCGTCGAACAGCGATCGCTCGGCGCCGGCCGGCTGCGACTCGTTCACGCGCGTCGCCTCGCGGCGCACTTGCGTGAATCGCGCGCCCTTCGGCTGGATCGATCCGAACGCCTGCGACTTGTGCTGCGACCGACTCTGCGCCGCAATCTCGGCGTACGAGCGGCCGAGCATCGCATTGAACTCGCCGACATTGATGCGAAGCACCGGGTCCGTCGCCGCCGCCGACCACGCGCCACGATAGAACTTGAGTGGCGTCCAGCCACCCAACCCTGCCGTGGCGGACCGTGGGATCCGCACAGTGTCACCGGCCACGTCGTACGCCTCGCGCGCCAGAATGCCTGATGCCTGATGATGTCCGTGCCCATCGCGCGGCGTACCAGAGAACATGGCGACGATCACGTGCGGCTTGAACGACCGCACGACTGTCACGACGTCGCGGAGGATCGAGTCCCGGGGCCAGTGCCGGAATGTCTCGTCGGAGCTCTTCGAGAATCCGAAGTCATACGCCCGCGTGAAGTACTGGCGCCCGCCGTCGATCCGCCGCGCGGCAAGCAGCTCTTCGGTGCGTATCGCGCCTAACGCATCGCCGAGCTCGTTCCCCAGCAGGTTCTGACCGCCGTCGCCCCGGGTGAGTGCGAGGTACGCGGTCTCGACGTGCCGCCCGCGCGCAAGCCACGTGATGAGCTGCGTGTCCTCGTCGTCCGGGTGCGCCGCGATGACGAGCACCCGCATGGGCACGGAGAGGCCCGAGATGGCTTCATCGAGCGCAGCGATGCCCTGCGATCGGACAGGGCGCGGAAGCGCGAAGGTCGCTGCCGTGGCGGCAGCGACCCCGATCAGCGCGCGACGAATATTCTGAATGCGCATTTACGAACGTGCTGCCGCTTTCCGCCTGGTTGGGACCTCGAGCGCTTCGGTAACGATGCGCGCCTGCTCCTCCTGATGCGACGCAACGTACCCTTCCGCCGGGCTCGCACGCTCCGGACGGCCGATATAGCGAATGAGCATCGCGTTCCCCGTGCAGGCTCGCAGCCGCGGCCACACGTACGTCCAGGCGCCCATGTTCTTCGGCTCCTCCTGCGCCCAGACGACCTCGGTGACATTGCGATAGAGGTCGACGGCGCGTGAGACCTGTTCCGCTGGCCACGGGTAGAGCTCCTCGACACGTGCGATCGCGACGTTCGCCGGGCGCTCCTTGGCGTTGAGATCGTAGAACAGCTTGCCGGTGCAGAACACCACGCGCTGCACGTCCTCGCGTCGGTCGCCGATCGTTTGATCGTCGATCACCGACGAGAATCGCCCATTCACGAGGTCATCGAGCCGGGACGCCGCCTGCGGAAGGCGCAACAGGCTCTTGGGCTGCATGAGTACGAGCGGGCGGCGAGAATCCGACTTCGCCTGACGGCGCAGGATGTGGAAGTACTGCGCCGGCGTGGACGGGTACGCGACGGTCAGGTTCCCGTCGGCACAGAGCTGAAGGAAACGCTCGAGCCGTGCACTGGAATGCTCGGGCCCCTGCCCTTCGTACCCGTGTGGCAGGAGCATGACGACGCCGGAATGCTGCGCCCACTTGGCACGGTCGGCGGCGATGAACTGGTCGATGATCGGCTGCGCGACGTTCACGAAGTCACCGAACTGCGCCTCCCAGAGCACCAGCGAATCGTCGGCCGCAGTGCTGTACCCGTACTCGAAGCCGAGCACGCCGGTTTCGGACAGCGGGCTGTTGTAGATCTCGAACTGTCCTCTTGCGTTAGGCAGGTGCTGCAGCGGGGTGAATGTCTGGCCAGTGTTCGGGTCGTGCAGCACGGAGTGGCGATGCGAGAATGTTCCGCGCTCCGCATCCTGGCCCGACATCCGAACCGACGTGCCCTCGGCGAGCAATGAGGCGAACGCCAGCGACTCGGCGTGTCCCCAGTCGATGCCGCCCTCCTCGCCCATCGCATCGCGCCGGCGCTCGAGTTGTTTCGCGAGCCGCGGATGCGCGTTGAATCCCGTAGGCCAGGCAAGCAGCTGCTCGTTCAGGGCAACGAGCTGCTCGGCACGGACGGCCGTCTCGACCATTAGCGACGGTGCCGCCTTGCCGTGCTCGATCTCGAACTCCTCCGTCTTTACCTTCTTCGACTCGTCGTAAATCTCCTCGAGCTGCTGTGCAACATCGCGCTCGGCCGCCTGGACGTCCTCCGTCGTCACAATGCCTTCGCGCACCAATCGTTCACCCCATACCTGTCGCGGCGTGGGATGCGCCTTGATCGTCGCGTATAACGTGGGCTGCGTGAACGTCGGCTCGTCGCCCTCGTTATGGCCGTGACGGCGATAGCCAACGAGATCGATGAGGAAATCCTTCTTGAACTTCGTCCGATACGCCACGCCCAGCCGCACGGCCGCAATGCACGCTTCCAGATCGTCGGCGTTCACGTGAACGATCGGGATCTCGAACCCCTTGGCGAGATCGCTCGCGTAGTGCGTGGAGCGCGCGTCGGTGGGGTCGGTAGTGAACCCGACCTGGTTGTTGACGATCAGGTGGAGCGATCCACCCACCGTATAGCCGCGGAGCCGGGAGAGGTTCAGCGACTCGGCCACAATGCCTTCGCCGGGGAATGCCGCGTCGCCGTGCACGAGCACCGCGGTGACCGTCGTCGAGTCGAACTCGCCCGTTAGGCGCTCGCCGAGAGTCACGCGCTGGCGAGCGCGCGCGACGCCCGTGACGACCGGATTCACCACTTCGAGATGGCTCGGATTGGGCACGAGCTGCACACCGACCGTTCGGCCGTCGGCGAGCGTCCGCTCGGTCCGGGCACCGAGGTGGTACTTCACGTCACCGGTTTCGCTCTCGGCGGAGGCCGCGGCGTGTCGGCCGTCGAATTCGCCGAACACGGTACCGTACGGCTTCCCGAGGATGTGCGTGAGGACGTTGATGCGGCCACGATGCGCCATCGCGATCACGACTTCGCGCGTGCCCGTGCGGCCGGCGTCCTCGATGAGCACATCGAGCATCGGCACGAGCGCGTCGGTCCCCTCGATCGAGAACCGCTTCATGTTCACCCACGCGCGTCCGATGAAGCGCTCGAGGCCATCCACCTCGCTCAGGCGGCGCAGGACCGCGCGCTTCTCTTCCGGCGTGAGATAACGCGCGAGCCGTTCGTGCTCGATCGTCTCACGGAACCACTCGCGCTCCGCTTCCTCGCCCAGGTGTGCGAATTCGAACCCCATCGTGGACGAATAGAGGTCGCGCAGTCGTTCCGTCACGTCAGCGCCTGTGCCGACATCGAATCCAAGTGCAAGTGCGGGCACGAGCTGGAGGTCCGCGGCGGTGATGCCGTGGAACTCCGGCGTGAGCTCGGCGGCGCCAGACGGTGGCGATCCGAGAGGATCGAGCTGCACAGCGAGGTGGCCGTACTGACGGATCGCGTCGACGAGCGCCGCGGCGCCAGCAACTTTGCGAAGGTAGACGGGGTCCGCGGCTACCGTCGTCGCGCTCTTGTCCACACCGCCGAGTTGCTCGGCGAAGCGGAAAAACTGGCGCCAGGACTCGTCGACTGACGCGGGATCACGACGGTATGCCTCGTACACCTCGGCGATGTAGCCGTCGTTGTAGACGCTCGTAATTGGGGCGCTGGGCATGGTTGAAATCTACGGCGATCGACGGCGAGGAAAAGCCGGGGACGGCGGACGGGCTACGGGCGACGGCTGAAAAGCGAGAACCTCGGGACGCCCCTCTTAGTGAGGTGAGCATCCTGAGGGTTTTCCGCTGTTAAACCGTCGCCCGTCGTCCGTCCGCCGTCCCCGGCTTTATCCCAGCTTGCTATACCGAACCGGAATGCAGAGCGTAAATGCGCTCCCAACGCCCGGCTCCGAGTCCACGTCGATGCGTCCGCCAAGGAGTTGCGCGAGGCGGCTCGAGTTGTAGAGCCCGAGCCCAGTTCCACCGTGTCGCCGGGTAAGCCCGGCATCGAGCTGAGTGAAGGGATGGAATAGCCGATTCCGATCCATGTCGTCGATGCCAATCCCCGTGTCACGCACCTGGACGCGAACCTCGCCGTTGCGGCGGTCGACCGTCAGGGAGATGCCGCCCTTGTCGGTGAACTTGACGGCGTTGTTCATGAGGTTCACGAGGATCTGCCGGACCTTCTCCCCGTCGGTGTAGAGCATCGGGGCGCGTTCCGGCATCGTGAACGCGAGTTCGAGGTCCTTCTGGCGCGCCAGCGGCTCGACGATGCTGACGACCGACTCGACGATGTCGCCAAGCCGGACGTCGCTGGGATGGACCGTCTCGCGTCCCGCCTCGAGCGCCGAGAAGGTCAGGAGCTCGTCCACCATGACCCCGAGCTGATGCGTGACCGACCGCATCCGGTCGACCATGTCGAGCTGGTGGGCGCTGAGCGGGCCAACGATCTCGTCGGCGAGGAGCTCGCCGTAACCGGTCAGCGCTGTGAGCGGAGTGCGAAGCTCGTGGGAGATCGTCGCGAGGAAGGTGCCCTTCGCGTGCGTTGCCGCCTGCGCTTCCTCCAGGAGCCGCGCCTTCACGAGCACAACAGCGGCGTGATCGGCGATCGTTCTGAGTCGCTGCCGGTCCCGCTGCGAGAACGCACCGCCATCGTCGCGTTGCCATGCGCAGAGCAACCCAAGCGGCTGATCCGCGGCGATGAGCGGGGCGACGGCGACCTCGCCGATATTGGCGTCCGACGTGAAGATCGGACAGGCCAAGGACGGATCGTCGTGTTCGACGATGAGGGTGCGACTGCGCAGTGCGTTGCCGGCGAGAGAGTCTCCAACGTCGAAGAGCTTGCCCGCGTCAGGTGCCTCGGTGCCTGACGCGGCCAGCACGACTCCGTCGGATCCCGCAAGCCGAGCGACCGCGGCACCATTGGCGCCACCGATTTCGCATGCCGCGTCGCACAATACGGACAGCAGTGCGAGCGAATCGGAGCCAGCCGCCATCCGGTGTGCGAGCTCGCGAAGCGGCTCGGCGTCATCACCTGACGAGTCGCGCGACGTGCGCGGCATTTCACGGATCTCGAACACGAGCCAGCCGGCACGGGTCCGCGCTACGCGGACCTCGTGGATCGCATCGGCTCGGCCACCCGGAAGCGCCGCGGAAAACGCGCGCGGCGTGCCGTCGAGAATGGTCGCGGCGATTTGCTGGTGGCCCCGGCCGTCGTGCAACGCGGGGAATGCGCTCCAGAAGTCGCTGCCGACGGTGTTCGTCCCGGCGCCGAGCGCCTCCGCGGCGGCTTCGTTCACCGTGGACACGGTCCCGTCCGGGAGGACACATACGATCCCGGTACCAAGTGCGCCGAGAACGTCGATCCCGGCGGCGGACAACAGCGCCTCGTTTTGCGCGGCGCGGTCTATCCCCTTCGTCTTCACCTCAGGCCTGTTCAATGCTCGCCGTTCCTGCTTCGTCGCGGGCGTCGCTTCCCGGTCCGTTCGCGCGCTCGTCGTGCGTGACACCACGAACAAGAAAACGAGCGCGCGAATGATAACCTATCACGATCCGCGCGCAATTGGATGCGGCGATGGGTGTTGATGATCGATGGCCATCACTCGCGTCAGGCAGGCGGCCGGGCAGTCGATACGGGCCGATCGAGCGCGGAGCGAAGCGAGTATCCGGCGCTGGGTCGAACGGCACGCAACAACCGACGTGCGTCGTCGTCGGTGAGTGACGGCAAATAGAAGAACCCGGCGATGTTGTTCACGTCGAGCAGATGCATCTCGTCGGACCGCCGCGTGAGGCTGACGGCAATGACGGGAATGCGCGAGAGGAGCGGATCGCGCTCCCACGGTTCGAGCGGAACGGTGGCCAACAAATCGTATTCACAGAACACGACGTCGGGCACGTGAGCGTGTGCCGCGGGGATGGCATCGGCGATTCCAACGACGCTCGAAGCGTCGACGCCGAGTTTCCGGAAGAACCGTTTGAAGTGATCGCTCAGATAGCGATGGCGACCCACACACAAAGCCTTCAATTCGCTGCTCTCTCTCGACATTGATGACATTCGCCTCGGCCGCGCCGGCCCAAACAGCGGCTGATGCCGCGGCCGGAGGATTCGAATGTGATACCGCCGGGAAACGCGATTGGTCCGGTCGACTTTGAGTGACCGGCCCCGGCCGTTCGTTGCGCGTGTGAGGGCGAATGTTGTTGCGAAGGGGGAGGATGGGCAAGTGAGACCAATGCCATAGCTATTAGCTATTAGCTATTAGCTATTAGCTATTAGCTAATCTTCCATCCCAATCCGTCCGGGAAGCTTGAGTAAAAACGTGCTTCCCTTCCCGCGCTCGGATGTCACGCGCAGCTCGCCACCCAGGAGTGTGGCCAGGCGCTTCGAGATCGGGAGGCCCAAGCCGGTCCCGCCCAGCTGCTGCGAGTTCGACAGTTGCACGAACTCATCGAAGATCCGAGGAAGGTCATCCGGCTCGATGCCCTCGCCGTGATCCGTGACCGCGACCTCGATATGGTCCGCCGCGCCAAGCGAGAGATCGACCTCGATCGGCTGTCCACGACCGAACTTGATCGCATTCGAAAGCAGATTCAGCAAAATCTGCCTGACGCGACGCGGGTCACTGATGATCGCCTTCGAGCCACCGTCGATGTTGAGATGCAGCTCGGTCGCGTGCTCATCGGCAAGCGGACGCACCGTGACGAACAGATCCTCGATGGTCCCGGGGAATGGAACCGGCTGCAGGGTCAACTCGATCTTGCCGGCCTCGATCTTCGAGAGATCGAGCACGTCGTTCACGAGCTCCAGAAGATGATTGGCAGCCTTGTGTGTCCGCTCGAGGCCGTGGGTTTGCTTGTCGTTGAGCGGCCCGTAGATGTGGTCGAGCAGCAGCGTGTTGTAGCCGATGATCGCATTGATCGGAGTGCGCAGCTCGTGGCTCATCGAAGCATAGAACCGGTTGCGCGCCGTCATCGCCCGCTCGAGCTCTTCCTGCCGCTCCTTCAACTCGTTGTTCAGCTCGCGCAGCTCGGCGGCGTTCTCTGCGAGCGACTCCGCCTGCGTGCGAAGCTCCTCCTGCGCGCGAGCTCGATCGGTCACGTCGCGCGCGATGATCGCGTAGCTCCGATCGCCCGCGACGTCGAGACAGGACACCGAGACCTCGAGCGGAAATTTCTCCCCCGTGGATCGATGCCCGAACAGCGAGGAGAGCTCCGACTTGCTGGAGTCTGCCCCCTCTTTGCTCGCGATCGTTAGGGCGCGGTCGAGCTGTTCATCCGCGACGACTTGCTCGACGGGTCTGCCGATCACGTCGGCAGCCGATCGTCCGAACATCCGTTCGGCGGCAGCGTTGAAGACCTCGATATGGCGTTGCGCATCCAGCACCACGATCGCATCCATGGCGGTGCTCACGATGTGCGCCGTGCGCGCTTCCTGCGCGAGAAATCGAGCACGGTGCTCGAGCTCGATCTGTCGAACTGCAGCTTCGTGCAGCAGGCTCTCCTGCTCCTTGAGCTGGCGCTGCTTGCGGTAGAGATCCACGAACACGGCAACCTTCGACCGCAGCACATCGGGCTGGAACGGCTTCGACATGTAGTCGACCGCACCCACCGAGTAGCCGCGGAAGACGTACGCCTCGTCCTTGCTGATCGCGGTGAGAAAAATGATCGGGATGTAGCGCGTACGTTCGCGTGACTTGATCAGTTCGGCGGTCTCGAAGCCGTTGAGCCCCGGCATTTGGACGTCGAGCAGAATGACCGCGAAATCGTCGGTGAGGAGATACTTCAGCGCCTCGTCACCGGAGTGCGCGCGCACCGTCCGCTCCCCGAGCGGCTCGAGGATGGCTTCCAGCGCGAGGAGATTTTCCGCCCGATCGTCGACGAGCAGGATGTTGACGCGGTCGTCGCGCGAGGCGCCCTCGACGTCCACGGCGGACTCACCGAGCGTGGCTGTCACGCGAGCGGCGCCCTAACGCGGTGCTCGGCCGGCGGCCTTGGTGGCGCGATCGCAATGAGATGACTCGCGATGCGGTCGAGCGGAACGACACGCGCTTTGGGAACGCTGCGAAGCGCAGCCCGCGGCATCGCCGCGCCTTCCGCCGTCTCAGGATCCTGGACGATCGCGTAGCCACCGCGATCGGCAATCCGCTTGAGGCCTAACGCGCCATCTTCGTTGGCTCCAGTGAGGACGACGCCAACCGTCCGCCGACCGTACGCGTCCGCGGCGGACACGAACGTGACGTCGATGGACGGCCGGCTGTAGCGCACCGGGGCGTCCGTCGTCAGCGAAAAGAAGCCCTGTTCGATCAGGAGATGGTAATTGGCGGGCGCGACGTACACATGACCCGCTGCGATCGGGTGCTTGTCGTCGACTTCAACCACGGAGAGGCTGGTGTGTGACTGAAGGAGCTCGGCAAGGAACCCAACCGTGTCGGGGCTGCGATGCTGCACGACGACGAGCGGAAGCGCGAATGTCGCCGGCAAGCCGGCGACCACCCGTGACAGCGCGTTGAGCCCGCCCCACGACGTTCCGATCACCACGATCTCGTACACGGCGCTACCGAACCTTCCGGTAAATCTTCTCGTCCCTCGAGAGCTCCTCATACGAGCTCTCGTACTTCGAGAGCCGTAGCGTCTCCTTCGCCCCGAGGCACAGAATCCCGAGATGCACGAGCGACTCGTGAAAGAGCCCGTGCACGCGCGTCTGCAGCTCGCGGTCGAAGTAGATGAGCACGTTACGGCACAGGATGACGTTGAACTCCGCGAAGGACCGATCCGTAACGAGGTTGTGCTGCGAGAACACGACGTTGCGCTGCAACGCCGGAGAGAAGAGCGCGCCGTCGTACTTCGCGACGTAATACTCCGAGAACGATCGTGCCCCTCCAGCCCTGATGTAGTTCTCGGTGTACTCCTGCATCCGCTCCAGCGGGAAGATGCCCGCTCGCGCGCGGTGGACGACGACTTCGTTGATGTCGGTCGCATAGATGCGCGCACGCTCGTAGAGCCCCTCCTCCTCGAGGAGAATGGCCATCGAATAGACTTCTTCACCCGTCGAGCACCCCGCGTGCCAGATCCTGATGAACGGATAGGTCCGCAGGAGCGGCACGACCCTTTGCCGGAACGCCAGGTAGAACGTCGGGTCCCGGAACATCGCCGTGACGTTGATCGAGAGGTCGAGCAGCACCTTCTCCATCATCGCGGGCTCGTGCAGGAGGCGGTCCTGCAGTGACGAAACGGTCGTCAGCCCTTCCGTCTCGATCCGCCGCCACAGCCGACGACGAATCGAGGCGTACGCGTACGAGCGAAAATCGAAGCCGTAGTGGCGGTAGATCGCCTCGAGCAGCAGCTCGATCTCCAGCCGCTCGAGGTCGGGATCGTAGGACAGCGGCGCCCCCGCGGAGGCGCTCGTAGATAGACGCGTCCCGAGCGCCACGCCAGCGCGGTCCTCCTGTCGGCGCCCGGTGGTTGATGGGTCGGTCGCCGGCACCCTCATCGATACAACCACACCCGCATGAGCGAGAGCAGTTGCTCCGTGTCCACCGGTTTGGTGATGTAGTCGGACGCTCCAGCGGCGATGCACTTCTCACGGTCACCCTTCATCGCCTTCGCGGTCAGCGCGATGATCGGCAGCGATCGGAAACGCGGATTCTGCCGGATCGCCCGCGTCGTCTCGTACCCATCCATCTCCGGCATCATCACGTCCATCAGCACGAGATCCATGTCTGGACCGCTCTCCAGCCGAGCGAGCGCCTCGCGGCCGTTCTCGGCGAACGCGACGTTCATGCCGTGCGATTCGAGCACGCTCGTCAGCGAGAAGATGTTGCGGACGTCGTCGTCGACGATGAGCACGTGCTTGCCGGCGAACACGGCGTCCGTGTTGTGCAGCTGCTCGAGCATGCGCCGCTTGGTCTCCGGCAACTTCGCTTCGATGCGATGAAGGAAGAGCGCCGTCTCGTCGAGGAGCCGCTCTGGCGACTTCACGTCCTTCACGATGATCGTCTCGGCGTACTTGCGGAGGCGGGTCTCTTCGGGCTGGGAGAGGTCGCGCCCGGTGTAGATGATGATCGGGATCTCCCGAACCGTCTGGCGCTGATCGCTCTTGACTCGCTCGAGCAGATCGAACCCGCTCATCCCGCCGCCAAGCCCCAGGTCGAGGACCATGCAGTCGAAATGACCTCGATGGAGCTCATCGAGTGCTTCCTCACCAGACGCCACCGTGACGATCTCGATGTCGTCATCGCCAATGAGCTCGACCATGCTGCGCTGCTGGTCCGCGTCGTCCTCGACGATCATCAGTCGCTTGACCCGATTGTCGATGAACGATCGGATGTGCCCGAACGCTTCGTCGAGCTTCGCCTTGTCGACCGGTTTCTCGAGGTATGCGATGGCGCCGGCCATGAGTCCCTGTTGGCGGCGGTCGATGCCCGAGATGATGTGTACCGGGATGTGCCGCGTGTCAGGACTGTGCTTCAGGCGATCGAGCACCTGCCACCCGTCGATCCCGGGCATGTCGATGTCGAGCGTGATCGCATCAGGTTTGTACTCGTGGGCGAGCTGGATGCCGGTCTCGCCGTCGAGCGCGATCAGCCCGAGGAATCCCTTCTCGCGGGCCATCTCCAGCAGCACGCGCGCGAAGTTGAGATCGTTCTCGACGATGAGAACCACACGGTCGGTGGGTTGGATCGCATCCCGGTCATCTGCCGGCCGAGATCCTTGATTGGCTGACTGGGAACCGGGAACTGCGAACCGGGAACCGATCGGTTCCGCCTCCGTCCGTGTTGCCTCGTCCGGTAGCGTTTCGGGGCCTGGTGCCTCAACCGCCGTCCCAGTCGCTCCGAGAACCGGCTGCTCGGACTGCTCGTTAGGCAACGACGGTCGTCGCGGTGGTCGAATCGCCCGCGCCGCCGGACGGAGCCGGGAGGGCCCGCGCCCCAGGACCGGTTCCCTGTTCCCGGTTCCCGGTTCGCCGCCAGCGGGCGCCCGGTCGGCTGACAGCTCGGGCATCCGGTCTGGCAAAAACAACGTGAACGTACTCCCAACCCCCGGCGTGCTCTCCACGCGGATCTCCCCGCCTAACAACCGGGCGATCTCGCGGCTGATCGAGAGTCCAAGCCCCGTCCCGCCATACTTGCGGCTGGTCGCCCCGTCGGCCTGCTGGAACGACTCGAAGATCAACCGCTGCTTGTCTTTCGCAATGCCGATCCCCGTGTCACTCACCGCGAACGCGATCACCGAGTTGGCGTTGTCGAGCGAGGCGTTCGCGAACCGCCGGCCGCGCTCGGCCGCACGAATCGTCAGGCTCACGTGCCCCTGGTGCGTGAACTTGAACGCATTCGACAGGAGATTCTTGAGGACCTGATGCAGCCGCTGCCCGTCCGTGACGATCCGCGCGGGCGTTCCAGGCTGAACGTCGACCGTGAACCCGAGCTGTTTCTGATCGGCGACCGGGCGGAATCCCTTGTCGACCTGGTCGCGGACGTCGGTCACCGACACTTCCGTTGGGTTCACCTCCATCTTGCCCGCCTCGACCTTGGACAGGTCGAGCACATCGTTGATGAGGGTGAGCAGGTCCGTGCCCGACGTCAGGATCGTGTTCGCGTACTCCATCTGCTTCGGCGTGAGATTCCCGTCCTTGTTCTCCGACATCAGGCGCGCGAGGATGAGCAGCGAGTTGAGCGGCGTGCGCAGCTCGTGCGACATGTTTGCCAGGAACTCGCTCTTGTACTTCGACGAGACCGACAGCTGTTCGGCTTTCTCCTCGAGTGCCACGCGCGCGGACTCGACCTCCGCGTTCTTCTGCTCGACCTTCTTGTTCTGCTCCGCGAGGAGACTTGCCTTCTCCTCCAGCTCTTCGTTGACCTGCTGCAGCTCCTCCTGCTGGTCCTTGAGCATCTCCTCGGACTGTTTGAGCGTGTGCGCCTGCTGCTCGAGCTCCGAGTTGGACCGGCGCAGCTCTTCCTGCTGACGCTTGAGCTCCTCGGACTGGCTCTGCAGCTCTTGCGTGAGCTTCTGGGACTGCTGCAGCAGCTCCTCGGTGCGCATGTTCGCGGCGATCATGTTGAGCACGACGCCGATCGACTCCTGCAGCTGGTCGAGGAAGGTCTGATGGATCTGACTGAAGGGCAGGAAGCTCGCGAGCTCCACTACCGCCTTCACATCGCCCTCGAACAGGATAGGAAGGACGATGATGTTCCTCGGCGGCGCTTCACCCAGTCCCGACGAAATCTGGATGTAGTCCGACGGAACGTTCGTCAGCAGAATGGGCTTCTTCTCGAGCGCCGCCTGGCCGACGAGGCCCTCGCCCATGTGCCAGACGTTGTTGAGGTGCTTGCGCTCCTTGTACGCGTAGCTCGCAATGAGACGAAGCGCCCCGCCGTTTCCGTTCTCCTGCTGCATGATGAAGAACGCGCCCTGACGTGCCTGCACGAGGGGCGTGAGCTCGCTCATGATGAGGCGCGCCACCGTGTCGAGGTCCTTCTGGCCCTGCATCATGCGCGAGAACTTCGCGAGGTTCGTCTTCAACCAGTCCTGCTCCGCGTTTGCCTCGGTCGTGTTCTTGAGGTTCGCGATCATCTGGTTGATGTTCTTCTTCAGTTCATCGAGCTCGCCCTGCGCCTGCACGGTGATCTGTCGGCTCAGGTCACCACGCGTCACGGCGGTGGCGACGTCGGCAATCGACCGCACCTGCACCGTCAGATTATTCGCGAGCAGGTTCACCGAGTCGGTGAGATCCTTCCACGTCCCGGCGACGCCCGGCACCTCGGCCTGTCCACCTAGCTTGCCTTCAGTGCCGACTTCCTTCGCGACGCGCGTGACCTCGTCCGCGAAGGCGTTCAGCTGATCGACCATCGTGTTCACGGTGCTCTTGAGCTCGAGGATTTCACCTCGCGCGTCCACCGTGATCTTGCGTGAGAGGTCGCCCTTCGCGACCGCGGTAGTGACGTCGGCGATGTTGCGAACCTGATTCGTCAGGTTCGACGCCATGCCGTTCACGGAGTCGGTGAGGTCCTTCCAGGTGCCGGCGACGCCTGGCACGCTGGCCTGGCCACCGAGCTTGCCCTCAGTGCCCACCTCGCGCGCAACACGCGTGACCTCCGACGCGAAGCCGTTGAGCTGGTCCACCATCGTATTGACGGTGTTCTTGAGCTCGAGGATCTCGCCGCGGACATCGACGGTGATCTTCTGAGACAGGTCGCCGCGCGCAACTGCTGTCGTGACCTGCGCGATATTGCGAACCTGCGTCGTCAGGTTCCCCGCGAGGACGTTCACGTTGTCGGTGAGGTCCTTCCAGGTACCAGCAACGCCCGGCACGTTGGCCTGGCCGCCGAGCCGCCCCTCCGATCCCACTTCCTTCGCCACGCGCGTGACCTCGGCGGCGAAGCTCGAGAGCTGATCGACCATCACGTTGATCGTCGTCTTCAGATCGAGCACTTCTCCCTTCACATCCACGGTGATCTTCTTCGACAGATCACCTTTCGCGACCGCCGTCGTCACCTCGGCGATGTTGCGAACCTGCGTCGTGAGACTCGACGCCATGAAGTTCACGTTGTCGGTCAGATCCTTCCACGTGCCGGCGACGCCCCCGACGTTTGCCTGCCCGCCCAGGCGACCTTCGGCGCCGACCTCACGAGCGACGCGCGTAACCTCGCCCGCGAAGATCGACAGCGAGTCCACCATCTTGTTGATGACGTCCTTGATCTGCAGGATCTCGCCCTGCGCTTCGACCGTGATCTTTCTCGTTAGGTCGCCGCTCGCGATGGCGGTCGCGACGCCCGAGACGTCGCGGAGCTGCACGGTGAGGTTGCCCGCCATGCCGTTCACGGAGTCGGTGAGGTCCTTCCAGGTGCCGGCGACGCCTGGCACGCTGGCCTGGCCACCGAGCTTACCCTCAGTGCCCACCTCGCGCGCAACACGCGTGACCTCCGACGCGAAGCCGTTGAGCTGGTCCACCATCGTATTGACGGTGTTCTTGAGCTGGAGCAGCTCACCGCGGACATCGACGGTGATCTTGCGCGAGAGGTCGCCCTTCGCGACCGCGGTGGTGACATCGGCGATGTTGCGAACCTGGTTCGTCAGGTTCGACGCCATGTAGTTCACGTTGTCGGTGAGGTCCTTCCACGCACCGGCTACGCCCGGCACCTGCGCCTGGCCACCGAGCTTCCCTTCCGTGCCCACTTCCTTCGCGACGCGCGTGACCTCGGACGCAAACGCGTTGAGCTGGTCCACCATCGTGTTCACGGTGGTACCGATACGAAGGAACTCGCCCTGCACCGATTTTCCGTCGATCTCGAGCACCATCTTCTGTGAGAGGTCGCCGTTGGCGACCGCCTTGATCACGCGCGCGACTTCGCTGGTCGGTGCAACCAGATCCGTCACGAGCGAGTTGAGCGCACCAGCACTGTCGGCCCAGCCGCCAGTCATGCCCTCGAGCGAAACGCGCGCGGTCATGTCGCCCTTTCGGCCGACGATATCACTGATGCGACTCAGCTCCTTGGTCATCCGCTCGTTTCGCGAGGCGACGTCGTTGAACGCCGACACGATGTCCGCCATGAGCGGATCTCGTGATCTCGGCAATCGAACCGCGAAGTCGCCGCCGCGGAGGTCGCGAAGACCCGCGAGCAATGCGTTCAGGTCCGCCCGCGTGATACCGTCGGAGGGTTCGCCGTTTTCCACGTCGGCCAGTTCGGTGCCGGCCGTGGAGGACGAATTCCGCTCCGCGCGCCGGCCGCCGTTACTCGATGGGCGACGGGACCGACGCGAGGTTGGCTCTGATGAGGACGCGCTGTCACTGCGCCCAGGAAGGTCACGGTCGACTTGCGGATCGCGGTCGCCGGCCACAGGGACTCCGTCTGTTCGGATGGGATGGGACGGGAAGGAACTGTTTCGTTCCTCCCCGTGACGCTGCCCCCACCCTCCTTCAAGATGGATACCGCTGAGCCGCCGATGTGCCTGGCGGTACGGGAACCGGAGCGGCGTCGTGACTCGCCGTTACCTCACCGGTGACGAGTCGAACGTCGATCCCACCGTTCGACGTTCGGAGGCTCGGCTCCATGCGAAGGCGAAGCTGGCGCTCGAACGCCGGATCGGCGGACAACAACGCGAAGCGCCAGCCGGGACACTTCACCCGCAGGACGTTTCCGAGCTCCGCGTACAGATTCCGGAGGCGATCGCGTTCACCCACCCGGACGCCGTACGGCGGGTTCGAGACGATCCAGCCCGGCGCCGCGGTCGGTTCGAGCGCTGAAACCGGCCGCTCGAAGAACTCGACGTCATCCAGCACGCCAGCCCGCTCCGCGTTGGAGACCGCCGCTCGGACCGCGCCCGCGTCGCGATCCGAACCCTTGATCGGCGCGGGCGCACGACGGATCACGCGTGCTTTTGCAGCTGATACGACCTCGCTCCACAAGCCGGAATCGAAGTCCGGCCACCGCTCGAAGCCGAACTGGCGTCCGAGACCGGGTGCAATCCGGCGCGCGATCAGGGCCCCTTCTATAGGTATGGTGCCCGATCCGCACATCGGGTCGATGAGCGGGGTGTCGCCACGCCATCCGCTCG
>Ga0105249_10001698_pt1 | contig 19279 bp, 17 predicted proteins | sample KBSS44metaG_FD_81522 | JGI IMG/M metagenome (GOLD analysis project Ga0105249, IMG submission 81522) | Switchgrass rhizosphere microbial communities from Kellogg Biological Station, Michigan, USA - KBS S4-4 metaG | ecosystem: Host-associated > Plants > Roots > Rhizosphere > Soil | place...
CGGCGACCTGCCCGTCATCGAGGGCACTCTCATCCGCCTGCAGGTCGACCACCTGCCCGGCGACCGCAACCCGAAGCCGCTATGGCTGTGGTGCTCGACCACCGGCGCCACCCCGACGCAGGTAGACCTCTGGTGGCAGGCGTTCCTCCGAAGATTCGATCTTGAGAGGAGCAAGCCACGGTGCTGTCATAGCCGTGGGTGTTCGACATCGCCGTCGGTTCCTTCCTTGTCGATGTTGTCGATGCTGGCTGCCTGATTTTTCAGCCAGGGGCGCCGGTTGTGCTGTCCTCGGGGCACCTGGTGCAGGGCGCGGAGGCGTTCGACCTCGGCCGGGTCGGCGCGCACGACGGTCAGCCGGGCCTGGGGGTGGAGATATCCGCTGGCCCAGCCGCGGCGGACCCAGGCATCGAGGGTGATCTCGGACATGCCCAGATGGTCGGCCAGGTCGCGCAGCCACCATTCGTGGTCGTCCAGCTTCGGGCGGGCGTGGCGGGTCGGGGTGCGGGTCCGCTGGATACCCAGGGCCCGTAGCAGGTCGTTGACCGCGTTGGGGGTGAAGGTCGGTCCTCCCCGACCCACATAGCAGGACGGCCGAATAGGGAGTGTCAAGTTAGCGGCTCTGTCGCACCTTCGGTGGTGACCGTCCGTTAGCAGATCGTTCCGCCGAGCACCACATCAGCGAAGACCACCCGGACAAGACAAGTCGCGTCCCGGACAGCGGAGCAAGACGGTACATTCGCCGCGGCAGTCTCAGCCGAGGGGGTTTCCATGGGGCTGGTCGATCGAAGATCAATCAATGTGCTGACGATTACCCTCGTTGCCCTCGTAGCTGTGGGCGGCTCGCTCACGGTGTGTATTGTCTTTGGTCCTACCTGGATCGTGGACCGTCGCAACGCCTCCGGGGCGGCCCTGACACAAGCGGAGCGGTTGGGAGCTGAGAACGATGTCCGTTCCACCCTGCTCCAGGGACTCGGCGGACTAGTCGCTCTCGTCGGCGTGTTCCTCGGTGCGGCGATTACCTTGCGTCAGGTCCGTGTCAGTCGCGAAGGTCAGACAATCGATCTTTTTGTCAAAGCGATCGATCAGCTGGCGAGCGATGTGCTCTCCGTCCGGTTCGGTGGAATCTACGCGCTGGAACTCCTGTCCGACCTTGACTCGCGCTACCGAGGGCAGGTCCACGCACTGCTCACCTCCTTCGTGCGCCAGAATGCGCCTTGGCCGCCACGCAGCCCGGAATCGGACGTTGAGCCGGATCGAAGCCGGTACCACGGCGGCGTAGCCGATGATGTTGGAGCGGTCCTTGCCGCACTCCAGCGGGGCTCGATGATCCTCGATGATGCCTGGTCGGAGTTGGAACGAGTCGATCTGCGCGACGCCGAGTTGGACGCATTCGACATGCCGCGCGTGTGTTTCGCCCACTCCAACCTTGCGGGTGCCAGCATGATTGCCGCCAAGCTGGCTGGCGCCACCCTTTCCGATGCGATTCTACGTAGCACCGACCTCAGCCGAGCCGACCTCCGAGGAGCCGACCTCTCCCGAGCCGACCTCAGCGGCGCCAAGCTTCTCGGGGCCAACCTTTCCGGTGCCGAATTGGACGCCACCCGCCTTGATGGCGTGATTACCGACGGCGAGACTAGATGGCCCAGGGGTTTTGCGCCTTAGCCCTCCTTCGTCGTCCGTCCAGTGGCGACGCTCGATCCCGAGGAGGCACTATGCCCGCGCCCACCAGCGCCGGAGAACCGGCCTCGCCCGTCAGCGCATTCCCGAAAGGCGGGCGCGCTCGCTCGGGCCTGGAAGACGCGGGACCGCAGGAACGTCAACGCGACCACGACACCGACGATCACGGTCACCGGACGGGCCGAGATGTCCGAAACCGCCAAGACTACGGAACATTCGTTCGATCCGGTAGACGATGTTCCGGTCGGCGCAGTCACTGGACATCGTCCCTGGTCGAGGCCCGGGTAGCGACCGGGCGGACGGTGATTTCCGGGCCCGGAATCAAGATCGACCGGTTCGGATGCTGGTGCACATGGTCCACCCTTTTTCTGATCATGCCCCTGACCTGCGCGGATATGGTTCGCGATCTATCGCTTGAGATCCAGCAGCGTGGAACGGCGCTGGTCAGGGCGTCGCCAGCTGGTTCGAGCCCCAGCTGGACGACCATGTTGCCGCCATGCGAACCGCCTCCACCTAGCGCCGACCGCCGAGATCCGCCCGAGACCGACCGGCGATTCGAGAAGCACCTCACTACCCTGGTCCGATGCTTGATCTGAGCAATCTGGACCTGGAGGAGATCGCTAACGCTCTTGCCGACCAGCCGGGCTACGAGCATCGCTGGCTGATCGATCCGCGGACCGGAGAGGTTGCCTTCTGGACGTCCGACCTCGGGATCGACGGTCAGAACCCCGTTGACCTCGACGACCTGGACCTGATCTGCATCGACCCGCTCCCGTCCTACGTCTGGTACCAGGACATGGCCGACTTCGCCGAGCGGATCAGCGATCACTGGGCCGGGCAGAGGCTGGCCAGAGCGATCGAGGGCAGGGGCGCCTTTCGTCGTTTCAAAGACGAGCTAAACCGGGAACATCCGCACCTGCTGCCGGCCTGGTACGCCTTCCGCGACGCCCGCGCCCAACGCCGTGCCGTCGACTGGCTCGTCGACAACTCGCTGATCGACGACGACACGGCTACCCGGCTTCTCGACGCCCATCCCGACCCCGACGTGCCGTGATTGTCGCAAAGCGCGAACACCTCGTCGAACCGGTGGGAGATGAACACCAGGCCGCGGCCCTCGTCGCGCAGGCCGCGGGCGACGGCGAACAGGCGCTCGACCTCGACGCCGCTGAGCGCCGCGGTCGGCTCGTCCATGATCAGGAGGCTGGCGTCGAGCGAGATGGCCTTCGCGATCTCGATGATCTGCTGGTCGGCGATCGAGAGGCCGCGAGCCTGCCTGCGCGGGTCGAGCCGGACCCCGAGCCGGGCGAACAGCGCCTCGGCGGCGGCGTACATCGCCGGCCGGTCGATCCGCCGCGCCCGGCCCAGCGGCTGGCGCCCCAGGAAGATGTTCTCGGCGACCGACAGGTCGGGGAACAACGTCGGCTCCTGGTAGATCACCGCGATCCCGGCGGCCTTCGACGCCGCCGTCGAGGCGAAGTCGACGTCCTGGCCGAGGAAGCGGAACGTGCCGGCGTCGCGCTGGTACACGCCAGCGACGATCTTCACGAGCGTGGACTTGCCCGCGCCGTTTTCGCCGACGAGCGCGTGGACTGACCCGCGCTCGACCGTGAGCGAGCCCGAGCGCAGCGCGACCACGGACCCGAAGGCCTTGGTCACGTCCCGCAGCTCCAGCACCGCAGTGGCCGCTGCCGGTTCAGGCATGCGCGCCTCCACTGAAAGGTTTCAAAAAACGTGTGGACGATAGGAGACCCGCATCACTCCCGTCAAGTCATTCGTCCGGACATCCTTGGCCACATGCTGGTCCTGTTGACTCGCCTGGGTTTGGAGCGATTCAATCGTGCCGGCTGGGATGGAAGATCAGGCGGACTCCAGGGGAGGGCGGATGGCGGAGGTTCCCCGGCCACGTGAACGCCGGGCGTCGGTGAAGGACGTCGCCGCGGCTGCCGCCGTGTCACTGGGGACGGTCTCCAACGTGCTCAACCGCCCCGACCTGGTCAGCGCGGCCACCCGCGAGCGGGTCGAGCGGGCGATGGCCGAGCTCGGCTTCGTGCGCAACGAGTCGGCGCGGTCGCTGCGGGCCGGGGTGAGCAGCGTCCTGGCGTACGTGATGCTCGACGCCGGCAACCCGTTCTTCACCGATGTCGCCCAGGGCATCGAGCACGTCGTCGAGGCGCTCGGCCTGTCGCTGTTCCTGTGCAACAGCGACAGCCGCCCGTCGCGAGAGGTCGCCTACCTGGAGCAGCTCCAGCAGCAGCGGGTGCGCGGCATCCTGATCACGCCGGTGGATCCCGGGAGCGCCGCCCTCGACGACCTCGCGGCGAAGGGCACCCCGCTGGTCATCGTCGACCGGGTCCGCAAGTTCGACGACTTCTGCGCCGTCGCCGTCGACGACGTGCTCGGCGGCCGCCTCGCGATCGAGCACCTGCTCGACCTCGGCCACCGCCGCGTCGCGTTCGTCGGCGGCCCGCTGTCCATCGGCCAGATCACCGACCGGTACGAGGGCGCCCGCCTGGCCTGGGAGGAGGCCGGGATGGCCCCGGGGGACCTGACGCTGCTCGACTGCGCCGCCCTGACCGTCGACGAGGGCCGGTCGGCCGGCGAGCAGCTCGCCGGCATTCCCACCCGGCGCCGGCCGACCGCGGTGTTCTGCGCCAACGACCTCGTCGCGCTCGGGCTCCTCCAGCAGTGCATCAGGCGAGGCTGGCGGGTGCCCGACGACGTCGCGATCGTCGGCTACGACGACATCGAGTTCGCCGGCGCCGCGGCAGTGCCGCTCACCTCGGTCCGCCAGCCACGCCAGGAGCTGGGCCGGCGGGCCGCGGAGCTGGTCCTCGACGAGTCGACCAACTCGCGCCACCAGCACGAGCAGGTCATCTTCACCCCGATCCTCGTCGCCCGCGCCTCCACCACCGGCTGAGCCACTCGGCGCCCTCGCCAGTGAGCTCGCCGCAACCCGACGGCAGGCCACCTCGATCGCCGGCACCGTCCTCGGCCTCGCGTACACCCCGCGGATGCCGACCTGGGCCTTCCTGGTCGAGTTCGCCGGAGGCGCCGTCCGCGTCAACCACTGGGATTCATGATCACGGCGACGGTCGTGGTCATCCGCATCCGGCGGGTGGCCACGGTCACGGTGGGCGGGGCGGGGCGGTGGTGGCACGCGCTGAGCCATGTGGCCCGGCCGCATTCCCATGACGCGGCCGATCGGGTGGATACCGCGCTGGAGGCGTCCGCGGACGGAATCCGGACTCTGTGGATCTCGTTCGGGGTGCTTGCGGTCACGACCGTCGTGCAGGTCGTGGTGGTGGTGGTGCTGTCGGGTCGGTGGCCCTGCTGGGCGACACCGTGCACAACTTCGCCGACGCCCTGACCGCGCTGCCGATCGGGGTCGCGTTCGTGGTGGGCCGCCGCGCGGCGACCCGCCGCTACACCTACGGCTTCGGCCGCGCCGAAGACCTCGCCGGCATCGCCGTCCTGCTGGTCATCACCGGATCGGCGGGGTTCGCCGCCTACGAGGCGATCGACCGTCTCGCTCATCCCCGCCCGGGCACCCACCTGCCCGCATTGGTCGCGGCGGGGCTGGTCGGGTTCGTCGGCAACGAACTGGTCGCCCGCTACCGCATCCGCACCGGCCGCAGGATCGGCTCGGCCGCCCTGGTCGCCGACGGCCTGCACGCCCGGACCGACGGGTTCACCTCACTCGCCGTCGTGGCCGGCGCGATCGGGGTCGCCGCGGGCTGGGACGCCGCCGACCCGGTCGTCGGTCTGGTCATCACCGCCGCGATCCTCGCTGTGCTGCGTGGTGCCGCCGCCGAGACCTACCGCCGCCTCATGGACGCCGTCGACCCCACGCTCGTCGACGCCGCCGAAGCCGCGCTGACGGCGACGCCAGGGGTGCTCGCGGCGAACCGGGTACGGCTGCGTTGGATCGGCCACCGTCTCCACGCCGAGGCCGAGATCGTCGTCGCCCCCGACCTCACCGTCATCGACGCACACAGCATCGCCGTCGACGCCGAGCACGCCCTGCTGCATGCCGTGCCTCGGCTGACCGGCGCGACGGTCCACACCGACTACCTGGTCACCGGCGGCGCCGCGTCGGCGCATGGGGTGCTCGCGCACCACGGTCATTCGTAGTCGTCGTGATGATGCGGCCTTCTGCCGGTTCCGCGCCGCGCATGGCGTACGGAGCCCGCCCAGCGCAGGGCTTGCGCTGCCGCACGGCGAGGCCGTCTGGAAAGAACAGCACCCCTACTGTCGCCGACGAGGCTGCGTACCGGTCGGTCAAGTAGTAGGTCAGGAAGCTGGTGGTCATCAGGCCCCCACCGGCCGCGTCCACAGCGAACAGCGCGGACAGCTGAGGTATCCGGCCGTCGGACGGGGCAGACCGCCCGCGGCCCCAAGCGAGCCGGCCACGTTCGGCTCGCACGCCGGAAGGGGCTTCCACGGAGGCGGACAGGCCGGCGGCCAGCGCACCCACCGCGCCGGCAGCGTAGGCGACAGCGTTGTAGCCCGAACACCCCAGCCCCGGACCGCCCGTCGGGAAGGTGGACGAACGCAGAGTGCTGCTCGCCCACGAGTACTCGCACCGACGCTACCGCGACCGCGCCTACACCCGGCTCGCGGACCTCGCCGTCACCACCAACCCGCTCCTGCGCCGCCCGGCCGCCGGGAGTGTTTCAGCGAGCCACAGGACGGCCTGACACCAACACATCAACACGGCGTTGTCGTTACGGAACGCAACGAGGGGTTACCGGGGAAAGGCTCATTGCCTGGCGCCCTACGATCGGCGGGGTCGCGGTCGACGGCGACTGGGAGACGGTGAGGGCGGGCTGTCGACGAGGTGCCCTCGGGGGCCTGTAGTCCCGACATCCGCGACCGAGAAACCGCCACCCTCGCGCCCCGACGACCCGAGGTCGGGTGCCTGGAAGGGGTGGGCTGTCGGGCGCGGCACCCCCTGCGTTGGCGGCGAGCACGCCGGTTCCACGGCGGAGAAGAGGAGGCTCAAGGTTGTGTCGATGAGATGTCTCGCTTCCGGGATGGGGATGTCGAGGGGAGCGACGGCGCAGGACGCCAGGAGCCGAGACGGCTCCGGCGTGGGTCTCCCGCGGCAGGCGCAGAGCCGTCGGCTCTGCGGACCGAAGCTCCTGCCGTCAGAGATGGGACATCTTGCTGAACGGGCTCGGAATACGTTCCTGCTGGGGGCCGAAGTCGACGAGGACGGCGATGTCCGCCTCGATCCCGACGACCTGGCCGAGACCATACGTGTCGTGGATGACCCGGTCGCCTACAGCGTATCGATCGCACACTGTCACGGCAGGATCCTTGAAGGGGCTGGTGGGCAGACGGCGCTTGGGTACCCCTGACTTGCTCATCGGCTCCAGTATGCGCCCTGTCGAGCCTGGCACGTTGCCTTAAGCCGACGAACGACCAGTCTGGCGAGGCCCCCGCCTTCGGTTCGGGACCTGCCGGGCGGCGGAGCCCTCGGATCGCGATCAGCCCTGGACGATGGCGTAACCTTGCGTGGATCACCCCACACGTCCGCTCGCTGGTACCAATTTCGGACTCAACCGTCGTCAGGCGGCGGCACCACCCGGCGGTGACCACCACCCGGCGACAGCGGTGCGCCGCCGCCAACCGCGTTGCGGCGGACATGAGGCGACCCGGCGTCGTGACCCATGACTTTGGTGACTCCACCGCAGATTCCCTACAGGCCTGGAGTTCGGCATGGGCAACGCGCCCCGGTTCGAGAGTGGACATACGCCTACGGCAATCCCTGCTCCCGTCACCGGCGAGTCGGGAGGCTCAGACAACAGCTGGCTCAGCATGAGCGGCACCACTGCCAGCCACGTCGAGGACGCTGGCATCGACGACGGCAGCCAGGAGGACCGCGGCCCCGAGGACCAGGACCTGGAGTACGAGCCCAAGCTACCTGCCCGGCGGCGGGCGGCAGTATCGCGGACGGCGCCCACGACCGTCCACGACCCGGTACGGATGTATCTGGCGGGCGTCGGCAAGACTCCGTTGCTGACCGCCGAGGGCGAGGTGGAACTCGCAAGGCGGATCGAGGCCGGACTGTACGCCGCCCACAAGCTGGCGACCGGCGCCGATGGGCTGTCCCCGCGGCACTACCAGGATCTCAGGCCGTCGAGCGGGACGGTCAGCAGGCAAACCGTCAGCTCGTCGAAGCCAACCTCCGACTGGTCGTCTCGATCCCGCCCGCCACACCTCGAAATACGGCGCAGACCGGACAGGCCTAGGAAAGTCCGCACGAGCACACAGGTGTCTGGCCCGTTGCATTGAAATATCCAGCCGACGGGCGACGTCCGCGATCGTCAATAGATCATCGCCTGTCATACCGTCATCCTACGTGCGAAGGCCCTCGAACCGCGGAAACCGGCGCCTCGGATCCTTCGCGTGACCGCGGCGAACTCGGGCCCGCCGGGCCGTGCGCACGCTGCCCCGGCGACGGGTAGGGCGGCGCCGCGGTCGGCCCCGAGCATCTCTCCGCATATCTTCTCACCGGCTGATCGACAGGTGAGGAGCGGGGATGGCGGTATACCCTGCGCGCTGACGTGGCCGGATACGCCACTCGCCGGTGTCGGTGACTTTCTGGGCAGTCCTAACTTGATACGCCCGTCGACGTTATGAGGAGATCGATGCTGCACATCAGGCCGCTCCTCGGTGCCGTGGCGGGCTCCATGACAAGTCCGCTGAGACCGGATGACTACCGGGCGACGATTAATCCGCTGTGGTCACGGCGCCGGCTGTCTGGTCGCGTCGAGGCCGTGGTTCCGGAGACGTCCGACACCTCGACCGTCGTTGTCCGGCCCGGCGTGGGTTGGCGAGGAGGCCTGGCAGGTCAGCACGTCAGTGTCGGCGTGAGCATCGAGGGCGTGTGGCATCGGCGGACGTTCTCGCTGTCGTCTCCCCCCCACCGCCCGGACGGCCTCATCGCCATCACGGTGAAAGCCAGGCCAGACGGCCTGGTGTCCAGGCATATCGTGCACGCGCTGCGCCCGGGCCAGACTGTCCGGCTCGGACCTCCTACGGGACGGTTCGTGCTGCCGGACGAGCTGCCGGCCCAGCTGCTTTTCGTGACCGCCGGCAGCGGGATCACGCCTGTGATGTCGATGCTGCGGCACCTCGCCGAGAGCCGGCAGATGCCCGACGTCATGCTCGCGCATTCCGCGCGGAACGCGTCGGAGGTCATCTTCGGTGAAGAACTTCGCCGGATGGCTGCCCAGCTCCCGGCCCTGCGCCTGTACGAGCACCACACCCGCTCCGCGGTCGGTCGGCCCGTGGCACGGCTAACGATGCGCGCGCTGTCCGCGATCTGTAACGACATCCCGGAGCGGATGACCTGGGTCTGCGGGCCTCCCGGACTTGTCGACGACGCCGAATCGTACTGGCGGGAGTCCGGCATCAGCGACCGCCTGCTCACGGAACGATTCCAACCGGCGGCGCGCCCCGGTGGCGGGCAGGGCGGACGGGTGCGCTTCGTCCGAAGCGGGCGGGAGACCACCGCGAGCGCGGGTACCCCGCTGCTGGCCGCGGGCGAGGAAGCGGGCGTCATCATGCCGACCGGCTGCCGGATGGGTGCCTGTCACAGCTGCCTCGTCCCCCTCGCCGGTGGTCAGGTCCGCGACCTGCGCACCGGCGACGAGCACGATACCCCGGGCGATCTCATCCAGACCTGCGTGTCCGTGCCCGTCGGCGACGTCGACATCGATCTGTGAGGAGCAGACGGATGGCAACACCGACCCACCTCAGTGCCCGCGACATCGAGGAACTGGGCGAGGAGCTTGACCGTCTCCGCGCGGAGATACTCGCGAGCAGAGGAGAGGACGACGCCCGGTACATCCGACGGGTGATCGCGGCTCAACGGGGCCTCGAGGCCGGTGGCCGAGCCATGATGTTCGCCTCCCTGCTGCCGCCGGCATGGCTGGCTGGTACGGCGATGCTCGCCGTCGCCAAGATTCTCGAGAACATGGAGATCGGTCACAACGTCCTGCACGGGCAATGGGACTGGATGCGCGACCCCGACATCCACTCCACCACCTGGGAGTGGGACTCCGCGTCCCCCGCCGCCCAATGGAAATATTCGCACAACTATGTGCACCACACCTACACAAACGTTGTCGGCCGAGACCGGGATCTCGGGTACAGCATACTCCGAGTGACTCCCGAACAGCCGTGGCACCTCGTCCACATGGCCCAACCGCTGTACAATCTCGCCCTTGCGGTCGTCTTCGAATGGGGAATCGCGCTCTACGACGTCGAGATCGAGAAGGTCTGGCGCCGAGAAAAAGACTTGGACCAGACACTGAACCAGTTCGGCAGCGCCCTCAAGAAAGTTGGGCGTCAGGGTATGAAGGACTACGTCGTATTTCCGCTGCTCGCCGGACCGGCGTTCCTCCCCGTGCTGCTGGGTAACCTGACCGCGAACGTCACCAGGAACATCTGGGCGCATACCGTCATCTTCTGCGGCCATTTCCCCGACGGCACCACGACCTTCACAGAGGAGGAGATCGAAGGCGAGAGCCGAGGGGAATGGTACCTGCGGCAGCTGCTCGGCTCCGCGAACATCAGCGGACCGGCGGCGCTCCATCTCCTCAGCGGCAACCTCAGCCACCAGATCGAGCACCACCTCTTTCCCGACCTGCCCAGCAACCGGTATGGGCAGATCGCCCCGCGGGTCCGCCACCCGCCAACGCGGCCACCGGTGCCGCGGCGCGTCCGAGGCGCGGGAAGCAGGACCGAGCCCGGCGCAACCCGGGTACCCAGCCGCCGGTCGCCCGGCGGTGAGCCGTCCGCATCGCCGTGCGGGGACTCCCCGTGGCTGCCTCAGCGCGCCATGCCGGCTGACCGTCCTGCTGCCTATGGTGGAGGATGTGAGCGCACGCGGGAGGTTCGACTCCCTGGCGTTGCTGAAGGCCATCGAACGGGCGGCGCCGGCCGATGCCGTGGATGTGCTGGCGGCACGGCTTCGGGCCGATCTCGGAGCGCTCGCCACCGCGTTTCTGATCGCGGACTTCTCCAGCGGCATCCTGGCCAGGTTCTCCCAACCGGGCCACGGCGAGACCGTGATGGAGCAGGTGGCGGTCCACGGAACGCGGCAGGGTGATGTACTGCGTGACCAGCGTCCGGCCATGGACCGACACGATGACCAGGTTGTGGTGGTCGCGCCGGTGACGGCGCGCGGTGAGGCGATCGGCGTCATCGAGGTCTTCTTTCCCGGAACGGTCAGCGGCGCTGTCTCGGAACGAGCCGGATCCGCTGCCGGCGGTGCCGCCGAGCGGCTGATGTCCGAGGTGTCGGATGCCGCGCACCTGTTCGCCTACGCCATCGTGCTGAACCGGAGCTACACCGACCTGTTCGAGTGGGGACGGCGTTCGGTACCCCTCGACGTCGCGGCGGAGATCCAGCACAGGCTGCTGCCGGACTCGTTCACCTGCGAGAGTGCCCAGGCGACGATCGCCGGCTGGATGGCGCCGGGGGCCTCGATCGCGGGCGACACCTTTGACTACGCATTCGGACGCACCGACCTGTACCTGTCACTCACGGACGCGATGGGTCACGGGTTGGCCGCCGCCCAGCTGGCCACCCTGCTGGTCAACGGTCTCCGCAACAGCCGTCGGGATCCGGCCCACAAAGATCTCGCCGAGACGGCCGCCACCGCGAACTCCCTGATGAGCGAGCATTCCGACCTCGAACAGTTCGTCACCGGCCTACTGCTCCACATCGAGTTGCCCACCGGGATGCTGAGCGCCGTCAACGCCGGCCATCTCCCGTTCTACCTGATGCGCGCCACCACCATCGAGCAGATCGCCTGGCCCCCGGATGCCGCCTTCGGCATGTTCCCCGACAGCAGCTACGCCGTTCACCACCTCCAGCTCCACCCCGGCGACCGTGTCCTCCTGGTCACCGACGGAATGGTCGACCGCAACGCGGCCGGCATCGACCTGGCCACCGAACTCGCGACGACCAGGCGTCTGCACCCCCGGGAACTCGTGCAGCACATGACCCAACTCGTACTGGAAACCTGCGACGGACACCTCCAGGACGACGCGACCGTGATGTGCCTGGACTGGCACCACCCCAGCGGACCGGAACGCCACGTCGCCAGCGGCGCCAAGCACGAGCGCGTCTCCGGACCAGATCGATAGCGTGGCCCACGGTCGCGGTCACCAGACGGACCGAGGCGTCCGGACCCGCCAGACCCGCTGAACCGGGGCCGCCCGACCTGACGACGCAACACCGCCACCTCTTGGCGCAACACCAGCAGCTCCGCCGTTCGCGCCGGTTCGCCCCGGCCAAGCAGCACGAGGCAGCCGAACACCCGCACCATGACCAAGTACACCAACCGCAGCCCCGTGGCAGCGATCATGCCCACGGCGCCTGGCTCACGAACCGGCAGGTCAGCAGCCCGACATGTCGAGTAGGGGGACCGTTTGCGCGGCCCCCTCTCTGAACTTCGCCGGCGGCCGCGTCGCCATCGAGCTCGACGTCCGCTGAGCTCGCCGACCGCGTCGCGGTGCCGCTCTTCGTTCTCTTTCGCCGCGCGACCGTCAGGCGGGGTTCCACCAGGCCCTCGCGCAGGACGGTCGCGCGGCACGGCGGCGACCAGCCAAAGGAAACGAGTCGATGAACCGAAACCTGTGGTGGGCGGTGTCGGCAAGGTGGCGGGCGACCGACATCGCATCGGCGCCAGCGTGGGGCTGGTCCTCGTCAGCCGGGACCGTAGCCCGGATGCCGCCGAAGCCCTGCGACGCGAAGCCGATGTCGCTGACAGTCCCCACGCCTCCGTGACCAAGACGGCATCCGGACCGGGCGGGCCGCGTCCCCGCGCCCTCGGCGGAGGGTCACCATCGATGCCGCGCGTGTTAGGAACGCCACCTCTATTACAGAGAGTCTCCGGAACTGGGATCGATGCTCACAGTGAGTACGCCAGCCCGCAGAGTCGTTACCAGAACGATCGGGGACCTTTATCGGTAAGAAACACGAGGTTCCCAACCTGACCTGAGAAGAATTTCTCAGATCGGGAGGTCGGATGAAACTGGGGGCATCGCGTCGCCGCCGGATGGCCGGCGCGCTACTGGGCGCGATCGGCATGATCGGTGTGATCGCGGGTTGCGGGAGCTCGTCCGGATCGACGACCTCGTCGAGCGCCGGTTCGGGCACGGTCAAGGTCAACATCTTCGAGGTCGCGCAAGCCGACGTCGTCACCACTCTGGAGACGGCGTTCAAGAAGGAGCTCACGGCCAAGCTGGCCGGACGGACGGTCAGCTACAGCGTCAGCAACGCGAACGGCGATCCGTCCCTGATCCAGAGCATCGCCCGCAACCTTTCCCGGTCCAGTTCCTCGCTGATCGCGGTGATCGGCACTCCGGCCGTCATCGCCATGGCGCAGCAGGACAAGACGCATCCGATCATCGCGCTGGCGATGGGAGATCCGGTTGGCGGCAAGGTGGCCGACAGCCTGGACCACCCCGGACGCAATGTCACGGGCACGATCGACTTCGTCGACCCCGCCAAGCTCCTCGGCGAGCTGGCCAAGGTCACCCCGGCGCCCAAGCGGATCGGGACGATCTACGATCCGTCGAACGAGAACAGCCAGGTCTGGGTCGCGCAGCTGCGGACGGCGATCAAGGCGCGGCCCGGTCTCGCACTGGTCGAGGCGACCGTGGCGAGCGCCGGTGACGTGCAGAGCGCTGCGCGTTCCCTGGTCGGCCGGACCGACACGATCCTCGTCGGGCCCGATGCGGCCGTGGCGTCGGGCATCGCCGCGGTTGGCGCGGTCGCCCTGTCAAACAAGATCCCGCTGTACCTGACGTCGGGAGACGCGGCCACGAGCGGGGTGCTGGCCACGCTGGGGCCGAGCTACGCGAACCTCGGTTCGCAGGGCGCCGACGTCGCCGTGAAGGTCCTCGACGGTGCCCAGCCGGCGGTTACCCCGTTCGGCCGGCCGGGTGCGCTCGAGTGGGACGTCAACCATTCGACGCTCGGCGTGCTCGGGGTCACCATGCCGTCCGCGGCGATGGGTTAGCCATGCAATTCCTCGTCACCGACACCCTGATCGCCGGTCTGCCGCTGCTGCCGGTCGTCATGGGCATCTACCTCGTCGTCCGCATCCGGCAGGACTTCGACCTCACCGTCGACGGCAGCTTCACTTTGGGCGGCGCGATCACCGCCGTGCTGCTCAATCACGGACTGGGCGTGCCGCTGGCGATGCTCGTGGCCTTGGCCGTCGCCGCCGTCGCGGGGCTCGTCACGACCGGCCTTCACCTGGCGTTTCGCATCCCGGTCATTCTGGCCGGGCTGGTCATGAGCATCGGCATGACGACGCTGAACCTGCACGTGCTGGGACGGCCGTCGATCAGCCTGGACAGCGGCCGGAGCCTGTTCGGTGGGCTGATCGGCCTGGCTCCGGAGGTTCAGGACTGGCTGACGATCGCGATCCTCGCCGCGTTCGCCGCAGTGTTCCTCGCCGCCGTCGGTTACCTGCTGCTCACCGAGGTCGGCCTGGCGTTGCGGGCCACCGGGGTCAATCCCCGGATGGCCCGGGCTCAGGGCGTCGACGACCGGCGTTCGCTGGCGCTGTGCCTGGCGCTGGCCAACGCCAGCGCCGGATTGTCGGGCGCGCTGACCGTGCAGTCCCAGGGTTTCTCCGATTCGTCGACCGGCACGGGCACACTGCTGGCGGGTGTCGGCGCGGTGATGCTTGGTGAGCTGATCGCCCGGCCGGGCGGGGCGTCCCGGGTCGGCCGGGTGATCGCCGCCGTGGTCGCCGGCACGTTGCTGTACCGGTTGATCCTGGTTGGCGCGCTGCGGGCCGGGTTGCAGGCGACCGACCTGTCCGGCATCACCGCGCTCACCCTGGTCGCGGCGGTTGCGCTCAACCGTTACCTGCCCGAGATCGGCCGAGCGCTGGGCCGGGTCGGCGCGGGCGGCCGTCTCGGCAGCCGGGCGGTGGCGCTGGACGGCCCGAGGACCGCCGCCGTGGCGGGTGGCCGGCCGGTGGCCGACGACGGTCCGACTGTCCCCCCTGCCCGCCAGCCCGCCGCAGCCGGGCGGGCCTCGGCCTCGGCGACGATGAAGGAGGCTGGCTGATGCTGAGACTGGACGGCGTGCGCCTGGTCCACGGCGCGGGCACCCCGACCCAGGTCGTCGCGCTCGACCACGTCGACCTGGAGATCCCGACTGGTCAGTTCGTCACCGTCGTCGGCAGCAACGGCGCCGGCAAGAGCAGCCTGGTCAACGTGGTGGCCGGGGTCTACCGGCCGACCCGGGGGCGGGTGCTGCTCGGCGGCCGGGACGTGACGCGGCTGGCGGTCCACGCCCGTGCCGGCGCGGTGGCCCGCGTCTTCGACGACCCGCTCGCGGGCACCGCCCCCGATCTCTCGCTGGCCGACAACCTCGCGCTGGCCGCTGCCCGCGGCCGTCGGCGGCGGCTGTCGCCCGCGGTCACCCCAGGCCGGCGCGCCGGCATGCGCGAGGACCTCGCCGTGCTCGGCCTAGGCCTGGAACACCGCCTCGCCGACCCGGTGACGCTGCTGTCCGCGGGGCAGCGGCAGAGTGTGACGATGTTGATGGCCGGCCTGCGGAAACCCAAGCTCCTGCTGCTCGACGAGCACCTTGCGGCGCTGGACCCCAGGACCCGGGCGCGGGTCCTCGACCTCACCCTCCAGCTGCACGAACGACTGGGCTGCGCCTCGATGATGATCACGCACAGCATGCGCCACGCGATCGAGGTCGGCGACCGGCTGCTGGTGATGTCGCGCGGCCGGGTCATCTACGACGTGGCCGGGCCCGCGAAGACGGCGCTGACGCCGTCCGACCTGGTCGACATCGTGTCCGGGCTCGGGGACGCCCCGTCGGACCGGCAGTTGCTCGCGGGGTGACCAGGCCGGCCGACAGACATCGAGCTTTACCGAAGCGGCGGCCGGGACGCAGGCCGTCCGCGCGGCGACGTCCTGATCGCCCGGCACGGCCGCCGATCAGACAGGAGTGGAGTGACACGTGACAGCCACTGACGCCTCGACCCAGGCCGCGACCCAGGCCGCGGTCCCGCCGGCGCGGCCCGCCCGGCCGCGGGACGCGACGGCCCCGACCGGGACCGACCCGAACCCGTTCGTCTCCTTCACCTCAGCCGACCGGTTCGCCACGGTCGGGGAGATCTACGAGGAGGCCCGCCGCGCGCTGCCCCCGCAGGTATGGGACTTCCTCGACGGTGGTTCGGGCGGCGAGCAGACGCTGCGGGCGAACCTGTCGTCGTTCGAGCAGTGGTCGGTGCTGCCACGGCTGATGACCGGGGCCGGCGAGCCAGACCTGGCCCGTACCTTCCTCGGCATCGAGCTGTCGATGCCGGTGCTCACCAGCCCGTTCGGCGCCGACCGGCTGCTGCACCGGGACGGCCAGCTGGCCGTCGCCCGGGCGAACGCCAAGGCCGGCGTGGCCTCGATCGTGCCGGAGGCCGGGTCGTACTCCTGGGAGGAGGTGGCGACGGCGGCGCCGGGCGCCGCGCGGATGGCCCAGCTGCACCCGATGGGCAACCCGGCGAACTTCGCCGCGATGCTGCGCCGGGCCGCCGCCGCTGGTTTCAGCGCGCTCTGCCTGACGCTGGACTGCCCGACGGCCGGCTGGCGCGAGCGCAACATGCGCAACCGGTTCGACGTGGCCGTCGACGTGGTCAGCGGCAACTACCCGCACGCCGGTCCGGCCGACCTGGCCGACACCCTCGGCCAGCTGTTCGTCCGCCGGGAGCCGATCTGGACCTGGGACGAGCTCGCCGGGCGGATGGCGGACTCGCCGCTGCCCTGGATGGCCAAGGGCATCCTCACCGGTTCCGATGCCGAGGCGGCCATGCGGGCCGGAGCCGCCGCGGTGCTGGTCAGCAACCACGGCGGCCGGCAGCTCGACACGGTGCCCGCGGCCCTCGACCAGCTCCCGGAGGTTGTCGCGGCGGTCGGCGACCGGGTGCCCATCGCCCTGGACTCGGGGATCCGCCGCGGGAGCGACATCGTCAAGGCACTGGCGCTCGGCGCCGACGTCGTCGTCATCGGCCGAGCCGCGGCGATGGCGCTCGCGGCCGGCGGCGAGGAAGGCGTCGGCCGGCTGCACGAACTGCTACGCGAGGAGATCTCGACGACCATAAAGCTACTCGGAGCGAGCGGCGTCGACGAGCTGACCGACACGATGATCAGACCGTCGGCGGTGTCGCGATGGTGATCGGCGCGAGGACCGAGGCCGTCGACCGGCCACGCTCGACCAGGACGACCGTGCCGCTGCCGCGCGGGCTCGCCGGCCTGGCCCCGATCAGCGCCGCGGTGCGGGTCGGGGACCTGGTCGTGCTCTCGGGCTGCATCGCCCTGGACCCGGCGACCGGCCGGCCGCGCGGCAGCACGACGGTGAGCCAGGCGCGCGACATCTTCGGCCAGATCGCCGAGGTCCTGGGCCGGGCGGGCGGCCGCCTCGCCGACGTGGTGCGCTGCGTGTGCTACCTGACCGAGGCCGCCGCCGCGCCGGAGCTCGACGTCGCGTTCCGCGAGGCCTTCCCGGTCGACCCGCCGGCCCGTACCACCGTGGTCTGCGGGCTGGTGCGGCCCGGCCTGCTGGTGGAGATCGAGGCGACGGCCGTGCTCGGCTGAGCGCAGGAGCGGACCTACCAGATCGCTGGCGCGATCCGGCAGGAACCCCGGCGAGCGGAGGTCCCGTGTGAGGAACGAGCACGGGGCCGTAGCTCGCGGCCGACGGAGCGAAGCAGAGGCACTGAGCGCCTGGGCGGCCGGGTAGCCGAGTAGCCGAGTGCTACTCGGCCGCCCCGGCGGGCCGGCCGAGGGCGCGCAGCACGCTGCCGGTCAGCTCGGCCGCGATGCGCGCGGACGGCCAGCCCAGGCTGTCGTGCAGATCGACGACCACCCGCTCGTCGAACACGGTGACCCAGATGAGCACCCCGTACTCGGCGGGCCCGGGGGGAATGAACCCGGCCTCGGTCAGCGCGGCCAGCAGCGGCGCGAGCGCCCCGAACAGCCGGCCGATCACCGGGTCGTCCGCGCGCAGCCGCTGCAGGAAACCGCGGGAGGACCGTACGTGCACGACTGCCGGCCCCCAGCTCACGGCCTCGCGGACCCACAGCTCGCACACGGCGACGAAACGGCGCAGCACATCCGGCGCGGCAGGCACCGCCTCCATGTGGCTGACCAGGGTCTCCACGAGCTGCGTGTAATAGGCGTCAAGAGCCGCTTCCACGTCCGGGAAATGTCGATAGGCAGTGGCGGTCGACACACCGGCCTCGGCCGCGAGATCCACGAGGCTGAACCGCCCGCCCTGTTTCGCGAGCAATCGCTCGGCCGCATCCAGAAGATCCCGCCGGCTCGCCAGGTAATCCCGCCTGATCCGGCGGCTGCCCGGTTCCTCGCCGCGGATCGAACCGCTCGCGGTAGGCGTGTGAACCACCCTTTCCATCGCCCAGCCCCGCCGAAACGAGGGAGAAATATGCACCAAGTGTAACATGCCGATATAGAACGTTAACATTCCTTCGCTTGACACTCGGCGGCCGACGTCCGCACCATAAATGAAAAGACATTCTCAGTTCGTTGATCCGATTTTCGTTCGGTCAACGCCGAACTGCGGCACGCAATAGGCGGCCGCGGTGAACGCTCTGTGGTCGTGCTCACAGTCGCGACGACCCGCCGCTGGTAATCCCCATTCCCTTTACCGGCTCTCAGCGAAGGAATTGCTATGTGCGCCTCCCTTTCGCCACAGCCCGCTCCCACGGCGGCGCCGGCCGCCGCGCCGCCGTCCGCGACCATCGGCCCGGTGGCCGACCTCTTCTCCTCCTACGTGGCCGCCAGCGCGATCTCAGCCGCCGTCGAGCTCGGCCTGTTCGACACGCTCGCCGACGGCGGCACCTGTCGGGCAGACGACCTGCGCCGTGGCGGCGAGCCGGTGTCGCCCTGGGTCGCGCGCGCCCTGCTCAACGCGCTGGCCTGGGCCGGCATCGTCGAGCTGCACACCTCGGACCCGGCCCTGCTGGTCCGGCCCGGTCCGCGCTTCGCCGACGCGTACGAGCTGCGTGGCTACTTCTACTGGCTGGTGCGCGGCAACGGCGAGGTGTTCACCTACGCGGCCGACCTGGCGGCCGACCGGGACGAGGTCAGCTATCACCGCGACATGCGCGCAGTGGCCCTCAGCTCCCGGCTCATGGGCAACGGCGAGGTCGAGCCGCTGTTCGACCGCGTCCTGGCCGGCCTCGAGCTCACCCGGGTCGCCGACCTGGGCTGCGGCTCGGGTGGCCGGCTGGTCCGGATCATGAAGCGGAATCCCGGGATGACAGGGGTGGGCATCGACCTCGCCCCGGCCTCGGTCGAGCTGGCGGGGCAGGTCATCACGGCAGAGGGCCTGGCCGACCGGCTCAGCGTGCGCCAGGGTGACGTCCACCGTCTCACCCCCGCCGACGACCTGTCCGACGTCGACGTCGTCACCTGCGTGTTCATGGGCCACGACTTCTGGCCGCGCGAGTCGTGCGTGCGGGTGCTGACCAACCTGCGGATCGCCTTCCCGAACCTTCGGACGATGCTGCTCTGCGATGTCGTCCGGTCCGAAG
>Ga0105249_10001700_pt1 | contig 19266 bp, 12 predicted proteins | sample KBSS44metaG_FD_81522 | JGI IMG/M metagenome (GOLD analysis project Ga0105249, IMG submission 81522) | Switchgrass rhizosphere microbial communities from Kellogg Biological Station, Michigan, USA - KBS S4-4 metaG | ecosystem: Host-associated > Plants > Roots > Rhizosphere > Soil | place...
CTCGATGATCGGGCGATCGGTGCGGTCGCTGAACGTCAGCCCCGCCTGTCGCACGCCGTTGTTGTCCGAGTAGTTGAGGACCACGATCTGGTCCTGGTCGAACTGATCGAACGACATGTGCGTGCTCGCCTGGTACTTCCCGTCCGCGCCGCGCTGCCCGGTCAACGTCAGGCCGCCGTTCTCGGTGCCTTCGTCGTTGAAGAAGATGATGCCGGGTCGCGTGCCCCCCGCGTAGCCGAACGGCTTGCCCTTGTAGATCGGCCCGATGGAGCGCGGCCGGTTCGAGATCACGAGACGGAGCTTCCCGTCTGGCTCGACGATGTTGATCCGCTCGACGTCGATCTCGCCGAACTTCTGCTTCTGCGGCTGCCTGACGAACGCGGTGATCGCCATGAGCACGATCAGCGTCGTCGAACCAATCGCGTATCGCTTCAGAAAGCGAATGTCTTTGTCTCGAGTGTCCATGATGGCTCGCCCTCGTCATTCCGAGCGAAGCGAGGAATCCTTGCTCTCTCTACAGGGAGGCCAAGGATTCCTCGCTTCGCTCGGAATGACAGTGGTTAGAAATTGGGGTTGTTCGCCTTTTCAGCGAACGGAACCGGCAGACACGCGAGCGGCAGGAAGTTCCCGTACTCGGCCTTGTAGTAGGGGGTGCCCGCCGGAGGAACGAGCGCCGCCGCGGTTGGATTGCGGAGGATGTCGCCCAGGTGCTTCGCCTCGAGCCAGAAATCGCGCGCGCGCTGATCCATGAGCTCCGCGAGCACTTGAGCCGTCGTCGTGCCCGTGAACGCAGGTTGATTCCCGGCTAGGCGGCGCTCCGCAATGAGCGCGAGCGCCGGCGCCGTGCTGCCATTGATCTTGAGCTGCGCCTCGGCCGCGATGTACCGCGTCTCGAGCCCCGACGCGATACGGATCGGTGCGGTGAAGCTCGGAAACTTCGTCTGTCGGTACAGGCGGTTCCGCCCGTCCTGCGCATTGATCCCGGCATCAACCCACGGCACGCGAGGATCGGCCAGCGCGCGATACAGTCCCGCGACGATCTGCGTCGTCCCGGACGACGTCACGAACACGCCGTTGCTGAGTCGGGCCCGAGCCTGCGGGTCGTCGACATGAACCGTCACCGCCGTGAATGTCGGCGCCACGAGATTCGCCGTCGCGAGCGCGTTCGCGTTGTCGCCCTTCTGCAGATACGCGCGAGCGAGACCGACGCGAGCCGTGTTCAGGATCCGCGTCGCCTCGGTGCTCGTGATGGCGGTCGAGACCGTGATCGCCTGTTGAAGACGGACGATGGCCGAGTCCAGCATCTGTGCGGTCGTGAGCGCCGGGCCGACGTGGAGCACGCCCTGACAGAAGGTCTCCGCAAGAAGCTCGGCGGCGAGCCCCGACCAGAGTGACGCGCGGGCAACCGCGATGTCCGTGTTGAACGTCGGCGTGTCCTTGAGCACCGATACGACCTGGTCGTTCGTGCCGATCACCACCTGCAGAGGTGACCAGAACGAGCCGCTCAGGTCGACATTCGTGTCGACGATGACGTGGCGGGCGATGTCGTTCGTCTCGTTTCGGACCGCGCCCGTCCACAGCTCGGTCGAGAAAATCCCCGTGTTGTTGATATGCGCCGTATAGGCGACGTAGAAGTTCTGCTGCGCCGACAACGAGAACACGCGGGCGTCGGCGATCGGATCGATGGTCTCCGCCTGGACGACGGACGGATCCTGCACATCGGTGCTGCAGCCGGCGAGCGCCAACGTCATCCCGGCGACCGCAATCCGGCGCTTCGAGAAATGCATAACGCGCATGATCGAGTCCTCAGAACTGGACGTTGAGTCGGGCGATGAACCGGCGGCTGGGCGGTGTCGTGAACACGTCGGCGTTGAAGAGCTGGTTGATACCCGACGACGTCGTGCCGAGTCCAAGCACCTCAGGATCGTCGCCTTCGTAATCGGACTTCCACAGCCCGAGGTTCCGGCCACCGAGCGTCAGCGACGCTCCCGCAACGCGAGAGGTTCGCAACAGCGACTGCGGCAGTTGGAACGTCACGCTGACCTCGCGCAGCCGTATGAAATCCGCTTTCTGCATGTACGGGTCTTTCACGTTCGCCACACCCACCGCGGCGCCGGTCTTCTCGCTGACGTACGGCCCGAGACGACGCAGCCGCTCTTCCGCGGAGTACCCGCCCTTGTCGGCCGGATTCACGACGTCGAACGTGTTCAGTCGGCTGCGCTCGCGGTTTTCCAGATTCACGTTGTACGCATAGTGCCCGGTCTTGCTCTCCAGCTGCGCGTACAACCGAACGTTCTTGAACAACGTGACCGTGTTCGTCAGGGTCGCCTGGAACGTCGGGAGCTGATTGCCGATGAATTCGGCGGTGTCCGACGTGATCGTCTTATTCCCCGTCACGTCGACGCTGCGAATCTTGTGGGCCCAGTACGCCGCGATCTGCCGCCCTTCGGTGAACGCGCGGAAGTTGTTGATGAACGTACCGACCGTGCCGAGCTCGAGAATCTCGTTATGCAGTGTGCTGCCGTTGAAGGCGAAGTCCCAGGCGACCGTATTGTTACGCACCGGGGTCGCGCGCAGCACGAACTCGAGGCCCTCGTTCAGCACCTCGCCGATGTTCGCGATGCTCCCGCCGAATCCCGACGACGGTGCCGTCGGAACCGCGACGATGAGATCCGTGCTCGTCTTGTTGTAGTAGGTCAGCTCGAGCCCGACGCGATCGTTCAGGAATCCGGCGTCGAACCCGGCCTCGAACTCCTTGCCGCGCTCGGGCTTGAGGTCCGGGTTGCCGGGATCGCCGGGCGAGACGCCGAGCTCCACGGCACCCGTCTCGTTGACGAACTTGCTGGGCACGTACGTCTGGTTCGCGCCTGACGAGGGCGACCGCCCCGTCGTTCCGTAGGCGGCACGGAGGCGGAGCGTCGGCACCGCCGACGAGAGGCCGCTCCAGAACGACTCATCCGAGATCACGTACGAGGCACCGAACTTCGGCAGATAAAACGTTCCGACGTCGGAGCCGAACGCGGAGTTCCGGTCGGCGCGCAGGCCGACCTGCAGGAAGAGGCGATCCTTCCACCCGAACTGCTCCTGCACGAAATAGCCGATCGATCGCGACTCGCCGTAGCCCTGACCGATGGTGCTCACGGTCGCGTTCGTGACCAGCGAGGCGTCGTTCGAGATCAATCCCTGGCCGCCGCCGCTCAGACGGTCGTTCGTGCGTTCGATGTACTGGCTCCCGAACGACAGGTCGGACGAGAACTGCTTGGCCCCACCGAACTCCGCGCGCATGTTCCCGAGGTAGTCGACCGTGTACAGTCGGTCATTGACGCGGGTCGTCGAGATCTGGTTCCCGTACGTCGCGATGGTTGGATACCAGCCGAAGTTGTTCTTCGGGAACAGTTCGAAGCCGTCGGACTGTTGGATATCACCGCCTAACGTGAGGCGGTTCGTGAACCAGGGGAGCGGTGTGTATCGCAGTTGCGTCGAGGGAATCGCTCGCAGCGAGTTGCTGCGGGTGATGATCGACGACATCGACTCGAGCGACACGCCTCCGAGCAGCGTCCCACCGGTAATTTTCCCGTCGGCGGACTGAACCACCGTCCGCGGACTGCCGAATGCGCTCTCGACGTAGTAGCCGTAGGTGTCCTGGTCGTTGCGCGGGAGATCGTAGGTGTTACGAGTGAGGCCGAAGTTGACGTCGAACGTGACTTTCGGAGTCGGCGTGAACGTGAAGCTCCCGCGCCCGCTCCGCTGCTTCAGCGTGTTGTTGATCGTCGTGCCCTGCTCGTTGGTCAGCCCCACCGACGCGAAGAACCCGTAGGACTCCCCACCGCCGCGCACGCTGTACGCCCCCGACCCCATCCACCCGTTCTTGAACAGGTTCATGCGCTCGGCGGGATTGTCGGCGACGATCGCGTTGAGCTGTTGGCCGCGACACACCGGGTTGGTACTGGCCGGCGCAATGAGCGCAGCGGTGTTGCACGTCCCGTAGTTCGTCGGGACCTCGAAGTTCGGCGTGACCTGGTCGTACTCGATGCTCAGGTCCTGCGTGAACGTTCGGGCGCCGACGCGTCCCTTCTTCGTGATGATCTGAATCACGCCCGCCGATGCATCGGCCCCGTACAGCGTGGCCGCGGCCGGGCCCTTCACGATCTCGATGCTCTCGATGTCGTTCGGGTTGAGGTCGTTCATCGTGCTCGGCGCCTGACCGCTGGACGCGGCGCCGGAGCCGCTGACGTTGAACAGGCCTCGGAAGCCACCGTCGACGCGGATGCCATCGATGAACACCAACGGCTGATTGGAGAGCGAGATCGACGCAGCCCCACGAATGAGAACCCGCGTCGCGCCGCCGGTGGTGCCGGAGCCGTCCGTCACGACCACGCCCGGAACGCGTGCGCCGAGCAGCTGCGTTACGCTGGTGATCGGCGCTTCCTTGACGACCTCAGAGGCGTCGATGGTGGCGACGACCGCGGCCTGGGCTCGGCGTTCCTGGTTACCGGCCGTGCCCGTGACGACGACCTGTTCGAGCGACACCGCCTGCGCGGGCAGCGTGACGTCCACCGTGACGCGCCCGGAAAAGATCGTGAACCGCATCATCACCGGCCGGTAACCGAGTCTCGTCACGCGCAGACTGTCGGGCCCGGCCACGAAGCGATCGGAGGGCACCTGAATGCGATAGACACCGGCGTCGTTCGTCGTTGCGGACAGTCGAAGGTTCGGAATCGCGACGATGGCTCCGCCGACCGGCGTGCCAGCCTCACTCGTGACTCGGCCGGTGACCGTCGCGGAGTCTGCTTTCACGCGAGTGGCGACCGGCGTGACGAGGCCGAGTGCGCCGACGCCTTCCGGCGGGGTCGCGGGAATGGCGCTGGCGAGCAGCCCGGGCTCGGCCGCGTGAGTCGGCTGCGGCGCGGGCACGACGATGACCTGTCCGTCGGACTCGCGGAACGTGAACGGTGTGTCGGCGAGCAGCCGCTCGAGCGCCTGGCCGATGGTGGCATCGTCGCATGCGCAGCGCAGCGACGCGTCGCCGGGGAGGAGACTCGGGCTGTAGGCGAGCGGGACGCCCGAGCGCCGCTCGAGCTCCCCGAGCGCGTCGGCGAGCGAGACGTTCTGCACGCGCAGGCGTGCGGGCCGCTGGAGCAGCGCGGTGCCGGATCGGCCGGTGGTGGCCGGGGTGCTCTGCGCGGACGCCCCGCCGGCGATCGGCGTGAGCAGCCCGGCGACGGCGGCGACGAGCGCCAGACGAGGCGCGCGGCGGACGGGTCGTGGGCCTACAGATGGTGTCGTGCTCATGGCAGGCTCCTCGATGGATCGCTGGTCATGCAGACCGCCTAACGTCGAACGTGGGCATCGGGCGCGGGCGCCGAGCGGCCGGGCTGGCCCGATATGTACGGACAAAGGTCGGGACATATGTACGGACAAGTACGGGGGCGGTCAAGAAGGGAGACGGGAGACGGGAGAAGGCAGCTGGGAGCTGGGTGGTCGGGCTGGTCGCTGGGTGAACCACCGGAAACGACGAACCCCCGGGAAGCCTCTCTCAGTGAGTAGGCGTCCCGGGGGGTCTTACGTCTCCCGTCTCCCGTCTCCCGCTTCCCGCTACCCCCGTTCCAGACTCGTGACGTACGTGAACCGCTCTCCCGGATGAATCGCGTTCGAGAGCTCGACCAGTCGCCCGTTGGGGTCGTAGTAGCGCCGGATCGCGCGAAGCGCCGGACCGCCGTCCACCGCGCGCAGGAGCTTCGCTTGGCGCTTGCCAAGCCGCACCGCCTGGATGCTCTGCTCGATGCGCGCGATCTGAATGCCGTACACGCGCTCCAGCATGGCCGAGATCGGTCCGCTCAGCTGCTCGAGGTTCTTCTCCAGGTCGGGCAAGCGGAGATCGAGGTACGCCGTCGTCATGCACACCGGGCGCGCATCACCCGGAACCGCCCGCAGACTGTTGACGCGCAGCCACTTCGCGCCCTCGCGACACTCGAGCAGCTCCGCCAGCGCGGCGTCGCACACGACCGGCTTCGTCTCGAGAATGGAGAGCTGCGTCTCCTCGGCGTACTGGAGCAGATCACTGATGGAGTTCGTCGGCTGGCGATAGGACGCTCTCGGCATGCGCGCGACGACTTCGGTGCCGATGCGACGACGCCGCGAGATGAGTCCCGCGTCGCGCAGCTGACGCAGCGCCTCGCGCACCGTGTGACGGCTGATGCCGTACTTCCGGCACAGCTCCATCTCGGTCGGCAGATAGCCGCCGACGGGATATTTCCCGGTGCCGATGTGCTTCGTGAGATCGTCCGCGACGCGCTGATAGCGCGTCACCGTCGCAGGGCGCGTGGCGTCGTTTTTCGCGCCGTTCCTAGACGGCGGCATGACCCGTGTGATGCAGGATCTTCGACAGAAACTCGCGTGCGCGTTCCGTGTGGGGCTCGGTGAAGAACGCATCCGTGTCGCGATCCTCGACGATGCGCCCGCCGTCCATGAACAGGATCCGGTCGGCCACCCGCCGGGCGAATGCCATCTCGTGCGTCACCACCATCATCGTCATCCCGTCGTCGGCAAGCGCGACCATCACGTCGAGCACCTCGTTGATCATCTCCGGGTCGAGCGCCGATGTCGGCTCGTCGAACAGCATCGCCACCGGGTCCATCGCCAACGCCCGCGCGATGGCGACCCGCTGCTGCTGTCCGCCCGACAGCGCGGCGGGATACTTCGCGGCCTGATCGGCGAGCCCAACCCGCTGGAGCAGCGCCATGGATCGAGCGCTCGCCGCGTCACGCGTCCGCCGCAGCACCTCGACCTGCGCGAGATCGAGATTCTCCAGCACCGTGCGGTGCGGAAACAACTCGAAGCTCTGGAACACCATCCCGATCCGCGAACGCAGCTTCACGAGATCGGTGTTCGGCGCCGTCACGACGACGCCGTCGACGACGATCGATCCGCTGTCGATCGTCTCCAGGCCGTTCACACAGCGGATCAGCGTGCTCTTCCCCGATCCCGACGGACCACACACCACGACGACCGATCCCGCCGCGACCGTCGTCGAGCACCCGTCGAGTGCACGAAAGCGGCCGTAGGTCTTCGAGACGTCGCGAATCTCGATCATTGAAGCGAGTGGTGATCCGAGAGAAAACCTCCGCCGGCCGACTGCATCGTCCATGAACCGGGCGCGCACCAGCATCGGGCGCGCGTCATCGTGTGTCAAGTCGCCGCGCCGCGACGGCCGCCGAATGGTACATTCTGCCGCGTGCGAACGTGGATTTGCGTTGCGTTGGCGCGACAGATCGTGCCTGTTTGCCCACTACGGATACGTCCGGACCATGCCCCGCCTTCACATACGTACGGTCGCGTCCATAGCGGCCACGCTGCTCGGCGCGACCGCACTCGCCGCGCAAACGACCGCCACCGCCGAGCGACGCGTGCTCGTGCGCGCGGGGAAACTGGTCGATGTCGCAAGCGATGGGACCAAAACCGATCAGGGCATCCTCATCGCCGGCGATCGCATCGCGCGCGTCGGTCCCTATGCCGAGGTCTCCGCCGGCGCCGGCAACGCCGAGCGCGTCGATCTCTCCCGTTACACCGTGCTGCCGGGGTTCATCGATGCACACACGCACGTTTTCCTCGACGGGACCGACTACGCGAACCAGCTGCTCAAGCAGTCGATTCCCTTCCGCACGATCGAGGCGGTGACCGCGGCGCGCGCGGCACTCGACTACGGCTTCACCACGATTCGGGACCTCGAGACCGAAGGCGCGATGTACGCCGACGTCGATGTGAAGACGGCCATCGACCGCGGCATCATCCCCGGACCACGAATGCTCGTCGCGACACGCGCGCTCGCTCCGACAGGCATGTATCCGCTCTCCGGGTATTCCTGGGAGATCGCGGTGCCGGCCGGCGCACAGCTCGTCGATGGCGCGGACAACCTGCGGCGCGCCGTGCGCGAGCAGATCAAGTTCGGCGCGGACTGGATCAAGGTGTACGCGGATCGCGACAACTACATCGGCGACGATGGACGCCTGCACACCTGGCCCAACTGGACCGACGAAGAGTTCAAGGCGATCGTCGACGAGACTCGACGACTCGGCCGGTCGGTCTCGGCGCATGCGACCGGCGTCGAGGGCATCGATGCGGCGTTGCGCGCTGGGGTGCAGTCCATCGAGCACGGCGATGGCCTGACGCCAGAGCTCATCGACCGGATGATCCGCCAGCGCGTGTACTGGTGCCCGACGATCTATGTCGGTGTCCGCCCGGGCGTCACGCGTCCGCCGCTGCGCGAGCAGATGTCCGAGCTCAAGCGGAAGGCGTTCGGCGAAGCGGTGCGTCGTGGCATGGGCGACCTGATCGCGTTCGGAACCGACGCGGGCGGCTTCGCGTGGTCGCAGAACCCGGCGCAGGAGTTCGCGTTATACGTTCGCTACGGCATGACGCCCGCACAGTCCATCCGCACCGGGACCACGAACGCCGCCCGACTGCTCGGCCGCGACAAGGAGGTTGGAACGATCGTGGCCGGCAAGCTGGCCGATCTCGTCGCCGTCGAGGGTGACCCGCTCGCCGACCCGGCCGCGCTGACGAAGGTGCGGTGGGTGATGAAGGGCGGTGTGTCAGTGTCGCGCTGACGACATTACGGCGGGGTCAGCATCGCACGCAGCTCCGCCAACGCGTGACTGAGCTGGTTCGCGACCGTCTGCGGCGCCGTCCCCATGACCGCGCCGATCTCCTTGTACGACAGGTCGTGCACGACGCGCAGCAGGAAGACCTCGCGGCGCCGCGGCGGCAGCGATGCGATCGCGCGCTCGAGCATCGCGCGCAGCGCGTCGTCAGGCAGCTCCAGAGCATCCTGATGCCGAGGCGCGTGCTCGATGGCGATGCCGGCGGCGCGATCTTCCGCCTGGAGGTGGCGGTGGGTCGAGATCGCGATGTTCCGCGCGAGGCGAAACAGCAAGCCGCCGACCGAGCCTTCGACGCGCCATGATCGGCGACGTTCCCAGAGCCGGCAGAACGTCTCCTGCACGGCGTCCTCCGCGGCTTCGGGCGACCCCGAGAGCCGCGCGATGAACATCACCAGCGGCGACCAGTAGCGCCCGAGCAGCGCGTCGAGCGCGGAAGCATCATCCGCGGCGAGGCGTGCGAGCAGCGTTGCGTCGGCGGGCTCGGATGGCTGATCGCGCTCGGTTGGCAATGCGCGGTGGCGGCGTTGCTGCGGTCGGTTCGACAGGTCGAGCACGTCGAACGGGCCGAGTAACATGCATAGCGCGCACCGACGCATGCAACGTCGGTGTGCGCCGCGCCGCCGATCACGCCACCATGATCATGCGTCGTACGCTCGCCGCCTAACCACTTTGCCCCACAGGGCGCTCATCGACGACCCTTCTGGTTGCGCTTGAGCCACTGACGCCACGCGGCATCGAGGCCGGCCACGTCGTGCGGGAGCGTGGTGCTCGATGCGAGCACGCTCTCGATGGACGCGCCTCGAGACGTCTCGTCGGCGAGCCGCGCGACGAGCGCCGCGTCACGCTCGTGGATGAACGCCAGCACCGACACCGACTGCGCCAGAAAGACCGGCGACACGCCCGGCACGATGTCTCGTCGCTCGCGCGTATCGCGGAAGCGCGACGGGCCATCGAACGACTCGCCACCGTCCTCGACGCTTGCGAACTGTCCGGGGCTTCCGGCCCGAGCGATCTCGCTCGCGTTAGGCTTCCGCCACTGCACGGCAAAGAGCGACGCCAGCGGCGTGATGCCTTTCTCGTCGACGCGAAGCTCCATCGCCGCACGATCCGGCGCGCCCGCTGCTCCGAGGATGCGCAGCGCTCCAGCCTCGATCCATGCCGGCAGCGCGGCCGCTCGGCCTGACGCCTGGACAGGGCCGCCGGGCTGGCTGTCAACCGCCCGTCTCGCGTCGAGCGCGCGAGCGCCCAGCCACGATTCGGCCGCCGTGGCTGCGAGGATCGGGCCGGTGAGGAGACGCACGCGTGCCGAATCCTCGGCCGCCTGCTCGTCCGCACTCGGCTTGCGATGCTTTGCATCCGCTGGCTGCGGATGGCGATCGAGCGCGACGCGCACGAACGGGACGCCACGCCACGTCGTGGTCGAATCGCGTACGGCGGTGCCGGTGTCGATGCGGATGGCGACCAAGGGCGGCGCTTCGCCGAAGAGCGCCCGGTACCGCCACGCGACGTCGTCGATCACATCGCGGCTCCACAGCGTGCTGCGCTGCGAGGTGAGGAGGTAGTACGAATCGCGGCGCAGGACATACGTGGTATCGCTCGCGGACGCGATGATCTCGCTGGTAGGCGCGGGGTCGGGCGTGAACGGATCCTCGTGCCAGACGAAGCGCGAGCAGCCGACGACCTGCGTCACCGCCACCATGATCGAGAGTCGAAGACCGAGTCTATTCAGCATGAGTCGTTAGGTTCGTTGTCATTCCGAGCCTCCTGTCATTCCGAGCCGGGTGCCCGCCTCCGGCGGGCGATGAGGAATCCTTGGTGTCCCGGCCGGGAGGCTGGCCGCTCGACAAGGAGAGCAAGGATTCCTCACTGCATTCGGAATGACAGGGGAGGGTTACCAGCCCGGCTGCAGCAGGAAGCCCCACACGCCGCCCGTGCCCGGACGCTGGAACGGGTGCGCGTAGTACACCTGGAACACCGCGAACCCGAACAGGTTGATCCGCGACGCGATGCCCGTGCTCACCACCGGCGTGCGCTCGCCCGACGTCGACGACAGATCCCACACCGGACCGCTCGCTTTCGTCCACGCCACGCCCGCGTCGACGAACGGCGCGATCTCGATTGGCGGCAGCGGGCTCGAGATCAGGCCGAATCCGCTCGTGCCGAACAGCGGGATGCGCAGCTCCGCATTCGCGAGCGCGAGACGGCTTCCGACGAGCCGGTCGAACTGCGGGCACGTGCTGCCCGCGAGCCCACCCGTCCCGCTCGACACGCAGTCGCCGTTCGTGTACGAGTTGTACGCGTACCCGCGCACGAGCGAGCCGTCACCGACGTACATCGCCCCGAGGCGCTCGTTCTCCGAGTCCTTTCCGTAGAGCCCGTAATGCATGCCGCGCACGGCCAGCGTGAACGGCTTCACGAACATGTACTTGCGGAAGTCGAGCAGCAGCGTGTTGTAGTCCAGCGAGCCGATTGTCGGGGTCACCTCGAAGCGGTAGCGCGTGCCCGAGATCGGCGACGTGAACCCGAACGACGACGCATCGCCGACGAACGCGACCGACGCGTTGGTCAACGCCAGCGACGACGGCGCCTCGAGATTCGCGCTGTTCGTGCGCCCGTTGAAGCCCTGCGTGACCGACTGGATGCTGTACCCGTAGTGCGTCGTACCTGCGCTGAACTCGATGCGACGAGTCTGCGACAGTGGGTACTGCGCGATGAGCGACGCGTTGTCGACCGCGAGGTGATAGATCAGGTACTGCGCCCCTGTCGTCGTGAGCGCGCCGTAGGAGTACACGTATGGTGAGCGCGACAGGTTCACGCCCCAGTTCCAGCGGTTCGCGCTGTTGATGTAGAGCAGCTGCCCGCCGATGTCGCGAAGCTGACCCGACGCCTGCAGCCCCACGCCGATGGCGTGGTTGCCGAGCATGTCGCTGAAATACGCCGACGCGCCGCCCGCGAACTGGGCGCCGAGCACACTGCCGGCGCCCACACCGATCGTGGGCTGACCGATCGCGGCCAGCCGGAACGCGGTGCGATATGGACGATCCACGATCGACGAATCCGCCGGCAGGCCGTCATCACTGTCCTCGAGATAGTCGCTGACGGTGCTCCGCCCACCACTCCCCTCCGCTGGAAGCACGGCTGCCGACTTCGTCGCGGGCCGCACGACTGTGGTATCGGGTCCGCTTCCGTCCATGCCGTCGGCGACGCGGCGCTCGTCGTCCACCATCACCGGCTCGCCGCCAGCGCGCTCGGACGGCAGCGTCGCGATGTGGAAGCCGGCCTTGTCGAACACGGAGAACAGCAGACGCCCGTTCGCCCGCGCCACCGACATGGCCGGCGACGTCGATGTCACGCCGCTCACGCCGGTGACCGTGCGCGTCACGCGGAACATCGCACCCGTCTCCACCACGACGCGATAGATATCGGTATAGCCGCCGAGGTCGGCCACGAAGTACAGCGACCCGCCGTCCGCGGAGTACTGCGGGTTGATATGCTTGGCGTTAGGCGCACCGCGAAGCACACGAATCCGACCCGATGCGACGTCGATGGTCGCGAGCCGCAGCCGCGAGTACCGAAGGCGCTCGAAGTCCGAGCCCGCACCCGCGGAGTCCGGCCCGGACGCCCGGTCCGTCACGAACGCGAGCGAGCGTCCGTCCGGCGACCACGCCGGCTGCAGGTCGGCGAAGCGATCGTTCGTGAGCCGGCGAACGGCGCCCGTGCGCAGGTCGAACAGGTAGAGGTCACTCAGCCCACCTTTCATTCCGGAGAATGCGAGCTGGTTCCCATCCGGCGACCACGCCACCGTCGTGATGGCCCCGATGTCTTTCGGCTTGATGCGCCGAATGACCTTGCGGGATCGCACGTCGAGGATGTCGATCTCGTTGTCGCCATTCGCGTACGTCACGAATGCGAGACGCTTCGCGTCAGGCGACCACGTCCCGGCCGAATAGAGGAAGCTCAGCGCGTCGAAATGCGAGCCGACGCTCGGCGCCGCCAGCTTGGCTTTGACCTCGCCGGTGACGGCGTCGGCCAGGAAGAGATCGATCCCGGTGAGATTGCGCGAGGAGAAGAACGCGACGAGCTTGCCGTCGGGACTCACCGCGGGGCCGACGTTGTACTCGCCGGATTCGCCGGAGCCGAACACGAGCTGGTCGCCTGTCTCCGCCGGACGCGTGCGTCCCGCCATGAGCGGGGCGTACTGCGTGCGGATCGCGTTGCGCCACCGCGTCGACAGCGAGTCCGACGACATGCCGAGCACGCGCTCGATCGCATCGTCGAAGCCAACCGACAGCGACGCACGGTACAGGCGCGGAACGGTCTCGTCGCCCCACGTGCCGCCGATGTAGGCCCACAGCGCCTGGCCGTATCGGTACGGGAAGTATTTCCGCCCGTCGTTGAGCTGCTTGATCGTGGGGAGGTCGTTCCGGACGACCGCATCGCGTAGCCACATCGCCGTGTGGGAATCCTCGCCACCTAACGACAGGTATTCCGCCATACCCTCCACGAGCCACAGCGGCAGCCGCTCCAGTGACGCCCCGGGGCTCGATTTGGACTCCACGATGTCGTACTGGAACACGTGCACCAGCTCGTGGCCCAGCACGTGATCGCTCTCGGCGTACGAGCCCGTGAACGGCAGGACCATGCGATCGAGCATCGATTCCGTCACTCCCCCCGTGCCTTCGTCGAGCTGCTCGGAGATGACGTTTGTCTGCTGGAAGTCCGGCTGATCGGCGTAGAGGACGATCGGCTTGCGGGCGCTGAGCGGGTGATTGAACAGGGCGGACAGCCGCGCGTTCCACCGCTCGAGCATGCGCGCCGCGTCCTCGGCCGCCGGCTTTTCGGCGGCGTAATAGTGGATGTCGAAGTGCGGCGTGCGCAGGACTTCGAACTTGAACCTTTCGTACTGCACCTTGTTGCGACCGAAGTACTGCGCACCCGCCGGAGCCGCACAGCCCATGAGCGCGACGGCGATCACCGCCGCGAGGAGAACGAAGCCGAGTGTGGTCGCGAGCACCTGACCGCGCGACCCGCGGAGATTCTGGATAGTACGCATGAGAGTAGGGGTGACCCGGTTACCGCGTTCGGACGAGCGTGAGTTGGATGTTCGATGGCAGTGTGCCCCACTGAATCGTCGCGGTCTGCCCTGCCGCGACGCCGAATCGCAGGAATGCCGCGCTGCCGCCGGTGACACTGACGGTCGCCCCGGAAGTGCCGAGGGTCGTGGTGGACAGCGGGTAAGCGCCGTTGCTCTGCAGCGCGCCGAAGATCGAGCGCATGTTCCACGTCGGCTGCTGGAATCGCGCGTCGGTGGTGGTGATGTCGTCGGCGAAGACGGACGTCGCCCAGTCGCGAACGAGTGTCGTCAGGCCGGAGCCGAACACCTGCGTGAGGTTCGCGACGCCGCTCGACGTGGAGTTGACGAGCTGGAACCACGTCGTGCCATCATCGCTGCCGATGTGGTCGGCGGCGTAGCGAAGAAACGACCACGTCGCGCCGCGCGTCGCGAGCTCGTCGTTGTCCGCGAACGGCGAGTTCGACGTCGGTGCAGCGAGGTACTGACCGAGTCGAGAGAAGTTCGAGATCGCCTCGTCGTTGAATGCGTCGACGTACGCCGACGACGTGCGCAGCAACGTGGCGTCAATGTCCGCGCGCGGTTTGAGACCGGTCCTGGCGAGGAACAGCAGCTCCTCGGCCACGTGCGACAACCCCTCGTCGAGCCAGGTCTCCTCGAAGCCCGTCGCGGCCGCGTTCACGTACATGCGACGCGACGCATTGATGAGGTGCTGGTATTCGTGACCAAGCGTGGCGATCACGACGCTCGTTACCGCACTCTTGGCGAATCGGTTGCCATTCACGACGCCGCTGGGATCCGGCACCATGAGATAGAACATCTCGCCGCCGTTGCTCGACGCGCACGCCTGGAAGTCGGCGGTGGGAGTGGATGGGAAGAGATCGCGAGCGTAGAAGAAGCCACTGACGTACGAGTCGCTGTTCGCCGGCGTCAGCTCGTTCACGGCGCGCGTGAAGAACAGCACGACGTGACCGTTGCCGTCGATGTCCGTCGGCGAGCCGAATGCCCTGGTGTCCGTCGGGTCGACGAGGTTGTCGAACGTCGACGCGATCGATTGGTAGTCGGCGTCGGTGTAGCCCGACGCGGGGTTGGCGGTATCGGCGACGACGATCGCCCTGCTGCTCACCGCGGCGATGCGGCCCGTCCGCATGATGGGCGACGAGCAGGCCGAGGTCGCGTTGGCGTTGAGCGCGACGAGGTCACCCACATTCGCGGTGCTCGGGATGACGCTGAGCGAGAGACCCGGAACCATGCCGGTCGACGCACGCGTACGCTTGGCCATCCACGCACGCGCACCGGCGATCCTCGGCGCAAGCTCTCGCGCTTCCGTCGCACGGAGCTTTGCATCCAGCGCCCGTGTCAGGTCCAGCGATGCGAGGGTGCGCGACTGCGACGTCGCGAGCGAGGTACCGGCGAGCAGGTTGAACGTGCCCGTCAGCGGCGTTACGCTGGCGACCGCGGTGGCTCCGACACCGCTTGCCTGGAACGTGACCGACGCCCGCGACGCGCCGTCGAGCGCCGAATTGAACGGCACGAGCGCGAAGTCACCACCGGCGGTTCCCCCCGACACGCACACCGACGTGGCGGCGATGCCCGCAATGACCTGACCCAGCGTCAGCATGGTGCTCGAGCTGCTGCAGTCCGAGCTGGCGATGGTCGTCGCAGTAGCCGTGACGCGTGCGACGAGCGACGCGGCCTGCACCGTCGCGGTGATCTCGACACTCCCGGCGGCGGCGCCGAGGGTGACCTGCGTCGACGCAGCGCCGTTGGCATCGGTGACGGCGGTCGTCGGCGTCAGCGTGGCAGCGCCGCTCGTCACGGCGAAGGTGACGGTCACGCCGGACACGGGGGCATCGGCTGCCGTCGTCACCTCGAACACGACCGGGGACGTGAGTGTGCTCCCGACGAGACCCGATTGCCCCGCGCCGCTCACTGCCGCAATGGCCGCGGGGGTGGGCGTCGATGGGCCCGTGGAGTCGCTGCACGCGGCGAACGCGGTTACAGCCGCCGACGTCAGGACGCGCAGAACGGCTCGGCCACGGTGGATGGTGAATTGCGGGATCATCACAGTCTCTACATTTCCGGGAGTGGGGAACGACAACCGCAGGTCTTCCACTCACAGGAACACGCGAACGCGGCGATACCCTACGACGCCTGCCATCCCAAGCGACCGCGAGGGATGACGCCGATGACGCCGTCGTTAGGTGGAACTCCGCGGAAAATCCTTGGCACATCGAGGCTTGCAACATCATGGCAGTGGCATTGCCATTCACACTCGAACACGTGTCGTCACTCGCAGCACGGGCCGGACAGCTCGAGCGCCTTGGTGAAGACCTTCAGGAGCCGCGCGCGCTCCTTCGCGCCGCACGGCTCTACCGACTGGCGACCCGGATCACCGACGACATCGAGCGGCGGCCCGGGACCAGGTTCTCGCCAGGTGACCTCGTACGCGTGCGCGACGAGCTTCGCACCCTCGCGACCGACGCCGCCGCGTCCGGCCTGCTCGGTGACTACGGGATCACGAGTCGCGCGACGGCCGATACGACCGGTGCGCTGACGCGAGCGTTCCGCGAGATCGCGATCCGCGTCGAGCAGCGCCTTGCCGCCGCCGAGGCGTACCCGCGGGCTCGACCGGACGCCGAGCCGCGCGCCTAACGCGGCGCTCGTCGGCGTCGGCTACCCGACCTGGACGCCGAGGTTGATGATGCCCGCGTACCCGCTGCCGCTCGGCGACGTCACCAGCGTCAGCGCCACCTTCTCCCCCGCGGTCAGGCTGTTGTAGATGCCGTCGCGGGTGTTGATCGTGTCACGCCTCCCCTTGCTGCGGTACGGGCGAGTGCGTGCACCGTGTCCGTGAGCGTCTCGTCGAGGAAGAACCGCCGGGTGAACTCCTACGTCTTCGCGGTACCGGCGAACAGGCGCCGCCGCTCGACGTTGACGAGGCCAGCCGTTGGTTCGCTGAGTCGCTTCATTTGTATGAGCCTAACGATGACGTGTTTACGGAAGAAGACCGGATCAATTCGGTCGTTCGCTCTGAAGCACGTCAACCGGCGAGCACCCGTACAGGCGTGTGCATGCGCGGCGATCGCGCCCCACGTCGCCTCGCGATAATGGGATAAGAAATTCGGGATGAGGGTATCGGGCGCGTCGCGTGTTCCTGTGACGTCACCTCGATGTCACGCCGGTGAGGAAGCGCGAATGCGTCGCGTCAGCCCGCCGGCCAATCCCGGAGTAACAGCAATGGGGCGCAGTAACATCCGCGCGTGGTACCGCATCGCCGTTATCACGCCTCTGGTCGGCGCCGCGTGCGCCGAGCTCACGAACCCGACACAGTCGTCGCTGACGCCCAGCGCGCTGTCGGGTGCCTTCTCGACCGTCCCGGTCGGATACGGCGATCTCACCAGCAGCTTCGTCGGTACGGCGGCCTCCGCCGTTCCGTCGGCCGGATTCTGGTTGGGCGGCGGACGGAATGGCAGCATGGAGCGCGGCGCGTTCATGGGAGGCGGTCTCCAGGCCTCGTTCAGCGGTGAAGGCGGAGGCTTCGGTCGCGGCCTCGCTGGTCCGTTCGGCGGCGGGCTCACCTGCACCAGCACGTTCAACGCGGCGACCGGACGCGTCGTCTGCGAGACCGTCACACAGAATGGGCTCACCATTGCCCGCTCGGCGCAGTACAAGAACGCCGCCGGCACCATTCAGCAGGCGTTCGACTCGACGACGAACAGTGCGAGCATCCAGAGCACCGTGACGGGCACCGTGACGTACACGCCGCCCGACAGCGCTTCGGGTGGCGACCGAGGCCGGCGAGGGCATGGCGGTGGACGCGCGTGCTGGGGCGATGGCCGTGGGGCAGGTGGCCTCCTGCTGGGCGACACCGCCACGATCGTCAGTGCCACCACGACCGTGAACAACACGAGCGATCGGACGGTCACCGGACTGGCGAGCGGCAGCACGCAGCGCACGGTGAACGGCACGTCGCGAGGTCAGGAGTCGACGACGGGCACGTCGAGCCGCGGAACGTTCACGGCGACGCGCGTCGCCGGCGACACGACGGTGGGGATCGTGATCCCGGTGGCGACGAGTGGCCAGAGCTACCCGACGGCAGGCACGGTCGTTCGCGCCATGCAGGCGAGCGTCACGTACACGGGCGAGGCGGCCACGTCGGTGTCGCGCCGCGAGGTCATCACGTACGATGGCAGCGCCACAGCGAAGGTGGAGATCACGGAGAACGGCACGACGCGCAACTGCACGCGCCCGCTGCCGAGGGGACCGCTTTCGTGCAGCTGATGCCATAGCAGGATTGCGGGACATCGAGCTCTGGGATGACGACGGGCCGCCAATCGAGTTGGTGGCCCGTCGTCGCACCTGGAGGGTGTCGTTTCGCCGGCGCGTGCCGCTGCCAGTGGTGAGTCGGTCATCGGTCGAAGAAGTCGCCAGTCGCAGTTCCGACGGGGCAGTTCCGAGTCCCGAGCCCTGAGGACCGAGTACTGATTCTTACCTAGTGATCACTCCTACTGGATCACTCATACTGGCGACTCTCGGCTGATGACTGACTGACCACTGAGATGCTGCCGTACGTACACCCGCGCCTAGGAATCCGGGAGCCACGGCGCCAGCCGCTCGCGCAGCGTCCGCAGCGCCTTCCCCATCTGCGCCTCCACCGTCTTCACGGAGATCCCCAGCTGTCGCGCGATCTCCGCGTACTTGAGCCCGTGCACACGACTCAGCTCGAACACCTCCCGACAGCGGTCCGGCAGCGACTGCACCGCGCGCTGGACCGCGACGTCCAGCTCCTCCTCGACGACGGCGGCGTCGGCGTGCGGTGTCGACGACGACTCCCCGCGCACGTCCGGCTCGCTCCTCTGTTCGATCTTCAGGTGCCGCAGATGGTTCAGCACGCGGTTGCGGGTCGCCTGGAACAGATACGCCTGCGCTGACCCGTCCGCCGCGAGCGTCTCGCGCCTCCGCCACAGCTCGAGCATGACGTCCTGCACGAGCTCCTCCGCCACCGCCCGGTCGCGCAGCATACGCTCGGCGGTCCCCACCAGCGGCCCGTACCAGGTACGGAAGATCTCGTCGAACGCCGCCGAATCGCCCTGCCGGAGACGCTCGAGAAGCTCGCGGTCGGTCACGAGGGGAACGGGAAGCGGGAGACGGAAAGTGGGGAGGCGGCTCGCCGGAAAGTAGTTTCCCAGGGCCGCAGGCTGATAGCCAATGGCCACCACGCGCTCGGTGCATGCGACCATAGGGGTTCGGGACCGGTCGCGTGTATATCATGTAGCCGAGTCCCCAGGTCCCTCGTCCCCGTTCCCCGAAATGGGCAATCAAACCCCGAGCCATCCGCCGCACGAGGACACCGCCGACTGGGAGGCGATCGCACGCTATTTCGCGGGCGAGAGCACATCGGATGAGGCAGTGGTCGTTCGCAGGTGGCTCGAGGCGCACCCCACCGAAGCGGCGGCACTGAGGGCGCTGGGAGACGCGACCGCCGACCTTTCGAGCGCGACCCCGCCGGACCTCGACGTCGAAGCCGCGCTC
>Ga0105249_10001701_pt1 | contig 19260 bp, 10 predicted proteins | sample KBSS44metaG_FD_81522 | JGI IMG/M metagenome (GOLD analysis project Ga0105249, IMG submission 81522) | Switchgrass rhizosphere microbial communities from Kellogg Biological Station, Michigan, USA - KBS S4-4 metaG | ecosystem: Host-associated > Plants > Roots > Rhizosphere > Soil | place...
CGGGTAGCGGGTAGCGGGTAGCGGAGACAAAAGGGGGAGGCAAGGTCAACGCTCGTCGGCTCACGCCAGGAGATTCGTCATGCTGATCGGGACAGGACGCGTCGTTCGTCGCTCGCTTTGGCTGATCGGTGTCGGCGTCACGGTGACGGCACTCGAGGCGCAGGCACCCGCCGGTGGCACCAGTCGTCCGATGATCAACGCGTCGAGCGACCCATTGCTCGCACCGTTTCGCTTCCGATCGATCGGCCCGGCGAGCATGGGTGGTCGCATCGACGATATCGAAGTGGCTACGAGCAATCCGAACATCGTCTACATCGGCTACGCGACCGGCGGTGTCTGGAAGTCGGAGAACAACGCGACGACGTTCGAGCCGGTGTTCGACACGTACGGCACGGCGTCCATCGGCGACATCGCGATCCACCCGACGAATGCGAACGTGGTGTACGTCGGGACGGGCGAAGCGAACAATCGCCAGACGTCCACGTTCGGCGATGGGATCTACAAATCGACCGATGGCGGCAAGACCTTCACGCACATCGGACTGCGCGAGACGCAGACGATTGCCCGGATCGTGATCGATCCGCGAAATCCGGAGGTCGTCTACGTTGCCGCCACGGGCCACCTGTTCGGGCCTAACGCCGATCGCGGCGTCTACAAGACGTCGGATGGCGGCAGGACGTGGGCGAAGGTGAAGTACGTGGATGAACAAACCGGCTTCACCGACATCGCGATCGACCCGTCGAACAGCAGCATCCTGTATGCGGCGAGCTATCAACGCCGGCGGCTGGGGTGCTGCTTCAACGGCGGCGGTCCCGGCAGCGCGTTGTGGAAGACCGAGGACGCCGGCCGCACGTGGACGAAGCTCACGGGCAACGGGTTGCCGCCAGGCACGTACGGGCGCATCGCGATCGACGTCGCGCGGTCGAACCCGAGCGTCGTGTATGCACAGATCGATGCCGGCGAGAGCAACACGATCTCGCTCGCGCGCGGCGGCGCACCGACGGCCGCGAACTCCGAGGCAACGCCTGGGCCGCCGGTCCCGCCCGGGAACCCGCCGGGCGGCCAGCCGGGGAATCCGGCGGCTCCGCCTGGGGGCGGCGGAGGCGGAGGGTTCAACTGGTGCAACACGGCCGGACCGGGCGGCGGGTTCCCGGCGTTAGGCGGCGGAGCTGGCGGGCAGGCCGCTGCCGCACCCGCACCCGCACCCGCACCCGCACCCGCACAGCGGACGCCTCCGGCGCTCGATCCGTCGCGAGGGGGCATCTTCCGCTCGACGGACAAGGGCCGGAGCTGGACGCACGTCACGAACTGCAACGCGCGGCCCATGTACTTCAGCCAGCTGCGCGTCGACCCGTCGAACGAGAACACGCTCTACGTCGCCGGCCTTCCGGTCGCCAAGTCACTGGATGGGGGCAAGACATTCGCGACGCTCGATGAGGTGGGAGGGAACGGCGCGCCGGGCCACGTCGATCAACACGCGATCTGGATCGATCCCAGGAACCCGAACCACGTCATGATCGGCAACGATGGCGGGTTGGACATCAGCTGGGATCAGGGGAAAACGTGGGACTTCGTGAACACGATGGCGACGGCACTCGCGTACGTCGTCACGGCAGACATGCGCCGCCCGTACTTCGTCTACATCGGGCTGCAGGACAACGGCAGTTGGGGCGGGCCAAGCACGACGCGGTCGCGGCTCGGCATCCTGAACTCGAATTGGTTCCGGGTCGGTGGCGGCGACGGGTTCTACACGGCCGTGGACCCGGCGGACTATACCGTCGTCTACACGGAGTCGCAGAACGGCAACGTGAATCGCTACGATCTCCGCACCGGACGCACGCAGAGCATCCGCCCGCGCGCTCCTGCCCGACCCGGTGCACCCGCTGCTGGCGGCGGAGGGGGGGGTGGTGGTGGTGGCGGCGGCCCGGGTGGCGGTGGCCAGCCGAACGTTTCGAACGCCGCGGCCGGTGACGCGTACCGCTTCAACTGGAATACGCCGTACATCCTTTCCCCCCACGACCCGAAGACGGTGTGGCTCGGCGGCAATCGGCTGTTCAAGTCGACGGACCGGGGCAACACGTGGACGGCGAGCGCCGACCTGACGAAGCAGGTAGATCGCGCGACGATCGAGATCATGGGCGTCGCCGGGGATCGTACGATGCTGTCGAAGCACGACGGTGTCACCGCCTTCAGCACCATCACGGCGGTGTCGGAGTCGCCCGTGACCGCGGGTGTGGTGTGGGTGGGGACCGACGACGGAAACCTTCAGGTGAGCCGAGACGGCGGGGCGACGTTCACCGAGGTCGGGAAGAACCTGACCGGTCTCCCCCGGAGCCACATGCACTGGATCTCTCGCATCGATGCGTCGCACTTCGACGGCGGGACGGCCTACGTCGCCGTCGACGGCCATCGAAGCGACGATCTCAAGCCGTACGTATTCGTGACGAAGGACTTCGGTGCGACGTGGCAGAGCGTGACCGGCAATCTCCCCACCTACGGAAACGTCCAGGTCGTGCGCGAGGACCCGAAGAATCGCGATCTCCTGTATGCCGGGACGGAGTTCGGGCTGTACGTCTCGACCAACGGCGGACGCGAGTGGAAGAAGTTCATGAACGATCTGCCGACGGTCCGCGTGGATGACATCCTCGTGCATCCGCGCGACGCGGACCTCATCGTCGCGACGCACGGACGCAGCGTCCTGATCGCGGATGACATCACGCCACTGCAGCAGCTCACGCCGGCGGTGCTCGCGCAGGACGCGGCGCTGTTCGACATCCGACCAGCGGTCGCCTACCTCAACGATCTGACGCTCGCGCAGCAGATCGGTGGTCAGAAGACGTTCGTCGGGGAGAATGCCGCACGCGGTACGGCGATCAACTACTATCTCAAAGCTCCCGCGACCGGCGACGTGAAGATCTCCATTGCCGACGGAAGCGGACGCGTCGTCCGCACCATCGACGGGACGAAGGCGGCCGGGATCAATCGAGTCGTCTGGAACCTCGCGCCCACGCCGCGTGCCGGCGCCGGTGGTGGTGGTGGTGGTGGTGGTGGTGGTGGCGGTGGCGGTGGCGGGAACATTCCGAGCGTCGACCCGGGACAGTACACGGTGACGCTCACCGTGTCCGGACGGACGCTGTCGAAGCCACTGGTCGTGCTCGAGGACCAGTGGATGCGCGAGCGATAACGACGAGGAGCGGTCGCGGGTAACTTTCTGGCATGATCGACGACGCCACCCCGCGGCCGCTTCCCGTCCTGCGCGCCATGGTCGACGTGCTCGACCGCGACCTCCTGCAGATCGTCGTGCGCCGGATGGCGCTCGTCGGCGAGATCGCGGCGTACAAGCGCCAACACGGCCTTCGCATCCGCGATGTGCAGCGCGAACGCGAGATCCTCGAGGACCGCTGCGACCGCGCCGAATCGATGGGGCTTCCGCGCGGCGAGATCGAATCGGTGTTTCGCGTGCTGATGCGAGCGAGCCGCGAGCACCAGGCATCGCTGCGCGCGGAGCTGCCGTACGAAACGGAGGCGCGGACGGTGGCCGTCATCGGCGGGCACGGCCGGCTGGGCGCGGTCATGGTCCGCATGTTCGGCGACCTCGGGCATCAGGTGATCGTCGCCGACGTCGATACGCCGCTTGGTGCCGGCGACGCCGCATCCGTGGCCGACGTCGTCATTGTCAGCGTGCCGATCGACGCGACGGAAGATGTCATTCGGGTCGTGGGGCCGCGGGTGCGCGAGGACGCGTTGCTCATGGACGTCACGAGCATCAAGGAAGCGCCGGTAGCCGCAATGCTCGAGGCGACGCGCGCGAGTGTCGTCGGCACGCACCCGTTGTTCGGGCCTAACGTGCATTCACTGCAGGGGCAGCGCGTCGTGGTGTGCCGGGCGCGCGGCGAACAGTGGGCGAACTGGGTGGTGCGAATGTTTCAGGCGCGCGGGCTCAGCGTCCAGGAGACGTCACCAGCGCACCACGATCGGATGATGGCCGTCGTGCAGGTGCTCACGCACTTCCAGACGCAGGTGCTCGGGCTGACGCTCGCGCGGCTCGGGACATCGCTCGAGGATACGCTGCGGTTCACGTCGCCGGCGTATCTCATGGAGCTCTACGTCACGGCGCGCCACTTCGATCAGTCGCCCGAGCTCTACGGACCGATCGAGATGCGCAATCCGGCCACCGCCCACGTGACGTCCGCGTTCGGCGCCGCCGCCGCGGAGGTTGCCGGCATTCTGGCCGCGGCCGACCGCGACCGGTTTCGCGCCCTGTTCGAGGAAGTCCGCGAGTTCTTCGGGCCGTTCACGCACGAGGCGCTGGAGCAATCCAGCTTCCTCATCGACCGGCTGGTCGAGCGCCAGTGATGGTCGACGTCTCGCGACTGGTTCGCTGATGGCTCGCGAGCTGGCGCTGATCGAGGCGCCGAGCACCCTGGGATTGGCACCACCGGCTCCCGGCACGGAGCCCGGGGCGCGGCACATGGCTCGAGTGCTTCGCGAGCTGGGCCTGCGCACGACGCTCGGCGCCATCGATGCGGGCGAAGTCGTTCCGCCGCAGTACGGGGCCGAGCGCGATGCTGCCACGGGCATCAGGAACGTGCGCGAGATCGCCGACTACAGTGCCACGTTGGCCGGTGCCATCGGCGGGCAGCTCGACGCGGGGCGATTCCCTGTCGTCGTCGGCGGAGACTGTTCCATCCTGCTCGGCAGCCTGCTGGCGTTGCACCGGCGCGGGCGGTACGGGCTGGTGTTCGTGGATGGCCACCAGGACCTCCAGACCCCGCAGATCTCGCGGACGGGCGGCGCGGCCGGCATGGACCTCGCGCTCGCGGTCGGCATCGGCCCGACGATGCTCACCGCGTTAGGTGGCGGCGGGCCGCTCGTGCGCGCGTCTGACGTCTCGATGATCGGACCGCGCGACAATCCCGCCTGGTATGCGGGCGACGACGTCGCCCGAGCGCGCGATGCGATGCAGGTGCTCCTTCTCGCTGACCTGCGCCGCATGGGAATGGCGGCGGCTGGCGACGCGGTGGCGGCTCGCCTCGATCGCCCCAGGCTCGCCGGGGCGTGGATTCACTGCGACGTCGACGTGCTGAACGACGACGTGATGCCCGCAGTGGATTCCCGTCAACCGGACGGGTTGTCGTACGACGAGCTGGATGCCCTGCTCCGCCCGATCCTCGACTCGGGCGTCGTGGTCGGCATGCACCTGACGATCTACGATCCGGATCGCGATCCCGATCTCGTCGCCGGCCGAGCGCTGGTGGCCGGCGTGGGCCGGCTCTTTCGTCGTTAGGCGCTCGGGCAGGCTGCAGGTGGTTCGCCGAGCTACCACGCAACTCATCGAGAACAGCAAATTTGAACCGCGGAGAACGCGGTGCGGTCGGGATGATGGGTGAGGATTAGACCGGGTTCCCGGCGATGCGGTCACCCCTCAACATCACCGTGCATCCCGGAAATTCTCGAAGAACCTTTCAAAAGGCCGCTGGTGCGCCGATCTGAACTGGTTGGGCAGTTTTCTGCGAAATCTGCGTATTCTGCGCGTGCTGCGTTCCGCAGTTCTGACTTACCGAGTGCCTTGCGTGCTCAAACCGTACCGAGTGGGGGAGTTCGGGCGAACCACCCAACCCAGGTGGGACGCCGGTCGACGCCTAACGCGCGTACAACCGCGCCGCGTTCCCGCCGAGAATCCCTGCTTTGGCCGCGTCCGGGATGTCGAGACCGCGGATGCTCGACAACATCGACGGAATGCTCCCGATCTGGTGCGGGTAGTCGCTGCCCGCCAGGATGTGGTCGGCGCCGGCGAAGTCGATCGCCAACCGGAGCGCCCGCGGGTCGAAGTTCACCGTGTCGTAGTACCAGGTCTTGAGGTACTCGCTCGGCGGCCGGTCGATGTTTCGCCGGCACTCGGCAAAGTTGTGGAAGCCGCGGTCGAAGCGCTCCGCCATGTATGGCACCGCGCCGCCCAGGTGTGAGAGCACCCACTTGATGCGCGGGAAGCGCTCGGCCACCCCCGCGAACACCAGGTGCGCCGCCGCGAGCGTCGTGTCCATCAGAAAGCCCACGAGCGGCATGAGCCAGTACTGCGTCATCGCCTCCACGCCCACCGGGCTCGTCGGATGAATGTGCAGGACCGCGTCGTAGTCGTTCGCCGCCTCGTACAGCGGCCAGAAACGCTCGTCCGCCAGCGCGCCGCCGTTGACGTTGCTGAACAGCATCGCGCCCGGGAGATGGAGCTCCTCGATCGCCCGGCGGAGCTCGACCACCGACGCCGCCGGGTCATTCAGCGGCAGCGTCGCCAGCGCCGAGAACCTGGGGCCGCGCTCGGCGATGATCCGGGCGAACGCGTCGTTGACGAGACGGGCAAGCGTGGCCGCGTAGGCCGGAGACTCGACGTGCGTGCCCGGTGTCGTCAGCGTGATGACCTGTGTGTCGACCCCTTCGGCCTCGAGGACCGAGTGGCGATAGGCGATGTCGCGATGGCCCGCCACCGCGACGTTGTAATCACCCGGGTAATGGATGTGCGGGTTGCCCGACGAGTCCACCGTGACACGGACGACGCTCTTGCCGGACCGGAGCGCATCGAGGTACTCGGGAGGGTAGAAGTGATTGTGAACGTCAACGATCGGCATTGGCGATGGTGCGAGGGGAGGTTCGGCGAGCCGCGCGGAAGAAGTACACGGGAAGCCCGGCCAGCACCATGAGCAGTCCCATGGCGCTCTCGCGAGGATCACTCATGAGCTGGTTCACGACGATGAACGCGGTCGAAACAATGAACAGCACCGGCAGCACGGGGTAGCCCCACGCTCGATACGCGGGCGCGTATCCCTCGCGGCGGCGGAGGATGAAGATTCCCGCGGCCATCAGGCCGAAAAAGATCCACTCGGTGTACACGACGCGCGTGAACAGCGCGCGATAGGTGCCCGTTCCGACGAGCACCGACGCCCACACCGCCTGCAGCGCGATCGCGTGGTGCGGCGTGCCGAAGCGCGGGTGCACATCGCCGATCCAGCGCACGAGCAGGCCATCCTGCGCGGCGGCGAGATAGACGCGTGGACCCGTGAGGATGATGCCCGTCATCGCCCCGAGCGTGGACAGCACGACGAGCGCCGACATCGCGGCAGCCCCGCCGCTGCCGAGCACGCGATCCGCGAAATCGGCCGCAACGCGGTTGGACGCGGCGACGGCCGCCGGCGACAGTACGGCGAGATAGGCAGCATTCACGGCGATGTACGACGCCGTGACGACGAGCGTCCCGATCATGAGCGCGCGCGGGATCGTGCGGCGTGCGTCGACCGTCTCATCCCCGGTGTAGGTCACCATGTGCCACCCGCCGAACGCGAACAGGCCGGCCACCGTCGCGGTCACGAACGCGCGGAGCGACGGCACGATGTCCGCCGGCGCCGTGCCAGGCGTGCTGCTCGCGGGCGCGCTGCTCGCCGGCGCACTGCCGATGGCGGTGAACCCGGCGAGCGCGATCAGGATCACGGCCGCGACCTTCACGACGGTGAACGCGGTCTGCAGGGCGGTCCCGTGCCGAACGCCAACGTAGTTGATGGCCGAGAGCGCGAGGATGACGCCGATCGCGACGAGCCGGACACCGGTGTCGCCGAGCGGGACGAAGAAGCCGATGTAGCGCGCGCAGACCATCGCGATGGCCGCGATGATGCCGGTGTGCATGCTCCAGAACATCGCCCAGCACCACAGGAATCCGACGGCCGGCGAGTAGCTCTCACGCAGAAACACGTACACGCCGCCCGTCCCGGGGAACGCCGACGCCAGCTCGGCCGTGACGAGCGCGCCGATGAGCGTGAGGACACCGGCCACGCCCCAGACGAGGAGCATGCCCGGGACCGAGGGCACGGCGCCCGACACGAGCGACGGCTGAACGAAGATCGACGCGCCGATGATGGTCCCGATGACCATCGCGCTGGCGCGCGTCAGGCCGATGGACTGTCGGAGCCCACGAAGCGGCGGAGCAGTCAATTGTGGCGTGGAGTCGCGGGTCGGGGAGAGTGTGCTTCGGCAGTGCCTAACGACTCACGATGATCGGTTATCGACTGGTTTGAATCACGTCCCAGTACGTCACGAGCTTTCCGTCCGCGAACGCCTGAACCTGCTCCCTGATGGACGCGAGCATCGTCCGCGAGCGCGGGCCCGGCGTGCCCGAGTTCGGGGTGGGCATCGTGCTGAAGTTGAACACCGCGCGAATGAAGGTGCTCGAGCTGTCGACCGGAAGCGTCGCGACGTTCGTGAAAAACTTCTTCCAGTCGTCGCTCTGGAAGAGATACTGCTCGACGTTCGACGTATAGAAGGCGGTGACCGTCGCGCCGTGGTCTTTCACGTACTGCCCCACCGACCTGATCGCCTTGTCGCCGGCGAAGTCGCCCACGAGGGGCACGATGAGATTGTTGCGCTCGAGCTCGCGCAGCACACGGTAATTCGTCTCGCTCGCGAGATAGCTGCGCTGCTCGCCCGTGCCATCGCTCTCCATCATGAGCTCGGCGTACGTGGGCATGCGGCGGCCATAGAACATCATGCTCGAGCCGCGACCGGGCATGCTGAACGAGTACGTGAGATCCGGACCGGCGGCGAAGAATGCCGTGTACACGTACTCGATCGTCCGGAGGTCATCGCTGGTCAGCCCGAACCGGTGCTTCGCCACGAGCTGATCCTTCACAGCCGCCAGGTTCTTCGCGAACAGTGCGCTGTCCGATGCCACGCCCAAGTAGGCCTGGAAGAGTGCGGGCGCTCCGGCATCCGCATCGATCCCCGCCGGCCGCGGACGCGAGAAGAGCCGCGACAGAAACTCGGCTCGATCGCCGGACATCTCGATCAGCGACTTGTACAGGAGGTGATGCAGCATGTTCTGCCGTCGGATGTCGACGATGAACGCGATCCGCGGCTGCATCGCGACGATGTACGTGAAGTTCTGATCCGGCCCCACGCCCATGTAGACGCCGCCCGTCTTCGTCGTCTTCGCGATCTCTGGCAGCACCCATTGGAAGGTGATCTCGTTCGACACGAAGTTGTCGGAACGGAAGAATCCGCCAGGCTCCGAAAACTCCGTCACCATACGCCAGAACGCTTCGTCACTGACGCGTTCCGGAACGGATGGCGCCGCCACCCGTGAACCGAGTGAGAGCGAGACACCGCCGAACATGGCGACGATCGCGAGGCTTGCGGCGACCTGAATACGACGGCTGGCGACATGCATCGGTCGTGATTCTCCGTGGCGCATAAATGCAGCGTGCGGTCGGAATACTATGCACGCCGGTACCGACCGCCGCGAGTGCAGCGTGCGACACTCGCCGCTCCCAGCGAGCCGCTCACCGTTTTCGACTCGACACATACAGTCGGGATCGTAGCGTGACTGCTCGTCAAATAAATGTGACGAGGCGTGCACCGTTCGGACCAACCGACTTGACGCCGGTCGTCCACGAAATACGATGAGTTTAGTCACCCCCACGACAGCGCGGCAGCGGATTTGCGCCCGCGCGTCCGATGCGACGACCGCACACCACACGATGTCGATTTGATGATCATCAGGGACGAGCCGCGCGTGCTGCACGGCTGATCCCCGCCCACAAAAAACGAGTCGTGAGTGAGCGTCGCGTGCTCACTCTCACCCCGCCGCGCAGGTCGCTCCGAGGTCTGCCGGCCGTTGTGCCACCGTTCCGAGGAGGAACCATGCCCCGAACGTCTCGTCAGTTCCTGTACGCCTCACTCATAACCGGGCTGCTCCCGTGTTGGGCTGCTGCCCAGCAGGCGGAGCCCGCGACCGGCACGGTGACCGGGCGTATCACCGAGGTGAATTCGCAGCGACCGCTCAGCGACGTGCAGGTCCGCGTCGTCGGTACGCAGCGAGGCGGGATCACCAACGACCAGGGTGACTATCGCATCACCGGCATCGCGCTCGGCGCCATCCAGGTCCGCGCGCAGCGCATTGGGTACACCCCGGTCACACAGTCCGTCACCGTGAATGCCGGCACACCAGCGACGCTCAATCTCGTGCTGAGTCCGACGGCGATTCAGATCGACGAGGTCGTCGTCACGGCAACGGGCGAGTCGCAGCGCAAGCGCGAAAGCGGCAACACGATCGCCACGATCACGCCGACGTCGGAGCAACTGGCGACGGCGACCAACATCGCCGACGTGCTGCAGGCCTCGGCGCCCGGCGTGTACGTCAACTCCCCCGGCGGCACGCTGGGCAGCGCGAACCGCATTCGCATTCGCGGCGCGAGCTCGCTATCGCTCTCGAACGAGCCGCTCCTGATCGTCGATGGCGTCCGGGCGAGCAACGAGATCAACGGCACCGGCTCGATCGGCGTCGGAGGACAGACGACCTCGCGACTGAACGACATCAACCCCGATGACATCGAAGCGATCGAGGTCATCAAGGGACCGGCGGCGTCGGCGTTGTACGGAACCGCCGGCGCGAACGGCGTCATCCAGGTCCGCACCAAGCGCGGCCGCTCCGGAAAAGCGAAATGGACGCTGACCGCCGAGGGCGGCCGCCAGGAAGACGTTCAGAGCTATCCAGCGAACTACACACAGGTCGGAACCACGACCGCAGGTGCCCGCACCACAGGCTGCACGCTTGATGCGCAAGCCCGGAGAGTCTGCACCGCGAACCCGGATTCGCTCGTCAGCTGGAACCCGCTCGAGCAAGCAAGTCCGTTCATCACGGGGAAGACGAACAGCCTCGGGGCCAGTGTCAGCGGTGGCGGTGACATGGCGGCGTATTTCGTCTCGGCCGACGTCGACAATGACCAGGGTATTTTCGAGCCCAACCATTTCCGTCGCTGGAGCACGCGGCTGAACTTGACCGGCCAGTTCCGCGACAACATCTCGGCCCAGCTCTCGACGTCCTATGTCGGAAGCCGGCTCGAGTTCCCGCAGAACGACAACAACACGCTCGGCATTCTGGGCGGCGGGCTGCTCGGCTCCGCCTTCGACGACCCGGTCGGCCGCGGCTACATCACCGGCCAGACCGTGCAGGATCTGTATGCGATCGACGTGCGCGAGAACGTCGAGCGGTTCGTCGGCTCGGCCCCGATCATCTGGCAGGTCAACAAGTGGCTCACCGCGAACGGCACGGCGGGTGTCGACTTCTTCGATCGCCGGAACCGCCAGACCATTCCGCCCGGCAAGGTGAACTTCGGCGCGCTTCCGGAAGGGCAGCGCAACGCAAACAACGCGGACATCTGGAACTACACCGCGAACGGATCGGCGACGGCCACGTTCGACATCAAGCCGACGCTCCGGTCCACGACGACGGCTGGCGTGCAGTTCACGCGCGAGTACATCGAGGGCGTGCGCGCCCAGGGCGCGAAGCTGCTCGGCGGAACCGGATCGCTGCAGGGTGCGGCGGCACGGTTCGTCGTCGGCGAGACGAATACGGACAACCGCACGTTCGGCGGCTTGATCTCCGAGCAGATCGCGTGGCGCGACCGCCTGTTCTTCACCGCCGCGATGCGCACCGACCGAAACAGCGCGTTCGGTCAGGACTTCGGCTTCGTCACGTATCCGGCCGCCAGCCTGTCGTACGTCATCAGCGATGAGGATTTCTTTCCGAAAACGGACTTCCTCACCTCATTGCGCCTGCGCACGGCGTATGGCGAGTCCGGCAAGCAGCCGAATTTCCGCGACGCCATCACGTTCTTCAACACGCAGACCATCACGGTCGCCGGCGCGGACCAGCCGGGCATCACCGTTGGTGGGACCGGGAACCTCGACCTCAAGCCCGAGGTCTCGCGTGAGATCGAAGGCGGCTTCGAGGCCGCGTTCTTCGGGTCGCGCGCCGGACTGGAGGTGACGTACTACCAGAAGACCTCCCAGGACCTCCTGATCGCCCGCCCGCTCCCGCCGTCGTTAGGCCTCACCCAGACGCAGTTCGACAACCTGGGAGAGTCGGAGAACAAGGGCTGGGAGGTCATGCTGCGCGGCCAGCTCCTCGACCTTCAGAATGCGAAGCTCGAGGTGACGGCGACGTACGCCGGGAACAAGACGAAGCTCACCGACATCGGCAGTCTGTCCACCGGCGAGAAGATCTCGCCGATCGTGTTCGGCGTGCAGCGCCACGTCGAGGGCTACCCGCTCGGCGGGTACTGGGACGAGTCCTTCAAGTATTCCGACAAGAACGGCGACGGCATCATCTCGCGCGTGAACTGCCCCGGACAGGCGACCGTGGCTGGTGGGCCGGAGTGCGAGATGGAGATCGGGCCGTTGAGCTACCTCGGGCAGCCCCTGCCGACCAGTGAAATCTCGATCAGCCCGCGGCTGCAGCTCTACAACTGGCTGCAGCTCTCCGCCCTGATCGACTACAAGGGTGGCTTCAAGGTGTTCAACAACACCGAGCGCTTCCGCTGCAACTTCGGCAACTGCCCCGCGGCGTATCTCTCGAGCGCGCCGCTGGAGAATCAGGCTGCGAACCTCGGGCAGGCGATGAACACGGACGCCGGCTACGTGGAGGATGGCTCGTTCACGAAGCTGCGCGAAATTGCCGCCACGCTGACTGCACCACAGGCGTGGGCCAACCGAATGCGCACCGAGAGCCTGACGCTGACGCTCGCGGGACGGAATCTGGCGACGTGGACCGATTACAAGGGCTTCGACCCCGAAGTGAACTCGCAGCCGGGTTCCAACTTCGGCACGTCGGATTTCCTCACGCAGCCACCGCTCCGGATGTTCTCGGCCCGAATCAACATCGGGTTCTGACCAATGCCAGCCAACCACTCTCGAGACGTCACGACTTCAATGACCAATAGATTTCAGAACTACCGACGAGGGAGCAGGCCGTTCGCGGCGCTCCTCGGGATAGTGTCACTGTCGTTCGCGGTCGCCTGCAGCGCCGACCAGATCCTGGACGTCGAGGACATCGACGTCGCCGTGCCCGAATCGGTGAACGATCCCGCTGCGTTGCCTTCCATCCTCGCCGGTGCGCTCGGTGACTTCGGCTTCGCGTGGGATGGCAATGGCGATTTCAACCAGATCACGCTGGCCGGTCAGCTCGCCGACGAGCTGCACAACACAGAGACCTTCCCGACGCGGATCGAGCAGGACCAGCGCCGTCAGTCGTACCAGAGCAACGGCTCGCTGCGGGACGTGTTCTATGCCATTCAGCAGGCGCGTGCCTCCGCCGATCGCGCGGCAGAGTCCTACGTGAGGCTGGAGCGACCGACGGACGTCGGCGTCGCCGAGGCGCTGAACCTGAGTGCGCTCAGCTACGTCGTCATGGCGGAGAACTACTGCAATGCGGTGCCGATCAGCTCGTTGGACGCGAACAACGAGTTCGTGTATGGCGCGGCCCTCACGACAACCGAACTGCTGAACACCGCAGTGCGGAAAGCCGATTCCGCGTTCGCCAACGCGACGGCAACGGGCGGCGCGGGTGCGGCAGCCAAACGCACCGAACAAGCGCGAGTCGCGCGGCTCGTGAAGGCGCGTGCGCTGCTCAATCTCGACAAGCCCGCCGAGGCGGCGACCGCGATCGGCGGCGAGACCGCAGTCCCGACGACGTTCCAGTACTTCTACAAGCACGCCGAGACCACCACGCGCCAGAACAACGGGACGTGGGGCGTGACGGTGAGTGTCGGTCGGTTCGGAGTGCCCGATCGCGAGGGCACGAACGGCTTGCCGTTCCGCAGCGACGGCAACCTCGCCGGCACGGTCAAGGATCCGCGTATCCCGAACAGTGTCCGCACCAACAACGGGGGCCGTGGCTTCGATAACGCGACGCAGCAGTTCATCCAGCAGAAGTACTCCAAGCGTGACACGCTCGCGATCATCGCCGACGGCGTGGAGGCCCGGCTGATCGAGGCCGAGGCGAGCCTGCGTGCCGGCGACTACACGGCCGCGCTGGCAACCATGAATGCGCTGCGGACCAACGCCGGCCTGTTCCGGCTTCGTGGCTACCTCGATGCGGACCAGCAGCCGCGATTGCTGGCGCCCCTGGCCCCGGCGGCGACGACAGCGGCGCAGGCGGATCAGCTCTTCAAGGAACGGGCGTACTGGATGTTCCTCACGAGTCATCGACTCGGCGATCTGCGACGCCTGATCCGCCAGTACAATCGCTCGGCGGAATCCGTGTTCCCGACGGGCGCATACCATAAGTCGGGGACGTACGGCACCGACGTGAACTCTCCGATTCCCCAGGCGGAGGACAACAATCCGAACTTCCAGCGCTCGGGCTGTGTGACGACGCAGCCGTGATCGGCGCCTAACCAGTCGCAATCCGCTGCCGTCGAAGGTCGGCAGCGGCGTCGTACCGAAGTGGGGCCGGGTCGTTTCGCGACCTGGCCCCACTTCGCGTCTGGGACGAAACGATTTCCACGCTGACGAGGCGTTTCCAGCGGGACGAACCGTCAGTTTTTCACCGTAAAACGCTTGACGACGCCGTGGAACGTGGTACGATCTCTCGGTCACTCGACTAGGGCCGTCCGGTCGAGGGATGGAGGGGTCGGACATGTCGGACGGCCGAGAAGGCTGAGCGTCCCCCAGAACGGAGGGAGGTCAAAATGAGACTCGGCGTTCGAGCGTTGGGTAGACCGACAGGACTGGCCGTTGCGCTGCTCCTGACGGGACTCGCCACGCGCACCCTGGCCCAGCAGCCGGCGGCGGCAGCGAGCATCACGGGGCGAGTGACGGTACGCGGGAGCCCGGAGCCGCTTCCGGATACGCGCGTGATCGTGTTAGGGACGTCCATCTTCACGCTCACGAATGCGGACGGCCGATACACCCTCCGGGGTGTCCCTGCCGGCAACGTCGAAGTGCGCGTGCTTCGCGTCGGCTACGTGGAGCAGAAGCGCCCCGTTACCGTGACGGTAGGACAGGCAGCCACGCTCGACTTCGAGCTCGACCGCACCCTCGTGGTCCTGCAGGAGGTCGTCACAACGGCGACGGGTCAGCAGCGACGCAGCGAGCTCGGGAACTCGATCGCGACGATCGACGTGACGAAGAAGGTGCAGGAGTCGCCGATCAAGAACATGGGCGACCTTCTCGTGGCGAAGGCGCCGGGCGTGCAGGTGATGCCCTCGAACATGACCGGTGGTGGCAGCCGCGTCCGCGTCCGCGGGACGAGCTCACTGTCGCTCACGAACGACCCGATCTACGTGATCGACGGCGTGCGCCTAACGAGCCAGGCCGGGAACGCCGCCATCGCGATCGGCGTCGGCGGCACGGCACCGAGCCGCGTAAATGACATCTCGCCCGAAGACATCGAGAATATCGAGATCGTGAAGGGTCCGTCGGCCGCGACGCTGTACGGCACGGACGCGTCCAACGGCGTCATCGTCATCACGACGAAGCGGGGTCGTGCGGGTGTCGCGCGGTGGAACGTCTTCGGTGAGGCGGGACAGATCCACGACCTCAACGACTACCCCGCGCAGTACGCGATCCTGGGCCACGCGCCCGCCACCCCAACCACCGTTCGCCGCTGTTTTCTGTACGAGCTGTCGACGGGAGCGTGCGTGAAAGACAGCACGTCGATCAACAACCTGTTCGCCGATCCGGACCTGTCGATGATCAAGTCCGGCAACCGCGGTCAGGTTGGCGTGCAGGTCTCCGGCGGCGCCGACATCCTCAGCTACTTTATTAGCGGCATCGTGCAGAACGAGGTCGGTCCGATCGGCATGCCGGCGTATGATCTCCGTCGATTCGACTCGCTCGGCATTGGTGTGAACGACAAATGGAAACGGCCGAACGCGCTGCGTTCGGGTTCCTTCCGCACCAACCTGCGCGCGGCGATCAATCCGAAGCTCGACCTCAGCGTGCAGTCGGCGTACATCAAGACCGACCAGCGCCTGCCCCAGGTCGACAACAACGTCAACAGCTTCTGGTACAACGCGGAAGTCGGGCCTGGTTTCCGTGGCGCGGGCCCGGGCTACACCGGGCTTGGCTCACGTGGTCAGCCGCTCTACGGCTACGCGGGATATACGCCGGGCGACATCTTCCAGTTCTACACGAACCAGAACATCCAGCGGTTCCTCGCCAGCATGAATCCGAACTTCCGCCCGACCTCGTGGCTCGAGGCGCGCGGCGATTTCGGTGTCGACCTCACGGACCGCCAGGAATACCAGCTCTGTCAGCTCCAGCAGTGCCCGGACTTCGGTACTCAGCGTCAGGGCCGCGCCCGCGACGCTCGAACCAACCTCCGCAACCTGACGGCCGTGATCACCGCCACGGCGTCGTGGAATCTGTCGGCGTCCGTGCTCTCGCGCACGACCGGAGGGACGCAGTACGGCGCGTTCCAGGACGACCGGGGCGACGCCGAAGGTCAGCAGCTTCCGCCGGGTGCCCAAACGCCCGCTGACGGGACGATTCCGATCGTCCGGTCGGCGACGACGCTCCAGAAGACGCTCGGTCTGTTCATCGAGGAGCAGGTCGCATTTCGCGACCGGCTGACGCTCACCGGTGCGGTGCGCTCGGACCAGAACAGCGCGTTCGGTACGAACTTCCAGCGCGTGTATTACCCGAAGGCCTCACTCTCGTGGGTGGCGTCCGACGAGGGATTCTTCCCGCAGCTCGACTGGTTCAACTACTTCCGACCGCGCATCTCGTTCGGCGCGTCGGGCGTGCAGCCGGGACCTAACGACGCCGCGCGCACGTACGCCACGACGCTCACGAGCATCGCGGGGGCCGACATCGGCGGCCTGCGCTCGAACCTGCTCGGAAACTCGGAGTTGAAACCTGAGCGCTCGACCGAGATCGAGACCGGGTTCGACGCGCGCTTCTTCAACAGCCGCGTGAACCTCGAGCTCACGTACTACAACAAGATGTCGAAGGACGCGCTGATCGATCAGACGCTCGCGCCGTCAGCCGGGACGTCGAACAACACGGTGAAAGCGAACCTCGGCTCCGTGAAGAACTACGGCTTCGAGGCGCTGGTCAACGCACAGGTCCTCAACAAGTCCATGGTGGCGTGGGACGTCACGTTCAGCGGCGCCCACAACACGAACAAGCTGGTCACGCTCGGCAAGGACCCGACGGGCAAGGACATTCCGCCCATCATCGGGACGACGATCTCCCAGAAGGCCGGTTATCCACTCAACAGCTACTGGACTCGTCCGTTCAAGTGGAGCGATGCCAACGGCGACGGCATCATCACTCCGAGCGAGGTCGTGATCGGCGACACGTCCATTTTCCAGGGCTACTCGCAGCCGCGGCTCGAGATTTCGGTCACGAACGGCTTCGATCTGTTCAACCGGCGGCTGCGCATCACGGCGCTCGTGGACCACAAGAGTGGCTACAAGGTGCTCAACTCCGAGCAGCAGTTCCTCTGCCAGCAAGCGCCGTCGTGCAAGGACATCTCCAGCCTCGAGGTGCCTTTGTGGCGCCAGGCCCGTGCGGTCGCGAACCGGTTCACTCCGGTGCAGACGTCACATGGGTTCATCGAGGACAACACCTTCACGCGCATTCGCGAGCTGACGGTCTCGTACAACGTCCCGGAGTCGTTCACGAGGAAGTACATCCGGGCTCGCGGCGCGAGCGTCAACTTCGGTGTGCGCAACCTCGCCGTGTTCAGCGACTGGACGGGCGTGGACCCGGAGCAGAACTACGGACAGGGTGACACACAACAGACGCTCCTCACCGCCGGCCCGCCGCGCTTCTACACGATGCGGCTCAGCCTCAGCTACTGACCTCAGCCAGGAACCCATATGACTACGCAAATCTTCGCAGTGCGCGTACGCCGGGTGTTGGCTGCAGCGGCAGTCGGCGTCGCGCTGGTCTCGTCGGGGTGCGGCAATGTGAAGGACGATCTCCTCACCGCCGAAGACCCCGACATCATCAAGCCCGAAGCGATCAACACACCCGAAGCCGCCGATGCGCTCCGCATCGGCGCGATCTCGCGACTTCGAAACATGACGGCCGGCTCCGGACAGGGCGACAGCCCGTGGATGTTCGCCGGGTTGCTCACCGACGAGTGGAAGTCCGGCGACACCTTCCTGCAGCGGAACGAGACGGACCAGCGCACGGTGCAGGACAACAACGGCAATCTGAACCCCGTGTACCGCGACGTGCACCGCGCGCGCAACGCGGCGCGCGAGGCGCTCAACGCGCTCATCGAGTTCAAGCCGACGCCGGCCTCGAACCTGGGGCAGATGTACTTCGTGATGGGATTCGCCGAGCTGCAGCTGGCCGAGTGGTTCTGTAATGGCCAACCGCTCGGCGAGGCATCGTCGGGCGTGCCGGAGTATGGCCCGCCGTTGACCAACGCCCAGATCTACGCCCTGGCGCTCGCCCACTTCGACTCGGCGCTGACGTTCACGACTGCCACGGACGCGGCCACCGTTGCCGTGAAGAATTCCATCCTGATCGCGAAGGCGCGCGTTCTGGTGGATCTCGCACGTTATGCGGATGCCGCGACCGCGGTGACGGGGGTGCCAACGAACTACGTGCTGAACGCGACCTTCTCGCTCACGGCCGGCAACAACCAGATCTGGGCGCTGAACGCGAGCGCGAAGCGATGGGTCGTTGGTGACAGCTTCGACACGGCGGGCATCATCAAGAACGCGATCCCGTTCGCCTCGCTGAAGGACCCGCGCGTGCCGAACACCGGGACCTCCACGGGAACGTCACCGTCGGGCAAGAGCTTCGACACATCGACGAACTTCATTGTCCTCAACATGTACGGCCGCGTCGAGCCGACGCCCGTCGTGTCGGGCATCGATGCGCGCCTGATCGAAGCCGAGGCACAGCTCAACGCGAACGACTTCGCCGGGATGACGGCAACGCTCAACGCACTCCGCGCGTCGCCGCAGACGCTCGGCGCGTTGACGACGCCGGTGATGGCGGCCCTCACGGCCCCAGCGGCCAAACCGGCGGCGATCGATCTGTACTTCCGTGAGAAGGCGTTCTGGACGTACAGCCGAGGACAGCGCCTCGGCGACCTGCGCCGGCTGATCCGCCAGTATGGGCGGACGCAGGACAACGTGTTTCCCGTCGGCACGTTCTTCAAGGGCGGGAACTACGGCACCGACGTGAACTTCCCGGTCCACGTGGACGAGCAGAACAACCCTCAATTCACGGGCTGCGCGGACCGCAACGCCTAACGCTCGAGGATCGAACGACAACGCGGGGCCGGGTCCTCAGTGGCCCGGCCCCGCGTTCTTTTCCGACGAGCCGCCGTCGATCGCGCTGTCGGTGAGCTGCAGGGCGGCGCCGCCCGTCGAACGTGCCCGGTGATCCGGGGGAGGCGGTCAGCTTCGGCGTGCGGTCGTGCGGCGCCGGCGGCGAGCGGCCGCCGCCTTCAGCTGGCGCGCCTCGCTC
>Ga0105249_10001706_pt1 | contig 19240 bp, 11 predicted proteins | sample KBSS44metaG_FD_81522 | JGI IMG/M metagenome (GOLD analysis project Ga0105249, IMG submission 81522) | Switchgrass rhizosphere microbial communities from Kellogg Biological Station, Michigan, USA - KBS S4-4 metaG | ecosystem: Host-associated > Plants > Roots > Rhizosphere > Soil | place...
AGCAATGTGGAATTTGCAAAAAAGATAAAGCAGCATATAAAAAAGAATAGGCTAACGAAGGCAGCGCCTTCTTACGATCCTTCTAAACCTCCCATATATGATCTTACATACATTGAAAGTAAACTCCCCCACCGTTATCCCTTTTTGTTTGTTGATAAAATCATTGAGATAAGTGATACACATATTGTGGGTGTAAAAAGTGTAACTTTTAATGAGTGGTTTTTCCAGGGCCATTTTCCTAATAATCCTGTAATGCCGGGTGTATTACAGATAGAAGCTCTTGCACAAACAGGAGGCATTCTGGCTATCAAACTGGCAGGAGATGGACAATACGATACTTATTTCTTAAAAATTGATAATTGCAAGTTTAAACAAATGGTAAAACCGGGTGATAGCATGATCCTTAAAATGGAGTTATTATCTCCGATACGAAGAGGTCTTGTTGAAATGAAAGGAACCGTTTATGTAGGTGGTAAGCTATGTACCGAGGCTGATATGGTGGCCCAGATCGTCAAAAAATAATCACTCACGATATAGATATTTTTGAAGGTTGAAATAAACTTTTCAACCTTTTTAGATGTTCAACTATCCTATAAAAAAACACAAAAAACTTCCATAATTTTTATCTTTTAAAACTCTGATAAGACCTATATATTCCGTACATTTACAGGTCTGATTATTTGATAAAAAAGAAAGGATTTTCCCCTCATATGAATGCTGAAATCAAAGAAAAAATCGCTCCTGTTACCAACGGCTATGGAGCAGAAAGTATCCAGGTATTAGAAGGGTTAGAAGCGGTTCGTAAACGTCCGGCCATGTACATTGGCGATATTGGCGTGAAAGGACTACATCACCTTGTTTACGAAGTGGTCGACAATTCTATCGATGAAGCTCTTGGTGGTTACTGCAAAAATATTAATGTCACTATTCATGAAGACAATTCGGTTTCTGTTGAAGATGATGGTCGTGGCATTCCAACAGGAATGCATCCAAAGGAAAAGAAATCTGCTTTGGAAGTTGTAATGACCGTATTGCATGCGGGTGGTAAGTTTGACAAGGGTTCCTACAAAGTTTCAGGAGGTCTTCATGGTGTTGGTGTAAGTTGTGTTAATGCATTAAGTAAAAATTTACATGTAACAGTTTGCCGCGATGGAAAAATATTTGAACAGGAGTATAAGATCGGCATTCCTCAATACTCAGTTCGGGAAATAGGAAGTAGTGAAAAAACCGGCACTCTTATTCGGTTTTGGCCTGACGATTCAATCTTTATTACTTTAGTTTATAACAAAGACATTTTAGAAAGTCGTCTCAGAGAATTAGCCTACCTCAATCGTGGCGTCCGCATTACACTTACGGACACAAGAGAAAAAGAAGAAGACGGATCTTTTTATTTAAAAGAATTTTATAGTGAAGGCGGTATTGTAGAATTTGTAGAAATGCTCGATACCAGTGCTGGTCGTAATTCTCTTATTCCCAAAGTAATTTTTGTAGAAGGGAGGGATGAAAACACAAATGTGATGGTTGAAGTAGCATTAAGTTATAATGATAGTTACAGTGAACACATTTATTCTTATGTAAATAACATAAACACCATTGAAGGTGGTACACATGTTTCCGGTTTTCGTCGTGCACTAACAAGAGTATTTAAAAGCTATGGTGATAAACAAGGATTATTTGAAAAAGCTAAAGTCGAAATTGAAGGCGATGATTTTAGAGAAGGTCTAAGTGCTATTATTTCGGTAAAAGTTCCAGAGCCGCAGTTTGAAGGACAAACCAAAACCAAGCTTGGCAACAATGAAGTGATGGGTGTTGTTGATTCTACTGTATCAAAAGTTTTGGAAGCTTATTTGGAAGAAAACCCCAGAGAAGCAAAAAATATTGTATCAAAAGTTATTCTTGCTGCACAAGCAAGAGCTGCTGCAAGAAAAGCACGAGAGCTTGTACAACGTAAATCAGTATTAACGGGTGGAGGTCTTCCTGGTAAGTTGGCAGATTGCTCCGACAGAGACCCTAATCGTTGTGAACTATTTTTAGTTGAGGGTGATTCCGCAGGTGGTACTGCAAAGCAGGGAAGAGATAGAAGTTTCCAGGCTATTCTCCCATTAAGAGGTAAAATCCTTAATGTAGAAAAGGCAATGGAACATAAGATATATGAGAACGAAGAGATCCGAAATATGTACACAGCTTTAGGTGTAACTGTTGGAACTACAGATGACCTTAAAGCTTTAAACATTACAAAGCTGCGTTATCATAAACTTATTATTATGACCGATGCCGATGTTGATGGAAGTCATATCGCTACATTAATACTTACTTTCATTTACCGGTATATGACTGAGCTTGTAGAACAGGGTTATGTATTCATCGCTCAACCTCCTTTGTATCTCGTAAAGAAAGGCCGGGAACAGGCTTATGCTTATACAGAAGAGCAACGCAAATTATTGGTAGAAAAATTAGGCGGCGGTAAGGAAGACTCTGTAAATATTCAACGATATAAAGGTTTGGGAGAAATGAACGCTGATCAACTTTGGGAAACCACCATGAACCCTGACACAAGAACTTTAAAACAAGTGACAATTGAAAGCGCCGCTGAAGCAGACCGTATTTTCAGTATGTTGATGGGCGATGAAGTAGCTCCAAGAAGAGAGTTTATCGAGTCTCACGCCAAGTATGCAAAACTGGATGTTTAAGCATTAAATACACTTAAAACAGGGTTTAATTTAACTCTTCTCATAAAAAACATAACCTACTAAAAATTAATTAGTTATTAAACATATACTTCCAAAACTAGGCGGCTGTGAGAAAATTTTCCCGTTTAAAACGGGCTGGATGCTGTAATTTCAGGTATTACTAACTTAAAAATCAATAACCATGGCAGACGTTCAACTTACAGCGTACAATGTAAAAACCAAAGAAAAAGGTGTTCCTATTATGGATGCCGTTATTAAAAAAACTGCTAAAGGCGCTTATATGGTGCAGGGGCATGATGGTAAAGGAAATAAGCTGACCACTTTGGTAAATGAAGAAAAAGCTTTGGCTGCAATTAAAGCAGGCATCGCTAAACAGGATTGGTAATTATTTAGCCTAAAAAATATACCCCGCTTCAAATTAATGAAGCGGGGTTTTTTATTGTTTTAAGAGCTTGAAGGATTGTTTTTTACCATTTGTCACGGCTTCAAGCAAGTATAATCCGGAAGTAAACGTGGACTCGTGTAAATCAATATTTAGCTTTTGAACAAACCCATTACCTTGTTGATCATATTGCCGCACTGTTTTCCCTGTCATATCATAAATCTTAACTGTCATCGTAACACCGGCGTTTACCTGGTAGCTTAAATTAAATACTCCTGGTGATGGATTTGGAAATACCTGCCATTTTGTTTCTTCACTGCTAAATATTACAGGTCGGATAGCTGAATAAGCAAAACTTCCATCATTATCAATGATCTTCAAACGGTAATACCTTACGCCAGTTTTATTATTTTCTAGGTCATTAAAATTATAGAATTGTTGTTGAGTAGAATTGCCGGCACTGTTCACTTCCCCAATTTTAATAAACTGATTTCTTTGATAAGCCTGGTTGCCTTTTGCTATTTCTATTTCAAAACGATTAACATTAAATTCTGAAGCCGTAACCCATTCTACCAATACATCTTCTTTATTCTTTTTTGTAGCTGTAAAGTTTATTAATTGAACCGGCAAGGCATGCCCATTGTCGAAGCCACCGTTGTTAAGCCAGAACTCAGAAAAATCTTTCACTTTAAATTCCGCATAGTATCCTTTGTCAAAAGGAATTTTTGCAGCATTACCAGCATTTATAAATAACCAGCTTCCCTGGTTATTATCACCGATAGTGCCATTCTCAAAATTATTATCGGGATCTCTATATTTCGATACGCCAAGTTCAGAAACCATTGTAGGTTTAGTACAGCCGCTGCAGCCTGTCGCATTAATTAAAGATTCTGTTTCGCTATCTAAAAAATAAAACCTGACAGATGCTGAATCAGTAACAGTTTCTTTTCCGGATTCCGGTTTAATTGTAATATTCCGGTTATGATAATATTGAGTTCCATTGTTTCTGACAGTACCGGTATTAATATAAACCTGTACATCGGTGTTACCCATTGACAGAGTTGGAGATTTAACTGATGCAATCAATTTCCCACCCGAAGTAAAATCAACCCAACCTGATCCGCCGGGAATATTCTGTGTCACTGGAGAGGCCAACGTTATTCCGTTATAAATTCCATAACTATTGTCATAAACATGAATATCGTCGATAGCAATTCCTTCTCTGTTCACAGCTTCATCCGAAGCAAATACAAATCTTAATCTTAGTTGTGTGAGACCTGTTGGCAAAGGGATAGTCGCAACATGCCAACGAGTATAATTTTGAATACTCCATAAATTATTACCAGTATAATTTTTATTATACCAATTTGTTGATCCGCTCTGATTATAAGAGCCTAATCTTATCCAAGTCTTTCCATCTGCCGAATATTCAATATAAGATCCGTCACAAGCTATACCTCCGCAGTCTTCCAGATCAAGAGCTATCATTAAACTTAGTGTAGGATTCGACATTGCAGAAACATCAAAGCAAGGTGAATATAAATAAGATTTTTCCAGATCATTGTAATTGCCAGCTAATCTTGTTTTCCATGCTTTACTGCCACTTGCAGCCCTGTTCATTTTAGTGGAAGCCGGTGTTCCATATTGCCAGGAATTATTTTGCCCATTACTATACCATGAGCCATTTCCCGATTCGAAATCTTCGAGGTAAGGGAAAGATGTAATGAGTGGTGAATTTATTAATGACACAGTAGCTGTATCATTATCAGGATAAGTATCTGTATTCAAATCAGCGTAAACCTGAACCGTATGATTGCCGAGGCTCGCTAAGTTAGCTGTTGCCGTAAAAACGTATTGAATAGTTGTATTTCTTGCAATATCAGGAAGCGTTTCGGTAGCTATTATACTGCCATCTACTTTTAAAACGACAGACACTCCACTTAGCGTGGCGTTGGAATTATTTTTGACAGAAATCTTAACTGGTGTTGTGGCGGATAATCCGCAGCTTGAAACGATCGGGGTATCAATACTCATCATTTGAATGTCATTGACAGCAGAATATAATCGTATATCATCAAACGAATAGCCATCCCATTCATGATCATCTGCTGTAAGTATTCTTCCAAATTGCCCCCATCTTACCTGGAAACTGCTTGAATAATTTTGCAAATGTGCTGCCAGGGAATCCGTTAATTCAATGCTTGCTGAAAGCTTATATCCGCTATCGGCAGAATTCTGATTTGCATAAAGATCATAGACAAGTATCCATGTGTCAAGATCACTTCCTCTTATCCAAACATTATTAGCAGCATCAGCTTGCTGTTCATGATTTTTATACCGAAAATCTATTCGCAAATCATCCAGCGTTGTATCATAATTTGAAAGGTTATAAGTTGCTATCAGCGAATCAGAGTTACCAGCTGGTACATAACGATCTGCATCAAGCGTTAAAGCATGTCGGCCCGAATAAGCAATACCAGTGTTTACAAATGTTGATATTCGTCCATAAGAAGTACTATGGGTAAAATCATATCTGTCTAATGAGGGTAATCCTATTTGGGGGGTTGTAAATGAAGTATCGGTTGTTGATTCTATATCATCTATCAAAGGAGAGGTAAGATCAACAACAGGATTATCCAGTTGTTTATAGGTTTGTGTAAGAGTATCATTTTGCTGAACAGGGTCACCTGTATATCCTATACTTATTTTTAAAATATAAGATCCTATGGCCGACATATCGACGGGTGCTACAAATGTATGAGTCAGTGTACCTCCTGCACCAATGCCCGGATTAGTAATTGTTTCCGTTACCAGCGTTCCTCCATTTACTGAATAGCTTATAACAATATCACCCGTTGTTACTGCATCATCCAGGTTCCTTATACGAATTGTTACCGGTACTGCATTCGATAATTCTGTTGAAGTATATTTTCTTCCGGATGTTATTGGTGAAACAATAGAATCTATTTTCAAATCATTATCCGAAATAGTCCCTGAACAGGTACCATTGTTGGGTTGTCTTGAAATAGCTAATGCCCTGCGTCCCGGATTTTCATTAAGCCTTGCCCGAACAGTAACCCAATAAACAGAATCTTTTGACAATCCATTTAAAATATAAGCCGTATCTGTTGTTGTAGCGACCGATACCATTTCATCTCCCTCCAATTTCATTATTTCATAATCAGTAGCGTCATCGATCTTTGTCCAATGAATAGAGAAATATCCTTCGCATTGAACAGTGGAAGCTGTGACAGAAGGTATGCCAATGACCGTAAATGCCTCACTCGTACTTATCAAACCACTGCTGTTATGTGTTACTTTGATCTTTGCCTGATCCGTTGTGTCTGCAGAAGGAATAAAAAATTTGTATTGCCGAAGATCCGAAACAATATTATTATCGATAGTTGTCCAGCTTGATCCATTATTTTTCGAATATTCAAGTGTAAAATTTGAAGAGTTGCCATACGAATCCCAACTGATATAAATTGAATCACCTTCCATTAAATGTTCACCACCTATTGGATAGGTCAATGTAGTAGAAACAGGAATTGTATCATATACCAAAAAGTATTCCTGACGGGGGTTTTGTGTTACTGCAGTTCCCTTAACTTTTACGGAATAAGTGCCCACAGCTGGATTATTGATTACAACTTGTTCAATATTATTAATATGGTCAGCTCCGGTAATTGCCAGATTATTTACATTAGCAGGAATAGTATCAAGTAAGGCTGGAAAATATTTTGTTGAAGAAGGATCAATTACTTCAAGATCAAGATCATTTACCAAAGTGTGGCTTGCCAGAGGAGCAGCATCTGGATCATTCCAATACAGCATTACTTTTAATTGTGCAGTATTAGCAGGAACAACAATAGAGTGAATATTAGAATCGACATTTGCAACCGAATCATTTATATAATTATTTTGCTCCAGCATTTTTACCGAACGAAGAAGATTCATCCATCCAAAACCATAAGTATAATCAGGACCAGCATTACCCTTATCGGTTGCGCCGTTGCATATCAATGCTTTCATTAATCCATTTTTGGGATTAGCGTTACTATGCAATTGGCGATAACGTTGATATAATAAGGAAAGACCCCCAGATACAGCAGGAGATGCCATGCTTGTGCCAGACATTTGTCCATATCCATTAGTAGGTAAAGTTGAATAAACAGACTTTCCTTGTGCAGTAATTTCGGGTTTGATACGTCCATCAATTGCCGGGCCTTTGCTTGATCCGGGAGCAATGATCCCTGTCTCATCGGTATTTCCAACTGTGATCACATTCTTTGCAGATTGAAAATCGTTGAACACAGTTTTGAAACCGGTTGGATAAGGATTACATACTGTAAACCCGTTATTCCCTGCCGCAAAAACATTTTGGAGATAGGGCAAATCATCTGCTTGCTGATCGAGTATTCGTGAGATCAATGTATAAACTCCAAAAGTGGAACATGTATTTGTACTTCCATAAGAATTATTAGTAATGACCATTCCATAATCCTGGACATATACATCTGCGTATGCAAGTATACTGCTGCTATTTTGAGAAATGATCGTTGACTTAGGAGCATAGCCAGTTAATTTTTCATCAACAATTCCTGCCCCGGCAGCGATGCCCATAACATGTATACCATGAGAGCCACCTACAGCAGGCATTCTATTAATGATGCGATTGGAAAAATCAATGTGCTGAAGCGGATCTGAATCATCTCCTATTCCTATTACAACTCCTTGTCCTGTAAGATTACGTCCGCCAATTATCGATGATCGTAATACATTAGCTCTTGCATTTACAGTGCTTTTATTATTTAATGGCTGTACTTCACCAGGCGCCGACTCGATATATTCAACATAAGGTAACGATGCCAATTCATTCAGCCGTTGTATCGGAATCCGCAAAACGACGATCCGATAATTTTTATACAAAGAAGAAACAATATCAAAGTTTTTATTTTTTAATTCTTTATCTATTTCTTCAAACGAAAACGTTTTTGGAAAGCTCATCCAAACATCGATTGTTCCTGCCACTTTAATTGCCCATGATGGAAAAATCCCTTTGGCGAGTTCTGGCTGCATTTTTTGCATCGGTGCTGGCTCAATAATGGACCTGACTTTTAAGTTTGCCAATAAAGAAGGATTCAAAGAACCAGTTATTGTAACTGTGTACGCATTATTCGGAATATAATCGAGCAATTCGATGCCCGATTGTTGCAATTGTTTTTTTTCTTCGATAGATGGGATCTTCTCAAACTGAATTATCGCAAAAGCTTTTCCCTGCACCCTCGAAGCTTTGCGATTGAATTGTTCAATTCTATCGACAGCTATATTTTTTGAAGGAATAAAAGCTCCGTCTTTCAGCAATATTTTAAAATGGGAACTGTCATCCCTTTTTGATGAAATGACTTGAGCTGCTGGTGATAGATACAAAAACAGCAAGGCGGCAATCATGGGAATAGGATTCGGCTTCATAGTGACTTATAAGCTTTAAAAATAGGACAAATAACGGAGAAATCTAAGAGCTTCTTCCAACCAAAAACGCATTATCAGACCGGAACAGTTGCTTCTGTAAGGCAATAACGATGTAGGTTTGAAAGAAAAGAATGCATTTCTTCCATCGTCTTCAGTTTATCTGCTATGAGCATAAACATTTTACCCGTTTGTTTTAAACGGGCTTTATTTGTTTGCACCTGCAGATATTGAATAATCCTGCTGAAGATGCCGGATTCAAAATAAGGAGATTCAGGTCTGTTAATAAAATAGCAGCGGAGGGTATTGTCTTTTAGTGACATTTTTTCAAATCCAAGAGCGACTGCAAGTTTGCGACAGTGAACTGTAACAAAAAGATCCTCTACTTGTTGTGGTACTGGACCAAACCTATCTCCCATTTCCTGTTTCATCTGTTCTAATTCTTCAGCTGTTCCGCAATTATCAAGCCTGGTATATAATGAAAGTCGTTCCGTAATACTTTCAACATATTCATCGGGAATAAGAATTTCGAGGTCTGTGTCAATCGTACAATCCTGTACGAAATCATCCTGCTTTGCAATTTCTTCTTTGAACAACTCTTTGAATTCAGTTCGTTTCAATTCACGAATAGCCTCATCTAATATTTTTTGATACATTTCAAACCCGATCTCAGCCATAAAACCAGTTTGTTCTCCTCCTAATAAATTACCTGCTCCCCGAATATCAAGGTCACGCATCGCTATCTGGAAACCACTTCCTAATTCACTATGCTGCTCCAATGTTTGTAATCTTTTTTTCGAGTCATTTGGTAAAACGCTCAAAGGCGGAGCCAACAAATAACAAAATGCTTTTTTATTGCTTCGACCAACCCTGCCCCGAAGTTGGTGCAGATCGCTTAACCCGAATTGATGAGCATTGTTTACAATGATCGTATTCATATTCGGAATATCTACTCCGCTTTCTACAATATTGGTGCAAACAAGTACATCGTATCTTTTATCAATGAAATCAAGTATATGCTTTTCCAGTTCATGTCCCTCCATTTGGCCATGAGCATAACCTACTGAAAGATCAGGACAAAGGGCCTGGATAATAGCAGTCATTTCTGCTAAACCATTTATCCTGTTATATATAAAAAACACCTGGCCGCCTCTTTCTGATTCAAAATAGATAGCATCCCTGATAAAATCTTCATTATAGATATGCACCTCAGTTTGTATAGGCTGGCGATTTGGCGGTGGCGTATTAATAATGCTAAGATCTCTTGCACCCATCAAACTAAATTGCAAAGTTCTCGGTATTGGAGTAGCAGTTAAGGTTAGACAATCTACTGTTGTTTTTAAGGTTTTGATCTTTTCTTTATGCCCCACGCCAAACTTTTGCTCTTCATCTATTACCAATAGACCAAGGTCTTTGAATTTTACTTCTTTACCGAGAATTGCATGCGTGCCTATAAGTATATCGATCTTTCCCTCTTCCAGTTTTTTAAGTGTTTCCTTTTTCTCTTTTGATGATTTAAAGCGATTGATATAATCAACCGTTACAGGAAAATCTTTTAATCTTTCGCTGAATGTTTGGTAATGCTGAAATGCAAGAATTGTTGTTGGTACAAGTATAGCAGCTTGCTTACCATCAAGGCAGGTTTTGAATGCAGCACGAATAGCTATTTCTGTTTTTCCAAATCCAACATCACCACAGATCAATCTATCCATTGGCATTAGTGATTCCATATCCTTTTTTACATCAGCAGTTGCTTTACTCTGGTCAGGTGTATCTTCATAAATAAACGAAGCTTCTAACTCTGTTTGCATATAATTATCTGGTGAATGCTGAAATCCTTGCTGCGCTTTTCTCTTAGCATAAAGTTTTATAAGATCAAAAGCGATCTCCTTGACCTTTGATTTTGTCTTTTCTTTTAATTTATTCCATACATCGCTGCCCAGCTTATTTATTTTTGGTACACTTCCTTCTTTTCCTGTGTACTTCGCTATTTTATGAAGTGAATTGATATTGACATAAAGAATATCGCTGTCTTTATAAATAAGCCGGACCGCTTCCTGCAATCGGCCGTTTATTTCTATTTTTTGCAGTCCGCTGTACACTCCCACCCCATGATCAATATGAGTAACAAAATCACCCGGCTGTAATTCTCTCAGTGTTTTGAGTGTAAGCGCTTTATTTTTATTATACGCCTGTTTTACCTTGTATTTATGATAGCGCTGAAAAACCTGGTGATCTGTATAACAAAGAATTTTCAGATCTTGATCAATAAACCCTTCGTGTATGGAAGCTACTACAGGATTAAAATGAATCTCCGCTTTCAAATCCTGGAATATGGTATAAAGTCTTTCTAATTGTTTTGGATTTTCGGCAAACAGGTATAATTCAAATCCTTTACTTTCCCAGTTCTTCAGATCTTGTATCAGCATGTCAAAACGCCGGTTGAATGCTGGTTGTTCTTTTGTATTGAAATCGATGACAAACGATGAAGAATGTACCGGTAATGAATTCCTGTATCCAAATTCTACAACACTCTTTTCATAAATTGAATTTTCAAAATCATTTACGGAAATAAAATCCCGGACACTAATCTCTTTTTTTATAAGTTTATCATCTTCTTCCTTTATAATTTCTTTGTTTTGACTTTTTATTTCTTGCTGCATTTCCAGGAAAGATTGCAGTTCGTCCATGCAATCATCCAGGTGTTCTTTGCATAATTCATAATCCTGCACCCATATAATTGTGTTTGCAGGTAAAAAATTAAATAATGAAACTTTTTCACCTTCGTCAAACTGTATATCGATATTCGGGATAATGTTTACCTGTAAAAGTTTTCTTTCACTGAGTTGTGTTTCTGGATCAACGATGCGAATGGAATCAACTTCATTGCCAAATAATTCTATCCTATATGGTTTTTCATTTCCAAAAGAATAAATATCTAATATACCTCCTCTAATGGCAAATTGACCGGGTTCGTAAACGAAATCTGTTCTTTCAAATCCAAGATCCGAAAGTTTCAATAACAGCTGTTCTACGTTAAGCGAATCGCCTGTTTTGATATAAATAATATTGGATGAAAGCGTGTCCGGCAATACAACCTTTTCAAACAAAGCTTCGGGATAGGTAACCAGTATCTTCTTTCTTGGCGAACCTGTCATCTTTGTCAAGGCCTCGGTTCGAAGCATTACATGTGAAGAATTAAGCAGCTGATAGTTTTTCCTGTTTTTGAAAGAAGAAGGAAAATAAAAAATGTCTAACGCATCCGTCAGGCTTTCCAGCGTATTATGAAAATAAGCAGCTTCCTCGGCATCATTTAATATTATAAGGTGGTTATGATCTGAACATGACGGATGAAGAAAAGTAGCTGCTACTACAAATTGTGATGAGCTGCCTTGAAGATTTTTTAAATAAATTTTTTGTGATTGGGAAAAAGAGAGCTTGTCCGCCAATTGAAAAAGGCGGGGGGTATCCTGGTACCGTTGCATCAAATCCTTAACGCTCATCTGAAGGCCAAAGATAAATAAATACCAGCGTTTATTTTTCCATTCATTAAATGCTGTACGCTATTTCACAAACTGCTTAACAAAATTTTCTTTCTTGTCACCGGTGATTTTAATAATATATGAACCGCTTTGAAATCTTCCAATATCAATGGTCATATCCTGGTAAGCATTTTTTCTTTTATCAATTAAGCGTCCATTCATATCAAATAGCTGAATGGTCATATTTTTTGTTGTGAGGGAACCTACTACAATTTGCAGGGTTGATCTGTTAGCAGAAACATATTTTATAAAATTCTTTGTAACAGGATCATTTGGTAGCCCGGTTGTTACTCCGGGTATAGTAGTAGTAAATAAACCACGGCCATGTGTAGCAGCTACCAGCAAATTATTTGTAGGATTATATTTAAGCATGCGGGTACTTACATTTGGAAAGCCTGTATTGTTTGGTATCCAAACTGTTGAGGCACCATTGATTTGCGAAGTGGTCCATACTCCTAATTCGGTTGCCAATAGAATACCGCCATTTCCACCACTGCTGCCATTTAATTGTGCATTTGCCGGAGCAAAGATTCCCCAATGTACAGGCATATCAGGCAAATTACCTTCAATATTTGTCCAAGCCGATCCTCCGTTTGTGCTTATCCAAACACTTGGAGTTCCATAATTGGATAAAGTAACAAGTATGTTATTTGCATTTGCAGGATCAACATCTATACAGGAAATTTCTGAACCAGATGGGATAGTAGCTGAGATTGTAGTATTCACTTGTACTGATGGCGTTGTATTGGCATTCGCAATTTTCAAAAGCACAGGCTTCACAGCAGTTTGAATATTATCACCGGTAGCAGCGGCAATCCAAATTGTATTTGCTGAAACAGGATCAATTTTTACAGCAGTTACTTGATCAGTTCCCAACTCTGTAACAGTTTTTATACTTCCGGAAGGAGTGGCATTTATATTAGAAACACAATAATATTGACCGTTATCATCACCACAATACAAAATATTTGTTGCATCGTCAAAATCTGTAGGATTGATAAATTGACCCCGGCTATTATTTACACTACCAAGTGATGTAAAATTAGCTCCGCTGTTTGTTGATCTCCAATAATTATTATTGGTCATAGCAGCAATTTGTAATACTGCATCAGTATGGCGGATATGCGGTATTCCCCCATCACCACCTGCTGCCACTGTCGTTGAATTTATTCCGGGCAAAGTAAATTTTTGAGTATTGTTATCCTGTGCCCCTGCTAAAAAATAATTTGCATCAGTAGGATGATAATCGCACCCATAAAACTGCGTTACATTATATCCATTATTTTTAGAAGTAAATGTTGGAGCTGCGTTTATGTTTGCTGAATAATATATTCCTCCATCGTTTCCTATTAAAAGTCTTGACGAATTAAAAAACACCAGGGCATGCTGATCCACATGAACAGGTGAAACAGCTGAAATGTCTGCCCATGTTGTTCCCCCATCGGTTGATTTTCCTAAATGCCAACCGCCAACAATAACTACATCGGGATTAGTAGAATCAACTGCTGAAATAAGGTTATACCATGTTTGAGAACTAGATCCATTATTAACTCCCGCCGGAGCAGCAAGAGCTGTCCAACTTGCGCCGCCATCATTTGACCGGTAAAAATTTTGCACCTGATCAGTAGCGCTGTCCTGCATCATCAAATAAACTCTTTGTGGGTTGGACGGTGCTACAACAATTTCTCCGCGACAAGTTGCTGCTGTATGAGCAGGGGTAATTTCCTGCCAATTGTTCAAGGCGCCTGTGTTGGCTCCAAAAGTTGCGAAAGTGGATTTCATTACCTGCGTCGGTGAAGGAGCAATGCCTAAAGTTGCATATATATCTCCATTTGATGCAAGTTCCAAATCAGCGCCGCGACCTGTATTAAATCCGGGCAATGGTGTTCCAAGGACCTGGGTCCAGGAAGTTCCGCCATTTGTTGATCGCATGACACCTCTGTTAGTTGAGATTAAATTTCTTATGGCGGCGTATAGGTTTCCACTATTGTCGAGTAAAAGATCCTGAACATATTCAAAATTCACAGTAGATGGTAGCTGTGTCCAGGTAGTCCCTCCATTTGTACTTTTAAAAATGCCAGCGCCTCTTACTGCTCCGATATTAAACCAGCCTTCGCCGGTTCCTGCATACATCGTATTGAAATTATTTTTGTCCTGTATTATTACTGAAACAGCGAGGTTAGCCATTTGATCGTCTACTACCGTCCAGCTTACTGAAGAAGAAGTAAAGTTTGTTGTTTTAAAAATTCCCCCACTTATACCGGCTGCAAATACTGTATTGCCGGTTGGGTCATTTTTATCAATCATAATGGCTCTTGTTCTGCCTCCTATATTATTAGGTCCACGTTCCTGCCATGAAACATTCATTATTCTCGCATTTGCACCACCCCGTACCAATGTTTGCATATAAGCTTTGGCAACTTCTAATCTTTCATTAGGAATAATATTTAATTGCGGATCACGGGTTGCAAAAAATTCCTGCCTCATTGCTTGCTCCATTCCATCTGTTTCTATTTCTTCATTTTCATTGCCGGATAATTTCACATCGTTATGTGCGCATTGGAAAAAAATAATTGATAATCCCAAAAAAAATGTAAGCCTTATTAACTGCATTATGTCTGCTTTTAATTTACGGAAAGACTGATAATTAGAACGTAAGTTTGATCTGCCGGGTTGTATTTTCACATTTTCTTTTATTTAATCGGGTGGTGATCTGCATCTGTAAAAATAAATGTTATATGAAAAAAATCATATTTCTAATTTTCGTTTTAACATCTTTTAGCGCTATAAGCCAACCTGCAATAAAAATTTTTGCATATTCTCAGGCAGTATCGCCGGGTATTGTACCCAAAGGAGTAACAGATGAGAATGGCAAGACAATAACAACGAAAAAAGAAATCGCTGTAAATTATTACATTTTTGCTTCTTATAATAAATCGGTAAAGATCAATATTGAGGAAATCTGGATAAAAGGAAAATTTTTTAATCCTGTTGTGAAAAGTGTCGATTCAACGCCTGTTTTAAACATAAATGAAACCATTCCCGGCAATACTGTAAAAGAGGTATTGGTTCCTGCAACCACTAAAAAAGTAATTTCATTAAAACCTGGCCAACTTATAAAGAATCACACAATCCAAGTTTCCACTTTCAGAAACCTGGCCAAACATTCTGAACTCATAGTCAGTTATAGCTATAAAGGCAGGAAGTTTATTATCGGAATTAAAAAAATAAAAGTTCTGGAACCTGTTGCAGGTGTGTAAAATATTATATATTTATTCGTTCGATTGCTTGCCAAAAAATAGAAGGCGGTCCCGCAACACGGGATCGCTTTTATTTAGTAATAACAGCATTTTTGTTCAGTATAGTATTTTATTTTTGATAAAATTAATTGCATGGCCTTACAACCCTGGCGCACCGGTAAAGTGATCCGAACGGAGGATGAAACTCAATCTACACGACGGTTCTGGATTGAAGTTCCTGACACTCCTGCTTTTGATTTTACTCCCGGTCAATTCGTTACGCTTGATCTGCCCATTCATGAAAAAGTAAATAAAAGATGGAGAAGCTATTCTATTGCATCATGGCCCGATAAAAGTAATGTGTTTGAATTAGTAGTTGTATTGCTCCCGGGTGGAGTAGGCTCTACTTATTTATTTAACGAAGTAAGAACAGGAAGTGAAGTCCATTTTCGGGGTCCCCAGGGCGTATTCGTTTTAAAAGATACTGACCTTGAAAAGGATATTTTTCTAATTTGTACAGGTACGGGTATTGCTCCATTCCGCAGCATGGCACATCATATAAAAAATCACAACATTCCGCACAAAAATATTTACCTCATTTTTGGTTCACGAACAAAAAACGATCTGCTCTATTATGATGAGCTTACTCAATTACAAAACGATCTGCCGGGTTTTCAATATATAGCCACCCTTTCCAGGGAAGAATGGGAAGGAAAACGGGGGTACGTACATACTATCTACGAAGAATTATGTTCTCATAAACCCCCTGCCGCTTTTTTTCTTTGTGGTTGGAAAAATATGATCGATGAAGCTAAGCAAAGAATAGTGGCACTTGGTTATGACAAAAAATCCATACACCAGGAATTATATGGATAGTATTGAGCGACCAATTGGTTCAATTATTAATTAATAATTAGTAATTAATAATTTTTTCCTTGGTAAATTCGCTAAACTCAACTTTATGGGTGCTTCTTCGATGATTGTTTTGATAATAGCGGCACTTGCGTTTTCTTCCATTGCTATACTTATAGGGAAATTGCTAACTAAGGGTACAAAAAATGCTCAAAAGGGAGAACCTTATGAATGCGGCATTCCAACCACCGGTAAAACATGGATACAATTAAATGTAGGTTATTACTTATTTGCTTTGATCTTTTTAGTATTTGACGTTGAATTGGTTTTTTTATACCCTTGGGCTGTAGCTGCTAAACTTAGCGGTTGGATTTCGCTAGTTGAGATCATTATTTTCTTTTTTATTCTTTTTATGGGATTTTTATATGCTCATAAAAAAGGTGCGTTGAAGTGGATGTAATTGGAAGGAATAAATAATTAACAATTAATAATTAATAATTGGGAGATCTAAAGAATATCGAAACAACTTTTCCTGGTGAGATTCATGAAGCTCCGGGTGGCGGAATCGTATTGAGCAAATTGGATGATATTATTAATTGGGCAAGATCAAACTCTTTGTGGCCTCTTACTTTTGCTACTAGTTGCTGTGGTATTGAAATGATGGCCGTCGCATCTGCTAAATATGATTTTTCAAGATTTGGTTTTGAAGTGGCCCGTGCTACTCCAAGACAAGCAGATGTTATTATTATTGCAGGAACGATAGTGAATAAAATGGCGCCTGTATTAAAAAGGCTTTATGATCAAATGGCCGATCCAAAATATGTAATTGCTATGGGAGCCTGTGCTATAAGTGGCGGTCCTTTTTTTTACAATACATACTCGGTCGTTAAAGGAGCAGATCATGTGATACCCGTTGATGTTTATATTGCCGGCTGCCCGCCAAGACCAGAAGCATTGCTACATGCCTTAATGACTCTTCAACAAAAAATAAAAGCCGGATTAACAAGAGAACAAATAAGAAGTTCTGATTAATGATTACCGAAGAATTAAAAATAAAAATAAACGAGTTGCTACCTTCCGTTACCTATGAAGAAGGGGGTGAATGGCCCACTCTAAATATTGAATCGAAAGATTGGTTGAGATTTGCCGATTCTTTACGAAACGATGATCAATTATTCTTCAATTATCTTTTCTGTGTTACATGCGTTGACTGGAAGACTCTCTTAACAATGGTATATCATCTCACATCAACAAAACATCGGCATACTATAGTAGTAAAATCAAAACTTGACAGAAATAACCCTGAAATAGAAACGGTATCTCATATCTGGCGGACAGCGGATTTTCATGAAAGAGAAGCCTATGAAATGTTTGGCGTAAAATTTTTAAATCATTCCGATCTGAGATTATTGATATTACCTGATGGATGGGAAGGAAAAAATCCAATGAGAAAAGATTTTGAAGACCCGGTTAATATGATAAGACTTTAAAATAAAGAATAAGAATATTAAGTGTACAGAGAAACAGAAATAATAAAAGATGCAACCGCCATTGATGCCGATGGTGATCTTGTCATTAATGTTGGCCCTCAACATCCCGCCACGCATGGAGTATTGCATTTAGTTATAACACTAAATGGAGAGACCATCAAAAAAGTAGAGCCTCATCTTGGTTATATACATCGCTCCATTGAAAAAATGTGTGAGAGTCTTACTTACCGTCAGTTCATTTATGTTACCAGCCGCATGGATTATCTCTCAGCTCATATCAATAATCATGCATGTGCTTTGTGTGTCGAAAAAGGACTACAGGTAGAAATCCCCCCAAGAGCTCAAGTGATCCGTGTATTAATGGATGAATTGACAAGACTTGCTTCACACGAACTCTGGTGGGGAGCAATGGCAATGGATCTCGGTGCATTTACTCCTTTCTTCCATGCCTTTCGTGAAAGAGAAACGATCAATGATATTATGGAAGAAACTTGCGGCGCCAGGCTAACGATGAATTACATGGTGCCGGGGGGTGTAATGGCGGATATCCATCCAAATTTTCAAAAACGTGTAAAGGAATTTATTCAATTATATAAATCGAAGATCAATGAGTATGATGAATTGGTTACCGGAAATATCATTTTTCAGAATCGTATGAAAGGGGTTGGTTATTTATCTCCTAAAGATGCTATTTCGTATGGCTGCACCGGTCCGACAGCAAGAGGCAGTGGCGTGAGTTGTGATATTCGAAAGCTTTATCCTTATGAAGTTTATAGTAAAGTAGCGTTTGATGAAATATTAGAAACAGGTTGTGATTCATTTGCCCGATATATGGTTCGTATAAAAGAAATGCAGCAATCAATTAGAATAATTGAACAATTAATAGACAATATTCCTGAAGGAGATTTCCAGGCAAAGACAAAGGCAGTATTGAAATTGCCAAAAGGAGAATTTTATTCAAGAGTAGAAACGGCCCGTGGTGAATTTGGAGTATATATAATTAGTGAAGGCGGCATGACGCCTTATAGAATTAAATTCCGTTCGCCGGGATTTTCTAATCTGTCTGCTTTGGATCACATGGCAAGAGGCAGTAAGATTGGTGACCTTATTGCAATGATGGGAACTTTAGATTTAGTGATACCGGATATAGATAGATAGATAGAACCATGATTTATAAGATTATTGAGATTATTAGGAAGTTAGAAACTGTATAATCATATAAACCTTTAATCTACCCAAATCACGGTTTAGACAATTGTTGAATAGAATTACAGAACGATGAAGTGTGTGACACAAGGGACGATGATAGTAGTAATGCAGTCGATAAACAAAATAAAAATGAAATTCTTATAAAACGACCTTACTCCTTCCCTTTAGGGAAGGCGATTTTAAGATTAATTCAAATTAAAAGATTTTGGGAAGGGCATGTGGAATTTTTCTGACATATCAAATAAGATCGATCAGTGGTTGCATGAAACTTTCAATCCAACATTGGCTTTGATATTCGAAATGCTGATTGCGGGAATTTGTGTGATCAGTCTATTTGCGTTGCTGGGTTTGGTACTGGTATTAATGG
>Ga0105249_10001712_pt1 | contig 19175 bp, 20 predicted proteins | sample KBSS44metaG_FD_81522 | JGI IMG/M metagenome (GOLD analysis project Ga0105249, IMG submission 81522) | Switchgrass rhizosphere microbial communities from Kellogg Biological Station, Michigan, USA - KBS S4-4 metaG | ecosystem: Host-associated > Plants > Roots > Rhizosphere > Soil | place...
CTCATCCACGAGCAGCTCATGAACGAGCATTAGTTCGTCCACCAGGCGACGAACTCCTTGAAGCCGATGTAGCCGTCGCCTTCCGTATCGGCGGCCTCGAAATCGAGCTGGCATTCGGCGCTGGTCACGTCGCCGTCGAGTTGCACCAGCAGCAGGTGGAATTCGGCGGTGTCGATGAAGCCGTCGCCATTGAGGTCGCAGGCGTCGAAGACTTTCCGCGAATCCAACATGTCCACAATGTCGATCTCGGTCAGGGTCGCCATGATCGTTCCTCCTTCCATGGGCCCACACTCTAGAAACCGATCGCTTAAGGCTGCCTGAATCGACCGATTTGACAGATTCTGGCGGCTATTTCTCGGGTCCCCCTGGAATTGGCGGCCGCACTTCGCGCGGCGCACCGCGCAGGATGCACAGGACTTCATCGCTTCCCGGCTGACGCGCGACCTGCCACGCCCAGTCGCAGAGCAATCGCTCGCGACCTGCGACGGTGAGAATCACATCGCCGACCTGGCAGTTCTTTTCCTGATCTCCCTTCGCGTCACAGTACATGCCGGTGAGCTTGGGCTCGGACAAACCCGAGTTGTTGATGGATTGGTCGCAGCCGCTGAGCAGGAAGCCAGCTGCCAGACACGCGAACGACACGGCACGCTTGTTATTCGAGAGCATAGAAGGCCTCACCCGCTTGTGAAGAGCGCAAAGCATACTTCGGCTGAACTCACTTCGCACAAGCATGTTCGGCTACGCGCCGATGCCGCTGATCTGAATGGCAGGTGAATCCCGGCATCGTACTTTCTCTGATCCTCCACGCGCAGCGTCGAGGCATAGGCTCGAATCGTTCCGGCGGCGATTGCAACGTCAACAAGACCAGGGGAGCCGACCATGAGAACGTCCGTCACGCGTGCGACAGCGCTGGCTTTGGCAGTCTTCTTCCTCGGTACATCTTCTTCGGCTCTCGCAGTTCCCGACGATCGTGATCGCGACCGGGAGATTCAGGAAGTCGTCGTCACGGGCTCGTTCGTGACACAAGGGGGAGCGAAGGACGTCAACTATCTGCGCGGCGAAGTCGAGCAGTCGCGCATCCCGCACCCGGAGACGTTCACCGCCGAAGGGCTGCTCAGCGAGCACAGCATCGTCATGGACAGCGGCACGCCGTGTGCGCAGGTGTTCTGTCTGGTCGCGGACTCGATCGATGCGAACCTCATTGCGCAACCGGAAGCGCGCTATCTGATCGGCCTCGGCTTTGCAACCAACATCCAGAGCGAAGGCTGGCATAGAAAGCCGCTCAACCTCGTCGCCACCGTCGACAAGTCGGGCTCGATGAATGGCGCGCCGCTGGCGCTGGTACGCAGCAGCCTGCTGGAGGTCCTGGACCACATGCGAGAAGGCGATCGAATCTCGATCGTGCTCTACGGCGACGAAGCGGAGGTATATCTCGCGCCCACCGACGTTACCGCGCAGAGCCGTGGGCTCATTCGCGGAAGCATCAAGGCGATCGAAAGTGCAGGCTCGACGGCAATGGAGGAAGGTCTGCGGCTCGGCTACGAAGTGGCCAGACAGAGCAGCAAGCAGTTCGCAGGCGTCACCCGCGTCATGCTGTTTACTGACGAGCGACCGAACGTCGGCAATACGGAAGACTTCGGTTTCATGACGATGGCGCGCGAGGCATCGCACGACGGCATCGGTCTGACGACCATTGGCGTCGGCGTGCAGTTCGACGCCGAGCTGGCGACCACGATCGGCAGCGTCCGCGGCGGCAATCTGTTCTTCATGCGCGATGAGGACGACGTGCAGCAGGTGTTCCGCGACGAGTTCGACTTCATGGTGAGCGAGTTGGCTCACGACCTCGCAGTCAGCATCACACCGCAACCCGGCTACAACATTTCGGGCGTCTACGGCGTACCCGACGGTCTGATGGGCTGGCAGAACGAGCGGACGGTGAAGATCACGATACCGACGGTGTTCCTCAGCTCGAAAGGCGGCGCGATGTTCGTGGCGCTTGCCAAGAGTCATGCGAGCGCGGACTTGCCCGCGCGCCCGCTTGCTGGCGGCGCACCGCTGGCTTCCCTGGAGTTGCAGTACGTCCCGGTCAGCTCAGGAATCGTCGAGCGTGATCGCATCGACGCGTTTCCCCCGCCCGCGAAGCAGAGCGACGCGATGAAGCTGGGTCACGCCCTGATCGACGAATTCACCGTGCTGCGCCGGGCGACCACGGCACATTACATGGAGAACGATCAGAACCTGGCCTATCAGCTCGTGCACGACCTCGCGACCCGGCTGAGCAACAACAGGGACCAGGACTTCGACAAGGAGCGCCTGCTCACCTATTCGCTCGAAGAGCGGTTCGCGTTCCTCTCGGGTCACACGGGCGAGCCGCGACAGCACCGCTCGCCGATCGCGAAACTCTGGGGCACGTGGGAAGTGCGCAGCGTCCAGGGTCGATCCAGCCTGCGGACGAGCGAGCGCCTGGAGTTCACGCCTGCTGCCGGCTTCCGCTATTACAGGAAGGATGGGTCGGCGCGCGTGCTGGATAGCGAAGGCGACTTCGGCGCGAGTCGCCGCCAGATCGATCTCGAAGACCTGGGGCTGGTGTTCGACTACGAGATTCGCGACGGCAACGAGCTCGTGCTGGCCGATGGCGAACATCAGAACCTGGTGTTCCTGCAGCGGCGCCACGAGAAGTAGAGGCGCGCCTGTTCGCCCGGTGTCTATTCTCGTTTCAACTCGGCGAAATCGTCCTCCCAGAACTCCTGCGGACGCCGCGCCTCCAGCGAGCGTTGTAATTCCATGCCGCGCAACTCAACGCGGCGAATCTTGCCTGAAACCGTCTTCGGCAGCTCGGCGAACTCGAGCCGGCGCACGCGTTTGAACGGCGAGCTGCGCTGGCGCACGAAGCGCAGGATGGTCAGCGCCGTCTCGCGCGTCGGCGCGAATCCCTGCCGCAGCACGACGAATGCCTTCGGCACCGACAGCCGCTGCGGATCGGGACTCGGCACCACCGCCGCTTCCATCACGCACTCGCACTCGATCAGCAGGCTCTCCAGCTCGAACGGACTGATGCGATAGTCCGAGCATTTGAAGACATCGTCGTTACGGCCGACGTACGTGAAGTACCCATCCGCGTCGCGCATCGCGACGTCGCCGGTGTGATAGTGCCCATGGCGCATGACGTTGGCAGTACGTTCCGGGTCGTCGAGATAACCCGGCATGACGGCGACTGGTTTGCCCGCGAGCGCAATGCAGATCTCGCCTTCTGCGTGCGCATGACCGTCGGCGTCGAGCAGTGCGATCTGATAACCGGGCGCGGCGCGGCCCATCGATCCGGCCTTCACCGGCTGGCCCGGGAAGTTGCCGACCTGCAGCGTCGTCTCGGTCTGTCCGTAACCATCGCGAATCGTCAGGCCCCAGGCCCCACGAACTTGCGCGATGACTTCTGGATTCAGCGGCTCGCCGGCGCTCAACAACTCGCGCAGCTTCACCTTCGCTTCGTTCAACGGCAACTGGATCATCGAGCGCCAGACCGTCGGCGGTGCGCAGAAGCTGGTCACCTCACAGCGGACGAGCTCGCGCAGTAGCTGAGCGGCGTCGAAGCGGGCTGTGTTCATCATGACGATCGTGGCTTCGGCATTCCACGGCGCGAAGAACGAGCTCCAGGCGTGCTTCGCCCAGCCCGGGCTGCTCAGGTTCAGATGCACGTCGCCGGGGCGCAGCCCGAGCCAATACATCGTCGACAAATGCCCCACCGGATAGCTCACGTGCGTGTGCTGCACGAGTTTCGGCTTGGCAGTCGTGCCCGAAGTGAAATACAGCAACAGCGATTCGGACGCGCTCGTCGGTCCGTCCGGCGCGAACTCAGCTCCGGCAGTATCCGCATCAGCCAGCGATTGCCAACCACTCGCCTGCCCCACCGCAAGCAACTTGGTATGCGACCCATCGAGCCACGAGAAGCGCTCGGCATACGCCGCTTCGGTGACGATTGCTTTCGCGCGGCCGCGAACGACGCGATCGCGCAGATCATCCGGCATCATCAATGTCGTCGTCGGAATGATCGGGCAGGACAGCTTGATCGCCGCCAGCATCAACTCCCAGAGGTTGGGCACGTTGCCCAGCATCAGCAAGATGCGATCGCCGCGGCGCAGACCGAGCGAGCGCAGATGATTCGCAAGACGATTCGAGCGCTGCCGTAGCTGCTCGAACGACAGACTCACATCGCGTCCGCCGTCGCCGACGATGCGCAGCGCTGTCCGCGAGTTGTCGCGGGCGATGACGTCGAACCAGTCGAGCGCCCAGTTGAACTGTTGCGGCCACGGCCAGGAGAACTCCGCGACCGCGCGCTCATAGTCCGTGCGATGCTCGACCAGCGTGTCGCGCGCCTGCCTGAAGAGAGCGGTGCCGGAAGTCATGCGAGGACCTTCCTCAGGTCTTGCTGGCGAGCCACTCGTCGATTGCGTGCAACCGCTCGTTGCGCACCCGGATCCGATCCTTGATTTCGCCGACCGTCGTCTCCGCCGAGCGGCGCGACTTGGGCGCCAGGCGTGCCTTCGCGTACGCGTCGATCTTGGCGATCGTCGCAGGCTCGTGCGACGACGCGGCCAGGAACGGGAAATAGACGCTGCGCGAGGAAGTATCGACGCGTTCGCTGATCGCGTCGATGTGCCCGATTGCGAAATCGAACGTCATGTCCGGATGGAGCTTGCCGACCTCGGCAATCATCTGCGGACCATTGGTCGAGCCAGGCTCATCGGTGAGCGCCAGCTCCAGCGCACGCCGCGCCAGCGCCTCGTCTTCGGTCGATGCGAGCAGCCCATAGAGATAGTCCTTCACCAGCGGCGTCTTCTCGGTACGCGCCGACTCGTGCAGACGCTCCCACGTTGCGGCATCTGCGTGCAGCGCGACGACGCCGAGGATCGTCTTGCGCAGCGCCGGCGGGATCGACTTCTCGTCGCCGGCAGCGTAACGGCGCTGCGCTTCGGCGATGACTCTCTTGTCGCCGAGCTGACTCAAGGTTTCGATGAGCTGCGTGCGCAGGATGGCCACTGTCTCCAGCTCCGCCGGGTCGGCATTCCAACCGATGCGACTGAGCACCGGCGAAAGTCTCGCGATGCCGAACGTGCGCAGGCGAGCCTGACGTTCGCCCATGCCGTCGTAGTACGAGTTGAGACTGCTGAGCACGTTGGCGATGTTGCCCCATACCTGCGGGTCGGCGGTTGGCGGCGTCGCGAGCGCCAGCTTGAGAACGTCCGGCGACGATTGCTGACCCGCGAGGCCGAGCGCCCAGCTGTCGGACAGGATGCCGAGTTGATCGATGGCAGTGAGCGCTGCGAATCGCTGCGTGATCTGGCCAAAGTGCGCAGGCGCATACAGCGCGCGGTAGTAGCCGCTCTGGCCGGCGTTCACGACGATGGGATCGCAGCCCGGCACGGTCATCGTCGCTTTGCCCGTCACGATCTGATGAGCTGCCGGGGACGTGCCCGCTCCCTTCGCGGTCACCGGCACGCGCCACGCCAACGGCTTCTTGTTCGGCCTGTCTCTGCTGAATTCGCCTTGCGTCAACTGCAACGTCGTTTTGCCTTCGCCGCAGGTCGCCGAGTCGACGCTGATCATCGGCACGCCGGGCTGCAGCGTGAAGTCATGCGCGATTGCAGTGATCGGCTGCTTCGCCGCCGTCTCCACTGCATGCCACAGATCATCCGACGCAGTGTTGCCGTATGCGTGCGCCTTCATGTAACCGCGAACGCCTTCGCGCCACGCGTCTTCGCCTACGTAGCCTTCGAGCATGCGGATGACGGCTTCGCCCTTCGAGTAGCTGATGGCATCGAATGCCTGCGCCGCCTGATCCACGGTCTCGATCTTCTGCACGATCGGATGCGTGGTAACGATCGAGTCACGATCCATCGCGCGATCGCGCGAGCCCACCGTCCCGAGGATCGCATTCCACTGCGGATACAAACGCTGCGTAGTGCGGCTCGCCATCCACGAGGCGAAGCCCTCGTTGAGCCAGAGGTCATCCCACCAGCGCATGGTGACGAGATCGCCGAACCACATGTGTGCCATCTCGTGCGCAGCGACGCCAAAGGCACCCTGCTTGTCCAACTCGGTGGAGATCGCCGGATCGAGCAGGATCGCGTACTCGAACGTGTAGATCGCGCCCCAGTTCTCCATCGCACTGAAGAAGCGGCTGCTGCCCGGCGACGCGATGTTGTCCAGCTTCGGCAGCGCGTACGGCGTGCCGAAGTAATCGTTGTACTCACGCAGCACGCGCACCGACGAATCCAGCGCGAACTTCGCCTGATCCGCCTTGCCCTTCTGCGTGACCACACCGAGCTCCGTCGCGCCGAGCTTGGTGGTTGCGCGATCGAACTCGCCAGTGCCGAAGAACAGCAGGTATGTCGACATCTTCGGCGTCTTCTGGAACCGCACGCGCGAGCGGCCCCCCTCGACGTCGGTGCGCTCCGCCACCGGCATGTTGCTGACGGCCATCTGTTCGTGCGGCACGGTCGCTTCGAGCGTGAACGTCGCCTTGTAAGCCGGCTCATCCCAGGATGGGATCATGCGACGTGCATCGGACGCTTCGAATTGCGTGTACAACGCGCGCTTCTTGCCAGAGGCCGTGTCGTAGTCGATTGCGAACAGCCCGGTTGCCTGCACTCCGATCTTGCCGGTGTAGTCGATCGCGAGCGAATACTGACCCGCTGGAATCGAACGGCCGAACGCGAACGTCGCGGTCTGCTCGCTCTCGTTCGTCGCGATCTTCGGCTCGGCAGCGACGGAATTGCCCTTGCTGTCGGTCAGTCGCACCTTGGCGAACTGCATGTCGATCGCGTTGAGCGTGATGCTGTCGACTGCCGACAGAACCTCGATGCCGATCGCAATATTGCCGCGAAACGTGAGCGCTCGCGCGTTTGGCTCGAGCTTGATGTCATAACTCGTCGGCCGCACGGTGCGCGGCAGCTGCGTCGGCGTGGGCGTACTTTCGGCCGCTAACGCCGCGCCGGAGAACCCGGCAAGACACAGCACGGCGGTCGTCCATCGTAGGAATCTGCGCATGATCGTCCTCAGTCGGCCCATCCGATCGGTTCAGGATGACAGGGACGCGCGCCGCGATCTAGTGTACGGGGCATGACGCCGCAGGCTGCCGCCCCGATTCCGACGGACGAGCGCATCGAGGTGCTCGATACGATCCGCGGCTTCGCGCTGCTCGGCATCTTCATCATGAACATGCCGGCCTTCAACACCTCGCTGTTCCTCGGCTTCGACGAGGCGATGTGGCCGCACTGGTGGGACCGCGGCACGGAAACTGTCCGCGACGTGATCTTCTCGGGCAAGTTCAACAGCATGTTCAGCATGCTGTTCGCCATCGGCTTCACGATTCAGCTCGGGCGTCTGGAAGCGCGCGAGCCGGAGCGCGCAACCCGCATCTATCTGCGCCGGCTGTTCTGGTTGTTCGTGTTCGGCGTCGTGCACGCCTGCGTGTTCTGGGCCGGCGATGTCCTGCACATGTATGCGTTGCTCGGCTTGCTATTGCTGGCGCTGCGGCGCGTGCCGGATCGGGCGATCGTCGCACTGATCGTGCTCTGCCTCTTGTATCCAACCATCCTCGGGATCATCCGGATGGCGACCGCGAAGCCGGAAGACATCCAGCTCCTCATCGCAGTGACGCAGCAGGCGATCTCGGCGGACAACGCGGCGTTCGGTCACGGCACTTTTCTGGACACCGCCCGGCGCAGCACGCAGTCGATGATCACGTTCTACGAATATCCGATGCGGCTCGGGCTGTTCGCCGGGTACGTGCAGTTCTTCACGACCGTGCTGCTCGGCTTACTGCTCGGGCGCCATCGCTTCTTCCAGAACGTCGCTGCGCACCTGCCGCTGATCCGGCGCATCCAGTGGTGGGCGCTCGGCATCGGCCTGGCGTGCGGCAGCGGATTTGTCTGGTGGCGCTCGGCGTCAGTCAATCCGATGGACCCCTCGGTGTGGCGCATCCTGGCCATGACCGGGTACGTGCTCGGCCGCGTCTCGATCATGATCTTCTACGTCGCCACGATCGTGCGGGCGGTCTGCAACGAGCGTTGGCGGCAGCGTCTCGCATCCATCACGCTGGCCGGCAGGATGCCGTTGACCAATTACCTGCTGCAGACGCTGATCGGCATCACGCTCTTCTATCACTGGGGTCTCGGCCTGTGGGGCGAGGTCGGGCCGGGGCTCGACCTGGTGCTGGCGGTGGCGATCTTCTTCCTGATCCAGGTGCCGCTGACCCGCTGGTGGCTGAGCCGTTATCCGCGCGGGCCGATGGAACACCTCTGGCGCGTCCTGACTTACGGGCGCAGCGCCTTGCGATCCGCGGCCCCGTCCGGAGAAACCGCTACGGACCGCCTTGCATAGCCGAACCGTGGATCTTTTACCGGGCTGGTGCGTTGGCCCCTTGACGACCGGCCGTTCCCATCGCTCCGGACGAGCGCGGATCCACCATGAGCACGCTGAAGATCGACTCCACTTCCGCCGCCGTCACGGCGCCGGGGGTCAGTGAGTCGCCGCCCGCTGCGCGGGCCAGCATCCTGCTCGTCGACGATCAGCCGGCCCGACTCCTTTCTTATGAAGCCGTCCTGCTCGGGCTCGGCGTGCAGTGCGTCCGCGCGCTGTCCGGCGCGCAGGCGCTGGAAAAGCTGCTGGAACAGGAATTTGCGGCAATCCTGCTCGACGTGAACATGCCTGAGATGGACGGCTTCGAAGTGGCGCGCCTGGTCCGCGAGCATCCGCGCATGGAGCGCACGCCCATCATCTTCGTGACGGCAGTGAACGTCAGCGAGCTCGATCGTCTGAAGGGCTACGAGCTCGGTGCCATCGACTACATCGCGGTGCCGGTCGTGCCCGAGATCCTGCGAAGCAAGGTCGCGGTCCTGGTGGAGTTGCATCAGCGACGCGGTCAGCTCAAGGCGCTCAATGCAGCGTTGGACACCGCCCGGACCAAGCTGGATACCGAATATCAGAAGTTATTGGCCGAGCGGGACGCGCAGCTCCAGGCGACGTTGCAGGAGAGCGATCGTCGCAAGGACGAGTTCCTCGCCATGCTTGCGCACGAGCTGCGCAATCCCGTCGCGCCGATCGCCACCGCGGCGGAGCTGCTGTCGCGGCTCGTGCCGAACGAGAACCAGCAGACGCTGGTTGGCATCATCCAGCGCCAGGCCGTGCACCTCGGACGGCTGCTCGACGATCTGCTCGACGTTGCGCGGATCACGCAAGGCCGCATCGAGCTCAAGCGCGAAGTCGTCGATATCGGCGCGTGCATTCAGCTTGCGATCGAAACTGCGGAGCCGTTGATCCGCAGCAAGGCGCACCGGTTGACGGTGACGCAGACGCTCGATGCTATTCACGTCAACGTCGACAAGGTGCGACTCGGGCAGTGCATGGCGAACGTGCTCGTCAATGCCGCGAAGTACACGCCGGAGGGCGGCGAGATCTGCATCCGGTCGTTTGTCGACGGCGATCACGTGGTCGTCGAGATGCAGGACAACGGCATCGGCATCGCGCCGGAGTTCCTGCCGCGCATCTTCGACTTGTTCGCGCAAGCCGAGCGTGGGCTCGACCGCTCGCAGGGCGGACTCGGCGTCGGCCTGACGGTGTGCAAGCAGATCGTCGAGATGCACGGCGGCACCGTCACCGCCAGCAGTCCCGGATGGGATCGCGGCGCCACGTTCGTGATTCGCCTGCCGCTTGCCGAGCGTCCGGCTATCGCCGCGTCTGCGGCGCCGGCGAACTCCGACTCACTGCTGCGCGTGATGATCGTCGATGACAATCGCGATGCTGCGGATTCGTTGGCCATGCTGCTGCAATTCGAAGGGCAGCAGACGTTGTGTGCGTATTCGGGAGAGGCAGCGCTGCAAGAGGTCGCTGCGTTCGATCCGCAACTCGTGCTGTTGGATATCGGGTTGCCCGGGCTCGATGGATATGAGGTGGCGCGCAGGTTGAAGGCGAAGGCGCCGAAGCTGCGCGTGATTGCGCTGAGCGGGTACGGGCAGGTGGAAGATCGGCAACGTTCAGCGGCCGCGGGATTCGATGCCCATTTGGTGAAGCCTGTGGACCTCGATGCCCTGAAGCGCGCCCTGTCAGGCTAAAGCCCGACCCACAACACTAACCGACCTCTCCCTGTGGGTCAGGCTTCAGCCTGACTCTTACGCGCGTTCCCGGATCTGCATTTTCAACCGCCAGCTCCGCCCCGATCGCCTGCGCTCGCTGCCGCATCGATTGTTGTTCGTCGACGCCAGCTTCGGCAATCCCTTGACGATGATGCAGCAAGGCGCCTCGATGCAGTGGACCGTGAACGTGCCGGCGCTCGCCGCCAACACCAGCCAGCGCGTGAGCGTCGCAACGGTCAGTGTGCCGAACAACATGCAGGACTGGGACCTGGTGTTGGTGGGCACCGCGGATCCGCCGACAGTTGCGCAGCCGGTCCGTGGACTGATCATCGAGTCCGATGAGACCAACAACGTCAAGAATCACGCGTGCCGCTGGTTCGGAGCGACGCCCGACACTTCCCTGCAAGCCTGCAACTGAAGGAGCGCGCGATGCGTGGTTATCTGCTGATCGAATCGCGAGATCCGTTCGAGTCGACGGGCGCCGCCCGCACGTGCGAGCTGGCAATTCAGTTGCGCGCCGCCGGTCACGATGTCGCGCTGTTCCTCGTGCAAAACGGCGTGCTGGCCGTGCGCAGCGGCGCCCGCCGCACCGAGCTCGACAAAGTGCTCGGGACGAAGATCGAAGTGCTCGCGGACGACTTCTCGCTGCGTGAGCGGGGCATCGCGCCGGCAAGCCTGAGCGGCGGCGTGAAAGCAGCGCCGATCGATTCGGTCGTCGAGCGCATGGCGGCGGGCTGGAACGCGATCTGGCACTAGGACACACAATCATGGCGACCAAACACACACTGACGTTCGTGCTCATGGACGCGCCGTTCGAGAGCGCACGCACGACTACCGCTTTTCGGCTGCTGCACGCGGCACTCGACCGCGGCTACGACGTGAACGTCTTCGCGTACGAAGGAGCCGTAGCACTTTCGTTCGCGAAACAGGCGCAACACCCCAACGCCGTCCATGGCCGCGACGTGGCACAGGAAGATCATCCGTTGAGCAAGAACTGGATCGCAGCCCTGATGGCGCACGCCCGCACGCGCGGCGCCGATCTCAAGTGGGTGAACTGCGGCCTGTGCGTCGATGAGCGCGGCGTCGGCGAAGCAATCGAGGGCGCGCGACGCGGGTCACCGGCCGATTGCTGGAAGATGGCCCAGCAATCGACCGCCACGCTCGTCATCCCGACGAAATGAGGAATCGATCATGAAAGTGCTGCAGATCGTCGAGACCGCGTACCGCGCAACGACCGAGGAACAGGACGACACGGTGATCTGGATCTCGCACGCGATGCGCGGCGCGAGCGCGGAGCTCGGTGTGTTGCTCACGGGAAATGCCGTGAACTACGTCGCGGGCGAACAGGATGGATCCGGCTTGATGCTCGGCGCCTGGCGGCAGACGCAGCCGCCGGCGCCCGCGCAGGATCTTGCGGCGTTGATGCGCAAGGACGTGCCGGTCTACTGCGTGAGGGAAGATCTCGCGGAGCGCGGCTTGATGGAATGCAAGCTGCTCGAAGGCATCGTGCTGATGTCCCGCAACCAATTGCCGCGGTTGTTTGGTGAGTACGACCAGGTGTGGAGATGGTGATCGCCGGCTCAATTGCCCGAGGACACCGGCTCCGCATAGTGCATCGGCACTGGCTTGCCGCCGAAGAACCCGGGGATGAACTGCATTCTCGCTACCGACTCACCGAATTCTTTCACGACCGCCGCTGACGCACCCGAGCGATTCGTCAGGCGTGTATCGGTAACGGCGCCGTGCTCGTCGATCCAGAACTCCTGCCATAACAAAACGTCCGGGTTCGATACATGGTCGTTGAAGTAAGGCTCGCCACCGCCCCAATAGAATTCATTGAGGCGCTGCGGAGCGAGATATAACAGGCCATAGCGCGCGTACTCGATACCGTTGTTCGGGAGGGTCAGGACCAGCGACTCGCGCGGGGTGATCAGGACCCTGACCATGACCGTCATGTGAATGTCGATCGGCTCACCATCGCGCGTCGCCGGCACGAATCGCGAATGGATGCCGGCCCGGCTGACTGCGTCGACGAGTTTCCGCGGAACGGTCGCATCCAGCGCATAGCAGCTGCAGTAGCCGGGCCGACCGGTGCTCTGGACGTGTACGTCGCAGTGAACGTCGTATCGGCGATGCTCCAGGTCGCCCGGAACTTCCAGCAGACTCTCGATCGAGTATTTGTCCTCGCGGAGCCGCGCGGGTGTCACGTCGCCGTGGGCGAACAGCGGCGACAGCGCCAGACAGGCGGCGGCAACTACCTTTCGTTCAGCCATAGCCGCGCAGGGTACGCCTCCACCCGCTCGGGGCGGAGGCGTGCCGTTACTTCTCCAACGTCACGATCGGCGCGAAGCCGCCGTAGATCATCCGCTTGCCGTCGAACGGCATCGGGTTGCTCTCGGGGCCCACGCGCGGATCGTTCTTCATCAGATCTTCCATCTTGCCCATCGCGGCATCGCGCGTGGCTTTGTCGGGCCATTCGATCCACGAGAAGACGACGGCCTCGTCGTCATTCGCCTGCACTGCGCGACGAAAGTCCGTGACTTTGCCGTCCGGCAGATCGTCACCCCAGCATTCGAGGATGCGCGTCGCGCCGAGCTCGACGAACACGCTGTCGCCCTTGTTGGCGTGGTCGATGAACTTCTGCTTGTTCGCCTTGGGAACCGCGATCACGAAACCGTCGATATAACTCATGGCAGGTGCTCCTGAATAAAATGGGCCCGGGCCGATACAACTCGGCGGCGAGCTGCACGGTTGCATGAAAGACGAACGAGGAGACCGTTCCCCGACATCTGAGATCGGGCAAAAATGTTCACAGGGTCATTCCCGGCTGCCAGCCGCTCTTGGCGAGGAACGCGTGCGGATCGGACAGCTCGAGGATCTCGCGTAGCGCCTGTCGCTTGTCCGTGGCGCGCTGGTAGTAGGCTTTGCAGATGCGGGAGCCGACCCAGTAGCCGAGGTCGTTGCCCTTCTCCATCGTGCTGTTGTCCACCCAGCGCGAGAGCTCGGTCTGGTCGACGTCGGCGACGAATGCAGTTTCGATCTCACGCTCGCGCCCTTTCGTCAGCGCGTCGAAGTGCGCGTACCCGGTCTTGCCGGATGTCAGCGCGGCGACGAATTCCGCTGCGCCTTCAATGAGCGAGCGCCCGAGAACCGTCGGGTGCTCGTCGTCGACGAGCTCGCGCACCTGCTGTACGTGTGCGTACTCGTGCGCGATCACGTGCACGAAGCGGTCTTCGACGTTCGGGTTCATCCATTCCGCCGAGCACAGCGCTTCGAGGCCGATCTGCAGACCGGTGACAGGACTGCCCACGCCAACCGGCTTGCCGCGCCCCACGGCGATCGTGACGGGCGGCGTGCGCGCCTGCGGATAGAGACGCACCAAGTTGCGCAACGCGACCTCGACGCGCTCGCGCACGCGCGGCAACGCTGCCGTGCAGCCTCTTGCCTTGACGTAGAGCTCAGGATGCTTGGACAACGTGTCGGCGATGCGCACGCCGCTCACGTTGCGCAGCTTCGCAAGGTTGTGCAGCCCTTCCGAACCGGCATCGAGGTAGTCGCGCTGGAGTTGCTCGGCGGTCGGGTGCCCGTCAGCGGCGTCGTAGACCTTGTAGAACAGATCGACGTCGTCCGTATGAATCATCGTCTCCGCACTCTGCGCCGGCACGCAGATCGATATCCATGCGACAACGGCGAATGCGAGTCCAAGGCAGTTCTTCTTCATGGCCGATGAGGATATCGCAACGACTTGCGGGTCGTAGCGTGGCAGATCATTCTGTCGGCGCTATGAACCGTGGTCGTCGCGCGTTCGGACTGAGCCTGGCAGTGATCGCTTGCCTCGTCGTCGCGTGGTGGTCGCTGCGTTCACACGAGACGCCGGTCGCACCCGCGCCCTCCTCTACCTCGACTGCTCCGGCATCAGCAGCGTTGCCGCCCGCAGAGGAGCTAGCCAAGGCCACCGCGCCGCCCTCCCGTTCCAGTCCCGCGCTCAGTGCGTTTCGCGGTCGCGTCATCGATGCCGCCACCCGCGAGCCGGTGCGCGAGTTCGAGCTGCGGTTCGCAGAGTGGGGACGAAGCACGAATCAAGAGACACCGGGACCGCAGAAATTTCAGACTGACGACGGCCGCTTCGAATGGCAGCAGTTGCCGCCGGGACATTGGATGATGATCGCGGCCGCTGCCGGCTATCAGCCCTTCTTCCTTCAGTCCGTCGAGTTGCCTGCGGGCAGGACGACGTCTGAAGTGCTTCTGCCGCTGGTCCGTGGCTACGCAGTGCGAGGTCGCGTGTACGACGTGGCCTCGAATACCGGCATCGCATCCGCCGGCATCACGTATCACCCGGCCGGCCAGGGTTTCTACGATAGTAACTTTCGTCTGCGCCCCAGCACGCAGTCGGGCATGGACGGCACGTTCGTCTTGAACGGTCTTCCGCCCGGGCGAATTACTCTTGATGTCAGCGCACGGAAGTACGCCGCGCGCGAGCTCGATCTCACTATCGACGACGACCTCGCACCGCTGGAGATCGGTCTGTCTGGCGGCGGGGCAATCTCCGGGCGACTCACCGCGAGCGACGGTGCAACCACGGTCGCGGGTTGGGCGGGCCTGTACCGGGTCACCGGCAGCCGCGGATCGTCCGGCGGCGAAGGACGTACCAATGACGCCGGCGAGTTTTCGTTTGACAGCCTCGAGCCCGGAACCTATCGCCTGACCGGCCGCGGACCCGGCGGCAACGCGACACGCGAGTTCACGATTGCGGAGAGCGAGCGCATCGACGGCGTCATTCTCGCTCTGCGTTCAGGAGGCATCATCCGCGGCAGGGTCACTGGTTTGCGGCCCGAGGATATGAAGCAGCTCAGCATCACGCTGACGCCTGAAGGCGAAGCTCTCGGCACTGAAGCATCGATCAACGAGCGGGGCGAGTACGAGTTGCGCGACGCGCGACCGGGACGCGGACGACTGTCGGCTGACGTGAACATGCGCAAGCAACTCGCACGAATGATCGAGGTGCCCGTGAACGCGGACATGACGATCGACCTGGATTTCCCGCGCGGCGCACGAGTCTCGGGCCGCGTTACGCAGCGCGGCAAACCGATCCCGGGAGTGTGGCTGGAACCCCGGCCTGCCGAACCTCAGGACGATTTCCATATGTACGGGGCGAGGACCACAGCCACCGGGCAGTACGTGATCGACGACGTGCCGCCCGGCGAGTACACGATCGTGATCGACGGGTACAAGAGCCGTCCCTTCCAGGTTGCCGGCGACACCGTCTTCGATATCGACGCGTCACCGCAACTCGCCGGCCGCATCCTGGAGGACCACGGCAAGGTGCCGATCGCCGACGCAGAGCTGGCGGTCTGGCCCGTCGATCCGAAAACTTCGAAGAGCCGCGCGCTCGACCGCACGGATCACTACGGGCGATTCGCGATGGCCGGGCTCGAGCCGCGCGATTTCGTCATGACCGTCTACAAGCCGGGCTATGCGATGTACCGCGAGCGGATCGCATTCGCAGCGCCGGTTCTCGACATGACGATACGCCTGCGGCGCGACCCAGGAGTCGAGGTGCGCGCACTCGACGCAGCAACCGGCAAACCTCTGCGGAAGTTGACCGCGAGTGAAATGCGGGGCGAGCGAGCCACCTTCCAGGTCTCCATTTCGCTCGACGAGGAAGGCGCGGGCTACATTCCCGGCGAGCTCGCCGGCGCTGCCATCGACTTCTGGGCTGAAGGCTACGCGATGCAGAGCGTCAGTGAATGGGACGGCGAACGGCTCAATCTCAAGTTCGTGCGCGAACAGCGCTAAGGCCACCACCACGTCGCGATACTGGCCAGATAGCACGCCAACGAAATGACAATGCCGCCGAACGGAATCCGGAACCAATACACCTTACCGAGTACGGCCAGGCCCCCCAGCATCGCGAGCCCGACGACCAGCAGGAACGGCGAATTGAACAGGATCTCGGGATAAGCGTTGCTCAAAAAGCCGTAGATCAGCCCGAACAGAATCGCACCCATGCTGTGGCTGGCGTTGAATCCGACCCACGCACGCCACACCGTCGTTTGCCGCGTGATGACCAGAGGGACCTCGGCCATGCGTGCCTGCAGCGCCGCATCGCGCGGGGTGAGCTTCGATCCGCGAAATGTATAGACCAGGTGCAGCGTACCCAGCGCCATGATCACCAGCGCACTCAGACTCATAAGGATGATCGGGACCAGGAAATGCAGCGTCCAGGATGTCATTGGCTGATCTCTATGAAGCTCAGTACGGATCGCCGAAGCTCTTTCGTATTCTCTCGCCGGGGCCGAGCACGCCGATGCGGATTTCCCAGCGCAGGCCGCCCTTGTTCACGTACTGCCAGTCGAACTTGCGTCCTTCGAGCTGCCAACCCGCACGCTCGAAGCTCTGACACAGCTCCGTGAACGCGCGCTGCGCGCCGCCTGCGCGACAGTCGATGCGCGCAATCATCTCCCAGGAATTGCTGATCCCGATCCACCCGGACTCTTGCGGGTCGTAACGAACGCGTACTCGGCCGCCCATGGCCACACAGTAGCGCATTGACTGTGTGGATATCCAGTATCCATCGACCTATCGCACCAGCCGCCCGAGCGATGAGCTCTTGCCCACGCGCTCGAAGTAACTCCAGGCGGCCTGGGCGATGCGCCCGATGCTCTCCTCCGCTTCGACACCGTCGGTGGCGAAGGTGGTCATCACGGCGATGGCGAACGGGCGGCCGGGCACGAAGATGATGCCGGCGTCGTTACGCACGGCGTCCAGATTGCCGGGTTTGTTGGCGATCATGAGGTCTGCCGGCAAGTGGCGCGGAATGTAGCTCGACTTCTGCGTGCTCAACATCCTGAAGAATTCTTCCGTGGTCGCCTTGCCGAATACGCGTCCTTCGTGGATTGCCCGAAGCATCGTCACGAGCTCGCGTGGCGTCGACGTGTTCTCTCGCCCTTGCTGCGCCGCCTTGACGTCGAGCATGTGACGCCGCAGGCGCGTGCGCTCCAGCCCGAGCTGCGAGAGCCACGAGTTGACGTTGTCCATCCCGACGCGGTCGATGAGAACATTGGTCGCCGAGTTGTCACTCAGCGAAACCATCAGCAACGCGAGATCGCGATTCGTGATGCGCGAAACGCCCGCCGACATCGACTGCAGAATCCCCTCGGTGCCGACACCGTCCTTCGCGTTGACGGTATAGAGATCGCCGAGCTTCGCTCCCGAGCCGCGCTCGTGCTGACGATAAAGCTCCGCGAGCACCGCAATCTTGATTGTGCTCGCCGTCGGATAGATCGCATCGGCATTCAGGTAGAACGCACGCTGATCGGTGAGATCCAGAATCGCGACGCCGACAACAGCGTCTGTCTCACGCACGATCGTGTGGACGGAGTCCTCCATGCGCGCCCAGAGCAGATCCTGTTTCGCGCGTATGGACTCCGGAGTGTCCGCTGGATTTTTCGCGTCGTCGGCCGCACCGAACGCAGCTGGCGCAAGAAGTGCAAGGAGAAGCACGATTATTCTCATGGCGGATCCTGCTCAAAATCCTCGGCGCATGCTAACAAGGCGCGCAGGCTTCGGTAAGATTGTCTGCATGTTTCGCCTGTTGCTACTCGTGTCGATTGTCGTTTGCGGATGCACCTCGACGCGCACACGCGACTGCGAGCAGTGCCCCGAGATGGTTGTCATACCGGCCGGCACGGCGATCGTCGGGGCCAGCGCCAACGACAAGTTTCGCAATGCCGATGAACTACCCGAGCGCAGGGTTGCCATCAGCCAGCCGTTCGCTGTCAGTCGGTACGAGATCACGCGCGATCAGTACGAAGCCTTCGTGCGTGCAACCAACCGGCCCGTCGGCGGCGATTGCCTCACCGATCGTCGCAAGCGCGGCGACTGGCAGACCGACGCCGTCACGACGTTTCGCGACCCAGGCTTTACTCAGGCCGGCGATCATCCCGTCGCGTGCGTGAACTGGGACGAGGCGCAGGCGTACATCGCCTGGCTCAACACACAAACCAAGGGCGACTACCGCCTGCTTACCGAAATCGAGTGGGAGTACGTTGCACGAGGCGGCGCGACGCAGAACCTGATCTATCCGTGGGGCGACGACCAGGCGCAGGGCTGCCCGTACGCCAACCTGTTCGACCACACGACGACGCAGAAGTACGCCGGCCTGGACACGAGCGGTTACAAAGTCTTCGATCCAATGGACTGCGCCGACGGCCGGCTCAATACCTCACCGGTCGGGTCGCTCGAGCCGAACGGGTTCGGCGTCTACGACATCATCGGCAACGTGCAGGAGTGGGTCGAAGACTGCTACAGCGCCAGCGACTGTGCGCGTCGACTCACCAAGGGCGGTTCGTGGGGTTCGCTCGCTCACAATGGGCGCATCGCCGAGCGCATCCCCTACCCGCCCACGCATCGCGACGATTCGATCGGGATTCGCGTCGCCAAGACGCTGCGCTGATCAGCGCGTCGGCACCACCGGGAATTGCGGCAGCTCATCAGTGATCTCGAACCAAGAGGCTTTGGAAGCGACATTCCAATGCTGCCGCGGACTGACTGATAGATCGCCATCGACCGTCCCGATCGCCACGCTGACGATCGCGGGATGAGCATCGGAGCGCGCGAGCATGTGGGAGCCACAGGTCCGGCAGAACAGGCGATGGTTTTGTGCGGAGGAACGATAGTCCGCGACCAGTTCCTCGCCCTGCGTCCACGCGAATTCCTGCACGTTCATGATCGCGCCGGAACGAAATGCGGCGCCATGCGCCTTGCGACACATCGAGCAGTGACAGTTCATCGAGATGAGCAGGTCACCCGCGATCCGATATTTGACGGCTCCGCACAGGCAGCTGCCGGACAACGTGATGGCCGATGGCATCGAAGGTCCCCTGATCGATCCTGGCTTGACTTCGCAATGGCCGCGAGTATTCTGCGCGCCTCTCGATGGAGCGTACCGTGAAAATTTCGAACTCGACGTCTACATGACGCGCTGATTCCCAGGCTGCAGGCCCGGCGAATCGCGCATTCGCCTGGCCGAGCGCACCGAAGCCC
>Ga0105249_10001715_pt1 | contig 19167 bp, 20 predicted proteins | sample KBSS44metaG_FD_81522 | JGI IMG/M metagenome (GOLD analysis project Ga0105249, IMG submission 81522) | Switchgrass rhizosphere microbial communities from Kellogg Biological Station, Michigan, USA - KBS S4-4 metaG | ecosystem: Host-associated > Plants > Roots > Rhizosphere > Soil | place...
AGTATGTTAACGAAAGCAATCCAGAACCACGGCGCGACCCTTAAACGCGGCCTCGGTCTGTTGCTGGTCCTCTTCATCCTTTACGGTACCACTGTCGAGGCTGCTCACCGCCATGGAGTCGCAGCGCCTCAGTCAAACAGTGCCGCATCCGTAACAAATCCCAACTCGGGCGCAAATGGCACTTTCAGCGCCAGGCCGGGATGCAGCGACTGTCTTATCTGCCAACTGCATCAGAACTTCTCGGCGACACTGATCTCCGTAAAACTCAACACCGCACCATTAGCTCGTGTCACTCACGCGCTGACGTTCGAACCCGTCTCAACTCACTCGATAGCCCATCGCTCACAGTCAGGCCGAGCGCCACCTCAAGCCAACTAGAACCGCCCACTTCGTGTGGTGGTGTTTCACTATGCGAAGTACCACTGCGGACTGAGCAACCAGTTCTCCGACAGGAGAAAACTGCGTGGCCATGCCCGCATCGCTTTACAGGCGTTTCAGGAGGCTTGATGCAATGTTATTCAAAATCCCGTTCAGGGCCGCAATTATTTGCGGTGCAATTATCTTACTTGGTCCAACCGCTTTCTCGCAGGCTCGAATCGGCAGCGTTCAGGGCGTAGTTAAAGATCCCGGCGGCGCCCTGGTTCCAAATGCGACGATCACCATCACTCAACCCGTAACCGGGTACCGGCAAACAACTCAAACCGACGCGCAAGGGTCGTTCAAGCTCGTTAACTTAGCTTTCAATACGTATAAGGTCCGCGCTGAAGCAAACGGCTTTCAACCCGCGGAGGAATCAATCGATCTCGAAACCACTATTCCGCTTAACCTCGAGCTGTCAGTAACGCTCGAGCAAACGACCGCCGCAGTCACGATAACGACCGGCGGCGCGCTACTGCTGGAGCCCGACCGCACCTCATCCGATACAGACATTAATCAAGCGATTCTCGAGCGCCCGCTCGGCGCGGCTCCGTCTCGCGCGATCGAGTCCATCGTCGCGTCAACACCGGGCTTTGTTACCGACGACAACGGCCGTATGCATCCGCGCGGCTCCGAATCGCAGGTGCAATACGTGATCGACGGCGTTCCAGTGACAGACAACATGTCGGCGATCTTTTCGACAAGCCTCGATGCACGAACATTGCGCACAGTCGAAGTGCTCACGGGCGGCATCCCGGCAGAATTTGGCGACAAGCTCGCAGGCGTGATCAACGTCAACACTCGCTCCGGATTGGAAGGACCGACACAGGGCGGAATCTCTCTTTCAGGCGGCAGTTTCTCGACCGGCGAGGCCGCGGCCGACTTCGCTACGCACACGAAAAAACTCGGTTTTCTGACAAACCTTTCAGCCAGCACGTCGCAGCGATATCTCGATCCACCTACGCTCGACAACTTTCACAACTTCGGACGCACCGGCAAAGCTTTCTTCCGTCTCGATTACCAGTTTGACGCAAACAACAGTCTAAGGGGCGTCTTGAATTTCGGTGGCTCGAATTTCCAGGTCCCGAACAGATTTGCCCAGGAAGCTGCTGGACAGGACCAGCGACAGCGTCTTCGCGATAACTCGCAGAACATCAGCTTCCAGCACATCTTCTCGCCAAACTCTGTCGCACAGTTCTCTTTCTTCCACCGCCAGAGCAATTCCAAACTGATCAGCAATCCGGCATCGACACCCGTAGTCGCGAACCAGGATCGCACGCTTCAGAATTACGGCGGCATCGGCTCGCTCGCGCTTACGCGGGGCAGTCACAACATCAAGGTTGGCGGGCAATTCACGATCACGCCTGTCGACGAACATTTCACCTTTTATCCGACAGCAGTGTTTCCCGATCTGGAGGACGAAGAAGGAAGTGTTTTTCCGAACCCGGTAAATAACTTCAATGCGTCGAATCCGTTCGTCTTCAATCAGTCGAAAACCGGCCGGACGCTGAGCGCCTACGTGCAGGATCGATTCACTGTTTTCAAGAACCTGACGTTGGATCTCGGTGTGCGTTATGACAACTACAAACTGCTGATCAGCGAACAGGCTGTCAGCCCGCGTTTGGGTTTCGCTTATTACATCCCGAAGACGAAGACGACGCTGAGGGCGTCTTACAACCGACTGTTTCAGCCTCCACCAGCCGAGAACCTTCTGCTGGCGAGCTCGACTGAAGCCGCCGCCCTCTCGCCCATCGCAGTCTTGCAAGGCGTGACCACGGTACAACCGATTCTGCCGGACAAACAGCATGCATTCGAAGCCGGCGCACAACAGTTACTATCGAAGTTCTTTCGACTTAACCTGACTGTCTACCAGAAGCGAATCGAGAATTTCTCCGACAAGGACCAGTTCTTCGAGACTGGCGTTATCTTTCCGATTGCGATCTCGTCAGGACGAGTCACGGGCGAAGAAGTCCGGCTGGAGTCGACCGAGATTCACGGCTTCCATACCTTCGTCTCGTACGCGAATGCGCGGGCGTTTGGCGTGACGCCGATCACGGGCGGGTTGTTTTTAGGTGAAGACCCTCAGGACTTGTTTCTGAACGGCTTGAAGTTCGCCAACGATCACGACCAGCGCAACGAAGCGCAATTTCAGGTCAGTTATAACCATCGGCCGTCCGGACTGTACGCGAGTTTCAGCGGGCGCTACGATTCCGGCGTACCCGCGGACGTTGGCCCCGGAACGACGCTCGCAGACTTTGTCGCCCGAGGTTTCGATCCGCGTTTGTACAATGAGATCGATTTTCAACGTGGACGAGTGAAGCCGCGAATGGTGCTGGACTTCTCCGTCGGCGCAGACCTGATGCAGAAGGAACGGGTGTCGATGAACGTCCAGTTTGACGTGCAAAACCTGACGAATGAGCTGTTTCTTTACAATTTTGAGTCGGTTTTCAGCGGGACGCACGTCGGGTATCCAAGACTGTTCAGCGGGAAGCTCAGCCTTCGATTCAAATAAGAATTTTGCCGCGGATTTACGCGGATGAACGCAGATCAGCGTTAATCCGCGTGAATCCGCGGCTAATTCTTTCGAACTGCCTCGCTATTATGGACGTATGCTAAAATGCGCTTTGCTTCGCCCAGAACCCCGAGGATTCAGCCGTGAGCCTGGTCAAGATCATCGTCATCACGATAATCGTCATTCTCAGCATTCTGTTCTTCGGCCGTTTTTTTGTTTAGCCGAACGACTCTTGCTGCGTTTCGCGATCATCCTTCTGCTCGTCTGTTTTTACGTCGCAGTCTACCCAGCCCCCATACAGGCACAGCAAACCGGGGATGACGAGGACGTCATTCGTGTTAATACTGACCTGCTACTCTTTCCCGTCCGCATCCGTGACAAAAAAGGCCTCGCGGTCGCGGGCCTGACCGATCAGGACCTGTCGCTAAAAGATCCGGACCAGGTCACGACGGGTTTGTACTTCTCTCCCGGCGCAGATCGCGTGGCGTTGATGTTCGCGCTCGACCAGTCAGGCAGCCTGCGACAAATCATCGCGCAACAACAGGAAGCCGCGCTCGCCCTCTTCTCCCGCTTTGGCGAACGATCGAGCGTCGCGATTCTTCGTTTTTCGACTACGGCTACACTCGTCGCCCCATTCACAAAAGATCTCGACGCGGCGCGCGCGGCGTTCAGATTCAACGCTGCGCCGAACACACAAACCGCGATCTTCGACGCCGCAGCCAAAGCCCTTACAGCGTATGACGATCTGCCGCCAGTGCGCTCTGAGCGTCGCATCATCGTGCTGATCAGCGACGGCCTCGACACGCGCAGCCGCACGAGCGCTGACAGTGTCATCAACGCTGCTCTCGAGAGACGCGTCTCGTTCTATGTGATTCACCTGCCACTCTTCGAGCCAATTGATGGGCGACTCGAAGTGCGTCGTCCAAGCAAGGGTTTCAAAGACCTCGCAGAGAAAACAGGCGGCAAATATTTCCTCGTCGGCGACGCGAAGTCGGCACTCATGCCGAGAGAGAACGATCTGACACCGATCTTTCAGGCCATCGAAGAGGATTTGAAAAGCCAGTACCTTTTGGGGTTCTATATATCCGAATCTTCGCGCGACAATCGCAAGCATGTTTTCTCGGTGAGTATGAAGCCGCAAGGCATCGAATACTCCGTGGCAGGCAAAGGCTATTCGCGCACGCAAAAGTTCATGATTAATCTGACACCCGAAGCAAAAAAACTTCCTAACTGAGTTCAGAGTTCAAGCTTTAGCTTGCTGGCCCGGATCACCAGACGCAAGCTAAAGCTTGAACTCTGAACAAGAACTATTTCCATGACTGAAAATCTTCGACCTATGCGACGCGCACTGATCAGCGTCTCTGACAAAACCGGCATTGTAGACTTCGCTCGCGAGCTCTCGAGCTTCCAGGTAGAAATCATCAGCACTGGCGGCACCGCGAAAACACTACGCGACGCCGGCATCAGTGTGCGCGACATCTCAGACATCACCGGCTTTCCCGAGATGATGGATGGTCGCGTCAAGACACTACATCCACGCGTACACGGCGGTCTGTTAGCGATTCGCGACAACGCAGATCACGTCGCCGCACTCGAGGAGCACGAAATTCAACCAATCGATCTCGTCGTCGTGAATCTGTATCCCTTTGCAGAGACGATCAAACGCGCAGGCGTAACACGTGAAGAAGCAATCGAGCAGATCGACATCGGTGGTCCAGCAATGATTCGCTCCGCAGCCAAGAACGGGCGTGACGTCGCAGTGGTTGTCTCTCCTGATCAATATGAGCAAGTGATCGCGGAGCTAAACCAAAACAACGGATCGCTGTCGCTCAACACGAGAAACACGCTCGCACAAAAAGCATTCGAGCACACCGCGCAGTACGACATCATGGTCAGCTCATATCTCGCCGGCTCCAGCAACGCGCTGCCGGATCGCCTGAGCTGGACCATGAGGAAGATAGCCGATCTGCGTTACGGTGAAAACCCACATCAGAAAGCCGCGCTTTACCAAACTTCAACGAGTGGGGGCATCGCGAACGCCGCTGTCCTCGCAGGCAAAGAGATGTCGTTCAACAACTACGTCGATGCCGAAGCAGCGTGGCAACTCGTCTGCGACTTCGAAAAAACCGCGTGCGCGATCATCAAGCACACCAATCCGGCGGGCGTCGGTCTCGGAGAGACTACCGCTAACGCATACCAGAAAGCTCTGGCGACGGATCCTGTATCGGCGTTCGGCGGAATCGTCGCGTTCAATAGCACGGTCGATGCGGCAGCGGCGGAGGAAGTGACGAAGATCTTCACCGAGGTCGTGATCGCGCCTGGCTACGACGCAGCGGCGCTCGAAGTTCTGCGCGCGAAGAAAAACCTGCGTGTGATTCAAATGAGTGACGTGGAACAACCGGCAGGCATGGAGTTGAAACAGATCAGCGGTGGCATGCTCGTGCAAACCAGGGACGATCACAAACTTAATCCCGCGGAGCTCAATGTTGTCACCGAGCGCCAACCAACTGACGAAGAGATCCGCGCGCTACAGTTTGCCTGGATCGTTTGCAAGCACACGAAGTCAAACGCGATCGTTTACGCACGTGCAGACCAGACGGTCGGCGTCGGAGCGGGACAGATGTCGCGCGTTGACTCGGTGAAGATCGGTGCGATGCGAGCGCAGTTGCCGGTCGCGGGCTCGGTGCTGGCGTCCGATGCGTTCTTTCCGTTTCGGGACGGAATCGACGAGGCGGCGCGACACGGAATCACAGCGGTGATACAGCCCGGCGGCTCCGTACGCGACGAAGAGGTAATCGCCGCCGCCAACGAACACGGCCTGGCGATGGTTTTCACCGGCGTCCGGCATTTCAAACATTAATTTAGCCGCAGATTTTCGCGGATCAGTGACGGATCGGGTTTTTCATCCGTATAATCCGTGGCACAATTCGGCCCGGAAGTGAGCGTTCAATATGGCTGACAATCAAGACTTGATTAACAACATCCCCTCGATCCGCTGTCGCTACTGCGGTCAGCGTAACCAAATTCGCACGGACGGCGGCGACGCGCGCTGCGGCCGTTGCCGCCTGCCTCTCTCCGACGAGCCGCCACACAAGAAATTCGCACATCTCGACAAGGACCAGTACATCCATCCAGCCGATCGCCGCGCCCTGGCAGCGCTGCGCGCTATCCCCGGGATCGACACGGCGCTCAAGAAACTGCTGGCCGTTACTGGCGAGTCGGCCATTCGCGTCATCTTCACTGCGAGTGCAGTGAAAGTCACACCGACACAGTGCCCGGATCTCTACGCCAAACTCCAGATCGCCTGCACGACTCTCGGCGTCGACATGCCCGACCTCTTCGTGCAACAAAACCCGATCGTCAACGCGTTCACGGGCGGTGTCGAGCGTCCCGTCATCGTGCTCTATTCACAACTGATCGAAAGACTGAGTGACGACGAAGTACTTGCAGTCGTAGCTCACGAAGTGGGCCACATTCACGCTGAGCACGTGCTCTACCTGACTGCCGCGCGTCTGATCGAGTTTTTGGCGAAGAGCGCAGTGCTCGCATCACCGCTGACTTTCATCGTCAAGGAACTGCTCACAATGAGCATGCGCGCGGCATTGCTGGCATGGGCCAGGCGCGCCGAGCTGTCGTGCGATCGCGCCGCACTACTCGTTACACAGGACGCCAACGTCATCGGCCGCACAATGATGAAACTCAGCGGCGGCACCTTTGCTTCGCGAGTCGATTACGATCAGTTCCTCGGACAAGCCCGCGACTTCCAAAAGAACTACGACGAGAAAGCGCTGGATCGCTTCTGGGCCGACGTAATCAATTCGGGCCTGAGCCACCCGTTTCCGGTGTGGCGCGTCTCGGAGATCCTGCAATGGGTTGAGAGCGGGGAGTACAAAGCTCTGATGAACGCGCCCGAAAGCGCAGCCGCATAATCAGCCACAAAAAGGCACAAAAAGCACAAAATGCTTAAAGACAAAAACGGAATTATCTTTGGAGTCGCAAACAAACGCTCCATCGCCTGGGCCACTGCCCTCGCGCTTCACGAAGCAGGCGCGAGGATCGCTTTCACCTACCAGGGCGAGCGCCTCAAAGAAAACGTCGAGAGCCTTACGAACGATGCCATGCCCGGCTCGTTGCTGCTCTCGTGCGACGTGGCGAATCAGGAAGAGGTCGATAAAACGTTTCAACAGGTCGGCGAGCAGTTTGGCCGGCTCGACTTCCTGATTCACAGCATCGCCTTCGCACCGCGTGAAGCGCTCGGCGGTGAATACCTGAACACCACTCGCGAAGCATTTCTCACCGCGCTCGAAATCAGCGCCTACTCTCTGCCGCAGCTCGCACGCGCCGCGGCGCCGTTGATGACTGAAGGCGGCAGCATCGTCACGATGTCGTATTACGGCGCTGAAAAAGTCGTCGCGGGCTACAACGTGATGGGCGTCGCAAAGGCGGCGCTCGAAGCCAGCACTCGCTATCTCGCAAAAGATCTCGGACCACGAAACATTCGCATCAACGCGATCAGCGCCGGTCCAATCCAAACACTATCAGCCCGCGGCGTCTCCGATTTCAGCACAATGCTGAAACATCACGCGGAACGCGCACCGCTCGGCCGCAACGTCGACCCGCGCGAAGTCGGGAACACCGCCGTCTTCCTTTGCAGCTCGATGTCTTCAGGCATTACCGGCGAGGTCATCTACGTCGATTGCGGCTATAACATCATGGGCATCTGATGGAAAAGAAACGAAAAGGGACAGGACGCGCACTTCCTGGAACAACACAGGACGAGCAACTACTCGAGAGTCCGCGTCCAGACGAGTTTACACACACTGATCCATGGCGCGTCTTCCGCATCATGGGCGAGTTTGTCGAAGGCTTCGACGAGCTGGCCACCCTCAGCCGCGGCATCGCCATCTTCGGCTCCGCGCGCTCGCGGCCCGACGATCCCGATTACAAGGCAGCACAGGAAACCGGCGCCCTTCTCGCCGCGCAGGGTTTCGCAGTGATCACTGGCGGTGGTCCGGGAATCATGGAGGCCGCGAATCGTGGCGCGTTCGACGCGGGCGGACTCTCTATCGGCTGCAACATCGAACTCCCGTTCGAACAGAAGCCAAACGCTTACCAGACACTCAGTCTCACGTTCAAATACTTCTTCGTGCGAAAGATGATGTTTGTTAAGTACAGTCTCGCCTTCGTGATCTTTCCCGGCGGGTTCGGCACCTTTGACGAGCTCTTCGAAGCGCTCACACTAATCCAGACGAGGAAGATTCGAAACTTTCCGATCGTGCTGTTTGGGAGTCAATACTGGAGTGGACTGCTGGACTGGCTGCGCGCGGTGGTGTTACCGGACGGGAAGATCTCCGAGCATGACATGGACATCTTTCATATCACTGACTCGCCCGCTGAAGTGGTTGAGATTGTAACGCGAAGCCAGAGCTCACTCACCAAGTTGGATGTGCCGGTATCGGACGATATCAGAGTAGTTACTTAGCCGCGGCTTTTATTAACCACTCAAGGTAAGGCGCCGAACCAGCTACGATAGGAACAGCAACGATCTCGGGCGTGTCGTACGAATGCAACGCCCGCACTTCCCTCTCCAGATCGTCAAACTTTCCTCGCGTCGTCTTCGCGATCAAAAGCACTTCTGAACTTCGCTCGATCTTTCCCTGCCAACGATAAACCGACTCGATTTCCGGCAGGATCTGCACGCACGCGGCGAGGTGAGCACCAACGAGCATCTCTGCGAGCCGCGTCGCTTCCTCGCCGTTCGCGGCCGTCATAAAAACTACAATCGCATCGTCAGACATCGCTAACTACCCTTCATCTTCATCGTCCAGATCGTCGGTTGTTCCACCGGTCAGCGGCGTCGTGTCAGCGCCGAAGAAAGACTGGTAGACTTCCCGCGCCCGATCCACATCACGCTCGTCAACCATGATCATTGCGCCTTCCCAGGTCGCTGACAAGAGCGGCGAGAACGCGTCAGCACCTCCGGACTTCACCACCGACCGAACCCCGTTTTGCGTGAGAATGTCGTTCACCATCTCGGCCTCGGCAGGTGAACCGAAGTTATGGAGCGAAATAAAGCTCGCCTCGCTTTCGTCATGGGGCGAAGTTATTTTCTCGACCAGCGGCGTGTCGTCGGTGGGGCACTGCGTGATGCCGGGTTCGTATTCACCCTCGCAAACAGGACAGATCATAAGCACTCCCTTTAACTTTCGAATCTCTACTTGGTCACGGTCAGTTCAGAGTTCAGCCTTTAGGCTGCAGTCTCGGGCTGCAAGCGAGCAAGCTAAAGCTTGAACTCTGAACTGACCGTGTCCACGTACAGAACTCATTTGACTTCAAACGGTATCTCATCAAAATGTGTCATTCGTTTGAAGGCGTGAAAACGATCGTTGATCTCAGCGTGCGTCAGACGCCTCACTCGCTCAGTGCCAAACTCCTCCACATTAAACGAGGCCATCACCGATCCAAAAATCATTGCGCGTCTCATCGCGCTCTCGTCGATCTTTTCCTGGCTCGCGAGGTAACCCATGAAACCACCTGCGAACGTGTCGCCGGCGCCCGTCGGATCAAATACCGACTCGAGCGGGTACGCAGGAATCGCGAAATAACTGTCGCGCGTAAAGAGCGCCGCGCCGTATTCGCCACGCTTGATGATCAGCGCTTTTGGTCCCCAACTGAGGATCTCGCGCGCGGCTTTGATCAAGTTCGGTATCCCGGTGAGCTGTCGCGCTTCGGCGTCGTTGATGATCACCACGTCGACGACTTTGATCGTTTTGACGAGTGAGTCGCGCGTGTGCTCGATCCAGAGATTCATCGTGTCGAGCGCCACGAGCTCTGCGTCAGGCGTCTGTTCCCTGACACCGCGTTGCAAGTCAGGCTGAATGTTGCCGAGAAAGAGCAGGCGCGTGCGCTTTGACTCTTCAGAGAGCTTCGGTTGGAAGTCCGCAAAGACGTTCAAATCAGTGTAGAGCGTGTGAGCGACGTTCAGATCATACTCATAACGACCGCCCCAACGAAACGTCTTACCGTCTGCGATTCTCTCGATATCGCCCGTGCCGATGCCACGGGTGTCAAAAACTTCCTGCTCTGCAAAGTCGCCGCCTACGACGGCAACGATGCTGACTTTCGTGAAGAAGCTCGCTGAGATCGAGAAGTGCGACGCAGAGCCACCAAGCATCTTGTCGCATTTACCGAAAGGGGTTTCGACCTCGTCATACGCAACCGATCCGACAACTAAAAGGGACATGTGTGTTTCGATCTTTGGGTTGAATTTTTTACTGCTGCTTTGGAGCTTCAAGCAAGCGCAACGATTCCCGCGCCTCTTTGGTGAACGGACTTTCGGGATAGTCTTTGATCAGCTTGTTGAGATAGTCGACGCCCATCTCGCGAAACTGTGCTGTCGTCAACGTCTTCTTCTCACTGCCGTCGAAACTGACGTATTGCTCCGGACGCTGCTTACCTTTGTTCTGCGAGAGCCAGAGACTGCTCTGACCGGCCATCAGCAACACTTCATCGATCTTCTCGAAGTTTGGATTGCCGGCGATGATCTCTTCGCAGCGCTTGAGTGCGGCGACGTAAGCCTTTTTCAGTTTGAAATAATTCCTTGCGACTTCGAGGTTGTGAAGCGAGTCGCGCTCGAGATCCGGATCGCGAAGAGTTGACGGATCCGGCCCACTCTTCACGCCTCCCTGCGCGTGGGTGACTGGAGCCACAAAAAGCACTAAAAGCAATAGGAATAAAAACTTAGTCATCTTGGTACCTCAAAAGAAAACCTTTCACCCAAAGACGCAAAGATCGCAAAGACGCAAAGGCGGGTCAAAGACTCGGACGCGACCGAGGAATTTCACCTGCCTTTGCGTCTTTGCGATCTTTGCGCCTTTGCGTGAAATCTTCATTCATATTTCTTAACAATCGCTTCCAACTTCTTCGTCGTCGCTTCGGGCCAGAGGTTGGGGGCCGTGAAGATCGCGTGCTGCAATGCCGAACCGCACTTACAACTGCGCTCACTCGACCGCATCCCCTTCACCGCTTCACGTAAAATGATCTGCGCGTTCCGTACGTTCTTGTTCAGATACTCAACCACAGTCTCGACGCTCACCGCATCGTGCCCGGGATGCCAGCAGTCGTAATCCGTTACGAGCGCCAGCGTCGCGTAACAAATCTCCGCCTCGCGCGCGAGCTTCGCCTCCTGCAAGTTAGTCATGCCGATGATGTCCATGCCCCACGAGCGATAGACATTCGACTCCGCCACAGTCGAGAAAGCCGGCCCTTCCATGCACAAATAAGTCCCGCCGCGATGCGCCTTCACGTCCGCAGCGCCACACGCCCCCTGCAACACATCACCCAAACGCCCACAAACCGGATGTGCAAACGAAACGTGCGCGACAATCCCTTCGCCGAAGAACGTCGACTCCCTCACGCGCCCGCGCGTCCGATCGAAAAACTGATCGGGAATCACCATATCGAGCGGCGCGTACCGCTCCTGCAACGAACCAACCGCCGAAGCCGAGAGAATACTCTCGACACCAAGCAGCTTCATCGCATAGATGTTCGCGCGAAACGGAACTTCTGTCGGCGTGAGTCGATGACCACGGCCGTGACGCGGAAGGAACGCAACGCGCTCACCTTCCAGTGTGCCGACGATGAACGCATCGGACGGTGGTCCAAACGGAGTGTCAACTTTGACTTCTTCAATGGCGGTCAGCTCCGGCATCTGGTACAAACCGCTGCCACCGATAATGCCGACGCGAACTCCTGCTGCTGTACTCATGAAAGCTTAATCGTCTCCGCGATATGGGATCGGACTGAACTCCTTTTCGTGCTGTTGTAGCCGGCACAACGGCTCATCAGGATCGTGGTAGAACATGCAGATCCAGTTTTCGCGCGCCGCCTGCGGCAAAAGTCTCTTCTTCGCGTCCAACGTCTCGACGGGATAAAGGTCGTAACCCATGATCCATGGAAGACGAACATGCGCGCGCATCGGCACGAGATCGGCAAACCCAAACATCGTCTTTCCGTCTCGCTCCAGACGCCAACACTGCATCGAGCGATTGTGGCCCGTGATTGTTTCCATCCTCAGGCCAGGCACGACTTCGTAATCTGAATCTTTCGTTTCGAGCTGGCCCGACTCGACGAGCGGCCGCCAGTTCTCAGCGAGGTAACTCGCACGATCGCGCTCAGTCGGACCATCGGCATGTTCCAGCTCAGCACGCGAGACGAAGTAGCGCGCGTTTGGAAACGCAGCGACTGGATTGCCATCGGCAGCGAGCCTCGTATTACCGCCCGCGTGATCGAAATGCAGGTGCGTGTTGACGACGATCGTGATCTCGCCGGCAGTAGCGCCCGTGCGCGCAAAGAGTGTCTCACTCAGCGGTTGTACGCGGTCGATGCCGTACATCGACTGCTGCTTCGCGGTCCACTTGTCGCCGATTCCGGTTTCGATCAGGATCTTTTCAGCGCCCGTATCGATGAACACGCAATTCATGTTCATGCGAATGCGGTTTTCATCGTCGGGCGGGTGTTCCCTTGCCCAGAGCTTGCGCGGAACGACTCCGAACATCGCACCGCCGTCGAGACGAAATTCGGTGTCTTGAAGTATCTCGACCCGATAATCACCTAGCTGCATCACGTAAAAGCAGAACACGGATGAACGCTGATTTATAACGGATTAAATCAGTAATTCATCCGTGTCGATCCGTGGTTAATGCCCCTTCGGCTTCGCGGCCGGTTTTGCCGGTGATGGCGCGGGTGCCGGAGCTTCCTGCGGCGGCGCACCGAATCCTGGCGGCAACGCCTGCTGCGGCTGCTGCTCGGGCGGCTTCACCGTATAAGCGTCAGGCACTTTCACGTGCGAACGGCTCACGATCTCGTCGAGCACTTTCTTCGCCTTCTCCGACTCGACCGCGGCCTTGGCTCGATCGCGTGAGCTTTGCGGTGGTCCAAAAGGGTTGGCGGCCGTGTCGCCGATCAGAATGTGGCGCGCATGCACCTTCTCTTCCGTTTTGCCGTCTTTGGTTTCGTTCTTTTTCTCTTCGAGCTTGATGATGTGGAAACCAAACTTGCTCTGGACCACGTCGCTAATCTCACCCGGCTTCAGTGCGTAAGCTGCCTGCTCAAACTCGGGCACCATCTGGCCATGCCCAAACCAACCGAGATCGCCACCCTTGTCTTTGCTACCGTCGGTTGAAAACTCCATTGCGAGTTTGCCGAAATCTTCACCGGCGCGAGCGCGCTTCAAGACTTCTTCCGCCTTGGCGCGGTTCTTCTTGTCCGTGTCGAGCTCAGGATGGCTCGTGAGATAAGTATTTACTTCTTCGTCACTCGCCTTCATCTTTTCCTGCAGCTTGTCCACCGCGTACTTCTGCGCCAACACACGCGCGTGCTGCAACATCATCTGCAAACGAACGGCGGGTTCCCTATCCATACCCTTATCCATCGCCTTCTTCTCGGCGATGTAGATCCGGCCGAGGCGCTGCTTGAGCATGTTTAGCTGCTCGGGTGGAATCTCCTGTGCGGCAAACTGCGGATCTTTGCTCTTCGCGTCGGCGATGATCTGATCGAACTTCGCCTGATTGCCCGGCTGTTTGAAGAACTCGTCGACTTCCGCGTCCGTAATGTCGCCCGTACCGGTGTCACCCTGCTTCTCGAAATAAGCCTGGGCAATGACGCTGGCTTTCTGAAACTCGAGCTGACGCTTCATGTCGGGCGCATTGCCCACGCCATTCGCCTCTGCCTCTTCAGCAACAGCGAGCAGTTGTCGCACCTGGAGTGCGAAGTCCTTGCGTGCTGTCTCATCACTTGCGAGGCGGGCGCGCATTTGTGGCGGCTGATCTTCGGCGATGATCGCCATGTCTTCAGGCGTGAGTTCGACCGGGCCTGTTTTTCGGGCTTTGACCTGCCAGAAGATCAACCCTCCCGCAAAGATCACTGCCACAGCGGCCGCGATGAGAGCTTTTTTTGTTGAAGTCAAAATACTATCCTTTCCTGACTATTGATGCTGCACCAGCTCAAGCAGCACTCCATTTACCGATGAGGGATGCACAAAAGCAACAAGACAACCGCCCGCACCCACTCGCGGCGTTTCGTCGATGAGCCGTGCTCCTTTTTTCTTCAGTTCAGCGAGCGAGGCGTGGATGTCCGCAACCTCGATTGCAATGTGGTGCATTCCCTGCCCGCGTTTAGCGAGAAACTTGCCGACGGCCGTATCAGGAGCAAGTGGCTCGAGCAACTCGACGTGAGTGTCACCCACGGCCAGCATGCACACCTTTACGCCCTGTTCGGCGACTTCCTCGGTCGAGTCGACTTTCAACCCGAGCACATCGCGCCACATTGCCAAACCCTCTTCGATGCTGTTGGTGGCTATTCCGATGTGATCAACTTTTAGCAGCCTGAATAATCTCCTCAACCGCAGAATACGGGTCTCTTTGGCGCGTCGCAACCTCGTCGGCCAGCCTGTTAAGCATAGCAACCGAGGCATCAGTTCCCAAAACGCGCGAGAGCAGACTCTCCCTCAATAACTCAACAATTCGCCAGCGTGCGATGGCGCGGCGGCGCTCGCTGCTGACGCGAGGCCCGAGTTGTGCGGTGGAAAAACGCTCGATCGCCTGCGCCAGATCGGACACGCCATGGTTTTCAGTGGCGACGGTTTTGACGATCGGCGGGTCCCAGCCGTCGTCGCGAGAAGCCAGCGATAAAAGGGATTCGAGCTCCTTTTCCGTTGCGTAAACGCCTTCTTTGTCGGCTTTGTTGATAACGAAGATGTCGCCAATCTCCATGATTCCGGCCTTGATCGCCTGAATATCGTCGCCCATGCCGGGGACTAACACGACGACTGAAACATCAGCGGCTTTGACGACTTCGACTTCGTCCTGACCGACGCCGACTGTCTCGACGATGATCTTCGCGTAACCGGCAGCATCGAGAATCGCGACTGCGTCGACTGTCGCACGCGCCAGGCCGCCGAGATTGCCGCGCGTCGCCATCGAGCGGATGAAAACGCCGTCGTCCAATCCGAGGGCCTGCATTCGTATGCGATCGCCGAGGATTGCGCCGCCGGAAAACGGGCTCGACGGATCGACCGCAACGATGCCCACGCGCTCGCCGTTCTTCCGATAAAACATCGCGAGCTTGTCGACGAGTGACGACTTGCCGGCTCCGGGCGCGCCAGTGATTCCGATCACGAGAGCGCTGCGCGAGCGTTGATAGATCTCCTTCATCAGGTCGGCGGCGCCATCCGCGCCATCTTCAACCTTCGAGATGGCGCGCGCCACCGCCGCCGCCTCACCCCGACTCACGCGCTCGCTAAGGTTACTGGTCACCGTAGACATTAACGAATCAAAGGAGAATTTTTCCCGCAAAGACGCAAAGACGCAAAGTGGATTCTAGTTTGGTTTCTTCCTTTGCGCCTTTGCGTCTTTGCGGGAGAAAGGCTTTAAAGTGATCGCAGGATCTCGCGGGCGATGATGATGCGCTGGATCTCCGAAGTTCCTTCTCCGATCGTGCAGAGCTTCGAGTCGCGCCAGTATTTCTCGGGCGGATAGTCTTTCGTGTAACCATAACCGCCGTGTACCTGGATCGCTTCCTCGCAAACTTTCACACTCACTTCGGACGCATACAGCTTCGCCATCGACGACTCTTTTGTCGTCTTCTTGCCTGCATCCTTCATCCACGCCGCGCGATACATCAACAAGCGCGCCGCGTCGATCTGCGTCGCCATATCGGCAAGCTTGAACTGAATTCCCTGAAACTCCGAGATCGGCTTTCCAAACTGCTGCCGCTCTTTCGCATATCGCACCGCCGACTCGTATGCGCCCTGCGCGATACCAACCGCCAACGCCGCGATCGAGATACGACCGCCGTCGAGTATCTGCATCGCATTCACAAAGCCCTGACCTGCTTCGCCGAGCATCTGATTCTCAGGCACGAAGCAGTCTTCAAAAACGACGCTCGCAGTTTCTGACGCGCGCAGTCCGAGCTTGTTCTCTTTCTTCGACGGCGAGAAACCCTTCTGGCCTTTCTCGAAAATAAACGCCGAGATACCTTTGCTTCTCTCCGCCCTGTCAGTCACCGCCATCGCGACGCAAGTATCAGCGTGGATCGCGTGCGTGATGAAATTTTTCGAGCCGTTGACGATCCAGCCACCATCAGCGCGCACGGCAGTCGACTTCGTCCCCGACGCGTCCGAGCCGGCGCTGGGCTCAGTGAGTCCCCACGCTCCGAGATGCTCGCCACTCGCTAACGGCGCAAGATATTTTTTCTTCTGCTCGTCAGTGCCGTACTGGTAAATGTGATTTGAGCAGAGCGAATTGTGCGCGGCTATAGAAATACCGACCGAGCCATCGACGCGCGAGAGCTCTTCGATGATCGTGGCATACTCGACATAACCCATTCCCGCGCCGCCATACTCTTCCGGGAAAAGCACACCCATCAACCCGAGCTCGGCGAGTTTCGGTTTCAGTTCGATGGGAAAGTGCTGCGATTCATCCCACTCCATGACGTGAGGCGCGATCTCCGATTCAGCGAACTCGCGCACGCTCATCTTGATCTGTTGTTGCTCTTCAGTTAACTCAAAATGCATAGTGCTTAGGTTGTAACAAAGTCTCCCGCAAAGGCGCAAAGGCGCAAAGTAGGTTTGAACTAAGGATTTGCTTTGCGCCTTTGCGTCTTTGCGGGAGGTCCTTTCTTTTTCATCATTCTCGCGACTTCACCGGGTGATAAAAGTCGATAATATCCAGGCTTAAGATTCTCATCGATCAAAAACCCGATGCGCGTGCGCCGCAGCTTCAACACTGAATGCCCGATCAACTCAAACATGCGCCGCACTTGCTGGTTTCGTCCCTGGTGCAGCAACACTTCGTACCAGGCGTTGGTTTGAGTCTCGTGCAGCTTCACGATCTTTGCGGGCGCTGTGCGCGTGCCGTCTTCGAGCGTGATGCCGCGCCGCAACCGTTCGATGCCACTCTCCGCGGGCACACCCTTAACTTTGACTTCGTAAACTTTCTCGACGCGATTACGCGCCGCGGTCACGTAGTTCGTGAAGTCGCCGTCGTTGGTGAGCAGCAGCAGTCCTTCGGTGTTGAAGTCGAGACGTCCGACCGGATGGAGCTTACCGAGTGACGGCGGTAACAGCTCGGTGACGAGGGGCCGGCCTTCGAGATCGGAAACACTCGAGAGATAGCCCTTCGGCTTGTTGAGAAGTACGTAGACTTTTTCGCGAGACTGTAACTGAGGATTGATGAGCTTGCCGTTGACCTTGATGTGATCCTTTTCCGGATCGGCCTTCGTGCCGAGCTCTTTGATTACTTCCCCGTTAACCGTGACACGACCCGCAGCAATCAGCTCTTCCGCATGCCTGCGTGAGGCGATTCCAGCCGCGGCGATCAATTTTTGCAGTCGCTGCTCCATAGATCCGTGCTTTTAATCCGTGTAATCTGTGGCTCAGCTTACGATCCACCACTTAGATCGTGGAAATCCTCGACGCTAGGCAATTCCGATAAATCCTTCAACCCAAACTGCATCAAAAACTCTTTCGACGTCCCATACATCATCGGCCGCCCGACAGCCTCCTTGCGTCCCTTCGCGACGATCAGCTTCTTATCGAGCAACGTCTTGATCGCTGACGGCGACTGCACGCCACGTATCTCCAGAATCTCCGGCACGGTCACCGGCTGTCGATACGCAATCACAGCGAGAGTCTCGAGCGAGGCGATCGTTAATTTCGCACTCGGGCGCGTCTTCAGAAACGCACGCACGTGCTCGTGATACTCGGGCCGCGTCGCAAGCTGCCAACCACCCGCGACTTCACGCAACTGCAAACCACTGTTGCGCTCATTGAACTCCTGCGCCAGCGCCGCGACCGCTTCAACGATCACCTGTTTGTCTTCCTTCAGCACGTCAGCGATCGTCTTCACACTCAGCGGCTCATCCGAAACAAAGATTAGCGCCTCGATCACAGCAGCGCGCTCAGCCACGTTCTGCGGCGCCGACAACGGCGTATCATCGTCAGCGTCTTCTTCAGTAGCGCCCGACGTTTGCTCAGCCTCGGCCACCATAGCCGCAAGCTCGCGACTCGCCTCTTCATTCAACGCCGCTTCATCGAGTGGCTCTTGATTTAAAGTTTCTTCGTTGCTCGCCATGTCTTATTAAGCTGAACGCGCGATGATGTCGCCAAAAGTCTCGCGCTGAAATAGTTTGACCTCAGTCGTTCTCACTAACTCCAACACCGACAGGAACGCCAATACCAGCTCGCGTCGCGATCGTGCGCGCTCAAAAAACACACGCAGGTTGAGCTCGCCCGACGACATCACCATATTGCGCAAACGCTCGAGCATCTCTGCCATCGAGATCTCTTCGCGCTCGATCTCGAGTAACTTCTCTTCCTTGTGTCGCGCGAGAATGTCCTGAAAAACTTTGAGCAGATCAAACAGACCAACCGCGACTTCCGGATTGTTCTTGTCAGTCTCGAGCTCTGCGCGTTTGAATACCGCCTGCTCGACAGTCGCGCGGGACCAGAGCATCTGCGCGGCGGCTTTGTACTTCTGATACTCGAGTAACTGGTTCACCAGCTCGCTGCGCGGATCTTCTTCTTCCTCCGGCGGCGCGGTGGGATCGCGCGGCAGCAGCATCTTCGTTTTCAGCTCGATCAGCGTCGCCGCCATCACCAGAAAATCACCCGCGACCGCGATATCCATCTCCTGCATGACGCGCAGATAACGAAGATACTCGTCAGTGATGCGCGCAACCGGAATGTCGTAGATGCTGACGTGTTCCTGCCGGATCAGGTGAAGCAGCAGATCGAGTGGACCTTCAAACTCGCCTAACAAAATCTTCAGATCGTCGGTATTGTCATCAGCGACAATGTGAGGCACCGCGCCGGCCACGTTCAGTGGGGCGCGCTCTTCAACGGCGTCCGGTGTCTCTTCGCTACTCATAATAGAATCCGTCACAAATCCGCGTTCATCCGCGGTTACTTAAACCGGTCCGCTCAAACACCTGCTTCAAAGTCACGCTCGCAATCTGCTGCGCCTTTTCCCTTCCCTGGTCCAGGATCGCGTCGAGCTGCTCGTCGCCGATCTCCCTGACACGTTGCTGGAATGGCCGTAGAAACTCGATCGTCGCCTCCGCCAGATCGCCTTTCAACTGCGCGTAACCTTTACCCGCGAAGTGATCTTCAACTGCCGGCGCAGGCTTGCCCGTGATCAGGTGATAAATTTCAAGGAGGTTGTTGATCGCCGGCCGCGAAG
>Ga0105249_10001716_pt1 | contig 19166 bp, 7 predicted proteins | sample KBSS44metaG_FD_81522 | JGI IMG/M metagenome (GOLD analysis project Ga0105249, IMG submission 81522) | Switchgrass rhizosphere microbial communities from Kellogg Biological Station, Michigan, USA - KBS S4-4 metaG | ecosystem: Host-associated > Plants > Roots > Rhizosphere > Soil | place...
AAATGTTGAACAAACTTTATAATGTATATGATTAGCACCGATAGTTCTCATTTGTTCAAATGCCGGAACTAATATCTTTTCCATTTCATCTGGATTCAATGCTCTTGTTTTTCCTGCAACTCCATATGCATCCAATTCAGGGAAAGATTTCAATTGCTCTTTTGTCGGCGGTTCAGTAAACAATACAGTCTTTGCTCCGGCACGGCTAATGAATTCTAACGCATCAGTGGAGCCTGTAAAGTCATCACCGTAAAATGCAAGTAATATGTTATTGTTTTTTTTCACTGAATATTTTTTAACCGCAAAGACGCTAAGTTTTTTACTAAGAACCCAAAGTTGTGTTTCGATAAAACATTCTTGGCGGCCTTTGCGTTCCTCTTTGTGTCTTTGCGGTTAACCTTATTTCTTACTTCCAAACTTTTCAACTGACTTACCAAACTCTTTATACTGTTTAGCTGCATCTTCCAAACTCAAACCATCTACAGCAGCTTTCCATGCCTGTTGCAAAGCCGTAACACCAGCGGATGCACCCATCGGATGCGCCATGATACCGCCACCTGCCATATATAACAGATCAACCGTTTTTGTTCTTCTCCAGGTTTCAAACGCCTGCCCACCCCATTGGCCTGATGAAACAACCGGCATCACTGTTTTATGATCATACATTTTCGTCAAACATGCTTCAATTGATGCGACTACACTATTATCACTCTCCCAGAATTTATTTTGAATGCCATTTACATGTAACTGGTCAACACCTGCAAGTCGCCATAATTTTTGATAGGCTTTGAAATCAATTCCCAGTAAGGGATGTCTTGTCAGCATTCCCCATCCATTCCGATGTCCGTGAATAGCCAGTTGTCGTTGATCACAGATCTTTTTTGTTCCGGATAATCCAACACTGTTGATACTAATCATAGCACAGGTGCCGCCACTCTTTACTATCTTCTCATATCGTTGCAACATTTCATCTACTTCACCACTAATGTTGAAAGCATACATTACTTTCTTCCCGGTTTTATCTGCTTGTTCATTGATGACTTCCATTACCGCATCAACCCTGTTATTGAAATTGGAATTAGCAGATGAGGAAAGCAGTTCATCATCCTTAATAAAATCAATACCTGCTTCAGCTAATGTCTTTACGATATCTGCAGTTTGTTGAACACTAAGACCAATTGATGGTTTTATAATTGTTCCGATCATTGGCCTGTCATTTACTCCGGTTAATTTTCTGCAACCATCAATACCAAATGCTGGCCCTGCATAATGCTCGCCAAATGATGAAGGCAGATCAATATCCATCAGTTTTAATCCCGTGAATTGGGTTATCTCATATAAATTTCCCTGCAATGTCGAAACCATCACGGGAAGATTGCATCCAAAATTTTCTATGCTCCAGGATACTTTGATAATTGCACGATGATATTTTCCATCCTTACTTGTTGCACCGGGAATTGCTGGTTCATTCACTGTTTCTAATAACTCAATGAATTCTACCCTTGCAGCAAATCGTTGTTTGAGTTCTTCCGTTTCTCCAGGCACGACTACAAATGTTCCAGATGATTGTTCGCCAGCAAGGACTTCTGATGCCTTTTCAGGAGCAAAAGGTGTTTCGATATAATATGTCGCTGTAATTCTTTCCATGATCTATCTTATCAATGGCATCCAAACCGTCATATCAGTTTTACCACGGTTAGCCCAGGCATAATAAGGTATCAGTTTGATCTTAACGGGTTTCACGGTTGTATTCATTTCTTTATATAAAGTATTTTTCCAATTATTGCTTTGCAATGATCTTCCCTCACCGGCTAATGCTATCACATTTCCATTATTAATTTTCATTTGTGTCGGCTGTAGTTTTATAAAAGCAGGGATCATTATATCAAAAACCTTTGCATCGGGCAGGTCAGCAGACTCTAAACAATAAACAACAGGGCCTCTTTTAACTGCAACCTGGTTTTTTGTTTCTTCCACTAATGGATTTGATTCAAGCAATGTGACTGGCATATCCAGGATCAATTCTAGTTTATCACCAACTCTTATATCACCAGAAATAAAATCATTTTTCTTATTAAACATCTCCGGAGCCTTACCATTATACTTAAATTGATACTTTTTGCACCATCCCGGAATTCGTAAATATATTTTCCCGGATTTAGCTGAAAGTTCTTTTATATTAATGGTAATCCTGCCGTCCCACGGATAATTTGTCTCCTCGGTTAATGCTATGACACTTCCGTCTTTCAATTTTGTTTTTAATTCATTGCCACCATACATATTTATATACAATCCATCTTCTCCCACGGAATACATATAACTACTTACTTCAGCAATTGTTCTTACTGTATTTGGTGGGCAACAATTACTCTTGGTGATATAAGACTGTCTCCCCCCGCTCCATCGCAGATCGTAAGGGTAATCCTTTGACGCTGCCAGTGGATTGGTATAAAAATATTTTGTCCCATCCATACTTACACCACTCAATACACTATTGTAAAGTTCAAGTTCTACGATATCAGCATATTTTGATTCACCGGTTAACAAGAACATTCGCCAGTTCCATAATACATTACCGATATTGGCGCAAGTCTCATTATGTGCTGTCATATTAGGCAACTGGTAATCTTTTCCATAAGCCTGTTGAATTTTTTGTATTTCATCCGGTTTATAGGATAACCCTTCCAGTGATAAACCATCATACAAAGCGCCGCAACCCCCAGTTACATACATTTTATGATTTACTACATCATCCCACATCAGATCCAATGTATTTAATAATGTAGTATCCCCTGTCTCCGCATACGCATCAGCAACGCCGGCAAATAAATAGTTAGCTCTTACCGCATGCCCGTTTACTTCTTTCATCTGTCGGAAAGGAAGACGGTCGCTGTTATCATCACTTCCTTCACTCAGTCCTCGTATGTCAATTAGTTTTTTAACCAGCGCTAAATATTTTTCTTCTTTTGTTGCCCTGTATAATTCTGCCAATCCCATGTAATGTGAAGGACAGATAGCATTCCTTGCCTGCTCAGGTGTAGCTGTATTATAAAAACCAATCAGGAAGTCGGCTGCTTTTTTTGCGATGTTTAATAAACTGGTTTTACCTGTTGCAGCATGATGCACACAAGCTGCTGTCATCAGGTGACCGAAGTTGTAGGCTTCAAAACTCAACTTGTCATCAAACATTTTTGATTGTCCTGACTTTTTTTGTTCAATGATCGATTTAGTATAAATATATCCATCGGGCTTTTGTGCTTTGCCAATTACATCAATTGCTTCATCCATCCATGCATCCAACTTTTTATCTTTAGTCGTAGCATACATGGCCGCTACTGCTTCCAGTGTTTTGTAAAAATCGCCATCATGAAAAGATGGCCCACGAAATCTTCCTGTATCAAGTCCTGCTGCTATTCTGAAATTTTGAAATGAATAGCAAATGTCTTTGCTGGTATAGGTTTTCCATAAATGCGGAAGCATGGAATCACGACAAATCGCAAAACGCTCAGCCCAAAAACCCTTCGTCCATTGCACATCACTTAATCCCACGCTGCTGAGCTTGGCATGCGGGCTTGCATTGGTATTCACCAACCCGTTTTGAGCTGAGAGCTTAAGTACAGACAGAATTACGAAAGGAATTATAAGATACTTTTTCATACTCACTAATTCAGGTTATACTTTATTGTATATGTTTTATCTTTTTCAATTTTCAATTCGTACAGATCATTTCCTTTGGTGACAATACTGCCAGCATCAGCTACGGGCTTGGATTTACTTTTAAATCTTAAAGTTCCTGTTCCTGCTGCACCGGTAATTTTTATTTCGGTGTCACTTACTCTTAAATCTATTTCTCCAGACGGCGTTGGCACTTTACCCTGCATCCACTGCAAGCCACCTAAGTTTGGCTCTATAACATAGGTCGCATAGCCAGCTGAAGTTGGCTTTACTCCAAGGTAGTATTTACCTAATAAATAGATTGGGCTGGCACCCCATGCATGACATAGGCTTTTTCCAAATTCTCTTCCATACATGGCATAATGTTCGGCACCTTTCTTTGCCGGATCATATTCCTCCCAAAAAGATGTTGCTCCCAACTTCAGCATGCCACCCCAATAATCTTTCATTTCTTTCAATACATAGTTCTGTTCACCCATTGCACATAATGCTTCCAATTCATAGAATCGCATATAAGGTGTTGTGATCTTCTGGATATTGTTATTAAGTAACACTGATTTTTTTACTGCTTGTTTTTGTTGCTCATTAAAATAATCAAAGAAGATGGCAAACATATTTGAATATCGTGTTACATTATCTGTTTGCTTTCCATCCACACGGCTATGTACCAGTGCTTGCTTTTGCTGATTCCAGTAAATGGAAAATAGTTTTTTACGAAGGTCATCTGAAAGGGTTTTATATTGTGTCGCACCATGTTTATCATTTACAATATCTGCACACAGCGCCATTGTCTCGAGGCTTCTTGCAAATAATAATTGTTCAAAGCTTACTTCACCCTTCTTACTTAATCCTGTCGCCCAGTCAATAAAAATCCAATCACCGGGCAAACCTTCAAGCAAACCATTTTTATTTCTTCTTCCCATCACATAATCCATCAGGCTTTTCATCCGGTCATAGTTCTGCTGAATAAAAGTCTTATCTCCGCTGTATAAATAATAATCATAGATACCAAGGAACCAGTAAAAGGTATAATCCATTATCGTATTGATATGACCTGTAACAGGATCTTTGCCACGAAGTGCATACATGGTGCTTGTTACAGTACGATTATCATTCATCAGGTAATAATTCATCAAATAACTTTGATATGCATCGCCACTCCAGACCCAACGATCTCTCTTTATACCATCAATAAAAAATTCTCTTGTACTCAAATGCAATGTATACCTGGCAACATCATAGATTTTATTGATCTCTTCATCGTTACAGCTAAAACTTCCTTTATCTTTTATATCGGCATATTCATATAACATGGAAACATCATCAAAATGAATATCGCCTTCACGTACAATGTTTATATACCGGAATGCTTTTGATAAGAGCATTATTGAATCCCTGGCAACCGCATTATCAACAGTCAATCTATCTAACGTAACTGCTCCGTCCTTACTTAATGCTTCTTCCTTGCTTTCACCGTAATAAATTGTAACGTTTCCTTTTCCTTTCAGGCCATGCAGTTTGATAAACCCAAAAGTTTCTTTTCCAAAATCAACAAGAATTGAATTGTTGCTTGCCTCTTTCCTGGCAGCTTGCAATGGACTAACAGGCAATTTGAACTGCGATGGGGGCTTCAAAGGATCATTGAAATTCCAATAACCCGCATTAAGCCATTTAGTAGCTGATACATCCGAAGTTTTTCCTGTTTCGTCTATCCATTCTTTGTCTTCAAAAGTGGTAAGCCATGTACCGTCACTCACAATTGTCTTTCCTTTTACATAAACAGATGGCACTGCTTGCTGACAAAATACTTTGATATTGATCTTATGCTTGCCTGCTGGTACGGTTATTTTAGCTGGTGTTCCTTCAAATGGTTTTCCATCGAGTTTTACATTGTATTGTCCCTCGGCGTAAATGGAAATCTCTTCTGATTCCTTTAAGTCAAACGTTTTATGAAAATCCATGAGCACATAATGATTATCCACTTTCCAGAATACGGGGAAGAATGTTCCTCTGTCTGTTCTTCTATTCTCCATCTGATTTGCTAACCATATTTCATAGTCGCCGGGATACCAGATCCAGGTTTGCGAATTTATGCTTTGATATAGTGACATTGATATAAGAAGAAAGAGAAAAGGCTTCACGCAAAGGCGCAAAGGATTCGCAAAGACGCTAAGAGAGTTTGAAGATTGGCTTTGCGGCTTATGTATTAAAAACTTGGCGGCTTTGCGTGAAATAAATATTTTAACCTTTCTCATATTAGTGTCCATTAAAGATTATGTACAATGAAAGAATAACAAGCCCTAATAATACAAACAGAATTTTTACCTGCTTATCTGTTTTCGGTAATGGCGATGTTTCAATAGTGGCAGTTATTTTGTTTTTATCTACCAGGGAAATTATGATCGCTGCTAAAAATAAAAATGCAAAAATGTAAACCGAGATCAAAAAATAATGAGGCCACCACATGTTTTCACCTGTTTTAGCATCAGGTGGCAATATCCATAGGTTGAGCATTCCTACAAGCAGGCTGAATGCAGAGCCTACAGACAAAATTAAATTCACAGCCAATTTTGTTGTGCGTCTCCAGAATACGCTTAACAAAAAAGTAACCGCTAAAGGCGGAGCCAGGTAACCTAAAATTGACTGAAAAATATCAAACAGGGTTTTACCTTTAATATTATCAAACGCAATTGCCATTAGTACCGCTAACACACAGCCTGCAATAACCGTATATCGCCCTACATTTATTTGTTGTTTTACAGAAGCATCTGGATTTATATTATTTACATAAATGTCTTTTGTGAACACTGTGCTTAGTGCATTTAAAGATGAACCGATCGTGGCAACTAATACAGCAATCAATACACAAATGACAAGGCCATTTAAGCCAGTCGGAAATAAATTTGTTACCATCGTCATGTATGCCAATTTATCATCTGATAGATCGGGGAATAAAGCAAAACACAAGATGCCCGGAAGAATAAACATGGGTAATGCTAATACTTTAAGCCAGCCAATAAAATTTACACCCAATTGCCCCTGTCTTAAATTTTTCGCACCCAATACACTTTGCACCATACTTTGATCAGTACAGAAAAATGCAACAGCTGATACAGGATAGCCCAACAATAAAGCATGCCATGGATAGCCGGGATCTGATGCAGGATGTATTAAGTTCCAGAAATGGCCAGGGGTTTTATCAGCTAAAGCAGCAAATCCGCCAATTTTTTGCAAGCCTAGATAAGTAAGTACTAATGAAACGATAATTAATAATATCATTTGAAACACATTCACTTTTGCAATTGCTTTTAAGCCGCCCATATAAGTAAACAAACCAGAAAAAGCTACCAGCACAATTGTTGATTGCCACATCGGTATTCCCAAAATTTGTCTTACCAAAATTCCTCCGCTGAATAAACCCAGACTAAGCCAGCTGATCAAGATTTTTATAAGAGCATAGCCGGCTAAAATATCCTGTGTGCTTTTCCCATAACGTTTGCCCATAAACTCGGGCATAGTGCTTACTTTACTTGCGATGTAACGTGGCGCAAACACCATTGCTAACAATAACAAAAAAACAAAAGCATACCATTCAAAATTTCCTCCAACAATGCCTGCAGAAAATCCAATGCTTGCAAATGCTAACAATGAAGAAGGGCCAACATTCGTACCCCACATGTTGAAACCGATATTGTACCAGTTGAGCGAATGACTTGCGAGAAATAATGTTTCATTCTTTTTCTTTTGCCTTACACTGGCGACATAACCGATCACCAATAAAATGACGAGATACGTTGCAACAATTGCAAAGTCAAGACCGGTTAGTTTATCGTAAATTTTATTCATTTATATTATCTAGGGCTTCGATCCTTCGATAAGCTCAGCCTGACAGTCTTATAATTTTAAGCCATGCTCATTTAAAATATCCTGGATCTTTATTGGTTTGCCTGTTTGTAAACTTTTATCCATCGCCTGCAACAAAGCAATCGTTCCGATGCCTTCGTTCATATCAGGATATGCTATAAAGTTTTGTTCGATCGAATCAACAAAATATTCTAAGTAATTCTGATATTCTCCTGCATGATGACTCTGCCCTTCAAATCTGAAATAATATTTCAATGTCGAATCACCCCATGTAATAATTTTCTCTTCGCCAGTTTTATCAGTTACTGCATAACGCAATTCATGATAATCCGCCTGAGATGCACCTTCTGTTCCTCTTAAAATGCATGTCATGCCGCTGTCTCTCTTCACTGGTTGTGTTGGACCTGTATAACTTCCGCTTACTCTTGCTACTCTTCCATCAGCTGATCTGAAAATAAAATGCATGGTGTCTTCATTCTTTAAACCGGCTTTCTTTCCATTTGCACTTATCATTCCATAACCCATCACTTCTTCTATACTTGGTAAATACCATCTTATAAAATCAACCGGGTGACTTAACCCTCCATACAGCCATTTAAATGACTTCTCCAATGCCCATTTCTTTTCCAAGAACCAGCGGTGATCGGCATTATAATGGCTCTCGATGGTAATCAGCTCGCCGATTATTCCTACTTCAAAATCTTTTCTTTGTCTTTTATATGGTTCAAAAAATCTTGAGCTCTGTCCTACAAAAACTTTTTTGTCTGATTTCTTTTGCAGTTCTATTAATTCTTTTGCTTTGCTTAGATCATCAATAAAAGGTTTGGTACAGACAACGTGTTTATTGTTCTGCAATGCCATCTTCACATGTTCTGCATGTAAATGATCAGGAGTATAAATTGCAATGATGTCGATCTCTTTATCTCGCAGCATACCCTCGTACTTCGTAGTATAATTTGAAAAGTCAAATTCTTTGCATCGTTGTTTGCACAACTCTTCATTTGCATCGCAAATAGTTTTTAATCGAAGCTTTGAACTATTCAATGCAGCAGATATTGTGCTTCTACCTTCACCTAAACCGAGTATTCCAATAGTTAACATTTCACATTTATTAAATCAAACATTTCATTTGCATCTTTCACCTCACCCCATCATCAATCCTATTATCGGGCTGTCTGTCTCCCCTCTCCATAAGGAGAGGGCGTGTAGGGTCTTCAACTCTAAGCACTACTGATGGGGTGAGGTCAAAGCTTCTTCAAGAACACCCAACTCTCCCCCTTCTTCGTCCCTTCGATACCTTCCTGGTACTTCCCCATTATCTTATTCCACTCCACCATCTTCGGATTATTCTCTGTTGTCTTTGGATTCAGCTTATCCAAACTCTCTCCTTTCGGAATGCTGATCACCAGCATCAACTGCCTTCCATTTTTAAATATCAACAGTTGCTGAAAATCTGCATTACAAAACCCTCTTGCTATATCCGGCCACTTTTCAAATTGTGTCGCATGATAATTGAAATACTCCTGCTGCAATTTCTTATCGCCAACCAAATTTGCAGTTAATAAAACATGATCCCATTCTTTTGCACCTGTTTTATCAGTACAATGTTTTTTTTTGCTGTACTCATAAAATAGATCGTAATATACTTTCACATCGGATTCGGGAAAATTATTCTGCAGTTTTCCCTGCATCACACCCACATCAGCGATCCTGTCAAAGATCACATAATGATTCTGCCATTGATAGAGTGCTGGGCTATCAATGTTATTCTTATACAATAATTCTTTTAACTTAACTATATCAAGTGATTTATTTTCTTTCACTATCAGCTCAATCAATTCATTATGCTCTTCATTAATAGGTATTGATAACTTGTAAGCCGTTCTTTCTTTTGCCATCCCTTGATAAGAAACTTCCAATCCTGCATTCCTCTTCACAATCTCATTAACAGTAGGACCATTATTGCTCCATTCATTATCCGGACCATTTGCATTCTGTAAAAACTTTTGTGATGGCGTCCAATTATTTTTTACAGTGAAGCCCGATGAACCTTCATCCGTATACAAATAGAACCAATGAGAAGGCAAGTGAGCATACGGTGCTTTATAAATACTGTCAATATAATTTTCACTGATGATAGAACCAGGCTGTGCACTCAATGTATAAATGCCGCTGCAATCATAATTATGTTTGCCATAATGATGAATGCGATTGCCGGTGATCTTATTATTCTTCATTGCATTCGCTGCAGCGCTCCAACCCCAACCCATACTGATAGCAGAATTAGAAACATTCTCCACATCGTTATACTCCACCAAACTATTACGGGTATAGCCCATGCCAATCCCCACACAGCTCCAATCTTCATTCGTTGCATCGGTAATTAAATTATTACTGATCACTATTCCATCACAAACCACTCTTTCATCTTTTGGGTTATAAGGCAAATGAATTTCATACCCAGCATCAGAATAAACCCCAGCAAGAATAGCCGTGCCACCAATATCTTTAAATAAATTTCCTTTCACCACATTATCATGAACAGTTTTATGATAATCCAATCCTGTTGAAGCCAAATGTTCAAAGCGGCAATTTTCAAATCCTGTTTTATCAGCAAATGAAATTTCAACAGTAGCAGCAGGCCGTCCGATCCATGCCTGGTTATCCAATCCCGGTTTTTCTTTTGTGCCTGCAGGTTTTAGTTTATATGCCTCGGTCATATACATTCCTACCTGGTGAGGTACATGCCCAAAATGCGAAGGCCGCAACCAACCCGTATGCTGAAATGAAATTCCTTTGAAAAAAATATTTCTAACAGGCCGGTCGATTGTTCCTTCAACCTTCACCAATGTTTCCAAATAAGGAGCAATGACAGAAGCAGTCAATAAATTTTCACCACTGCGTGGCCAGTAATAAATTTTTCTATTAATAACATCTGCATACCATTCACCCGGTTCATCCAAAAACTGTAAAGCGTTCACCAAATAAAAAGCCGAATTACCTGTTTCTTTCGATAGCCATGGCGCAGGCCAGGGATGCTCATTTTGTATCTTACTTTCGGGCTGATGAAAAAATAATTGAGTACTGTCGCCATGCACTTCCATCTTTTTTATACGCAGCATCGCAATAGCCCACCACTGGTGAATAAATAATTCAACACCCGCAGCGCTGCTCAACAAAGGAAATCGAGGAGTTGGTATCCAGCAGCTCTCATCTTTTTTACTCCAGTTCAATATGCGAAGCATTCCATCACCATTCACACTTTTTGCTCTCACTGCTTTCACATCATTCACCCACAACTGGCGAAACTCAAACAGCTCGCCATTCATCATCGGCAAATCTGCCACCCACACATTCCCTTTCGCCGCAGCAGACAAACCCGTTACTTGCGACAATAATTTTTTCCAGCCATTGATCATCACGCCGCCACTCAACACCGGTTGTTCACCCGCAGCCGCTTCAATATATGTCGGGCTACCGGGAATGCCCGCATCTTCTGCACGAATAAGGATCGTTTCATGCAACACATAAACACCGCCCCGCAAAATGATATGAATGCTGCCGTTCACCGATGCATCATTCAACCGGCGCAGCTCTCGTGCTTTGCGCAATGCGGCCGCCACTGTTGCCAGTGGGTGATCTTTCGAACCATTATTTGCGTCGGAACCTTTTGGCGAAACATAGATGTCTGCCGCATTGCCGGCGAGGACAAGCAATAAGAAAAAAGCAAGGCATGTCTGCAATCGTTTCATTGTAAGTACCCAATCAGGAAGTTATGCCAATAAAGCTACCCCTGCTCTCCTCCCTGAAAAATGTGAGTATTTGTTATAATGATGGACGATTTTCCTATTTCCCTTAAGCGCCGCATGATTGATAAGATGATTATTATGAACCCGGCTGAATTACTACTATTGAGTTTTTGTTGCGTCGCACTCTTGTACTTTCTGTGCGCTAATGAACATATTTAAAATATCTTTTTCAAATAAGCTGTATTTGCTCCCTAATTATAGTTTTATTTCCACTCTACTTTCAACCCGGAAAAAACAACCGGTGAACCTCCTTTAAATTCTATACCAAAACCTCCGAAATTATTCGGCGTTATATTGGTATTGATATTCACAGTGGATTGCATGCCAGGTGTGCTATCCGCTTCGTGCAGACCAGCAGTGGTGCTCAGTTTTGCAGATAATATATTTTTACTTACACTGACCTGTATTGTGCATACGCTCCTAAACACAGTCGTGCTTACGGCTTCACTTATTTGTTTTACTTCACCCTTATCGTACTGAACAAAATAAACGTCCACTGCATCATGGTATTTGGTGGTGCGGATAAACCGCAAGCCGTAGCCGCTCATCGTTTTATTATCCATCTTTATCAGTACATCCATATAAAGAGGTGCTACACTAAAGCCCTGGCCTGCACTTTTAAATGGTGCGGCACTAAGTGTAAGTTGCATATCACCAAACTTATCTCCTACTGGTGTGTACCGCATTTTTCCATTTCTTCCCTGCATTATACCCATTATGCCGGCAGCACCTTCAGTACCTTCACCATAATACCAGGCATCTTTAGTGGTGTCAATAGCAAACCTGCGATCAGTTTCTACTGCATCAAGATGTGCCCAGGTAAAGAAACCAGGTAATACTGCAGGCTGGTTACGGGAAGAAATATTCTTAAAATCAGTAACCAATTTTTTCGAATCAGTTTTAACCGCACTCAATGAAACGGGTTTTTGCATTATAACAGTTATTGCTTTGCCGGCTTCACTACGAATGTGCTTTGGTTGTATAATTACCATGATATAATAACCTACATCGCCAGGTGATAATGGATAATCGATATAGGGTTCATTAGATCTTGACACAGCCACTTCAATAGGGTTACTACCTTTAGCATCGCTACAACGATACCAACTTACAATGGACTGATCTTTGAATGCTGCAGCGAGTTTATAACCGAGATGCAATTGACCGTTGTTACTGGGAATGATCGCAGGTAACACAGCAAATCCAGGTGCAGAAAGAATAGCCGGTGCAACTGTTATAACACAGGCGGCTTCCAAACCCGCAGATGTGGAAGCAATAATTATTACGTCTCTTGTATCATCAAACTTACTTTGAGGAATTACTTTGCAGGTTAGCCCGTCTTCACTTACACTCAACTTCACTAATGAGTCATATCCTTTTGCTATCCGCCAGTTATTTTTTTCACCGTTGCTTTCATAGTTACCAAAACGAAACATTTTTGCTGTAAGTGTTACATCATTCTTATTTGTTTCAATGCCTACTCTTGTGGGAGATACAATCAACTGCACCGGGATCTTTGTAAGATTGATATGCTTGGTTTTTTCCGTTGCCTCTACAATGCTTTTTATATGCCCCGGGTCCCATTCATCGTCGCCCTGTAATAGATTGTAAGTATTGTAAACTACTTTTTCGTTATTGATAAAACGATATGCATACTGCAGTGGCTCATCTTTGAGATTGATCGTAGTTGCTGTATCACGTTGACTGATAAATACAGGTTTGCCATTCTGTGTTACACCGTATTGGTAGTTTCTTGTTTCTGACGGCACAACATCACGCCAGCCGAGATAAGTACCAGGCGAGGTCTTAATTCTTGTATCAACCACGGCAACTTGTCCATTCACCTTAGTAAAATACTGTTCATCTTTCACAAAACTCGTAATGTCACAGTTAAGAAAAACTGCCCCGGTACCATTGGTACGATAAAAAGGTTTTGAGCTATAAACATCAAAGTCGCAGTTTAAATAAACACCTGTGCCGCATAAGGCATCATCTGTTGATTCAAAATGACAACGATCAAATAAAATTCTTTTCGCACCAACAAAAGGACAAAGGTTCAACCGGCTGATGAAGCGGGAATTCCTGGCTAAAATTTTATCACCATCACAAATGATCAGTTGTGCCTGTACAATGGCGGAAGCTCTTTTCTTCCTATCTAATGCTGGAAGCAATGGATAGCTGAGATCAACATTACAATAATTGCCAAAGGTTATATTCTCTGCAGCAGTTCCATTACCAAAAAATCTGAACATAGTGAAGTTTCCTTTCGCTCCGATAGTTTGCCCACGGTTGCATGCCAGTACAACATTTTTCGGATCATTGGAAAGACCATACAACTTTAACCACTCACATTTAATTACAAGACCAAATGGAGGCTGACCATTTTCACCAACACGAACAGCTGTATCATCGGGGTTATCGATCCAATATACATAAGGTGCGATGAAGAGATTCATAGGAGAAGTTTCTGCGCCATTCGTTAATTGCTTGACTGCTTTATTGACCGAATTAAAAACATAATGATATTTCTCCGTAACGGCATCACTAAATCGGCCATCAATGAAAAAACTATGGGGGTTAAGTTGTACCGTATCCCTGTTATAAATAATATAGCTGCCACCAAAATAGATCGGGTTCTTGTCATCCAGGGAATGATAATTTTCAATTCCCTGGCTAGACAAAAAAAGCGTAGACAAAACATACAACACAATGAGCGATCCACTTTTCATAGTTTTCCTTTATAAAAAACCTTTTAGTAATGATGACCAAAATTACTACTGAAACACCTTCCTCTAATAAGCCGTTTGGGCTCTGGAATTATGTTTTAAATCTAAAGTTTTTATCTCATCGGATCAATACTGAATTACCGGATCGTCTTATGATCTCACCAGTTATGGTTACAGCTTCAGCAGTCCAGGTATATACATCCAAGGGTTGTTGTTTTCCTTTATAAATACCGTTCCAGCCTGCATTAAGCGTATTTGTTTCAAACATCAGTTGTCCCCAACGGTTAAAGATCCTGAAGAAGTTGATCTTGGTAATGTTCAGTGTCAAAGGAAAGAGCAGATCATTATGTCCATCACCATTGGGTGTCCAGGCCCGCGGTACAAATATTCCAAACTGTGTTATTTCAATATTTACCAACTGTGTATCTACCGTAACGCAACCGGCAGGTGAAGTTATAGTAATAAGGAATTCTGTTTTCTGATCAAAGGAAAAGACAACATCCCTGTTAGTAGAGATATTAAGTCCACGGTTAGGGCTCCATTGGTAGGTGCTGTTTGGTTGAAGGCCCCTTGCCTGTAATGCAACCGGTGTATTCACTGTGATCGTAATATCAGGATAACGAATACCCGGGATCTTGCTTTCAATTATCAATGTAATTGGTTTGGATGTAAAACATCCGCCGGCTGACTGGCTCCTGATATAATAAGTACCACTTGCTGCAACCGCATTTGGATTTGATAATGGTGTTGTATTGGCGGCATCTAACCAATAAGAATAAGTGGTTCCTGAACTGCTACCACTTGTAATAGCTGTCGTAGTAAGATCGACAGTAGAAGGGGCACAAACAATTTGAGGGTTGGTGATAATGAGTATGGGTGCTGTGTCTACAGAAACTGCAACGGTATTTGAAGCTGCGCTGGTTGGGTTAGCACATGGATCACTGCTGCTCATCGTAACAGTAACAACATCTCCATTGTTTAAAGTGGTAGTTGTAAAGGTTGATGCTGTTTGCCCAGTTACATTCACCCCATTTATCTTCCATTGATAGGTTGGGGTCGTTCCGCCATTGGTGGGTGTGGCAGTAAATGTTACTGATCCACCGGTGCATATTGAAGTTGTACTTGAAACGATCGTTACCGAAGGAACAACTACTGTCGCAGTAACGGTAATTGGATTACTTGACGCTATTACAGGGTTGGCACATGGATCACTGCTGCTCATCGTAGCAGTAATAACATCTCCATTGTTTAATGTGGTGGTTGTAAAGGTTGATGCTGTTTGCCCTGTTACATTCACTCCGTTTATCTTCCATTGGTAGGTTGGGGTCGTTCCGCCATTGGTTGTTGTGGCTGTAAATGTTACTGGTCCACCGGTGCAGATCGATGTGGTACTTGAAACGATCGATACCGATGGAATAACTAATGTCGCAGTAACTGTAATTGGATTACTTGACGCTATTACAGGATTGGCACATGGATCACTGCTGCTCATCGTAACCGTAATAACATCTCCATTGTTTAATGTGGTGGTTGTAAAGGTTGATGCTGTTTGCCCTGTTACATTCACGCCATTGATCTTCCACTGATAGGTTGGAGTTGTTCCGCCATTAGTAGGTGTGGCCGTAAATGTTACAGATCCACCGGTACATATTGAAGTTGTACTTGAAACGATCGATACCGATGGAACAACTGCTGTCGCAGTAACTGTAATAGAATTACTTGTCGCTATTACAGGATTGGCACATGGATCACTGCTGCTCATCGTAACCGTAATAACATCTCCATTGTTTAATGTGGTGGCTGTAAAGGTTGCTGCTGTTTGCCCGGTTACATTCACGCCGTTGACCTTCCATTGATAAGTTGGAGTCGTTCCGCCATTAGTAGGTGTGGCTGTACATGTCACTGTTCCACCGGTGCATATTGAAGTTGTACTTGAGACGATCGATACTGACGGAACAACTGATGTTGCAGTAATTGCAATAAGATTACTTGCTGCTGTTACAGGATTGGCACAAGGGTCATTACTGCTCATCGTAACAGTAACAACATCTCCATTGTTCAAAGTTGTTGTTGTAAAGGTTGATGCTGTTTGCCCGGTTACATTCACACCGTTTATCTTCCATTGATAGGTTGGGGTCGTTCCACCATTAGTAGGTGTGGCCGTAAATGTTACCGATCCTCCGGTACAGATCGATGTGGTACTTGAAGCAATCGATACCGATGGAGTAATAGAATAAATAGTTACAGATGTTGTTGCAACTGTTCCTGGACAGCCACCACCAGCGGCAACAGTATAAGTTACTGTATAAGTTCCGGGCACACTTGAAAATGGTGTGATCGCTCCTGTTGTACTATTCAGTGTTAAGCCTGGCAAGGCACTATAAACACCGCCGGTGTAAGCTCCTGTTCCAGTTAAAGAAACTTGTTGTGCTATTGTATTGTTTGAACAGAATGGGCTTGCATAATTGATATTAGCAGTTGGCGGAAGACATGAAATTGCTGTACAGCTTAGACTCGACGCAACGAAACAAGAGCCTCCCGTTGGAGTTACACTAATAGTTACGTTGTCACCTCCTGATAAGCCAGAAACCTGGTAGAGCAAAACATTGCCAATTGCGCCGATATTAACTGGAGAGCCAGTATTGATTTGATAAGAAACATTGTAGCCCGTTGCTCCGCTAACAGTACTCCAGGTAAATGTTACCGAAGACGTTGTAGAAACACCACAATTAATTGTAGGGCTTAGTATTTGATTAACCGTGATCGTTAATGAAGCAGTTGTTGCACATTGGCCCGCTGTCGGTGTAAATGTATATGTTGTAGTAGCTGTATTGTTCAGTGCCGGTGACCAGCTTCCCGTGATTCCATTTAATGAGGTCGTTGGTAATGCAGATAATGTTCCGCCTGAGCAAATTGGTGCTACTGCATTGAATATTGGTATTACATTACTATTAACCGTGATCGTTAATGATGCTGTCGTTGCACATTGTCCCACTGTGGGTGTAAATGTATAAGTTGTTGTTGCTGCATTGTTCAATGCCGGTGACCAGGTTCCGGTAATACCATTGAGTGATGTCGTTGGTAATGCAGATAATGTTCCGCCTGAACAAATCGGTGCAACGGCATTGAACGTTGGTGTTACATTCGCATTAACCGTGATCGTTAGTGATGCCGTCGTTGCACATTGTCCCACTGTGGGTGTAAATGTATAAGTTGTTGTTGCTGCATTGTTCAATGCCGGTGACCAGGTTCCAGTAATACCATTGAGTGATGTCGTTGGTAATGCAGATAATGTTCCGCCTGAACAGATCGGTGCTACTGCATTGAATGTTGGGGTTACATTACTATTAACCGTTATCGTCAAAGATGCTGTCGTCGCACATTGTCCTACCGTGGGTGTAAATGCATAAGTCGTAGTTGCTGTATTGTTTAATACTGGTGCCCAGGTTCCCGTGATTCCATTTAATGATGTTGTTGGTAATGCAGATAATGTTCCGCCTGAACAGATCGGTACCACTGCGTTGAACGTTGGGATTACATTACTATTAACCGTGATCGTTAATGAAGCTGTTGTTGCACATTGGCCCGCTGTTGGTGTAAATGTATATGTTGTAGTTGCTGTATTGTTCAGTGCCGGTGACCATGTTCCCGTGATCCCATTTAATGAGGTCGTGGGTAATGCAGATAAAGTTCCTCCTGAACAGATCGGTGCCACTGCATTGAATGTGGGTATTACATTACTATTAACCGTGATCGTTAGTGAAGTTGTTGTTGCACATTGACCCACTGTGGGTGTAAATGTATATGTTGTAGTTGCTGTATTGTTTAATGCTGGTGACCATGTTCCCGTGATCCCATTTAATGAGGTCGTTGGTAATGCAGATAAAATTCCTCCTGAACAGATCGGTGCAACTGCATTGAATGTTGGGATTACATTACTATTAACCGTGATCGTTAATGAAGCTGTTGTTGCACATTGACCCACTGTGGGTGTAAATGTATATGTTGTAGTTGCTGTATTGTTTAATGCTGGTGACCATGTTCCCGTGATCCCATTTAATGACGTCGTTGGTAATGCAGATAATGTGCCGCCTGAACAGATCGGTGCCACTGCATTGAACGTTGGTGTCACATTACTATTAACCGTTATCGTTAATGATGCTGTTGTTGCACATTGTCCCACCGAAGGTGTAAATGTATAAGTTGTAGCTGCTGTATTGTTCAGTGCCGGCGACCAGCTTCCGGTGATTCCATTTAATGACGTTGTTGGTAATGCAGATAATGTTCCACCTGAACAGATCGGGGCAACTGCATTGAACGTTGGTATTACATTACTATTAACCGTAATCGTTAATGATGCTGTCGTTGCACATTGTCCTACCGAAGGTGTAAATGTATAAGTTGTTGTTGCTGTATTGTTCAATGCCGGTGACCAGCTTCCCGTGATTCCATTTAATGACGTCGTTGGTAATGCAGATAATGCTCCGCCTGAACAGATCGGGGCAACTGTATTGAACGTTGGGGTCACGTTACTATTAACCGTGATTGTTAATGACGCTGTTGTTGCACATTGTCCCACTGTCGGTGTAAATGTATAAGTTGTAGTTGCTGTATTGTTCAATGCCGGTGACCAGCTTCCCGTGATTCCATTTAATGATGTCGTTGGCAATGCAGATAATGTTCCGCCTGAACAGATCGGGGCAACTGCATTGAACGTTGGTGTTACATTCGCATTAACCGTTATCGTTAATAAGGCTGTTGTTGCACATTGTCCTACCGAAGGTGTAAATGTATAAGTTGTAGTTGCTGTATTGTTCAGTGCCGGTAACCATGTTCCTGTAATTCCATTGAGTGATGTCGTAGGTAATGCAGATAATGTGCCACCTGAACAGATCGGCGCAACGGCGTTGAATGTTGGTGTTACATTACTATTAACCGTTATCGTTAATAAGGCTGTTGTTGCACATTGTCCCGCTGTTGGTGTAAATGTATAAGTTGTAGTTGCTGTATTGTTCAGTGCTGGTAACCATGTTCCTGTAATTCCATTGAGTGATGTCGTTGGTAATGCAGATAATGTGCCGCCTGAACAGAT
>Ga0105249_10001720_pt1 | contig 19150 bp, 23 predicted proteins | sample KBSS44metaG_FD_81522 | JGI IMG/M metagenome (GOLD analysis project Ga0105249, IMG submission 81522) | Switchgrass rhizosphere microbial communities from Kellogg Biological Station, Michigan, USA - KBS S4-4 metaG | ecosystem: Host-associated > Plants > Roots > Rhizosphere > Soil | place...
GCCTTGGCGTTCCCCGGTATTTTCCGTGGGGCCTTGGATAACGGCGTCCGGCAAATCACCGACGAACACAAAATCGCCGCTGCCGAAGTCATCGCCGGATTAGTTGAGTCCCCCGACGCCGAACACATCGTGCCAAGCGTTCTACATCCCGATCTTGTCGCCGCAATCGCGCACAAAATTATCTAGATCAGTCAGTAGCTCGCGACGCGCCAGCTGGTGGTGAAGCGTTAGCTTGCACGGCCGCAGCGATATCCGTACCGCGCGGATACAGTCGCAACTCAAAGCCATCAGGCAAGGCGCTGTTTAATCGTCGTAGAACTTCAGGCATCACCGCATCGCCCCACACTTTGAGAAGCTGCGTGAAAGTGTCAACGCCGAATGATTGAAGCATATTGGTTTCAAACGATTTCCATCCATTTGCTACATCTTCGATACGATGCAGATCACCATGCGGGAAGGTATATTCAGTAATACCAAAATGGTGTGAAATAAAAGAGCGTAACCGAATTGGACTGGAGCTCAACTGCTGCAGGGCGGCCGCAGCCCCGTAATCCATAGAACTTGGCAAGGCAGAGGCGAGTCTATGATCTGCGCGCATGGTGCTCGGATGGGTGTGAAACACATGCAACTCATGGCCCAACCTACTTGGATCGTAAGCCGGTGTAATATGTGCCAAACCTGCCCTACCTACATTCTTCGTTTCTCCGCCATAAGAATACCATACGTCAGAAGAGGGATCGAAAAACCACATTCCTTCTGCAACGGGCTCTCCGCGTCGAACATCCGCATCGGTAAGAATTACAATATCCTCTATGCCCTCGTCAAGTCTGCGCTTTGACTGATACGGTAGTGGCGAATGGTGGAGCGGCCCTTCTACAGAGGAAAAGTATCTGTCGACAGAACCCCACGCTTCGCGCTCAGAGGGTGGGGTATTGGTAATTTCTTTCAGCATGTCCGGCAACGCAAGGCCTCGCCGCACACCACCAGCGAGATGCGCAAGCACTTCTTGCGGAGTATTGTCAAAATACCATGTTGCTCTTTCTACCGTTTGTCGAACATCTTTACAAAGACTTGCCTGTCCACCCCCACATACCTGATCTATGCCTGCCAATAGCGTTTTAATCGCCTCCGGATCAGCCCCAACGCCGTCAAATGTTCGCAGCATGTCGCAATAGGGCGTTGCTGTTAAAGATATATCGTCATATGAGCGGTTGTCCAAAAATTGCTCCACGGTGCGAACACCCTCTTGTGGCGAGAAGCCTGCGCGGAGTGCGGCATCATAGAGTGTCAAGCCCTCTGATATAACCTCTCGGTCGGCACTAGCCGCTATAACGCGCTGAAGACTGGCAACGCCAGCTTCATGCACAACTCCGTTTTCTGCAGAGGCAACAAGCGCGCGCCTCATTACTGCCACCCCGCGTACTGTGTCGGGACCATCGAGAGGTAATCTTGGGCTTCTGGTTCCTTCGAGCACTGCCAAAGCCAAATCACGGGCTGCAGTTTGGGGCAACGCCACAGCATCGGCAGCCCGACCGAGGTCTGCGACGTCCTGCAAGAGTAGCTTGGTTCCCAGATTGGGATCAATGATGTCGACTTCGCCCTGCTCGCCAACGATGGCCGGAAGATTTAAGGGATCGTGGGCCGCTTCCAGTTGTGCAATCGTCTCTGCGTCAAATATAGCAGTTGCAGCATCTCTCGCTTGTTCTAATCGAGGATCATGTGTAATCACCAGGCTATTTGGTCGAGCATAGAGAAAGGGATCGGTATAATCGGGGACGACGGTATAAGTGAGTTCATCGGCTGCTTGAGATGCGCTTTCCGTGGGCTGGTCAGTGTCTACTTCCTCAGGTCCTTCAATCTCTATGGCGGCATCTACGGCGCTCGTTGCAGGCAGGGGTGCGTCAATTGCAACGCGCTCGTCGGATTGCGGCGGCCAGTCTGGAGATATAATACCACCAACGTCACTCTGGGCGTCTGCTGGTGCGCGCGGCGGTAGGGGCACATCTCCATAGTGTTCGGTTGCTGCTGTGAGCCACTTGGTATTCTCTCTCGGTTCACCATGCTCACCTGCTCGTCCTAGTTCCATCCTGCGCTCCAATTACGAGGGGAAACTTTACCATACTTGGATGCTGATCCAAATTTCATAATTTTGCCGCGATCTGGTATCCTTTGTTCTGCAAACTATTGATGTTCTAAATATTTTCGGAGGTACATTGTGTCTCACCCTGAATACCAAGGCCAGGAGTCTCGTGGTCATGAACAGCCGGCTTCCGCGGGCACCCCTCCCGAATCCTTGAGCGACGCGTTGGCAAGTACTGCGGGCATCACCGCTCCAGAAGAACGCTCACCCAGACCAGGCAACGACCTAGCGGACAACACTAGCACCACGCCGGCAACCGCCGAAATACCTTCGCCAGCCGATCTCGCCGACACACTCGAAGATGGTTCGCAAGACGAGCCGTCGACACTAGACATCATCGCCTATAGTTTTACCTATCTGCCAGAACAAGACAGACACGTCGTCACCGGCGATGCAACGCTCGACGAAATCCGAGCACGCGCGAAGCATGCAATAGGCCCAGAGAACTTCGATGCAATCGATGACGCGCACATACGGTTAGCTGTCGCCGGGCTTTCGGAGTCTCCTGAGCATGACGTCGCCGTAGTTGACCCTCATGCTGGCGATAAGGAGTTCTTCGCGGAAGTCGAGGCCTATGCAACTACTGCTGCGAGTGTCGGCCTCTCTCCGGACACTGCAGCAACGCTGGCCGTTACCAGTATGGAAGGTGTCGCCGTCGGTTTTACCGATCCAGAGCGCCTGCTCGTTACGCTTGGACGGGCGGTGGAAGCTACCGCCGATCCGGACGGACAGGTGACCGATAACGGCGTCGCAGGCATCGTAGAGGTGATTGAAAGAACGAAAGATTTCGATGTCGTAGAGCCGGGCCTTGCCTTGTATGACGCCGCAATTCGTGCTGGTCTCTCTCCAGCCGCTAGCGTAGAAGTGATAGCCAATCTCACAACCAGCGGAGACTACCAAGATGTTCGCAGTACTATCGAACCGTATCGCGACATGCTCCATGTATTGAAGGCCGTCCCCGTTGAAGCAAGCCTAGCGGCCGCACTTGTGAGAGGCATTGAAGCTACCGATCCAATGGATCGTCCGGGCGTATGCTATGTGGTACAAACCGCACTAATGCACGTCATCGGCCATACCGACACGACACCCACCGAAATGCTTACGGCTGTCCAGCGCCGGCTTAACGAAGGTCATTCACTGCTGGAAGCAGTCACAAGTATCACCACCGAACATCCCGAGCTCACAAGCGGCAGGGGTGAAGCCATGAAACACGTTGACCCCAACCGCCAATACACCGAAACCACCGGCCCTTTGCGCCATTCGCCACTGCCGTACCAAGTGCAGCGCAGTTGGGGAGAGGGCATGGCCGATCTCACAAAACTTGCCAACGCTAAACAAGCCCGAGGAGAAGACGTCGCCGAAGGCCAATGGGTATACGCTCAAGGAAAATGGTATTCAATGGGCGGCGAAACGATCTATATAGGCAACAGCGCCAGCATGCACTCCGCAGCTCGCTACGATATGAGCCGACTGGGCGGCGACCCTTACTCGGTCCATGTTCATCCTGCTGATCTCGCAGAAGATCCGGCCGGCAAATTCTTACAGATGTTGCCCCACCGGCTTGACTTTACATGGGCGGTAACAGAAATTGCAGACGCGAGCCAACCAGTTACTGGTCTACGCTCTTTTATTGTGCACGGCCTAGGAGTCACCGAGTTGACACTTGGCAGCCAGAATCCTGCCACCATACTGCAAATTGCCAGTAGACTTGCAGACATAACCTCGCGCGTCATTTCTAGGATGGGCGGTCCGTCGGTTGTTGCGGGCGCAGCCTGGGAAATTGGCGACCAAAAAATCGCCCAATACATCGTCAATAGAGTAAATGAGGTACTACCTCCCGGCTTCAATATAAAGTTGTATCCCCCAGGCACCGATTTTGAAGCCATCGCTAGTGGTGAAGCCTAATCTGCGCCGCGTGAAGTAGCCTCCAAGTTTGTATAGGACTTGCAACGAGCACACCATTCACTATCATGTGAGTATTACATTTAACATTGGAGGGCTGCATGACACAGAAAATTACACCTGATCTATGGTTTAACGGCGTTGCCAAGGAAGCCGTGGACTTCTACGTGTCGGCATTCCCGGACAGCACAATTGCCTCCACGGTATACTATCCAAAAAGCGCCGAGGAAGGCCTGGCTGACTTCCAACTTCAGATGGCCGGCAAAGTACTAAGCATCGATTTTGAGCTGGGAAAACAGCACTTTACCGCCATTAACGCCGGCCCGGAGTTTGCCTTCAACCAGGCAATTTCGTTTATGGTGAACTTTGACCCGTCCAGCGACAAGCAAGCGCGAGAACATCTGGACGATCTGTGGGAAAAGCTTATCGATGGCGGCGAGGCGCTGATGCCGCTCGACACCTATCCCTTTAGCAAGCGCTATGGCTGGGTTAAGGATCGCTACGGATTAACCTGGCAGCTGATCCTGACCAACCCGGAGGGCGAGCCGCGTCCCTTTATCATTCCGTCGCTGATGTTCGCTGGCAAGAACACGAATCATGCCGAGGAAGCGATCAAGTTTTATCTTTCAGTTTTTGAAGATTCCAAACGCGGTATGATGACCCACTACACCGAAGCCACCGGTCCGGCTAAAAAGGGTGGCCTGATGTTCGCCGATTTTATGCTAGCAGGCCAGTGGTTTGCCGCGATGGACGCTGGCGTCAAAACGTCCGCCTTGTTCAACGAGGCCGTTTCTTTCGCGGTAACTTGCAAGGACCAAGCTGAAATTGACTATTTTTGGGAGAAACTCTCCGCCGTGCCAGCGTCCGAACAATGCGGCTGGTGCAAAGACCAGTACGGCCTCAGCTGGCAGATCATCCCGGAAAACATGGGCCATCTCATGACAAAACCGGATGCCTTCGCGCATCTCATGCACATGAAAAAGATTGTTATTGCCGACTTCTAGGACAGTAGCAGCCCAAAACACTACCCATCGGGCGCGTCTTGAAGATGCTGCAGTTTATTGTAGGCCATAAGCACGGCAACAGCGTCCGTCATCTTGTCGGTCTGAGCATTGCGGATGAGTTCATCGATCGAGATGAGATGAATTGCAATGTGCTCTTCCGGCTCAAGTTCTGGGTCGGCGACTCGCACACAATCCACTGCGAAAAATACATGCCAGGTAGCATTCATGTATGTATCTTTGTGGTAGCTGCCCAAATATTCGATGCTACCTGGTCTATACCCAGTTTCTTCCTGAAACTCGCGCAATGCTGCCGTTTCAAGCTGCTCGCCCTTGTCGACAAACCCACCCGGCAATTCGTCGTACATTTTTTCTGGGCCAAAACGAAATTGACGCGCCACAACGACTTTCTTTTCAGGGGTTATGCCGACAACGGCCACAAACTCCTGGCCTTCGTTGCCAAAGGTATCGAATGTTTGTGTTTGGCCGTCGGGCATAATAAAAGTTTTGGTAACAACTGTGCGCCAACCCACCTTCGTTACTTTTGTTGGTTCAATGCGTTTCCAACGTTGCATGGAGACAATTATAGCATCGGAGACTTGCACAGTTCGTACAGAAAGATTTTGTGTACGCTAGTTTCATGCAACTCTCCTACTATTGCTTAATACATTACCTAGTGCGGACTTGAGCTTCTCAGCATAGTGAGCTTTTTCTTCTTGTGACACAACAGCCTTGTCCAGCATCTTACGCATAAAATCATCGTCCGTGTAGCGCTGCATAACATGGTGGTGGTAATGAAAAGCATGCTGCCAGCCCGCAGGCTCATTGCACTGTAGCGTAGTAATGCCGTCACATTTGTATGCCTGTTTCATGGCTATTGCGGTTTTCTGCAAAACCTCAAAAACACGATGACCGTACGCCGCAGGCAGTTCGTAGATGTGCTCATAGTGCTCGTTCGGTATCACGAGCGCGTTGCCAGCCACACCTCCAAGCGAGAATGAATTAATAAAACCAGTTACCAGGTCATCTTTGTAAAAAATATCCGTTTGGCGCATTAAGGTATCGTTATTCTCCACACCACTCAGCGCAACACATATCGGACAGACGTAATCTTTTGGGGCGTTTGTTATATGCATGTCAGTGATTATACCAGCCGCCTAGTGATCCATTGCACTAATGAGAGTAGTGCTAAAATGCATCGTATGAATGTAGCCATTTTCTGCTCCTCGAACGATCTAGACGAAATATACACCAAGCCCGCGAAAGAACTAGCCAAGCGTTTAGCCCAAGCAGGTCACACAATGCTGTATGGCGGTTCTGACCATGGCTTAATGCGTGTTATGGCTGAAGGCATGCAGCAGGGCGGCGCCAAAATTGTCGGCATCACCATCCCGGTCTACAGCGATGACACGCGCAAAAATGTCGATGAAATGATCATTGCCAAAACATTGGGTGAGCGGAAGACCCTGATGCTGGAACGCTCCGATGTCATAATTATGCTAGTGGGTGGCCTTGGTACGCTCGACGAGGCAACCGAAATACTAGAGCTCAAAAAACAGGATCACCATAATAAGCCTGTTATCATTCTGAACACTGCTGGCTTTTACGATGGCCCAAAAACACAGCTTGAGCGCATGTACCGTGAAGGTTTTTTGAAGATAGGTGAGCCAATAGGCATCAAGACCAAAACACTTGCGCAATTTGTGCAGTTCACAGAGACGGTGGACGAGGTCATGGAGGCTATCGGTGAAGGGAAATAAGCGCGCCCGATAATGGTAAACTTTCAACTATGAAGTACGACTGTATCCTGGCCCTGGGAACGGGCATTGGGCAAGATGGTTCGCTCCCCGATAGTTCCATATCCGCTGTAAATAAGGCTGTCGAACTATACAAAGCCGGCCAGGCAGCACGCTTTATTTTTAGCGGAAGGTGGTCGTACCAGTCACCATTTACACCTCCGCTGACAGAAGCGCAAGCAATGAAGCTGTATGCCATCAAGCAGGGGATACCACCTGAAGACATTTTAATTGAAGATGAATCAGTAACGACCGTTTCTAATCTCTGCTTGGCTAAAAAGAAGTTTTTAGAAAAACATAGCTGGAAGAAAATCCTACTAATTGGTATTGAGCCTCACGCACCGCGTACTCTGTACAATGCACGGAGAGTATTGGGTACTAGTTACACTTGCGATCTTCAGTTGGCAGACTTTCGCTATGCGCCAGCTCATCTTGAGGAGTTAAAAGCATTGGAGAAGGGTAAATTGCAAGATGCGATCGACTTCTATAAGAGTCTCTCAGTTGGCGATCACGAGGCTATATACAACGCCGCAATGGCTGACTTGAAGCAAAACTACATGAAGGCAAAGCCATAATAACTGGCACGATCGAAAAGACTACCTGCGCGACATCCTTGGCAAGATCGATCACAATTGGTTTAGCTGAGTAAACTGCGTAAGTCGTCCGTGCTCGCGTTATCCCGTACGACATGTTGAAGCACCCAGTTCGCGAGCGTTCGCACTTCGTCTGGCGCATGTCGCGTGTGAGCGCCGAAGTACAATTCTCCTTTGGCCGAGCGCATGATACCTCCCCAGTAGCGAACAGCGACAAAACGAAGCAATGGATTATGTAGCAGCGCGAGATTTCTCGGCAGGCCTGGGATGTGTTGCACTTGCAGCGATTTGAAACCTTCCTCGATTGCACGGCACATCTGACGCAAAAGTTTGGGGTCATTGCCAAGCCGCTGTGTGTCTACTCCTGTTTTTAGCAGGGCAGTGGAGATGCAGCCGACGAGCACCGCGTGATACTTCAGCCAGCCGTCCATGTGAGCGATCTGCTGAGTTGAAAAGCCGCGAATCTCGAGCGCAGCCTGTAGAGCTTTGCTGGCTAGGCCTGCATTGCATTCAAACGCCGTCGGCTGCTGAGTAATTCGAACATACTCCACAACGCCGTCCTTTATGCCGCCGCCAACTCCGGGAAATGCCAGCTCGATACTGCCCGGGATATCGCCTGGTATAGCGGCGTGCCCTTCGGGGTTGTTGCCAAAAAAAATAATATGCGGAGCGCCTTGCAGCTTCCGAAGCGCAGGAAAAGTTGAGGCTAGCTGCGCTGCCTGCACGGCGACTATTACAAGATCGTAGCGCCGTTCGTTCGCGGTTTGCGCCAACTCAACTTTAGCGGTTTCGGTCACGCCCGTGTCGGCATTGCGCAGCCGGATACCTCGCTTTGCCAGCTCTCGCTCGCGGTCCCCATAAGCCAGCACCCAAAGTCGGTGGCCGGCGAGCGAAACCTGTCCGGCGTATATTGAACCAATGACGCCACTGCCGATAAGCAGTACATCCATCGGTTCAACTCGTTCCTTTAGCTCTGGTCCGCTCATAGCATCATTGTAGCAGTAAGTACACCGTTCGGTTGGATCTAGTCAACCAGTGACGGGAATTGAATTTTTTGGGCAGAAGATTGTTGCGCCTAAAGGACATTGGTATTCAGCAAACTAGAGAATTGCTGGCTGAAACGACTCAAAACTCACGATAGACTTCTGGTCTATGGCCTACCTTAACGACCAGAATTATAAGTTTCTCATTTTGAATTTGATAAATAACACGGTAGTCGGTGTGGCGAATGCGGAAAAGGTCAGACGAGCCTCGCAGTTTTACTGAACCTTCTGGGCGCGGGTTGGTTGCCAGCGCACGGATTTTTACCACGATGCCCTTTAGCTGCGTTGACGAAAGCTTGCGCAGCTCTTTTTCAACCGACTTCTTGTATTCGATTGAATAAGCGATGTCTGCCATGGATTTATAGTAATCCTTCGGCCTTGAACTGCTTTACTAGATCATCGAAAGAGTGATTCGATTCGTGTTTGCGCTTCTCGGCATCTTCAATGTCTTCAAAGTCCTCAAGCACTTGATATTTAACAGCGTTCTCAACCAATTGGGAGATACTCTTGTCAGTTTCGGCGGCTCGCATCTTAAGGGCCCGGAACAATTTGTCATTGATTGTGATGGTCGTGCGCATCATGTTGCTCCTTGATTGCATTTTAGCATATCTGCATCAATGCATCAAGATGTTTTCTGTAATACGACGACACCTATACGACCCAAAACTGACATACGCGCTCATGGCAGCGGTGGCTATCGGCCGATCGAAACACAGCTTCCAACGCCAGACTAGCAGAAAGAATACATCTGATTGGCGAACTGCTGAAAAGTTGTTAGGCTTGCTGGCTGACCTTGCGGATCTGTTCGGCCACCTCTGGCAATTTTTGCGTCACAATGTTCCAAATGATTGCAAAGTCAACTTCACGGTACCCATGGGAAATGATATTGCGTAGGCCGATAAGCTTGTGCCAGCTATCGTCGTGGTGCTGTTCATAGAATTCGGGGAATAGGTCGCGGATGCGCACCAACTGCTCGCCAATGTCCTGTAAACGCATAAGCGTAGCGTCCTGAGCGTTGCGATCCTTCATAAAAGCGTTGAGTTCTTGAGGAGTATTTGATGCGATAACCTCAAGTGTCTCCAGGATATAAGCTAAATGAGGTTTAACTGTTTTCATACTTATAGGATCTCGACCAGCTCAGGACGAATGTATTGTTCGAAGTGATGGTTGAGTTTGGTCGTAATATCGACCCCTCCTGGGATTTTCTTCTCCAGGTCGTACTGTAAGCCGCCGAGGTCAAGATATGTTTTGCCTTGTGCTAGTTCGACCAGCAGATCAAGGTCGCTCTGAGGAGTTGCTTCGCCCCGTGCGTAACTGCCGTAAACACTAGCTTTGACTACTCCGTGGGCACGAAGCATGGTCCTTAGTTCTTCAATGTCGACTGGCAGTGCTAGTGTTGAGGCTGTCATGATCTCTATTATAACAAAATGGTGGGGCTATCTAAATTCATGGCAGGACTTACGGTACGTTAATGGAACTTTTGATGATGAGCTAGAGGAGGTTGATGTTATAGAAATTCGAGAGCTATTGCATTGTGATGACTCAGACGGCACTGATATAGATACTCGAGATCCCTAAATGCTGCCAAATAATTTTAGGCACGAGAGCAAGTTGGCTATGATCGCGGGAAGTCGGCATACCTCTCAAAGCCTTCATCAAGCTCCTCTGGACGCCGGATATGGCCAACTGGAAAAATTGGCGAAAAAAGATTGGGAACTTCTTTGTCCTGCCCCTCAATCGTCACTCTACCGTCAGGACTGGCAAAGATGTATTTTCCTGTCACTCCTTGAACTGGATAAGGTATAAGATCTCTGGCCTCTAAGCCTCGTAGCGGGTAGCGACAGTGCTTTTGGGTTGGGTCAAAGTCAACTGGCCCGCAAACTTGTTCTACAAAATCACGGAAAGATCCCGCTCCCTCAAGGGGGAGTGTTGCCTCGTCTCTATAAGCCTGTCTCACGGGCCCAGTTAAAAAGTTGGGTTCATATAGGCACCAATCCAGCTTTTCGATCCTATCCCATCGCCGCATGAGTACTGGCAAGCCAAGCAGCGGCTGGAAATTTGGCTGAGTAAGCACGCTGCGAATCTCGATACGAAGCGGATCCTCCCGGGGAAAATCAGGAGACGCATCCAAGAACTCTACCACATCATGCCATCCCTGAAGATTGGGATTTCCCTGGGCAGTAAGTTGGTGCGCCCCATGCGCTTCTGCTGTATCTCCGTACAGAGGGAGGCCGATAGTCGTAGCGCTCTGGATAATGCCTACACGGCCTATGAGTTTATCGCGTTTACGACCCCGCCCAATAGTGGAGAGTGTGATGCCTAAGCCTGGGTTCTCCTCTCGCATGCCAACCATTAGATCTTCCAAATCGGCTCCAGTCCTATCCCTCCATAGGAGCGGCTCACCGCCCGAAATAGTGAGCTCGCGGATACCGCGGCGCGGCACCCAATAGTCGCTAACAGAGTTAATCCAATCTTCTGCCGTCACCGAGCCTGTGATCTCGTACTCGGGGCCAAAGCAAGTTTTACAGCGCATAGCACAGGCACCAAGGAGCAGGATCGTGAGGTGGTCGTCTGGTAGCGACCTCTCTGGTGCAAATGCACCATCACCTTGTGCAAGTTCTTGCGGCATGTCGCAAGTATAACAAAAGCTTGGTTCGTTCTGTCTCTACCAGAGAGTGGAATCGAACTTTTTAACAGATAAGGATACTTGAGCGAAATGAAGAAAATGGCAATTAACAGATATGAAAATTCCTGGCAGGAGTGGCAGTCAGCCGATCGAATTTTTTGGTCAGAAGGCTGTACTGCCCAATCGATGAAAAAGTTACGCAAACTATTAGACGAGGAAGAGCTATAATGACAGGCATGAAACCGCATCAGGAAGTTAATTACGCTTTTGTAGATAGCCAGAATCTTAATCTTGCGATACGTGAACTCGGCTGGCATCTGGATTTTCGCAAATTTAGAGTGTACCTCCGCGAAAAGTACAACATCCAAAAGGCGTATCTGTTTATTGGCTATCTTCCGCAGAATGCTAACCTCTACGCATATTTGCAAGACGCCGGTTTTATTTGTATCTTCCGTCCTACACTTACGTACAAAGACGGCACCACTAAGGGTAATTGCGACGCAGAGTTAGTTATGCAAGCAATGATCGATTTTGACGAGTATAACAAAGCGGCCATTATTACTGGTGATGGCGATTTCCAATGCCTGGCGAAATATCTACACGAAAAAGGCAAACTCGGGGTTCTACTCATCCCCAATCAAAAGAAATTTTCGGCTCTTTTAAAATTCGATATCTTTAAGCCATATCATCGGTTTATAAGCGACCTGCGCAAAAAATTAGAATATAGGCCAAAAAAGAAGAGCCCCCGCAAGGACGGAACCTTGAAGGGGAAATCTTCTATTGGTGATGCTTAAAATATAGCAAAAGTCAGAAGAAAAATCAATTGCAGGTAGTGGTCCAATACATTGGGTTGATACTATCCCGTATTCGTGCTATGATTGAATCATTAAGACGAGAAGCGCCCCAAACGGCTAACTGCCTAAGGAAGCTTCTCTTTTTCATTGTTTAATTTTTCGCTTGGTGTCGATGTCATCGAGACAAGCAAAGTACTTAAGGCTTATTTCTTTATACAGCGATGAACGATACCGCCTGTTTGGAAACAAGATTTTCTCGAATCTTCCTTGCTCAATGAGAAAATCAACCAGCATTTTGTAGTCACCATCCCCAGACACTAATACCACTTTGCCGAACGCCTCCTTAAGGTAGAGGCGCTTCATAATTGAAAAGATTATATCAGCGTCAACATTCCCTTTCTTTTTACAAGCATGGTGTCATGGGGACATTGTAACAAAAAGTCCCACGTTGTTAGTGGGACTTCAAGCATAAGCTTCATGGTAGGGGTTACTGTACGTTAGTGGAACTTTTGACGACGAGTTGACGAGGATTGATGTTCAAGAAATACGAGGCTTGCTTGACAAAGATAGCCACTTCAACTTTTATATAGATATGCTAGACACTGAGGGGTCTGACGGAGGGAAAGATGTCTGATATTAATTTTACGCCCGAGGCCAGATTCATGGACGCGGCAATCGAGATGGCGCTCGCCTGCAACGGTGCCGAGCATCCTGTTGGTGCTGTGATAGTGAGAAATGGGGAAATTATTAGTGCTGCCAGCAACGAGGCGCATCTCGACCCGACCTATCATGCTGAACGCCTGGCTATTGCAGGGGCGCAGATTGCCCTCAATAACAGACGACTCACTGGCTGTGAGATGTATTCAACCCTGGAACCTTGTACATTGCTTTGCGCTGGGCCGATCTTGGTTGGTCGGCTCGCTGTTGTAGTCTACGGCGCGTCTGCAGCACAGGCGCAAGCATTCACGCAAAGCCATCCAGACAAAAAATGGATGACAAATGAAATTTCATTCGAAGAATTTGTCGGCAGAACTCCAGATGCGAATACCCATATAGTTGGCGGTTTCCTTGAAGATGAATGCGTAGAACTCTTTTCAAGAACGCCACGATCCGCCGAGGCATCTCTGACTCTAGATGGACGAGCGTTGCATATCATTAGCCTTGTACCCATTGAACCAGGTTTGACCCGGGTACAATTCACTATTGGAGATCGTGAGTATGATATGCAGGCACCTTTCGACTCCGAAGGACTTCTATCCTGGTTTCCGGACTATATTGCCAAAGCACCGAATTGCGCAAATTGTGACCGGCTTATCTTTCCAAATCAAAAGGTAGCCCAAGGTCATCTCAGCCCTGAAGACAGCGGTTTTTCGCACCTAACATGCTGCGATACATTAGCAGGATACGCAGGCTGGTTTAATAATAGCGGTGAGCTAGTATCCGCTTTTTCGTGATGTCATCTGACAAAACCAAACTTTTTCGTACTAAAAAAGTCTACATTCATATCTGTAGACTTGGTAAAATACTTGGCAGGGGTAGCAGGACTCGAACCTACGACACCCGGTTTTGGAGACCGGTGCTCTACCAACTGAGCTATACCCCTTTGTGCGGATTTTGTGCGTTCGCAATGTCGAAGCAAGCACGACCACAACAGAGACATCATACGGCAAAAAGTTGTATCTGTCACTCCTGAAAGGGTTCCGTATCTTGCCTGGTTATGGTATATCTATTACTACATGTCGAAGGTAGCACCCATCAAACCACTGTTGATTCTTTTGTACGGCTTTCCGGGGGCAGGCAAAACGTACTTCGCGCGCCAGCTGACCGAACACTTGCAGGCAGCGCACGTACATGGGGATCGCATTCGGGGCGAACTTTTCGAAACACCTCGCTACGATAAAGAAGAAAACGAAATTATCTCCCAGCTCATGGACTACATGACCAACGAATTCCTAGGGGCAGGGCTCAGCGTTGTCTATGATACCAATGCCATGCGCGTCGGCCAGCGCCGCTTGCTGCGCGAGATGGCTCGCAAAACACACGCACAACCTGTCTTAGTGTGGCTGCAAATCGACCCAGAGAGCGCCTACGCGCGACTGGGAACACGTGACCGCCGCCGCGCTGACGACAAATTCGCCACGCCGAGCGACCGTGCCACCTTCGAACGCATGGCTGGTGCCATGCAAAACCCCCAAAACGAAGAATTTATTGTGGTGAGCGGCAAGCACGCCTTTAATATGCAACTCAGCGCCATCATGAAGCGGTTGCGCGAGCTCGGCCTCATTGCTGGCACCACCGAAGTCAACACCAAAGTGGTCAAGCCGGGGTTGGTTAATCTCATTCCGACTGCTGGACGCGTCGATCTCGGTCGCCGCAACATTATGATCCGATAGGAGGCCGCGTGGCGACCAAACAAGTCGAGATCCCGAACATTGGCACGGTGATGTTATACAAGCGCCGCGGTAATCGCAGCCTGCGTCTCAGCGTAGCGTCAGATGGCGAGATTCGTGTCTCTATGCCCTCGTGGCTGCCATATCGCGCTGGGGTGCAATTTGCCATGGGCAAGGCGACGTGGATTAGCACACATCGCCACCAGGCGAGCCAAACGCTGCAACAAGGGCAGCCGATTGGCAAAGCCCATCGGCTGTGTTTTACACCGTCGGCACAAGCCAGTCGCATCACTTCCCGCTTAAAAGAGAATCAGATAGAAATCAGTCATCCGCCGCACCTCACCACCACCGACGAGGCTGTACAGCGGGCCGCGCGCAGTGCCAGCATTCGTGCATTGCGTAAAGAGGCCGAACACCTGTTGCCGCAACGCTTACAGCAGCTCGCCGAGCGGTGCGCATTTACTTACACGAGTGTCGGCGTCAAACAGCTCAAAAGTCGATGGGGGAGCTGCAGCTCGCGGCAGGAAATCACCCTCAATCTGTTTCTCATGCAATTGCCGTGGCACCTTATCGACTACGTACTTTTGCACGAACTAACACACACCAAAGTCATGCAACACGGCTCACCATTTTGGAAAGAAATGGAGCGCCACGTACCGCGCGCCAAACAGTTACGCAAAGAAATCAGCACCTACCAGCCGGTGCTAACAAGTATTTAGCTGATCATTTCGTAGGTGCGCGCTGCGTCGTTATGCACGGTATACATAGCAGCAGCCGTTACCACGCCAAGCACGATGGGTGTGAGCAGTGGATACCGCGCTACAAAATCAGCTATTTCGGGGGAAAGAAACCGTCCAGCCAATTGAGGAGCTTCTACATCGGCGACTATTTCTACCGGTAGCACCGCTCCTGCCAAACATGTCATCATTCGTTCATCCGTCCGAATGCGACGGCCAAGCATATCGTCAGTGCCACTCAATTCCATGTTGGTAGTTGGGTCGCCCGCTGCGTACACGGAAAATGGGTTGTTGCGCAAAGCCGGGGAGAGTCTTCTCCCCATCGTTGTATCTCTGAATCTCCTCATACGTACATTATAGCGCCATACCGTTATCTGTATACTTTTTAGCTACAGTTTTGGTAAGTGCGGGATGACGTGCATCGCTGGAATGCAAATATTTCGGCCCTTCCATTCAACCACCGAAAACTCATATAGCCACATCGAAACATGCGTTATAACAATGTCGTAGGCCACCATAATTGGCAGGGCAATGAGGCCAAAACCCGGCTTAGTGACGCGGGTCTGCATCCCCATGCGCTCGTAGGTAATGGTCAGCAACAGGCAGGTGCAAAAGGCAAGTGCCTGCGCCGGCCAGCCAATCGCCAGCCACCAGCCAGCAATTGCCAACACAAAAGGCAGCAGCAAAAATCCAGCAGCCGCAGCCGCGCCGACCACCACATTCTCTGGGCGACGGTGGAGTTGAGGATAGCGCATACGGATCGCCGTTTCGCGTTGGTCGCGTTTTGTTTTGACGCTCGTTACGCCGAGCAGTTGGCTGGCACGCAAAAATGCATAGCCGTCCGTACTCAAAAGTTGGCGCGCAAAGTGAGCCTCGGGCACAATGGCGCGAGCTACAGCTTCAAAACCACCTGCTCGTTTTAGCGCAGCAGCCTGCATGATCCAACAACTACTGAGCACTGCCGGCCGCTTAAAAAGTCGCCGCGGCGGTACTAATTCCCAAAAATAACGCATGGCCTGCACGAGTGCGTTGTCTTGGACTGTCCGGACCGGCAAAATGCTCAGCATTAGCTTGTGCTTGGCGAGCATCGTACGCACGATCTGGCGCAAACTATCTGGAGCAAATCGGATATCCACGCCGCAAAAAAGTACATACTCGCCGCTCGCTTCTTGCGCCAACTGGGCGTAGGCCTGCGTTTTTGGCAACCACGTCTCTTGAGGAGGTTCACCCCGAATAAAACGCACACCGTCGTGTGCAAAGCCACGAATAATTTCCGGTGTTCGTCTCGTTTGCGAGCAATCGTCCAGCACTAAAATCTCCAACTTTGGATAGTCGCTGGCAATGACGCTCCGCAAGCACTGCTCCAGATCGTCGGTTTCGTTGCGTGCCGGAATGGCTACCGACAAGGTGGGCAGCTCGCTGTCGGCAAGGTGCGTCGCGTTGCTGGGCCAGGTAGTGTGCCGCAACCGGCGGCTCGTTGAAACTAGCAAGACCACTGCGCCTGCCAGCTGGATACCGGTGATCATCAACCAAGTGACGTGTCCGGCTGGCTGTAAATATGTCCAAGCCACCCAACAGATAGCCACGAAACCTTGCGATCCAATGAGTACCAATGTCGTCCGGAGCGTTGCTCGGTGCAGATAGCGCTCATGCATACGTCCTCGCAGTAAACGCAACTGGTTGCATAGACGATAGCCAGACAAAAGCACCAACAACACACTAAATAGATTGAGCCGCCAGCCAAGCAAGAGCGCAGACGCTGCCAGTTCCAAAGCGACATGCACGAAAACAAGGTGCCGACGGAGCGGCCAGAGCAAACGCACTTGGGCCAGCACCTCAAGCTCGGCAACAAGCAACCAGACCATAAGCACCAAGCGCATAATCACCACTATATCATGTTGACGAATACTTGTTTTTATATCATAAAAATGTTATACTCCCCCAAATGTCCGATATATTAAGACGTGAATGGCAAGTAACGCCACCGATAGAGGAAGTCAAGCCCGAACGCGCCCCAGAGCTCATTCGCCAGCCTCGCAGTGTGGTCATTGCTGAGCTTGGCGCCAAAGCCCTGCGCAGTAGCCTGTACCAGGGGGAACGTGTCGTGCACACGGTCAGCCGAGCCGCTCGATCACTCTGGCGTCATCGCTCAGGTATCACCGTCGGTGCAGCCGTTGGCGGCGGGCTCGTAGCAGCCAGCGCTCTTGTCGTCGCTAACGGCGACGCACACTACGCCGACACCCTCAAAACCATGATGAACAGCTTTATGGGCGTCGAGGGGCCCAAAAAGGTGCCCGATCCTAACCTCTCAGAGGCCGTTGCCACCGGGGGCGTGAGCGGAGCACTGTCTGCGCTGTCTGCCGGCTTGCATATGATCTTCGCCAAAGGCAAGCGTGATGCTGCCGAGTGGACATCCGACCCAAACGCACCGCCACTCGAGTTATACCGCAGCCCGCGTTGTAGTGAGCCACGCTACTTTCTGCAAACAACCCGCGATTTCGAACAGCGAGCTGCCCGCGCCGCCAAGGGCCTGATAATGGCCGAACAAACACGTCGATTACTCGAGCAGCGGGCATATCGACGTCAGCTCACCCAAGAGATGATCGAAACATGGGGCGGCGCCCCAGCAGCCACCACCCGCGTCTATCAAGCAGCTTCTTACGACGAGCACGCCCACACCAAAGAGCGCTATTTCCCAACTGCCATGGGCTACGGCAACGGCCTCTATCGCGCCCAAGTTGAACTTGATGCGGTGGCCGGCGATGAACCGACGCTTGATCTCGGCGTAGCCGGCAAGGAAGTCCTAGCCAGCGCCGAAGCGCTCCTGCGCAGCACTGCCGAGCACCAGCTCGTACCAGTTGCTTGACATTTCCCCAGCCAAGCTCTATGCTTGACATGTTGGAGCCTACTATACGTAGGCTTTTTACGTATAGGGAGACGAGCAACGCATGGCACAGAAACAGGCAAATAAAGAAATCCAGCCCCCGCGCCGGGTCGTCCAGAAGGCCGAAGAAACCGTTCGCCAAAAGACCGTCAAAACAACGGCCGCTGCCGAAAGCGCCAAAAAAACAGACGTTCTGCGCCTGACACTACGCTACATCGGCATGCCATTCCGGCCAGTCGGACGACTGTTCAAAAAAATGGGTAAACTCAAGCCGTTCCGGATTATTGGACACATCCTGCTGCCAAGCTATTTCCGCAACAGCTGGAAAGAACTGCGCCAGGTAACCTGGCCCAATCGCCGCGAATCCCGCCAACTCACCATGGCCGTGATCATTTTTGCCGCCCTTTTCGGCGTCATGATCGCCGTCGTTGACTACGGACTAGATAAACTATTTAAGCAGGTACTAATAAAGTAATGAGCAAACGCTACGACGCCTCCAAACAATGGTACGCCATTCACACTTACAGCGGCTACGAAGAAAAAGTCGCCGAATCGATCCGCCAACGCGCGGACTCCCTCGACATGAAAGACAAAATCTTTCAAGTTTTGGTCCCGAAAGAAAAAATGATCGAAATCAAAAACGGCAAGCGCCGCGTGGTTGAAAAACGCATCTTCCAAGGCTACGTCTTGGTACAGATGAAAATGTCCGAAGACGCTTGGTACATTGTCCGCAACACGCCGTCTGTGACGGGCTTTGTCGGCTCGGGTTCAGAACCGACGCCGGTCAGCGAAGAAGAGATCGAAAAAATCCAGAAGCGCATGGGCCTCGAACAACCCAAGCACAAGATCGACTACCGCCTCGGCGAAGTCGTTTCTATTACCGATGGTCCGTTCAAGGGCTTCGACGGTTCGATCAACGAAATTGACGCCGCCAAAGGCAAACTCAAAGTATTAGTTAATATGTTTGGTCGCGAGACACCGGTGGAACTCGACAGCCTGCAGGTCAAGCGAGTTTAGATATGGAAACACCACTATGGAATCCTACGGCGGCTGAGCGTGACGACCTCGGCCTTGTCCACGAATTTGGCTCCCTGCTAGGTGAAGAAGCGCCCTACGAACCAGTTCACCAAAATCCTACGCCTACTGAAATGCCAATGCCATCATATGGGCCAGCTGATCTGAGCAAAATATCGGGAACACGCGTAACACCGGGTACCCGAACCGACTTCCTTGGTTGGTACGCA
>Ga0105249_10001722_pt1 | contig 19141 bp, 16 predicted proteins | sample KBSS44metaG_FD_81522 | JGI IMG/M metagenome (GOLD analysis project Ga0105249, IMG submission 81522) | Switchgrass rhizosphere microbial communities from Kellogg Biological Station, Michigan, USA - KBS S4-4 metaG | ecosystem: Host-associated > Plants > Roots > Rhizosphere > Soil | place...
CGGGTCGAGGGCCGTGTGGAGCGTCTGGCCGACGAGGAGGCGCGCGTGTACTTCGACACCCGCACGCGCGAGAGCCGGCTCGGCGCGTGGGCATCCCCGCAGTCGCGGCCGCTCGCCGACAGGGGCGAGCTCGACCGGCTCTCCGGAGCGTCGGCCCTCAACGGGTCAGAGGTGACCGTGGAGGCTGTAGCCCCTCCCCGCCGAGACCGTTGACGGCATCCTCGGCGCACGCATTCGCCACCTCGCCGGCCATCGGACGGTCGCTAGGAATGGTCGCCGAAGCCAAACGGTTACGGGCGATCCGGCCGTTTATTGGCGCCATCCATTTCCTCATGGGATACTTGACAAACGGTTGTTTGATAGACGACAATCCCGCCCGTGGGAAGCGGAACGTTGGAGGGCCGGAAGATTCTCGTGAGCGGTGGGACTTCGGGTCTCGGTGCCGCCATCGTCCGCGCCGCCGTCGATGCCGGTGCCGACGTTGGAATTCTCGGACGCCGCCAAGAGCTACTCGACGAGCTGGCCGCGGAGACCGGGGCGGTGGCTGCAAATTGTGACGTGGCCGATGCGGCCGCTGTCGAGTCCGTGGTCCCGGCCATCGCGGCGCGACTGGGCGGCCTTGACGGCGTCGTCAACTGTGCGGCCGCGATGTTGCAAAGCAGACTCACCGCCGCGGTCCACGAGGACTGGGAACGGATGCTGGCCGTCAACGTGCTCGGCACCATGAACGTCTCGGTCGCGGCAATTCCCCTGCTGCGCGACGCATCGCACGCTGACCTGATGATCATCTCGTCGCCCGCGGCCGACCGGGTCGCGGCGGTCGACTTCGCTATGTACAGCGGCAGCAAGGCGGCATTGACCAGGCTGGCCGAGGCCCTCCACGCCGAGTTCGAGGCCGAAGCGACGGCGATTCGCACGACCTTGGTCAAACCGGGACTCATAGATACCGATGGCGTCACCGCCAACGTGCGAGACCCCGAGGTGAGGAGGGTGCTCTCGGAGCGAAGGAAGACCGAGGGGTTGCCTCCGGTCATGGTGGCCGACCAGATTGTCCAGCTGCTCGCGTTGCCGGCGGATGTTCGGGTTCACGAGATCTCGCTAAGCCGTGCGCCGGGTCGGGGCCGGGCTCCGGAACCCACCGCTTGAGGCCCCACGTATGAGACAAACAACTGATTGGTTGATACTGTATAGGCATCGGTCATGAGAATGAGTCAGGACCATCCAGTCATGTTGACCAGCGTCGCGTAGCCAGACCTCGTCCGGCAAGCGCTGCGCAGCTTTGTCCCCGTAGATATCCGCCATCGAGTACACAACCAGGCCGGCGGCGCGAAGTCCGGCGAAGATGCTCTTGCCGAGGCTGCGGTCGACGAAGAACTCTGCCTTCCACGAGAAGGGAAGCAGCGGGAACGGCTGCGACTGCCACGCGCGATTGCTTTGCGATCGGGCGATCTGGCGGTACAGAGCGAGCCGGCGTATCGGTTAAAAAGTGGCGCGGCGGTGACGCGGACGGCCGAGCCTCGCGTCCAGATCGGGAAGTCAGCGTTTTGCAGCCTGCTTCCCGACCCCGCCCGGGAAACCCCAGAGATTCCCAATGGCCCCCGTTCTCGACGACAATAGGTTTCGAGACTGCCCCGTTCAACCACTCCGGCACCCCTCCGGGGCACTGACGGGAGCGAGGATTTTAGAGATGCGCGGCTAAGAACCTCGCGCCCCGGTGCCGAAACAGGAGTGTGGACGCTGGTGAGCAGACGCGCGCTGGGCGGTTCTTCGACCGCCATACCGGGCTGCTCCGGGGCCTGGCGCTGGTGGCACTGGTCTGGGGCGTCGGCTACCTGACCTGGCGGGTCGGGTGGAGCTGGAAGGGGGCCAGCCCCGTCGCCTTCGTGATGCTGCTCGTGACCGAGATCTACGGGATCTACGCGCTGGCGACGCTGGCCTGGTTCTCGTGGTCGCGGCCGCCACGCCGACGCCCGGCCGTGACGCCGGGACGGGCGGTCGACGTCTACGTCTGCACCTACGACGAGCCGGCCGAGGTGATCATGGCGACGCTGGCCGGCTGCCGGGCGCTGACCTATCCCCACACGACCTACCTGCTCGACGACGGGCGGCGGCCGGAAATGGCGGAGATCGCCGCGGTGGCCGGGGCCGAGTACCTGACCCGGCCCGACAACTCCCACGCCAAGGCCGGCAACCTGAACGCGGCGCTGCCGCGGACCGAGGGCGAACTGATCCTGATCCTCGACGCCGACCACGTGCCGATGCCCGACGCACTCGATGCGCTCGTCGGCTACTTCGACGACGAGCGGATGGCGGTCGTCCAGACGCCACATGATTTCTTCAACCACGACTCGGTCCAGCACTACATGGCCGGCCGCCACGAGCAGTCGCTCTTCTACCGCGTCGTCTGCCCCGGCAAGGACCGCCACGGCGCCGCCTACTGGTGCGGCTCGGCGGCGCTGATCAATCGTGAGGCGCTGCTCTCGATCGGCGGCGTCGCCACCGAGACGATCGCCGAGGACTTCCACACGACGATCCGGCTGCTGCGCCACGGCTGGCGCAGCCGCTACCACGACGAGGTCCTGGTCCAGGGACTCGCCCCGCACGACCTCGACGGCTACCTGCTGCAGCGCGACCGCTGGGCGCGCGGCAACCTCGCCGTCTTCACCCTGCCCGAGTCGCCGCTGCGGGCGCGCACCCTTAGCTGGCGCCAGCGGCTCTCCTACCTGGCCAGCCTGCTCGCCTACCTGGCGCCGCCGATGCGGCTCCTGCTCCTCCTCACCCTCGGTCTCGTCCTCTGGACCGGCGAGCTGCCGATGCAGGTCAGCGTCGCCGCCCTCGCCGCTCTCTGGCTGCCCTACGTGGTGCTCAACCTCGGCGCTGGTACCGCGCTCGCCCGCGGCTACATGCGGATCCCGGAGACCGCCCACTACGAGCTACTGACGATGGAGATCTACACCCGCGCCTTACGCTGCGCAGTCCTGCCCGCCCGGACCAAGTTCAAGGTGACGCCGAAGCAGGGCAACGACAGTGGCGGCTGGGACTCGCTGCGCAAGCTCCACCTGGTCCTCTTCTGCACCGTCCTGATCGCCGCCGGCACGCTGCTGCGGCTGCTCGACCTGGCCGGCGTCGGGCCGCTCCCCGACCTGCCGGGGATCGCCGCGGTGATCGTGCCGCTGCTCGGTCTCTACGAGCTGCGGCGCCTGCTCGCCAGCGTCCGTTCGGTCGGCCGCCGCCGCCAGCGCCGCCTCGTCTACCGCTTCAAGGGCGACGCCGATGCCCACTGCTACGAGCCCGATGCCTACACCCACGCACGGCTCGTCGACGCCTCTGCCGCCGGCCTTGGGCTGGTCGCCGACGGCCCGCTCGCGGTCGGCGCCCGGCCAGCGGTCCTGCTGATGCTCGAGGACGCTGCCGGCGAGCGCCACGAGGTCGCGACCCAGGTCGAGGTGCGCAGCTGCCGCGAGTCCGAAGGCCGCTACCTGGTCGGCGCCACGATCCTTGAGATCGACCCCGACTCGCGCCTCGCGCTGATGGAGTGGTGCTACGTCGTCTGCAGCCACGAGAGCCTGCGCGGCCGCCGTCCCGCCGCCGCGGCCCTGCCCGAGTCCGAGGCGATCGTCGTCTCCCTCGACGACTACCGCGAGCTGCCGCCCGAGCTCGCCCCCGCCCCGGCATTCGGACAGGCGTGAGCGCCGGGCCGCTGCCGCCGAGCTAGGCTTTCGCCAGCACCCCGGAGAGGTGTCCGAGTGGCTTAAGGAGCGCGATTGGAAATCGCGTGGGCGGGGTTAACTCGCCTCGAGGGTTCGAATCCCTCCCTCTCCGCTGTCGATGCCGCGGAACTATTTCGGCACGTACCGCTTCTGCAGCCGCAGATTCCTGCGGGTCGCCGTCATTCCGGGGATCGGCGCCGAGTACGCGTTGCCCAGTGAGTCGACGAAATTCGAAGTGGGTTAGCGTCCCGCCCTGCTGCTCCTGGACCCGCTCGCAGACCTCCTGGTCCCAAGCGGCGACGACCGTCTCCCCGGGTGCCAGGGTTGCCGGCAGCGCGTGGTCGCCTCCTGGATCGATCGTCGCGATGCTCTGTGATGCCAGTTTGAGCCCGAAGCGCTCTTGTCGCATTCGCCAGCGGCACTTCGCCACCAGCCTGCGGCGGCCGTCAGCTCTTCGCTTGCCGCCTGCTGCCCCTCGTACGGGAGGACGGCGAAATACATCAGCGAAGGCAGCAGGTCCCCGAACTGCTCGGACTCGCCGCGGCAGAGGCGAGCGTAGAGGACCGCTTCGATGCCGCCGACGACGCCTGCGGCGGTCAGCGGCGAGCGCTCGGTGGGCTGGCGGAGGAGCTCGCGGGCGGTGGCGTCGAGGCAGGTTGCGAAGCCGTCGAGCAGCTCGATCCGCCGCTGCGGCGCCGCGCCGCTGGCGGCGCGGGCCTCGACGATCAGGGTGCGGGCGGTCTGCGGTTCGACCCGGGCGAAGGCGAGGATGGCGGCGAGGAAGCAGTCGTCCTTGTTGGTGAAGTGCTCGTAGAAGGTTGGCCGCGAGACGCGGGCCCGTTCGATCACGTCCTGAACGTTGGTTTCCCGGTAGCCGCGGGTCGCCGCCGCGTCGAGCATCGCGGCGATCAGCCGCTCGCGCTGGATCGCCCGCACCAGCTCGACCGGTAGGTTGCAGGTTCCCGACGGGAACCTGCCCTCCGATGCCGCCAGCAGCTCGATCGCCGCGTCGACCTGCTCGGTTGGCCAATCGTCCCCGATCGCTTCGACGAGGAGTTCCGGGCTTGGTTGGACGCGATCAGGGGCACCTGGAAACTCACAGGTTTCTAATAAAAACCTACAAAGTTTCCCCACGGTACCAGAACAGAAGGACCTATGTTGGGGTCGTTTGGAGCCTGAGGCTATTCTTTGCAACATGCTCCCACCTAAGTCTTGGGAGCTTCGGTGACCCCGGCTCGGCCAGCCTTACCCCGCGAGTTCGTCGCGGTACATAAGCGCCGGCGCATGATGGATGCGATGGCGGAACTAACTGCCGAGCGGGGGTACGGGGCCACCAAGATCGCCGACGTCGTCTCGCGGGCCGGCGTCGCCCGCAAAACGTTGTACGACAACTTCGCCGGCAAGGAGGAGTTGTTCCTTGCCGCGTTCGAGATCACGGTCGCCGAAGCGCGCGAGTCGGTCGAGGCAGCCTGCGCCTCGGTTGCAGAGGCCGACGGCGAGACAATCGAAGCCGGCCTGCAGGCCCTGCTCGAGTTCCTTGCCGCGCGCCCCGCTCAGGCCCGGATGTGCATGGTCGAGGCGCTCTCCGCCACGCCCGCGACCGCCGTTCAGTACGAGGAGACGATCCAGGAGTTCGTCGAGCTCCTGCGCGAGGGGGCGCCACCCGCAAACGGCCGCCCGGATACGCTCGAGGAGACGCTTGTCGGTGGCGTTGCCTGGGTTCTGCAGCAACGGATCCGTAACGAAGAAGCCGACGTGGTGGGCCGGCTGCTGCCCGAACTCTCAGGGTTCGTGCTTTCACCGTACCGTGGTGTAGGAAAACCAGGACACTGATCGGGAGGCGAAACTGACTGTACGGTGGCAGACTCCACTGCGGGATGGACCGACTACCTCGCGGCCGACATGGCCTTTCGCCTGAGTATGTAGCGCAGAATCAGCGTCGGCGACTGATCGCCGGCTCACCGAAGTCCTCTACGAGCTTGGTTACCAAAAAACCACGGTGTCACTGATCGGGCGCCGAGCGGCCGTCTCAAAGAGTGATTTCTACAAGCACTTCGAGAGTAGGGATGATTGCTTCTACGCCGCCTACGACTCGGCGATCGACCGGATCCGCGATGGTCGAGGGCCTGCGCGCCGGGCCGGGGATGTACGACCGCTACCAGGCGGCGCTCGAGGGCTTCGTCACCTTCCTGCGCGAGGGCGCGCCGCCGGCACCCGGCGGTGGCGAGGTTCCGCGTGCCACCGACGAGGCGATCGTCGGCGGCATCGCCGCCCTGCTCGGGGCGCCGCGTCCAGTCCGGCGAGACGGCGGAGACCGCCAGGCTGTTGCCGCAGGTGGCCGAGTTCGCGCTGACGCCCTACCTCGGCACCGACGAGGCGCGGCGAATAGTCTCTGCCGGATGACCGGCGGCGTCCTGCCCTCGCAAGATCTCGAGCGGGCGATCGAGGCCGAATGGGTCAGCTCCGGCGAGTACCGGATCCGGCCTGAGGCGGTGCAGCCCGCGAGCATCGACCTCCGCCTCGGCGACCACGCCTGGGCGCTGCGCTGCTCGTTCTTGCCCGACGTCGACTCGACCGTCGAGGAGAAGATCGAGGGGCTCGCCTTTCAGCAGGTCGATCTGCGCGACGGCGCCGTGCTCGAGCGCGACCGCCCCTATCTGGTGCCGCTGATCGAGGAGCTGGCGCTGCCCGAGGACGTCCGCGCCAAGGCCAACCCGAAGAGCTCGACCGGCCGGCTCGACGTCTTCACCCGCGTGATCACCGACCGCCAGGCCCGCTTTGACGACATCCGCCCCGGCTACCACGGCCGCCTCTACCTGGAGGTCGTGCCCCGCTCATTCGCGATCCAGGTGCAGACCGGGCTCTCGCTCAACCAGCTCCGCCTCGCTCGCGGCGACGTTCGCCTCGACGATCACGAAATCCGCCAGCTGCAGGACTCTTCGCCGCTGCTCTTCCTCGACTCCGAACCGCTGGGGCGTGACGAGCTCGCCGTGGCGGATGGTCTCTTCCTCTCGCTAGACCTCTCCGGGCCCGAGGACCGCGTGGTCGGTTACCGGGCAAAGAAGAACAGCCTGCCGATCGATCTCTCGCGGATCCGCGCTTACCGCTGGAACGACTACTGGGATCCGGTCTACCCAGAGGCCGGCGGCCGCGTCGTGCTTGAGCCGGAGATCTTCTATCTGCTGATCTCGGCCGAGGGCGTCTGCATCCCGCCGCAGATCGCCGCCGAGATGATGGCCTACGACCCGACCGCGGGCGAGCTTCGCACCCATTACGCCGGCTTCTTCGACCCCGGGTTCGGCTACGACCCGACCGGCGAGCGAGCCGGCAGCCGCGCCGCGCTCGAGGTCCGTGCCCGCGACGTCTCATTCATGGTCGAACACCGCCAGCCGGTCTGCAAGCTTGGGCTCGAGTGGATGGCGGCGCCGGCTGAGCGGCTGTACGGGGCGGGCCTGGGGTCGAATTACCAGGGGCAGGTGACGATGCTCTCGAAGCACTTTGCGGAGCAGACGGCGGGGGCGGGGGCGCCGACCTAGCTAGACGGAGCGGTGCGGTAGGCGGGGCTCGGGGCAGCCTCCTCTCTCGATCTGTCGGCGTGTGGAGGATTCGGCTATCGCCTCTTAGGAGCTCTGGGCCTCAATCGCAAAACGTTCGGAGGCTGCCCCGATCCCCACCTCGGATCCTGTCTGGCCAGACCGGCTCGAACCCTCGTAAGCTCAAAAACAAGCGTGGTGGTCTCCACTGTCTTGTTTGAAGCTTCCGAGGGACGGAGGGTGTCGGTGTCCCTCCGAACGTTTTGCGATTGAGGCCCGGCGCTCCTTGAGGCGCCAGCAAAATTCTCTCCACGCCGACAGATCGAGAGAGGAGGGACACCGGCACCCTCCGTCATTCAGCGCCTTGCCTAGCGGCTCGGCTCCCGCTCCCCCTGCAACTCCCGCATCAGTTCCCGCACCCTCTTCCGCCTCGCCACCAACTCATCTTCCAACTTGCCGATCTCCTCGCGCCGTCGCCGCGCCAAGTCCAGTTGGCCGCCGATGTACCCAAGCGACTGCTCCAGGATCTCCCGCCGCCGGACCGGGTCCTCGACGCCCTCCCGCCACTCGCGGCGCAGGGCTGCCCGCGCCTCCTCGGCCTCGAGCAGGTCCTTCAGCTCCTCGAGCGAGAGGCCGAGCAGGCTTTTCAGCCGCAGCACCTCGGTCAGACGCTCGACGTCGGCCGCGGCGTAGGTGCGGTGGGCGCCGGGCTCGCGGCCACCCGGGGCGGGGAGGAGGCCGATCTCCTCGTAGTAGCGGATCGTCCGCGGCGTCGTCCCGGCCAGCTTCGCGACCTCGCCGATTCGCAGCTCGCCCGACTCGCCCGCCGCGCTCATGGGGTCGCCTCGATCTCCTCGGAGATCGCCTCGTCGATCGCCAACGCCCGCTCGCGACGCTGCGGTGCGGTCGCCGCGACGCCCTCGTCCTTGGGCCGCAGCAGCGAGACCACCGCGCCGAGGACCGAGGTCGCGGCGAGCACCCAAAGTGCCGTGTGCATGTTGTCGATGAAGGGGCTGAGCTGGGCTTCGGTGAGGCCCGAGGCGAGGCCCGAGAAGATCTTGAAGAGGACGTCTTTCGGCACCGCGGCGGTGACGATCGCCAGCACGAAGGCGATCGAGATCACCGCGCCGGTGTTCTGCAGCATCGTCCGCGCGCCGGCGGCGATGCCGCGCCGCTCGGTCGGCACCGTGCCCATCATCGCCGCGGTGTTGGGCGAGTTGAACATGCCCGAGCCGATCCCGACCAGCAACAGCCAGAGGCCGCTCTCCCAGTAGGCGGTGTCAGCCTGCAGACTGGTCATCGCGGCGAGGCCCAGGGCCGAGACCAGCATCCCGCCGGCGGCGAGGGCGCGGGAGCCGTGGCGGTCGGCCCAGATGCCGGCGAGCGGTGAGGCGATCAGCATCCCGACTGCCATCGGCGCCAGCTTGATCCCGGCGGTGATCGGGTCGTCGCCCTGGGCGCCCTGGTAGTAGAAGACGAAGATGAACAGCAGGGCGAAGCGCGAGAGCCCGTTGATGAAGGCCGCTCCGGTCGCGGCGGCGAAGAGCCGGTTCTGGAAGATCGAGAGGTCGAGCATCGGCGCCGAGCCGCGGTGCTCGATCAGGACGAAGAGCGGCAGCAGGATCACCGCGACCACGAGCGATCCGATCACCAGGCTGTCGTCCCAGCCCGAGATGCCGCCGCGCGAGATCCCGTAGACGAGCCCGGTAAGGCCGACGACGAAGGTCAGCGTGCCGGGGACGTCGAAGCCGCGGACCGTGTCGCGCTTGGCCAGCTCACGCAGCGCGTAGGCGGCCCAGAGCCCACCGACGAGGGCGAGCGGCACGTTGAACCAGAAGACCCAGTGCCAGGAGATGCCGACCAGGGCGCCGCCAAGCACCGGGCCGATCACCAGTCCGATCGCGGCGACCATCGTGTTGGTGCCCATCGCCAGGCCGAGCTGGTCGCGGGGGAAGGCGTCGGTGACGAGGGCGGGGCCGTTGGCGAAGATGAAAGCGCCGCCGATTCCCTGCAGGATCCGCCAGAGGATCAGCTGGGTTCCGTCGGCGGCGAAGCCGGCGCCGAGCGAGGCGATGCCGAAGATCGCGAAGGCGGCGACGAAGGCGTTCTTGCGCCCGAACAGGTCGGAGAGCCGGCCGGCGGTGAGGACCAGCACGGTCGAGGAGATCATGTAGGCGAGGATCACCCAGACCAGTTCGAGCAGGCTGGTGCCGAGCGCCCGCTCGAGGTCGGGGAGGGCGATGATCAGCGTCCCTGAGTTGGTCGCAACCAGCAGCATCCCGAGGCTGGTGCAGGAGAGAGCCCACCACTTGTAGTGCTCGTGGCCCGAGTCGACCCCGCCTACGAGAAAGCTCTTTCTTACGTTCACGTCAAATAGATTAGCTGACCTGAGACTGAGTATCAAGCCGCGACGGCGGGGGCCTGCCGCCGCTAGCTGGCTAGACGTTGCCGGGCGGATCGATCGGTTCGATTTCGTTGAACCGGATCGCCGCCGGCGGCGGAAAGATCTCTTCGCCCTCGACGCTGAGCAGTCCGCCGCCGACCGGCGACGCCACCGCGCGCTCGAGCTCGATCGGCCGCTCCACCGCCTTTCGTGCCTCCTGCAGCGTCAGCCGCACGGGGTGCTCGAACAATGCCAGCGCCAGCACCTCCCGCTCGAGCCGCCGCTCCTCCTCGTCATTCGACCGTCCTCGTTTGGTACGCATTGGTCCTCCGCAGTTTGAAGCTTTGGCGGGGACCCCGTCCGGCATTGTTGCAAATCTATGCGAACATATGTTCGTGTCAGATCGAAACCATCGGAGCCTTCGATGAGGTGGGACGAGCAGCGCGTCGAGAACGACCTGCGCCTGCCCGGGGTCGGCGACGGCACCGTCGTCCGCACCTTCGACGCGCCCGAGGCGATGGGCATCAACTTCCACGAGGTCCGCGCCCGCTCCGCCCTCAACCACGTCCCCGGCGACCGCTACGGCTTCAGCTGGACGATCAACCCGTTTAGGGGATGCACCCATGCGTGCGTTTTTTGTTTTGCTCGAAGAACTCATACATATCTGGACTTCGATGCCGGTAAGGACTTCGAGCGCGAGATCGTCGTCAAGGTCAACCTGCCCGAGTTGCTGCGCGGCGAGCTGGCGCGGCCGAGCTGGAAGCGCGAACTGGTCGCGCTGGGGACGAACACCGATCCCTATCAGTGGGTCGAGAGCCGCTACCGGATGATGCCCGAGATCCTGGCGGCGCTCGAGGCGGCGGCGACGCCAGTCTCGGTGCTGACCAAGTCGCCGCTGGTGCTGCGCGACCTGGAGCACTTCGAACGGATGCGCGAGGCGGGGCTGAAGGTCTCGGTCAACCTCTCGGTGCCGACCCTCGACGAGGCCGCCTGGCGGGCGACCGAGCCGCACACCCCGAGCCCGGCGGCGCGGCTCGACGCGGTCGCCGAGCTGCGACGCCGCGGGATCGACTCCGGGATCCTGATCGCGCCGCTGATGCCCGGGATCAACGACAGCCCCGAGCAGGTAGAGCCGATCGTCGCGCGAGCGCGGGAGGCCGGCGCTACCTTCCTCGGCGGCGTCGCGCTCCACCTGCGCGACGAGGTCAAGGACGTCTTCTACGGCTGGCTCGCCGCCAAACGCCCCGACCTGCTGCCCAAATACGAGTCGCTCTACGGCTCCCGCGCCTACCTGCGTCCCGAGCAGCGCAAGCACGCCACCCGCGCCTTGAAGGGTTGGGGTTCGTCGAAGCTGCGCAGCGCACGGGCCGACGGCGGCGACTCCGCTCCTCGCAAGCGCAACCAGCAGTACGCGGCTCCGCCGCCCGAGCCACAGCAGGCCTCTCTCTTCTAGCCGCCTTCGTCGAGCTGCTCGAACTTGCAGTCCTGCGGCGCTTTGTCGTCGCGGAAGCGGTGGAACCTGGCGCCGTGGCGGATGCGGCCGCCGGCGGCGTGGTCGTAGCCGACCTCGATCACCAGCTCGGGCCGCAGCGCCACCCACTCGAGCTCGCGGCCGCCGGTCCAGCGGCTCGGCTCGGCACTGCCGCTCTTGCCCGTCTCCAGCGGCGCCAGCATCGAGCGCATGCTGCGTTTGGCGGAGCGGCTGAAGCCGGAGATGTGGCCGACCGGGCGCAGGAAGTCGCCGTCGTAGAGGCCGAGGATCAGCGAGCCGACCGTGCCCTCCTCTTTGCCGGGCCGCCACCCGAGCACGACGCAGTCGATCGTCCGCTCGCGCTTGACCTTCGCCATCCCGCGCCGTTTGCCTGGCTCATAGGGGGCGTCGAGCTGCTTCGCCATCACCCCCTCGATCGAGGCCAGCCAGCGCTCTGCCTGCTCCGCGTCCGGAGTCAGCGGCGTCAGCTCGAGGTCGGCCTTCGCGGCGATCTTCTCCAGCCGCGCCCTTCGCTCGGCCAGCGGTGTCTCCAGCAGCGACTCGTCGCCCTCGGCGAGCAGGTCGAAGACGATGTAGGTGACCGGGATTTTCTCGGAGAGCATCTTGATCCGCGACTCGGCCGGGTGGATGCGTTCCTGCAACGAGTCGAATTCGAGATTGCCGTCGGCATCGCGTATCACCAGCTCGCCGTCGAGCACCCAGCGGCCTGGGGCGAAGCTCAGCTCCGGGAAGTAGCGGGCCAGTTCTTTGCCGCCGCGACTTTGGACGTAGGCCTCGTCGCCGTCGACGAAGACGATCGCCCGGAAGCCGTCGAGCTTCGGCTCATACGCCCACTCCTCGCCGGCAGGCAGCTCTTTGCGGGTCAGCGCCAGCTGCGGTTTGATCGGTGGCGAGAGGGGAAGCGTCACGCTGCGCGCCGCGCCCGGCTCTCGCGCGGGTCCGGGATCGGCACCGCGGCGAGCAGTTTCTTCGTGTAGTCGTCGCGCGGCGCCTCGCAGACCTGGTCGGCCGTGCCCTCCTCGACGATCTTGCCGTCGTGCATCACCGCGATCCGGTCGGAGATGTGGCGGACGACGCCGATGTCGTGGGCGACGAAAAGGTAGGTGAGTCCGAGTTCGTCCTGCAGGTCGTCGAGCAGGTTGATGATCTGCGCCTGGATCGAGACGTCGAGCGCCGAGACCGGCTCGTCAGCGATCACCAGTTTCGGCTGCAGCGCCAGCGCCCGCGCGATCCCGATCCGCTGCCGCTGGCCGCCCGAGAACTCGTGCGGGAAGCGGTTGTAGTGCTCGCTCGAGAGGCCGACCCGCACGAGTAGCTCCTGCACCCGCTTGCGGAGCTCGCCGCCGGAGGCGACGCCCTGGCGCTTGAGCGGATCGGCGACGATCTGGCCGACCCGTTTGCGCGGGTTGAGCGAGGCGTAGGGGTCCTGGAAGATCATCTGCATCTCGCGCCGCAGCGGCCGCATCTGCCGCCGCCCGAGCCCGGCGATCTCGCGGCCCTCGAACTTGACCGAGCCCGAGGTCGGCTTGATCAGGTTGAGGACTGCGCGGCAGGCGGTCGACTTGCCCGAGCCCGACTCGCCGACCAGTCCCATCGTCTTGCCGCGCTCGATCGAGAAGCTGATGCCGTCGACCGCGCGCACCTGGTCGACTTCGCGGTCGATGATGATCCCCTGCTTGATCGGGAAGTGCTTGACCAGGTCGGTGACCTCGAGCAGGTTCTCGCCGCTCACAATTTTACCCCCTCCGGCTCTTCCAGCCCGATCCGTCCCTCGACCTCGCGCTTCGCCCGCTTCTCCTCGGGGCTGAGCCAGCAGCGGTCGCGGTGCTCGGGCGCCTCGGTCAGTTTCGTGTCGAGCGGCGGCAACTCGGTGCATTTGTCGAACTCGTGCGGGCAGCGGGGTCGGAACGGGCAGCCCTTGGGCAGGTCGAGCAGCGAGGGCGGTGCGCCTTTGATCTGCGGCAGTCGCTCCGGGCGCGGCTGGTCGAGCCGGGTGAGCGAGCCGAGCAGGCCCCAGGTGTAGGGGTGCTGCGGGTCGTAGAAGATGTCGTCGAGCGAGCCCCGCTCGACCACCCGCCCCGCGTACATCACCAGCACCCGGTCAGCGACTTCGGCGACGACGCCGAGGTCGTGGGTGATCAGGATCGTCGCCAGGTTGCGTTTGCGGTTGAGCTCCTCGAGCAGCTGCAGGATCTGCGCCTGGATCGTCACGTCGAGCGCCGTCGTCGGCTCGTCGGCGATCAGCAGCTCCGGTTCCAGCGCCAGCGCCATCGCGATCATCGCCCGCTGCCGCATCCCGCCCGAGAATTCGTGCGGGTAGTCGTCGACCCGGCGCTCGGCGTTGGGGATGCCGACCGCCTCGAACAGCTCGATCGCTCGGGCCCGCCCTTCGGCCTTGGAGACGTTGCCGTGCGCCCGCATCGCCTCGGCGATCTGGCGGCCGAGCTTGTAGACCGGGTTGAAGGAGGTCATCGGGTCCTGGAAGATCATCGAGACGCGGTCGCCGCGCAGCCGCCGCAGCTCGGCGTCGGGGGCATCGACGAGCTCCTTGCCGTCGAGCTTCACCGAGCCCTCGATCCGCGAGTTTTTCGAGCGAGTCAGACCCATGATCGTCTGCGCCGTGACGCTCTTGCCCGAGCCCGACTCGCCGACGATCGCCACCACCTCGCCGGGGCGGACCTCGAAGCTGACCTTGTCGACCGCCTGCACCAGCCCGCCTTCGGTGGCGAAGCCGACGCGCAGGTCGCGCACCTCGAGCAGCGGCGCCGGGCTCATGCAGCCGAGGTTCCCAACCGCACGCGCGGGTCGAGGTAGGCGTAGGCGATGTCGACGCAGGCATTGATCGCGACGACGAAGAAAGCGCCGTAGAGGGTGACGCCCATGATCGGCGGCAGTTCGAGTTTGGCGATCGATTCCGCCGCGTAGTAGCCGACGCCTTCGTAGGAGAAGATCGTTTCGGTGATCAGCGCCGTGCCGGCGATGGTCGCGCCGAAGTCGAGCCCGAACAGGGTGATGATCGGGATCAGCGAGTTGCGCAGCACGTGGCGCAGCATCACCTGGCGCTCGGAGAGACCCTTGGCGCGAGCGGTGCGGACGTAGTCCTCGTTCATCGAGTCGAGCATGTTCGAGCGCAGGACCCGGCTGTAGAAGCCGATCGAGAGGATCGCGATCGTCGTCCAGGGCAGGATCAGGTGCTTGAACCAGCCCCAGGGGTCTTCGGTCAGCGGGACGTAGCCCGCGTTGGGTAAGAGTTCGATCTTGTAGGTGAGGAAGTAGATCAGGACCGGGCCGATCAGGAAGACCGGGATCGAGACGCCGGCGATCGCGAAGCCGGTGAGGAACTTGTCGAGCCAGCCGCCGGCCCTGACCGCCGCGATGTAGCCGAGCACCATTCCCCAGAAGAGCCAGATCAGCCCGGCGCCGATCGCCAGCGAGAGGGTCGCCGGGATCCCTTCTTTGATCCGGTCCTCGACCGAGACCCGCGGCGAGTAGGAGATCAGTTCGTTGGTGAAGACCTTCTTCATCATCGTCACGTACTGCTCCGGCAGCGACTCGTCGAAGCCCCATTCTTCTTCGATGCTTTTGACCAGGGTCGGCGTCGCGTTCTTGCCGGCCAGCCGCTGCGCCGGCGGCGAGTTCGGGATCACGTTGAAGATCAGGAAGACGAGAACCGAGACGACGAAGAGGACGATCACCATCCCGATCAGCCGGCGGACGATGAAGCGGACCACTTAGACGCTCGCTCCCTCGGGCTCGACCATCCCGGCGTGCGCCTCGAGCCGTACTTTCGAGCGCGGGTCGAGTGCGTCGCGCAGGCCGTCACCGACGATGTTCAGCGAGAGCACCGTCAGCATGATCATCACGCCCGGGATGATCGCCAGCAGCGGCTGGGTGGTGAGCAGCTCCTCGCCGACCGAGATCATCGTTCCCCAGGACGAGTTGGGTGGCTGCACGCCGGCACCGAGGAACGAGAGCGCCGCCTCGAACAGCATGTTGTTGGCGATGTTGAGGGTGAAGAAGACGATGATCGTCGAGGCCAGGTTGGGGAGGATCTCGCCGAACATCACCCGCAGCGGCCCGGCGCCCTGGGCGACCGCCGCTTCGACGAACTCTTTCTCGCCGAGGGCGAGGACTTCGCCCCGGATCGGCCGCGCCACGTAGGGCACGGTGAAGATGCTGATCACGAAGATCGGGATCCAGTTCGATCCTCCCTCGATCGTCAGCGGCCCGATCTGCAACCCGCTGACCGCAAGCGAGACCCCTAACGCGATTCCGAACAGCAGCACGGGCAGCGACCACAAGACGTCGAGGATGCGGGCGATCACCGCGTCGACCCAGCCCCGGTAGTAGCCCGCCAACAGACCGAGGACGACGGCGACCAGGGTCGTGATCAGCCCCGAGACGACGCCGATGAACAGCGAGGTGCGGCCGCCATACATCAGCCGCACCATCTCGTCGCGGCCGAGCCGGCTGTCGGCGCCGAGGAAGAACTTGCCGCCGGCTTCGAACCACTGCGGCCCGATCGGCCTTCCTTCCGGCGTCACCACTTCGCGCACTTCGTCGCCGACCCGGAGTTTCTGCAGCGTGTGCGACTCGTTCGGGCCGGTGTGGGCGACGTTGTCGGCCCAGATCGGCGCCGCCAGCACGAAGATGACGATCAGGACGAAGAGCCCGAGGAAGCTGACCGCGAGCCGGTTGCGGACGAACCGTTTGTAGGCGAGATACCAGGGGCTCCGGTCCGGCGAGACCCCCTCCGGCGCGGCCGGAAACGCCGCGCCAGGACCCCCAGCCACCGGCACCGCTTCTGGCTGGGGGTCGATCGTCACGTCAGGGTTTCCGATCTACCTCTCGGCCCTATTCCTTGAATTCGAAACTGGTCAGGTACTCAAAGAAGGTCGGGCTGTAGATGATGCTTTCGAGTTCGATGTTGTCGGCGACGAAGGTGTCGAGCGTCCGCGTCCCGTACGGAGCCCACGGCGCTTCTTTCATGATTTCTTCGTCCATTGATTCGTATGCCGATTCCTGTTCGGGACCGAGCTGTTCGGCTCGGAGTTTCGAGATTTCTTTGTTGAACGCTGGGTTGTCGAAGTTGGCGAAGTTGCCGTTGTTCGTCTGCAGAATGCTTTCGCCGGCGAGCAGCGGCTGGAAGAAATCGTTCGGGTGCGGATAGTCCTGGAACCAATCGGACCAGCCGGTGTCGAGGTCGGGAGTCGATTGGTTGCCGATCACCGTGAAGTAGTTGTCGGCATTGATGATTTTCAGCGTCGTGTTGAAGCCGAGTTCTTTGAGGACGCCGTCGTAATATTCGCCGGCTTCGTTGTTGGGCGATTCCGTGTCGGTCCAGACGGTGATGTTCATGTCCGACGGGTTCGCTTCTTTGATCAGTTCTTTGGCTTTCGCCATGTCATGCGGGTAGAGCTCGAACTTCGAGTATCCAGGCATGCCGGGCGGCAGGATCTGCTGCGTGCCTTTGAGCTGGCCCGAGTAGATCCGTTCGAGCGCCGCCGGGTCGACTGCGTAGTTGACCGCTTCGCGGACTTTCTGGTCGTCGAACGGGGCCCGGTCGGTCTTCATCCAGAAGTAGTAGGTGCTGATCGTGTCCCGAACTATGAACTGGCTGCCTTCGTATTTGTCTTTGACTTCGGTGTAACGCGCGGCCGGCACCGGGTTCTGCATCCAGTCGTATTTGCCCTGTTCGATGTCGTTGACCTGGGTCTGCGGGTTGCGGATCACATCGACTTCAGCGCCGTCGATGTGGCCGGTTGGGTATTCGGGCATCGCTTTAGAGTTCGCTTTCGCCCACTCCGGGTTGCGTTCGTATTCCCAGCCCTGACCCGGTTTGACGTTGACCAGCATGTACGGGCCGGTGCCGGGAGGTGGGTTGGCGGAGAGGTCTTCGTTCGGCGTGCCCTGTGGGACCGGCGCGACGAACATCAGCGCCAGCTCGTTCTCGAAAGTGCCTCGCGGTTCTACCAGGGTGATCTGGATTTCCCCGGTTTTGTCGTTGGTTTTGATCCCGGGGATGCCGCCCTGCTTGGTTTTCGCGAACTGTTCGGCGCCGACGATGCTGGTGTAGAAGACCGAGCCGCCGGAGTTGACCTTGAACATACGTTCGACCGCGTAGAGGAAGTCAGAGGCTTTGACTGGTTTGCCGTCGGAGTACTTGAGGCCGGGCCGGAGGAAGAGCGTGTAGGTCTTTTCGCCGTTGCTGATTTTCGGCAGTTCTTTCGCCAGGCCGGGGACCACTTCGGCGCCTTCAGCGCCGCTGGCGTGTTTATAGGTCAGCAGTGGGATGTAGACCTCGCCCATCGCGGTCCAGCCTTCCGCAGTGTAGGAGAGCTGTGGATCCATGTAGTCGGGGAACGAGGCGTAGGTGGCGTTGAGGATGCCGCCTTCTTCGCCTTCGCCTTCGCCTCCTTCGGCGGTGGTGCCGCTGCCGCTACTGCTCCCGCCGCCGGTCGTGTCGTTGCCGCTGCCGCCGCACGAAGAGAGTCCAATTACCCCCACCGCTGCAAGCGCCACCACCAGAAAAGTCAGAACGATCTTCTTCACGAAAAAATGCCTCCTCTTTCACCGCTTTCGACCGGGGTCCGACTGCCCTGGCGCGTCTCCTGGGAGCAACTCCAGCACAATTTTGTTACCCCCGTCAAGCAAAGACGAACTAGACGGTTTTCGGTAGCCAGGCCATTTAGTAGCAATGATCGGAGCCATCAACGCCACTATGGCGAAGATGCCGAGACCGGCCACGAGGAAGGTCGCGCGCGGGCTGACCAGTGCAGCAATCGCACCGCCAACGGCGAATCCGATACCCGGCATCGCCGCCCCAATCGACTCGAGCACGCTCATCACCCGGGCCTGCATCCCGGCGACCGTCAGCTCCTGGACGGCGCTGATCGCCGAGACCCACTGCACGCCGTTTCCCGCCCCGCCTAGCACCGAGGCAGCGCAGGCGAGGGCGAGGTTGGGCGCCGCGGCGAGACCGAGGTAGCCGCCGGCGACCGCGAGCGTGCTGAACAGCAAGAGGACGAGCAGCGAGGTGCGGCGAACCGCGGCGAAGACGATGCTGCCGAGCACCATCCCGACCCCCCAGCTGGCGAGCATCACGCCGTAGCCGGTGTCGGTCGTGCCCAGCGTTTCCTTCGCGTAGACCACCTCGACCGGGATCACCGCGGCGAAGAAGACGAAGGCGGCGCCCTGGGCGATCAGCAGCCAGCGCAGCGCCACCTTCTCGCGCAGGTAGGCGACCCCGGCACGGACCCGGTCGCGCATCCGGCCCGGTTCGGGCTCGGCCTGGGGCAGGGGCCCGGCGGTAAGCAGGATCCAGGCGATCACGTAGAAGGAGACCGCGTCGAGCAGCAGCGCCGTCTGCGCGCTCGAGCCGGCGACGATCAAGCCCGCCAGCGCCGGGCCGACCGCGGCGCCGCCGGTGAAGGCGATGTTGAGTAGTGCGTTGCCGGCCCGCAGTTCGCCGGTTCGCTCCAAAAGCTCTGCAACTACGGAGCGAGTCAGTGCGCGACCGGCCAAAGCCAGTGCACCGTCGATCGCCGCCACCGCGATCACCGCCGCGAGCGAGAAATGGGTCGCCAGCAGCGCCAGCCCGCCGAACGCCGCGGCCTCGCCGCAATAGATCACCGGCAGCGCGTAGCGGGGTGGCGGCTTTTCCGCCCTGGTGGTCAGGATCGGCGCAAAAAGCGCTGGAAGGAAGCGGGTTCCGAGAAACAGGCCGGCGGTCGCGAGGGCGCTGTCGGTCTGTTCGAAGACGAGCACCGAGAGGGCGATGATCCCCATCCAGTCGCCGAGCTCGTTGACCGCGTAGGTCGCCGCCAGCCGCCTGAAGAGGCGCCTCCGCAGCGGCGCCATGAGCCCTTGCCTAGCCATGCCTGGACGCCTGTCCTACCGAATAAGTGCACAAGTTTCCGTGCAGATGCACAAGTTTCCGACGAGTTGTGCCACAATGCTGCCAGCGATTAGCAAGATTTTGGAAAGAGCGCACAGCTAGAGCGGCTTCAACTTGAAGGAGGGA
>Ga0105249_10001724_pt1 | contig 19132 bp, 12 predicted proteins | sample KBSS44metaG_FD_81522 | JGI IMG/M metagenome (GOLD analysis project Ga0105249, IMG submission 81522) | Switchgrass rhizosphere microbial communities from Kellogg Biological Station, Michigan, USA - KBS S4-4 metaG | ecosystem: Host-associated > Plants > Roots > Rhizosphere > Soil | place...
CGTCACTTTTCGTTGCCAACGGACTCAGGGCGACAGCTGATCGAGCTCGCGGAGCGCGAACGTCGCGGCTCGATCGATCACTTCCAGTTCACGCGCGTGCTGAACGAGCGCTACGATGTCGGCCAGAAGATGGTCCTCGCCGAAGTCATGTGGGGACTCGTATTGGCCGACGGGCAGATCGCGGAGCACGAGCACTACCTCACGCGGAAGATCGCCAACCTGCTCGAGCTGGAGCCTGGATATCTCTCGACCGCCAAGGCGCGCGCGGCGGAGCATCGCCAATGACGGCGCCTGCCGGCGCACTGGACCCGATTCTTCGTCCACGCTCGGTCGCCGTCGTCGGCGCGTCACGCGAACGCGGCACGATCGGGAACCAGCTCGTGGTGAACCTTGTCGACTACGGGTTCACCGGCATGGTCTTCCCCGTGAACCCCCGCGCAGCCGCGGTGCGCGGTATCCGGGCGTACCCGTCCGTCGAGGCGATCGGCGTGCCCGTCGACCTCGCGGTGGTCGCCGTGCCGAAGCAATACGTGCTCGCGGTCGCGGAAGACTGCGCGAGGTCCGGCGTGCGCGGGATCGTCGTGATCTCCGCCGGCTTCCGGGAGGTCGGCCCGGAGGGTGCGCAACGTGAACGACTGCTCGTCGAAGTCGTTAGGCGCGCCGGCATGCGGATGGTCGGCCCGAACTGCATGGGCGTGTTGAACGCAGATCCCGCGGTCTCCATGAACGCGACCTTCGCGCCGCTCATGCCGCCGTTCGGCGGCGTGGCGTTCGTCTCCCAGTCGGGCGCGATGGGGTTCAGCGTGCTGGATTACGCACACGAGTACGGGATCGGCATCTCGCAGTTCGTATCGGTGGGTAACAAGCCCGACGTGAGCGGCAACGACCTCCTCCTGCAGTGGGACCAAGACCCGACCGTGTCGGTCATTCTCATGTACACGGAGAATTTCGGGAATCCGCATCGATTCCGGGAGCTCGCGAGCCGCATCACGAAGCGAAAACCCATCATCGCGCTCAAGTCGGGGCGGAGCGCCGTGGGTGCGAGGGCGGCGTCGTCTCACACCGGTGCGCTCGCCGCGAGCGATTCGGCCGTGGAGGCGCTGCTCGGCCAGACCGGTGTGCTCCGCGCGTCGTCGGTCGAGGAGCTGTTCGACATGGCGATGGCCTTCGGGCGCCAGCCGCTTCCCCGGTCTCGCCGCACTGCGGTCGTCACGAACGCAGGTGGGCCGGGCATCCTCGCGGCGGACGCGCTCGAGGCGAGCGGCATGCAGCTGCCCGAGCTGCACGCGGATACCGTGGCACGACTCGCTCCGCTGTTCCCGCCTGAGGCGTCCGTCCGAAACCCACTCGACATGATCGCCTCGGCCACGCCAGCCGGGTACCGCTCGGCGTTAGGCGCTCTGCTCGCCGACCCCGCTGTCGATGCGGTCGTCTCGATCTTCATCCCGCCGCTCGGCGTCGACCAGGAGGCCGTGGCCGCGGCCATGGCGGCGGCGGCGCTGGAGCATCCAGATACGCCGGTTCTCGCGGTGCTGATGGGCCGGAACGGACTGCCGCAAGGCAAGGCGGAGCTGCACGAAGCAGGCATCCCGGCTTACCTCTTTCCGGAGTCGGCGGCCCGGGCGCTCGCGGCGATGTGTCGTCAACGCGAATGGCTCGAGCGGCCCGTGGACATCCCGGAGGCGCTGCCCGTCGATCGTTCGCGCGCCGCACGCATCATCGCTCACGCGCGATCGGAGCGGCGAACGAAGCTGAGCGAGCCCGAGGCGCTCGCGCTGCTGGACGCCTATGGCATCGCGACGGCACCGGCGGAGTCGGCCGCGTCAGCCGACGAAGCGGCGCTCGCAGCGACGCGCGTCGGGCTGCCGGTCGTGATGAAGATCGTGTCGCCTGACATCACGCATAAGACGGACGTGGGCGGCGTGCGACTCGGTCTCGCAACGCCAGAGACGGTCCGTGGGGCATTCACGGCCATGATCGACGACGTGCGTCGTCGAATGCCTGACGCGTGCATCGATGGCGTGCTGGTGCAGCGGATGGTCAAGGGTGGCCGAGAGACGATCGCCGGCGTGACGCGCGATCGCCTGTTCGGCCCGCTCGTGATGTTTGGGCTCGGCGGCGTTCTCGTGGAGGCGTTGCGCGATGTGGTGTTCCGGCTGACTCCACTCGGTCCGCGCGATGCGGCGGAGATGGTCGCGGAAATCCGGGGCGCATCCATCCTCGCCGGGATCCGCGGCGAGCCGCCTGCCGATCGCACCGCGCTTGCCGATGCCGTGCGCCGCGCGGCCCAGCTCGCGGTGGACTTCCCCGAGATCGAGGAGATGGACATCAACCCGCTGCTGGCGTTCGAGCACGGGGTGATGGCCGTGGACGCGCGGTTTCGGATCGCCGAGTCCCGCACGTAGTTGTGTCGTCTCGTGCACGTAGGTTCGTGCACGTGCGGTCGGGTGTGTGCGTCTTGTCGTCGGGGCGTCGCGACGCCGGCGGCTTCCGCGCTTATACGCCTCGAGCCAGCGGGCACTTGGCTCCGCGTTCGGACGCTGGCATCTCCCCGCTGTCTCGGGGCTACGCGCTCACGCCGCCTGCGTCCCGACGCCCCTCCTCCCGCCACGCCCGTGCTGACCGTCCGGCCGCCGCGCGTCGCCGGCAGCCCGTGAGCAGCTCGTAGCAAGCGCGCGTGACACGCTCGTAGGTGGAGCGCGCACACGCTGCGACCTGGGCGCGCGCCGCCGAGCGGCGCGCGAGGCCGAGTCCCGATGCGTGCGCGGTGACGAGCAGCCTGCCGTCAGCGTGCGATGCCGTGCGGGCCAAGATGACGTCCGGCGCCGGCGCCTCGCACCACGATGGAACCAGAGGAAGCAGTGACGACCGATGACTAGCAACGACTAGAGCTTACTCTGCGCCGACTGCCGCCGCAGCTGAAGCACGCGGACGTTCGGATCCACGACCACGCGCTCGGGCTTGAAACCCGACCGGATCGTCACCGTCTGCCTGTCCTTGGCGCCTAACGTGAGAGACACCAGCTCGGCCGCGTACGGCTCCACTGTCTTCGTGGACTTCTTGCCCGAATCCGACGGGAACCGCTCACCACGAACCGCGGCGATCTCGATCGGCATCCGGCCCGTCCCGACGTTCTCGATTTCCGCCGTCGTGACCCAGCCGCCCCCAGCCGGCGCCGCCACGGTTTTCGCGTTATGCACGCGATACTCCGGGACCACCACGGTGTCGAACCACTGGCGAACGAAATCGTCGTACGACGCCGTATCGGGCGCGTACCGCCGCATGTGCTCCACGAAGTCGTGCAGTACCGGATGATCCGGGTTCGCGGCATAGGCCGCGATGAACTCCTTCATGCCGCGCAACGTTGGCTCGCGACCCATCCGGTCCATCAGCATCCAGAACACCCAACCGCTCTTGTCGTACGTCACCGTCTGATCGCCGGCCTTCGAGCCGTCGAGGCGCAACAGCTTCCGCTCGGCATCTGCCTGACGATTGTCGCCGTAGCGCGACTCGATACGCTTCCGGAACTCCATCGCGTCCCGCTCGCCCTTCACCTGGCCGATCAGCAGTGCCGTCGAGAAGTGCGCCATCCCCTCGCTCAGGATGTTGCCGCTCGGGCCCCGGCCCGGCTGAAGCATGTTGCCCCACCACTGGTGCGCGGACTCGTGCGCCGTCACGAGAAAGGCGGTGTTCGTCTTCGGATCGCTCTTCGTCAGGAACCCGATGCCCTCCGAGAACGTGATGTTCGTCGGGAACCCCTGGGCGTAGCCCGCGAGGTTTGGGAACTCACTGACCTTGAGCTCCTTCCACGGGAACTCACCGAACCACTCGCCGTAGTAGCGACGCGCGGCGTCGAGCGCCTCGCTCATCTCCTTCACGTTGTACGGGTGGCCATCGTAGTAGTACAGCGCCGTCCCGCTGCCGCGCTTCACCTGCCAGCGACCCGCGACGACGTTGAACGCCATCACCGGGTGGTCGCTCTTCCATACGACCGTTCGCTTCCCGCCCGACGTCGAGTCCGAGATCTTCTCGCCAACCGAGTTGGCAATGAAATCGGCCGGCGTCGTGATCGCGATGCGCGTCATCGTTGGCAGCTCGCTTCCGAAGGCGGCTGCCGTCACACCCTCGTAGAAGTCGTCCGGATACTGCCGCGGCTCGTAGTCGTTCTTGTCGTTCTCGCGGCCGATCTCCTCGAGATACCCAACCATGGGGAACCATCGAGGCGAGAAGCTCGTCATCACGACCCCCGACGGCAGCACGAACTCTCCGGCTCCGCCGCCGTTGCGCGTCGCTCCCGTCTCGGTCCCGGTGTAGCTGAACCCCAGCCGGAGCGTGTCGCCAGGCATCAGTGGTTTTGGCGGCGTGAACACGTGCAGGAGCGACGACGTGTCCGGCGTGTACGCCGTGCCGTTCATGGTCCACGCGAGGTTCTTCCACGATGGCGAGATGGTGACCGGAATCTTCGGCAGCTTCACGTCGCGCTTGTTCACGAGCACGTACGTTCCCTTGACGGTCCACGAGCGCTCGGCCGGCTCGAGCCCGAGATCTATGTCGACCGCGGCGAGCGCGGGGAGTGGGGCATCCATCCACGTCGCGAGGTTCTTCTTCCAGTAGTCCCTGGCCTTCTTTTCAACGCGGCCGCCATCGGGCCCCGTGGAGATCTGCCGCCACAACATGCCACCCGCGATGACGGGAATGAGCAGCGCGGGAGCCGCCCGAACGAATGCGCGTCGCAGCTCCACCGGCCGAGTCCGATGCATGACACGAATGGCGTCACGGTCCTGCCGTGGATACTGCCGAATCGCGACGCGCAGGAAGAATGCGCCGAGGCCAAGCACGAACAGCCGGCTGAGGACGAGCGCGGTCCGATCGATCTCGAGCGTGCTCATATCGCTCCACCGCACTACGCTCCACATCGGCCAGTTGCCTAACCAGTTGACCTTGTCCGTCAGCGCGAGGTAGACGGTATAGCCGAACACGGCGAGGGTAACGCCGTACGTCGTGTATCGATTGCGCGTCACGGAGTACGCGGCGATGACGAACGCCGCCCACGCGAGGAACGTCGGCGCGACGAGCCCGCCCCACACGAGTGCGAACGGCATGAGGCTGAACGACACGCGGCCCTGCACGAGCAGCGCGATCCAGCAGGCGATGAGGCACGCCACACCGATGACCACGCCAATGGCGGAGAGGGCAATCACCTTGCCGGTCACGAGCGCGGAGGTCCGGATCGGCAAGGCATTCGCGATCGCGCTGAAGCCGGTGACCCGCTCGCGCTCCATGCTCTCGACAGCGTAGAAGATGAGCAGGAGGCTGAGCAGCGACGTCATGAACTCCATCTGCGTCACGGCGAGCGTGCCGGGCGTGAGCAGCAGCGGTGTATCGAAGGCGCCGAGCGAGACGAGCGAGCTCGCGACGGTCTGAAAGAGGATGAGCGGCACGAACAGGTACAGACCGGGCTGACTGCGCAGCTCGCGCATCTCCGAGCGCGCCACCTGTCGGACGGTCTTCCAGAAGCCCGCGGCCCCGGAGTGCATCCCCAGCTCGGCCAGCGTGAGCGATGCGCTCGGACTCGCAGTGCTCGCAGCCGCCGGAGCGGGTGTCCCCTTTACCTTCTTCACCTTGCCCGAGTGCCGGAGCGTTTGAGCGAATCGATACCCGCCGGCCGCAACGGATCCGAGCCCCACGAGCACGAGCACCAGACGGCTCAGCAGGAACGGCGCATCGAAGCCGATCGGCTGCGTGTTGTAGTAGTCCGCGCCGCGGTCGACCTTGAGGTACATCTCGTTCAGCCAGCGCACGCCACCCGGATCGATCAGCATCATCAGCCGGTTGATCCGGAGGTCCAGCCAGCTCGGCGACCAGGTCCAGAGGAAAAAGTACCCGGCGAGCACGAGCACGATCGGCAGAATGAAGACGAGGATCGGCTTTCGCGTCCACGCCCCGAGCGCGAACGCGGCGCCCGTAATCAGCACCAGCGTGGGGACCGCGAGGACGAGCGACGGTCGTACATAGTTCCCGAGCTCGAGCGGCCCGCGCGTCTCCGCCATGTCCGGGTTCGGGACGACGTAAAAGAAAAAGAGCATGAGCAGCACCGTCGTGACGAGCAGGCCTAACGCCGTCACCAACGTGGCCACGTACTTGCCGGTGATGTACTCGCCAGGCGTGAGCGGCGTCGCGTGGAGCAGCTCTCCCACCCGAAGCTCGCCGTCACGGATGACGCTCATCCCGGCCGCCGCCGCCACGAAGAAGGACATGAGCGACGCGACGGAGATGACGAGGATCTGCGCCGTGGCGAACTCGGACGTGATCCACGCTCTCTTGCCCCCGACACTCGCGTCGCCTGACGCGATGATGATCTGCACGTTGCCGGTCGAGAGCCCCCACACGATCAGGCCGACCACGACCAGACAGATGTAGAACATCGGGCGGCGCGCGTTGAACGACAGCTCGTTCCGCGCAACGAGCCAGAGTCGCCGGACGCTCATCGGCGCACCTCCTGCACGCCGTCTGCGTCGCGCGCGATGCTCGGGACGCGCGCATCTGCCGGAACCGTGGCCTCGCCGTTGCTCGCGGCCGGCTTGCCATGCATGAGGACGAAATACGCATCCTCGAGCGTCGGCGCAGCCGGCTCGAACCCGGTCGGCGCCTCACGCGTCGGTTCGTGGATGCGCACGCGGTTCCGGCCTTCCACGAGAATCGCCTGGGTCACGCGCCGCGTGCGCTGCAGCGCATCGAGATCGGCGGCCGCGACGGCGCCCTCGAAGATCGTCCCCGCGAGCATCCGGCGCGCCTCTGTCGGCGACGTCTCGGCCACGACCTGCCCGTTCCGGATCACGGCGAACCGGGGACACAATACCGCCACGTCCTCGACGATGTGCGTAGACAGCAGCACGGTGCGCTGCTCGGCGAGCTCGGCGAGCAACCGGTAGAAGCGGTGGCGCTCTTCGGGATCGAGACCCGCGGTGGGCTCATCGACAATGATGAGCCGCGGATCGCCCGCGACCGCCTGCGCGATGCCGAGTCGCTGACGCATGCCGCCGGAATACTCTTTCACCTTGCGCCTGGCGGCGTAAGCGAGGTTCACGCGCTCGAGCAGCGAGGCCGCGAGCTTCTTCGTCTCCTTGCCGCTGGCGACGCCCTTGAGCTGGAGGAGGTACTCGAGCATGGCCTCGCCGGTCAGATGCGGGAAAAACCCGAAGTCCTGCGGTAGGTAGCCCAGCACGCTCCAGAGCGCGCCGGGATCGGCGAGCACGTCGCGTCCGTCGAGCGTGACGGTTCCCGACGTCGGCTCGAGCACACCGGCGAGGATGCGCATGAACGTGGACTTCCCGGCTCCATTGGGCCCAAGTAGCCCGAACATTCCGGTGCCGATGTCGAGTGACACGCCCTGGAGCGCGGTGACAGGACCGGGATAGACCTTTACGAGGTTGCGGACGCTGAGCATGGATTGGCGTGAGAGTTGGGGGTCGCTCAGTCTACGGGCGGGATGGGACGGGGGGAACAACCAGTTGCCCCGCCCTCACCTGCCAGCTCGGCTGTCATTCCGAGCGGAGCCGCGCAGCGCAGAGGCGAGGAATCGCCGGACGTTGTCATTCCGAGCGGAGGCCGCAGGCCGCAGGCGAGGAATCGCACTCGTCCCGACCGAGGGGTTGTCCCTCTACCGGGAGGATGGCGATTCCTCGCCTCCGCCTGCGCTTCGCGCGGGCTCCGCTCGGAATGACAAGATTGCCGTCCCGCGCCGTTGAACCTTCCCGACGGAACCGCTGTCTCACCTTGAAACCTTAGGTATAGCGCGTCGTTCTTACCTAAGAACCTTATGTCAGTCACCCGATTCCCAATTCCCGATTCCCGACAATGGCTGCCCCCGATCTCGACCTGCTTCGCGGCACCCTCGATCTGCTGATCCTCAAAACGTTGAGCTGGGGACCCATGCACGGGCTCGCCGTCCTTCGCTGGGTCGAACAGATCACCGGGCAACGGCTCCAGATCACCGAGGGCGCACTCTACCCCGCGCTGCATCGAATGGAGCAGAAGGGATGGCTCGGCGCCGACTGGGGTTATACCGAGCGGAATCGCGAGGCCAAGTTCTACCGGTTGACCGCCGCCGGCCGCCGGCAGCTCACCGCGGAGCTGTCGAAGTGGTCGCGCTATACCGAGGCTGTGAACCTCGTCATCACGGCGGAGGCCGTACGATGACGAAACGCGACGACGCCGGACTGCCGAGGCTCTTCCGCCTCCCGACGGCGAAGCACCGGCTCCGCGGAGAGATCGAGCGCGAGCTTCGCTTCCACATCGAGGGGCGCATCGACGAGCTGGTCGCGCAGGGGTACACGCGCCAGCAGGCCGAGCGTGAAGTGACCGAGCGGTTCGGCGACGTGGCGACGGTCCGCAACGAATGCGAGGAGATCGATACGATGACGCATCGCAAGCGGGAGCTCGGAGAATGGCGCGCCGCGCTGGCGCGCGACCTGCGGCACGCGCTGCGCGGGGTGGTACACCGCCCGGGATTCAGCGCCGTCGTCATTGCCACGCTGGCGTTAGGCATCGGTGCCACGACCGCGATCTACACCCTGCTGGACGCCGTCGTCCTGCGGCCCCTGGCCTACGCGAACGCCGAATCGCTGGTCTACATCAACCACCCCGTGCCGGGCATCGAGACGAACGCGCAGTGGCGGATGTCGCGCGCCGGGTACTTCTTCTTCCGCCGCACGTCGAAATCCCTCGACAACATCGCCGTCTACAACCAGAGCGAGCTGTCGCTGGTGTCGCCGGACGGGGCGGAACGGGTGCGGGTCGGACGCATCAGCGACAACTTCCTCGATGTCGTCGGCGCGCGCCCGTTGCTCGGACGCGCGTTTGTCGCGGCCGACAACCTGCCGAACGCTCCGCCCGTCGTCATCATCGGCTACGACTTCTGGCGGCAGCGCTTCAACGCCGACCCCGGTATCGTCGGCAGGACGATGAACCTGAGCTCGGCCACGTATCAGGTCGTCGGCGTCGCTCCTCCGAAGCTGCACCTGCCCGACTTTCAGGTGCAGCTCTGGGTTCCACACGAGCTCGATCCCAACGCGCCGGCGGTCAACCAGCACTCGTATGACGCCATCGCGCGACTCGCTCCCGGCGTTTCGGTGGCGGCGGCGCAGGCGGAAGCGGCCCGGCTCACGGCACAGCTGCCCGAGATGTTCTCGCGGGCCTACAGCCCGGGTTTCATGAGCTCGTCGAAGTTCTCGGTGCTCGTGACGCCGCTGCGCGACATTGTGATCGGCGGCATCAGCCGCACGCTCTGGATACTCCTCGGCGCAGTCGCGATCGTGCTGCTCATCGCCTGCGCGAACGTCGCGAACCTGTTCCTCGTTCGCGCGGAGTCGCGCCGACGCGAGGTCGCGCTTCGCTCGGCGCTTGGCGCCGACCGGCTGCAGCTCGCCGGGCACTACCTGGCGGAGAGTGTGCTGCTGGCGCTGATCGGCGGCGTGCTGGCCGTCGGGCTGGCCTGGGCCGCCGTGCGATTCCTCATCGTGCTGAACCCACCATCCATCCCGCGTCTGTCGGAGCTCGCGCTCGGGTGGCGGCCGATGATGGCGGCGCTCGCTCTGTCGTTAGGCGCCGGCGTCGTCTTCGGTCTCCTGCCGCTCACGCGGCTCGTCGCGAGCGGCGGGGACGCGTCCATGCTCAGGGAAGGAGGACGCAGTCAGACGGCCTCGCGACGGCAGCTGAGCGCGCGCTCGACGCTCGTGGTGGCGCAGATGGCTCTCGCCGTCGTGCTGCTCGCGGCAGCGGGCCTGATGCTGCGCAGCTTCCAGCGCCTGCGGGCCGTGCACCCTGGTCTCGACGCATCCGGGCTGCTCACGTTCGAGCTGTCGCTGCCCTGGTCGCGCTATGGGTCCCGTGTGCCCGGGCCCGAGGGCTATCTCACCGTGTTCCGGTTCCACCAGGAGCTGGTGCGACAGCTCGCGGCGCTGCCCGGCGTCACGACCGTCGGGATGGCGACGTCCCTGGCCATCAAGGACGGCGACGGCTGCGCTCTCGTGTTCGTGAAGGGTCGCGACCTCACACGTGAGACCGCGCCGTGCGTCGGGAACATCCTCGCCGGACCCGGATACTTCTCGACGTTAGGCATCCCGGTGCGCGGGCGGACACCGACGTGGGCGGACATGGAGGAGAAGAACGGCTCGGTCGTGGTGAGCAAGGCGTTCGCGGACCACATGTGGCCCGGCGAGGACCCGATCGGCAAGGAGCTCCGACCGAACGGCAGCGGGGATCCCTGGTATCGCGTGGTCGGGGTGACCGGCGATGTGCTGACGCGCGGGCTCGATCAGCCGGCCTCGGAGATCGTGTACTACCCGATGATCCCGCGCGACGGCGCCCCGCTGTGGCAGGCGCCCACGTACGTGACCGTCGCGATCCGGACGCGGGCCGATGACCCGCTCTCGCTGACGCCCGCGGTGCGCCGGATCGTGTCGACCATGGATCGGGAAGTTCCGATCGCGAACGCTCAGACGATGGAGACGATCGTCGCGCACTCGAGAGCGAAGACGACGTTCGCGATGTTGCTGCTCGCGATCGCGGGCGGGATGGCGCTGGTGCTCAGCGCCGTCGGGATCTACGGCGTGATCTCGTATACCGTGAGCCAGCGTCGCGGCGAGATCGGCGTGCGCATGGCGTTAGGCGCGCACGCGGGCCAGGTCGGCCGGATGGTCGTCGGCCAATCGCTCCGCGTGGCCGGTGTGGGCATCGCGATCGGACTCGCCGGCGCACTGGCGACGACGCGCGTCATGCAGTCGCTGCTCTTCAATGTGAGCCCGACGGATCCCGCGACCCTCGCCAGTGTGACGGTCGTGCTGGTGATCCTCGGGGCCGCGGCTGCGTACGCGCCGGCAAGGCGGGCGACAAAGGTGGACCCAGTGGAAGTGCTCCGCGGCGACTGATCGCCCGTTGTCATTCCGAGCGGAGCACCGAAGGTGCGGAGGCGAGGAATCGCCGATCGTTGTCATTCCGAGCGGAGCACCGAAGGGATGGAGGCGAGGAATCGCCGATCGTTGTCATTCCGAGCGGAGCACCGAAGGTGCGGAGGCGAGGAATCGCACTCGTCCCGGCCGGGAGGCCCCTCTACCGGGACGATCGCGATTCCTCGCCTCCGCCGCTTCGCGGCTCCGCTCGGAATGACACGGTCCGCCGATTCCTCGCCTCCGCCTGCGCGCCGCGCGGGCTGCGCTCGGAATGACAGGCTAGAAGGTGAATCCGATCACGACCGGGACGAACTTCGTTCGCTCCGGTGTCGTCGCCACCGAGTGATAGCGCGCCTCGATGAAAAACGACGGACCTATGCCGCCCCCAACCGAGAGACCGACGCCACCGTTGTAGCCCACCTCCGTCTGCTCGTCGCGCAGACTCTGGAACTCGTCGACCGTCCCGCCAATATCCTGCGACACGCGACGACGGTACACGCCCATGCCGCCGATCACGTACGGACGAAGCAGCGACTGCGTCAGCGGCAACACCAGGTTCGCGGTCGCGCCGATCATGTTGACGTTCCCCGTCACGGCGCCGACGCCATCGGATGGCAGGACCGAATTGCCGACTTTCCGGATGAACGCGTTGTCGAGATCGCTGCGACTCCACAACAGCTCGCCCCGCAAACCGAAGCGGCCGGTTCCGAGCCCCACGAATCCATTTGCGACGAGCCCGGTCTTCGCACCGTCGGCGAAGTTGCCGTTCGGAACGTTCGCGCCGATCGAGCCGCCAAAGCCGATCCCAGCCTTCTGCGCCGCCGCGGGCGTCGCCACTCCAAGCGCCATCGCGGCCGCGGCGATGGCCCATCGAACAGGTGTGTGTGCCTTCATCGAACTCCAGCTCCAGGTCTGAATTACCGCTGCCCCGGTTGCACCAACTGCACCATCAGGACCCCAGAGCCGTGAGTTCGTTCACCGCGGTGCGACGAAGCGCGCGCGTAGCCAGGCACGAGCGTGAGCATCATGTGATGCGCATCACGCTCGCGTCATCGTCACTGCTTCGCGCTCCGGCTCCGACACCGCGATGAACGGGCGCGACACGCTGAGCCGCATATGGATCGGCTCGCCCTGCGTCAGCGTGAGGTTCGCGACGGTGGTCTGCACGCGCGCGGTGACTGCCACGTTAGGCACATCGGCGCCGGTGGCAACCGTCGTGCGGCGCATGGTCCCTCGTCGGCAGCGGAGTCGGAAGCCGCGCGCGAGCCGGACGCATGTCCTGGGCTCGGTGATACAGTGCGTTTCTGTAATACCCCTCGCCCCACGCGCACGTCGCAGGGCTCGTGCACTCCAGAAACGACTCGTCCCAGAATCCTCCGACGACGCGTGACCGGGGATTGCGTCGTCAGGGTTGGGCAGTCAAAGTGAGACCGGAGGAAGACCGAGGTGAAGTCATCGGACGTCGTCATCGGGTGTCGTCGCTGCTCGTTGCCGCTGTCGAAGCCGTCGTACGCATCGTCGGAGAGCGCCGCATGTCCTACGCAACGCGAAGGTTGTCGTCCCGCACCGTCGGGCTCGTCGCCTGCCTCGCTGCGCCGCTGATGATGCCGCGTGAGGCATCTGCGCAGTTCTGGTCGGCCGTCGACCTCTCATCGCGGAGCGCTCGCTCGGGCACGAGCGACTGGGAGAGACAGTTCGCGCTGTCGCCGACCGTGCGGTTCGACCATCCGCGCGTTTCGATCGACGGACGCTGGACGGCCCTGGGCGGCACTGGGCAGCGTCTCGACGGGTTCGGCAGCCTCGCGGCGACGTACTTCTCGCCGACATGGTCGGGGCTTCAGCTCTCGGTCGCCGGATTCGCCGATCGATCGATGTTGAACGAGACGTTCCCGGTGTCGAAGCTCGGCGCCGACGCACGTCTGTCATATCGCCGCGGAGCGACGGGCGCATGGTTCGGCCGAGAGCTCTCGCGCGACAACAGGTCGACCCCGCTCTCCGCGGTACCGCGCGCGTCCGCGGGCACGTGGCGTCAGTTCGGAAACACGATGCTGACGGCGTCGCTATCGTCATTCGCATCACGTGAAGGCGCGCGGGGAGCCACGAGCCGTACCGAGTACCACCCGTACACGAAGCCTGCGGGCGCACCTGACACGGGCGTCTTTGCCCGGACCATCGACACCATCACGGTGACCGATTCGGGGAACGCGGGCACGCCTCGCGGCTGGAACGACGCCGAGGTGTCGCTCCACTGGGGCGTGGGCCGCCTGGCGTTCCGCGGCGTGATCGGCACGCGGCTGTTCACGAACAGCCTGCCTAACGAAACGTGGGGCCAGGTGCAGGGCTCGCTGGCGCTCGCGCCCGACATCGCGCTGATCGCCGCGAGCGGGGTACATCCGGCGAGCGCCGCCTACGGCATCGCACGCGCACGCTTCGTCGAGCTCGGGTTCCGCGTGGCACCGCGAGCGCTCATAAGGCCGCGATTACCGGCGAGCGTGCGCCCGGTGGCGGCCGCATTCGAGATCGCGGACGGCGAACGGGGCCAGCGCACGCTGCGCGTTCGTGTCCCGAACGCGCGAACGGTCGAGCTCAGCGGAGACTTCACGAACTGGAAGCCGATCGCACTCGCTCGCGCCACGAACGACCGCTGGGAAGCCACGCTGCTGATTCCGCCGGGCCTCCACCGCGTCGCCATCCGGGTAGACGGCGACGCCTGGGCGCCGCCCCCGGGCGTCAGCTCCGTCACCGACGAGTTCCAGGGGACGGTCGGGGTCATCGTCGTCAAGTAACGACCTGGAACAGCGGTGGTTACTGTTAGCTGGAACTGGTTGCTGCGGCGTGAACTGCCTCGGGACGCTTCTGGCTTCTCGAGGGTGTCACCCTGCAGCAACCAGTTCCAGTTAACAGTAACCAGCGCGGTTTAGAGCACCGTGACGCTAGCCCCAGTGCCGGGGTTCCACTCGGTACCAATGACGGATGCCACGCTCGTGCGCCGGGTGCTCGATGGCGACACGGCCGCGTTCACGATGCTCGTGGACCGGCACGCCGCGGCTTGCACACGCTTCGCGATGCGAATGCTCGGCAATCGCGAAGACGCCGAGGATGCCTTGCAGGACAGCTTTCTCCGGGCGTATCGGTCGCTGGCGCGGTACGAAGAGCGGCAGGCCTTCCGAACCTGGCTGTTTCAGATCCTCGTGAATCGATGCCGCACCGCGGCAGTTCGACGGCAACGGCGCCAGCGTATGTTCCTCGTTGACGACAACGCGGTCGCGTCCGCAAGCGTACAACCGGCGGCGGAATCCACGGAGCTGCGCGCGGAGCTCCGACGCGCCATCGACGCGCTCGACCCCGATCAACGCGAAGCGTTCCTGTTGAAGCACGTGGAGCTGTTGAGCTACGATGAAATGGCGGAAGCCACCGGCGTCGGTGTGTCGGCGTTGAAGATGCGCGTGAAGCGTGCGTGCGACCGGATGCAGTGGCTGCTGCGGGAGGTGAGCGATGTCGGAACCTGACAGCCCGCGCTGGCTCGACGAGATCGGCGACGAGTTGAGGCAGGAGGTCCCGGTGCGAGCCGCGTGGCGTACGCGCCTCCTCGAGGACGTTGCGCGCGCCCGCCGGCCGGTCGCGGGCGACGACTTCGACGATCGGAACGATGAGCTTCCGATGATTCCGACCGCATCCGTGGAGACTGCGGTGGCAGCATCACGGCGGCGCGAGCGCGTGATAGTTCTGCATCCGCTGGCCGGGATCGCCGCCGCGGTCGTGTTCATCGCGCTGGGCGTTGGGGCGACCCTCACTGCCCTGTCGTGGCACGCACGCACATTGGCCGACAGCTCCACCGTCACCGGTAAGACGCCACGTCCGGGTACGACGCTCGCGTCGAACGCGCCGGCAGATCGGGAAGTCGTACGGTTCGAGCTCTCGGCGCCAACCGCGTCGCGTGTGACGCTGGTCGGGAGCTTCAACGAGTGGAATCCGGTCGCCACGCCACTCCAGCGTGATTCGTCGACCGGGAAGTGGATCGTGTCGTTGCGCCTGCCGCCCGGCCGCCACGTATACGCGTTCGTCGTCGACGGCGACGTGAAAGCGGATCCGACCGCGCCCCGAGCGGCCGACGACGACTTCGGCTCGGCAAACTCCGTGGTCCTCGTGGGCGGGAGGGCGTCGTGATCGCTCGGCGGCTCCGCGCGAGTATCGTCGTCGTGACTCTGGCATTCGCCACGTCGCGCGCCGCCGCGCAGGCGCCGCCGGATCGGACGCTGCCCGCGCCGCTGTCCGCACCCACGCGCGCAACGCTCTTGGGCCTCATCGACTCGGCCCGGGTGGCCGGGCTGCCCGTCGACCCATTGTACTCGAAGGTGCGCGAGGGCGTGTTCCGCTCCGCGGACGAAGGCCGGGTCATCGCCGCCGTCCAGCGACTCCGCCACGATCTGGCCGACGCCCGCTCGGCGTTAGGCGACAGTGTTGGCGCGGAAGAGATCACGGCGGGGGCGAACGCGCTGCGGGCGGGGATCCGGCCGGCTGAGCTGTCGCGTCTCAGCGATGCACGGGGGCGGGGGACGGACCGTCATCCGCTCACCGTCGCCCTCGTGGTGCTGGCCGACCTCGCGACACGCGGCGTCCCGCCGACGCTGGCCGCGGCATCCGTGAACGAGCTCGTCGCGCGGAACGTGTCCGACGGCTCGCTGCTCTCGTTTCGTCAGAATGTCGAGCGAGACCTGATCGGCGGACGGTCGGCCGCGTCGGCGCTCGATGCGCGAACGCGATCCATGATCGAGGACGCCGAGCGGCGGAGACCCTGAGCTTCGATCGCCGCGAGGAACCGACCGCGGCGGAGAGCAGACGCAGGGAGCGGTGAACCCCGAGGCGCGCTGGTTCCTGCTGTGTGCCGCCAATACATTCCGCTCGGGATGCACCAACGACGGGGATGACCGAGCTCAGAGACCGCCTCCAGGCCAGTCTCGGCCAGAGCTACCGGATCGAGCGCGAGCTTTCGGGTGGCGGAATGTCGCGCGTGTTCGTCGCGCATGACACCCGCCTCGCGCGCGACGTCGTCGTCAAGGTTCTCTCTCCCGACCTCGCCGCCGGCGTCAACAGCGAGCGCTTCCATCGCGAGATCCTCGTCGCGGCGCAGCTTCAGCATCCGCATATCGTTCCTGTGCTCGCGGCGGGCGAAACGGACGGGCTTCCCTACTTCACGATGCCGTACGTTGCCGGCGAGTCGCTCCGCCGCCGGCTGGATGGCGGGAAGCCGATCCCGGTGCACGACGCCGTCGCCGTGCTGCGGGACGTCGCCCGGGCGCTGGCGTATGCGCACGAGCACGGCGTCGTGCATCGGGACATCAAGCCGGACAACGTGCTGATCGCGGGTGGTGCCGCTGCCGTCACCGACTTCGGAATCGCCAAGGCGCTCTCGTCGTCCCGGACGTTCGGCGGCGAGAACCTGACGCGCGTCGGCAACTCGCTGGGCACGCCGGCCTACATGGCGCCCGAGCAGGTTGCCGCCGACCCGAACGCGGACCATCGCATCGACATCTACTCGTTCGGTGCGATGGCGTATGAGCTGCTCACGGGGGAGCCGCCGTTCGCCGGCAGACCGCCGCATGCGGTGCTCTCCGCGCATCTGACCGAGCAGCCGGCGCCACTCGAGGCACGCGTTCCCAACGTCCCGCCGGCGCTGGCAGCCGTCGTGATGAACTGTCTCGCCAAGAATCCGGGCGACCGGCCGCAGACCGCGGACGACCTGGTGCGGGCACTGGAGCGAATCGATCTCTCCAGCGACTGGAGCGCACCTGCGGCCGCGACCCCGCGCGCACGTCGTCGCACTGTCGCTATTCTCGCTGCGATGGTCGTCGTCGCCATCGCTGCCGGTGGCTGGATGTTGTGGGAGCGGTTTCGCGTTCGGCCGCCTGCTCCCGACCAGAATATGGTCGCGGTCGTGCCGTTTCGCGTCGCGAGCGCGGACCCCGCGCTGCACTACCTTCGCGAAGGCATGCTCGACCTGCTCGCGGCGAAGCTCACCGGCGAAGGGGGCATGCGCGCGACCGATCCTCGCCAACTGCTCGCTGCATGGCACCGCGAAGGCGGTTCCGAATCGGCGGACATTCCGCCAGAAAGCGCGCTCGCGCTCGCGCGCCAGCTGGGCGCCGGCAGGCTGCTGCTCGGTGACGTCGTCGGCACACCGAACCGGATCGTTCTGACTGCATCGCTGCTCGGCGCCGCGCGCGGCGACTCGCTCGTGAAGCTCAGCGTGGAAGGTCCGCCGGACAGTCTCGCCTGGCTCGTGGACCGACTCGCCGCGCGGCTGCTCGCAGAGACGTCCGCCGAAGGCGCGAGTCGTTCCACAAGCCTAACAAGCACGTCGTTGCCGGCCTTACGTGCGTATCTGGATGGCCAGGCGAAGATGCGTCGCGTCGATGTCATGGGGGCGGCGAAGGACTTCGAGCGCGCGCTCGATGCCGACTCCACGTTCGCGCTCGCGGCGCTCGGCCTGCGCATGGCTTCGTCCTGGTACGGCGATCCGACGCTGCAGCAGCGCGGACTCGAGATCGCCTGGCGCGAACGGTCGCGCCTGAGTCAGCGTGACCAGGCGCTGCTCGTCGCGACTGCCGGCCCGCGCTATCCCACGCCCGCGAGCACGCAGGAGCTGCTGGCCGCGCGCGAGCGCTATCTCGCGATCGCGCCCGACCGCGCCGATGCCTGGTATTTGTTAGGCGACCACGTCTTTCACTACGGATGGGTCCTGAACGTCCCGAACCCGGAGGAGCGGGCGTTCGAGGCGTTCCAGCGGGCGTCGGAGATCGATTCGACGTACGTCGTGGGCTACCTCCACGGCCTGCCGCTCGCGCTCACGCTCGGGGACACCGCCGCCGCGCGACGCTTCGAGCGGCTGCGACTGGCCGCCGACACGTCGAGTTTCTGGCTCGTGCTGCACCGCTGGCAGGAGGCGTGGACGCGAGGCGATTCGACGAAGGCCACCGCCCTCGCCGATTCGATCGACCTGTCGCAGTACGTGTATGGCATGGACCAGCTCGCGTTCTACAATGGCGTTGGCACGTCCGACGTCGCGCGGGCGCTCGACACCGCGTTCGCGAAGGCGACGACCGACCCGCAACGCCGCAGCCTCGCGCGGATGGCGCACGACTTTTATCTCGTGGCAGGTCGTCCGTCTGCAGCGCTCAAGCGTCTCGCAACGTCGGCGGACAGTGCGGGCGACGTCAACATTCCCGTGCTCGCGATCCGTGATGCGCTGATCGCCGATGGCGACACGGTCGCGGCGATCGGGGCGGCGCGTGCGCTGCGCGTTTTCGAGACGGGTCCAATCGCGCCGGACTCCGCTCGGCGTGGGATTCAGCGCGCGGCGACGCGCGTACTCGAGCCGTGGCGGCTGTCGCGCGGCGACACGTCCGAAACGCGCCGAAGTCTCGAGCGACTACGTAGCATCGCCCGCCAGCTCACCGGCGCGCCGCGAGCGGACGCCGAGGTCGAGATCGCGGCGATCGAAGCGATGCACGCGGATGTCACGCGGAGCCCGAATCTTCGGACGTATGCGGTGCGGCTGGACTCGATGCTGCGCGCGCTCGACTACTCCGCCACGAACGTGGGTCGCGCGTCGTTCACGAACCTCGTTGCGGCTCGTCTGCTCGAGAAGCTGGGCGACGTGCGCGGAGCGCTTGCCGCGGCCCGGCGCAGGTCGGACGCGTGGACGCAGAACAACCCCTACCTGGCGACACAGCTCCGCGAACAGGGCCGCCTGGCCGCGCTGGCCGGAGAGCGTGAAGAGGCCATTCGCGCGTACAGGCACTTCCTCGCGCTCCGGGTCGATCCGGAGCCGGCGTTGCGGCCGCAGGTGGACGCCGTCAGGCGGGAGCTCAGGCAGCTCGAGAAAGCGAGCGTCGGGAAGTAGCGGAGGCCGCAGGGGAGACGGGAGACGGGAAGCGGGTAGGGGGTAGCGAGTAGCGGGGAAACGGCGACTGTCATTCCGAGCGGAGCGCCGAAGGCGCGGAGGCGAGGAATCGCCATCCTCCCGGTAGAGGGACACCCCCCCTCAGTCGGGACGACGGCGATTCCTCGCCTCCGCCGCTTGCGCGGCTCCGCTCGGAATGACGACACCCAGCCTGCGGGCCTCCGCTCGGAATGACGACGCCCGGCCTGCGGCCCTCCGCTCGGAATGACGACGCCTGGCC
>Ga0105249_10001727_pt1 | contig 19120 bp, 14 predicted proteins | sample KBSS44metaG_FD_81522 | JGI IMG/M metagenome (GOLD analysis project Ga0105249, IMG submission 81522) | Switchgrass rhizosphere microbial communities from Kellogg Biological Station, Michigan, USA - KBS S4-4 metaG | ecosystem: Host-associated > Plants > Roots > Rhizosphere > Soil | place...
CGGGGACGCTGACGTTAAGCGGGTTCCCGAATACGGGTGTCGTCACCGTGCCGGTTCAAGTCGTGCAGGGCAGCACTACCGTCGGACGTATTGTGGTCACGATGACTGTGACGCCTTGATGGTGTAGCGGAACGAGCTTTCGTCGGGCCTGGGAGATTTCATCGAAGGCGGAAGTGAGGGAACGTCGCTCGCAGGTGGCGTTTCCGACCCAATGACGGACGTTGGCGACTGGCAGCTCTGAGTCAACATCTACATCATTTACTACTACCCTTGATAACGCGCCCTAATCACCCCGCGCCATTTGGCCATTGCTGCAAGCGGCCAAAGGTAGCTTGGGCGCCGACGGAAAACGTTCACTTCATCTTCCGACTCGTCGGGGTGATCTCGGATTTGATGCAATTTGTGACGAGCAAAAATTGTGGTTCTCTCGGAAATCGAGCTAAGAGCGACGTCCATTCTGCGTCGCAGTTCGCTCATAGATTGGACGAACATCGAGAGAATGAACCCACTCCGGCGGCCCCACGGCCGGATCGAACGTGACCAAATCCACCGAGATTTGAAGTCCCGCACAGCAGGTGTAAATCCTGGTCGATACCGCCCGGCCGGCGCGCTCCGCGTTCTCCGGAGCGACGCCCGCAGCAAGGATGAGGACGAAGTTCTCGGGATCGTCCGGTTGGATCATTTCGGCCAGGTACGCGCTTTCGACGTACGGCAACTGGACGAACATGTCCTGCAACCGGGCTTCCAACCAGTCCGGGGCATGGATCGGCAGCCGGAACCCCCTCGTCGTCTCCTCCTGGAGTTGCTCCACATCGATCGGAGCCACGGTGCCGGACTCGAGCAGCCCTTGGGCTTCCTCGGGATACAGGATGACGTGGTCCTCGTTCGGGTTGAGGATCAGGGTCGCCCCCAAGGTCACCTCAAAAAAATCACGCCCGGTCATCGCGATGACCTTGCGTTGTCCTCCTGAGGCTTGGTGCGCCTGTTGCGCATCGCTGAAGAACGGCAAGAGCAAGGCTTGGGTCTCTGGATGGGCAAATTGAATGAACCGCACGCGGCCCGAATCATCCGACAACGGCGCATGCGCGTACACCGCGGCATCCAACAAGGCACGAAAGAACGGCGCTTCATCCCGCTGTTCTTTGGCACGCCGGCGCAATTTTTCTAGTTCCTGAAGCGAGACTTTGGGCGCCGGCATGGCGGAGCCCGTGAATGGCGAGTCCAGGTACGCCTGCGGTCCGCTCGCTGCCTCGGGATTTATGCAATATCTGGTCACAGATAGGTTTCTCGTCAATTCACGGATCGCACGCGAGTCATAGCGTCAAGCAAGGCAGCGGTCGACGGCGTGCGCGTCGCATACTCGTCGTGCAAACGAGTGACCTCTTGGCTGAACAACGTGACGATCGCGCTAATCGGTAGCTCTGCGGGTCGAGCTACCTCGCGGACTGTCCATTTCTCGAGCTTGGCGCGGCGGGCAAAGTAGCTCAAGGAATCCGAGAAAACGGTGCCCAGCCGGCTCGACGCGATTCCGCCTCGCTGATGCGTGCTGGCCAGCGAGCGCATCGCCAGCTGAGTCAGGTGCATCACCTGGGAGATGCTGAAGATGTGGAGTGCCTCCCGAAGACTGGATGTCGCGGCCTCCGCCCACTTCGGGTTGTACCCGGATTTCGCTAACTCCCAATCGGCATATTGCACCACCTCGGCCAGCGCAAGGTCTCGCCATACGTCCAGCAGTGCGCGGAGAACGTCGTCCGACGGCTCGATGCCGCTCAACAGCGCGTTCGCCATGGTGTTGCGTTCACGGCAGTCCCCGGGTGACCAGCAGATGCGCCAAGCCAGGGTCTGTGGCCCCATCTCGAACCAATCCTTCGCGGTCAGCCAGTCTTCCGCGTTCGATAGCGAGAGCTCGGGTTGGATCACGCCCAGTGCCTGCAGCGCGAACAACATGCGCTGCGAGAAGCTTTCGTGTGGCGAGAGCGGCTCCTTGAGGCGTTGGAGTGGCAGCAGCCGAGTGAGAGAACTGTCCGCTCCGGCGCGGACCGCGGCGGCGAAATACAGAGTAGCCGTCAGATCGTTCGAATCCACCGTTCACCTTCGAGGAAATGGACCGCGCTGAGCGCAAGTCCATGAAAATGAACACTATAGATTGTAGCTCTATAGGGTTCAATCCGCTGTCATCCGCGAATTCCCGAGAGTTCACGGATGCCGAGCAAACGATCCCTCCCCGCAGCGCTCAAGATGGCCCGCAAAGCGCGCGGCCTGAGCCAGGAGGCGTTTTCCGACGTGTCCAGCCGCACCTACATGAGTTCGCTCGAGCGTGGCATGAAGAGCCCCACGCTCAACAAACTCGCGGCAATCAGCCAAGTTCTGGCCATTCATCCGCTGACGTTGCTGATGCTGTCTCACACCGGCGGAAACAACACCGAAACGGATGCTCTGATCGCCCGCATTCGGCGCGAAATTGCGACCCTCAAATCGTAGGCTCCGAACCGGCGAATTCACACCTGCAATTTTTTCATCGTCGGGAGACGATGAGGTCGATCGAATCAATCGCGGCTTGCCTCGATATGTAAGTTGCATCTACCTTGCATGCGGCAATCCCGCCGAGATGTGTGAACAATCGACCCATCCGCGATGAGCGACCTTGTTCAAGAATTCGAATCGCGCCTGACCGACCGATACGGGGAGTTCGTGCCGCCTACCGCTCTATGGAAAGAGTTGGGCTTCGCGACGCCGGCGTCGTTCCGCAAAGCCCTCTCTCAAGAACGCGTCGAGGTTGAGGTATTCGATATTGCGGGGCGTCGCGGTTCCTTTGCGCGGTCAAGAGATATCGCGCAGTGGCAAGCGATGGTGTATGAGAGCCGTCGACGCCACGGCAAACAATAAAGCTCTTTAGCCGGTAGCTGCCGCCCCTGTTGCGCCTGCCGACAGTTGTAGCTTGGCGAGCACGTCCTCCAGTGCCTGCAAACGTGCCCGAGCTTCCAGTGCGTCGCCTTCGGCACTCTGAGGCACTGAGGTCGATCCGAAGAAAGCATCCGAGGAATTCCTGGCCACGCGCCGCAAGCCATCGGCCGGCAAGCTCGCCCAACGACGCAAGAATGCTCGGTAGGTCAACCCACCGGGAATGAATGGTGGTGCTTGAGTTTGCCTCGATGACGGTTTGGCATTTGCAGCCGAATCAGCAGTTCTTCCTGGGTGTAGTTGCCCCCAATGGGAAAGGCGCACGATCAAAAACTGGAAAGTCACCCGCCCGCGCACGGCGACGAAGAGGCGACCTCCTCCACCTGTCGACCTGAGAGTTCTCCTCTTCCGTTTCAATGTCGTTCAGATCTGCCTGTGTGAGCGTCGAAGGATCCTTCTTCAGCAATCTCCGGACAGACTCCGTTGGGAATAAATCTGGCTCCACAAGTCGCAATACTCGCCAGCCCCAAGTCTTTGTCACCAGGCGAAAAGCCCATGTTTCCCAATCAGCCGGGCTTGCGTGTTCGCGATCGACGAGCGACAAAGGTGGCGCTAACCCGAATCGGTAAAGGGGCCCGAATCGCCCGCCAGCATCCCAGACAATGTTCCAACCTTCGAACAGGTCATCAACGACCGCCATCCGCAATGCGAAAGGAAAGTGATTCCAATGGAACAGGTAATCGCGCAGGCAATCGACGTGGTCACGAAACTCCGAGGGGTCTACTGCCATTGCGAGCCCTTCCGCGCGTACCAAGGTGAAAATGTATCGACACAGATAAAGCCCCAGTTCGAGATGAGTTTCGTAAATTGGTACCCTCGAGCACCACACCAGCGTCATGAAATAGAGCCGCTCTCCAAGATTGAGCACGCTCCCAGTATCGCCCAGCTCGACTGCTTCCCGGAGAAGAATAATCAGCACCGCCACGCTTTCAGTGCAGGCATAGCGACTCAGGCGTTGGGAAGCAGCTTCCCAAGAGCGGCGCTCCGGGCTGGGCGGCTGCTTGAACACCGCACGTTGGATCTCGACAGACGTCAACCGAATCAGGCTGTTGCCGCGATCACCTATCTGCCGAGAAATGTCCAGTGCCTCAATTAGAACCTCGACATTCTGCCTTGGACTCTTGCGCGTGTGCATTGCCGCTGCGACTCGGAAATCCTTGGTGGGTCGACTGACGCCGGTCGCATAGCGCCGGACCCGCTTGTCCTTGCGGCCCTCCTTGAAGCGCGTCTCTTTGTGATACCTCGCTGGAAAGAGCACGCGTCCGACGTCGTCGGCGGTAGCAGCCCGCAGCACAAACCGGATGTCCTCGTAGAGCAAAGCGCCCTCAAGCGATCGCAGCAAAGTCTGCTGTAGGTGCCGGGAGTCCTTGGCTGTTCGGACAGCCTTCTCCATCCGAATCAGGCGGCGCGGACCATAGCTGAGGACTTGTCGCGAGGGCATGGCCTATGAATGTCAAGGGACAAATTCGAGGCGCCAATTCGGCCCTCGAAAGTTGCCAACTATAGGCTGACAATGACATTACGCACCACTGGGGGCTTTTGTGCCTACTAGCAGCCACCAAGAATGCGAAGGTCATGAGCTTGTCGCAGAATTCGGCCCATTGATCGGAGGCCATGATCTTCGCCGCGCCCTAGGCTTCCGCAGCAGGGGGGCGTTTCGACAGGCCCTTGAGCGCGGCCACGTCCCAGTGCCTGTATTCCAGATCGAAGGCCGGCGCGGCAAATTCGCATTTACAGCAGATGTGGTGGTTTGGCTAAAGCAAATGCGTGCGACCGCACCAACCGTTCCAAGCGAAAATGATTCAGTAGCGAAATAGCAGAATAGGAGGCTGCAGCACCGACGTACTAATCCGGCTCCCTGTGCCCGGGCCGGCAAATCGCGGCCTCAGAAACGGCGAAACCCCGCGCTAACGGGGTTTCTGGGACAACTTTACCGTGTTCCTAGACTACTCGCCTTTCGGACCGATCGCAAGCACCCGTCGATCACGCGGCGGTGTGCCACGGGCGCTCTTTGTCCAACGAAAGGTATCAACAATGAGTGTCCGTCGTATTTCGCTCCGCCGCCTTGCGCGGCTCTTAAGACTGCCCGTAGAAGCAATCGGCGGGATGCCCTGCTGCATGCCCCAGCGTGGCAAGTCCACCCCGGCTATCGTACGCGTGGATTCCGGAACCTCATCCGAAGGCACATCGTTCAAAGAACTGCCTCGCCATCAGCCGCAGAGCAGGCCATGAACGTTCCCGTTGCGGTGCCGCACAGCCCTCGCGAGCTCACGGAGAGAGAAATATCGGCACTCGATATGCGAATCTTCAAGAGCGCACGGTCCACGTGGTCGGTGTACCGTCTTTCTGCCTTGCGCTGATTTACGAGTTCAATCCACTCGTCACTCATTTTATCGAGCGTCCCCGCTATATCGTCGTGGGCGACGATAACGTCGAACTGTCGTTTTGGGTCCGTTATTCACGCGGAAAGGAACAGTATGTCCTCGTGGTGCCCGCCGACGAAACGGAGGCCGCTGCGGAGGGTCGCCGTCGGCATCGCCGCGCACAGCAACTGCTCGACGCGGCAGCCAAAGTCGGTCTCGAAATCACATTCGTATTCGAGGCGGAGTTCAACGCACGCGCGGGGGAAGTGGCGACCGCACTCCGATTGTTGCCTCACGTGCAGGTAGCTCGGATGCTGCCGCAGCGAGGTGTCCTGCGCGATGCCATTCGCAAAGCAGTCGCCAGTTGGCCAAACATCCGCCTGTCCGAATTGCAGCGCTCACTCGAGGGCTTTGACCCAAGCGACGTACTAGCAGTGGCCGCCGATTTGATCCACGAAGGAACGTTGCTTATTGACCGACAGGCCCCTGTTAGCCGGCACATGCTGGTAAGTACTGGAGGTGCGCCGTGAAGCCGGATCTACCCATGACGTTGGAGGAAATTGCCAAACTGCCGGAGCCCGCGGGTGCGCTCGTCGCAGACCCAAAATACGCCAAACGCAAGGATGCGATGAATCAGGTGCTGACAGGAATGTCCATCGTGCGCGCTGCGGCATTCTGCGGTGTCAACCGGAACACGTTGACGACTGTCTTGAACAATGCGTTTGCGATGCACCCGGACGGAAAGCTCAACGGTTTTCGCGCTTGCCTCCCGTTTTTTCGATGCGCTGATTGTGCACCAGACAGTCCTCCCATGGAACTGCCGACAGAGGGGCGTGCGCATGCATTCGGAAAGATCGTGGCCGGCGTGGAAGAAGCACGAAACTTGATCCAGAAATTCAAAGGGCCACTACCCGAGGATGGTAATAAATCGCCAGCGTTCGACAAGCTGTTCAAGAACTTCAAGAAAGCACTGGGCAAAGCTGGTCTCAAGGGTAAGTATCCGCTCAACTCAGGCGATGAGGGACGGCGTGCCCTTTTGCACTATGTTAGGCGCGCTCGCGTTGCGCTGAAGGATCTTGGTTTGCATGACGCAGCGTTGATGGATGCGTGCATCACGCGAATTCCTAGCCTCTTTCCACTCAACCCATTCGACTGTGTTCAGTTCGATGCACATTGGACTGATGCTAACTGGACAGCCTTAGTTCCGACACCAGAAGGTGCCATGGTTCCGCGGGAAATCTCCGGCATATGGTTGTTGTCGGCCCTCGAAATTGCATCGCTGGCGGTAATTGCCTGGGTCCTCGTCGTCGGTCGCAACTACAACGAACATGACCTTCGGCGGCTACTTGTGAAATGCCACACACCATGGCGCCGCCGTAACCTAACAATCCCGGGTCTACACTACCGCCCGGATGCGTGGATGCCGACTGGTGTCGAAAGCGGCGCTGAGATTCCCCGCGCGATCGAAATCTCAGCAGACAACCACAAGGCGCATTTGACCAAGTGCGTCCGTCTCGCACTCGTCGACCAAATGGTGGGTGTCTATGCCCTCGGGCCGCCCTACGTGCCAGAAATTCGGAGTGAAATCGAAAACTTCCACAAGTCTTTCGAAAATCACTTCATTCGCTTCTTTGCTGGCTCCTACACACCGGCCAAAGAACTTGGCGAAGTGGCGCAAGAGACAACCCGTCTCAACGCGGATGACTACCCCCTGGAACGCGAAGCGCTTGATGAAGTAACCGACGTATACATGGCGAACTACAATGCCACTGCAAATGGCGCGCGCCAGATGCGCTCGCCTCGCGAAATTTGCGAAGCATTTCGCGCGGGTGGCGGTTGGCTCTTTACGTCCTCGCTTACACCACAGCACACGGCAGAACTCAGCACCGTCCGCCGTCGCGTTACGATCCGCGGCCGCAAGGGAAAACGCTCAAAGCAAAAGCAACCGCACGTCAACTACGAAGGCGCCTATCGCTCGCCGGCGCTTCATGGTCGATTCGATCTCGTCGGCCAAGAATTTTGGGCCGAGCATCCGATGGATGATGCGCGGAAAATCACTCTGCGCAAAATCGACACCGGCAACGTCTATGTCATTCTCGACGTTGAAGGTCCCTGGAAGTACACGCCGCACAGCATCGAGATGCGCAAGAAAATCAAGGGACTGATTAGAAAAGGCCACATTGTTGCAAAGGACCACGAGGACATCGTTACTGCCTATCACGCTTACGTCCGTGCAAACGCACATCGGTTTCAGCGCCTTGCCGATGAATTCGTGAAACTGCCGAAAGACATTCGGTCGCCGTCGTGGTCTCCACCCGCTCGACAGGCGCCGTCCGTCGATCAAACCGTGTTCATGCCACGCGGTGGTCCGGTTCGGCTCGGCCGGAGGACGCGCCCATGAAAACCACAGCTCGGCTCGCACTGGAACATCCGATGTTGCACGTCAGGCGGCCATTGGCGGATACACATGCAGTCGAACGTGTCGGAACCGCCATTACAGGTTACATCGAACGGAATTCGCACGGCATGACGTTGGAGGGCAACACACAGCGCGGGAAGACGCAGGCGTGCGTCCATCTAGACGCGACGATGGCGTGGCGGACCTACCCCTTGGCGTTCTGCCACATTCGTATGGGGGAACATGATCGGGCGACGGAAAACTACTTCTACACCAAGCTCCTCGCATGCGCGAACCTGAAGACTTCACAGCTTTCCGACCCCAATAGAAATCTTTCGCGCGTGGCGACGCACCTCGTCTCAGCGGCAGAGGCAGCCTCGGCCGAAGTCATCGTAATGCCCATCGACGAGGCGCAACGTCTTCACGCCAAAGATTTCGAGCATCTCCACACTCTCGACAACGAAGTTGAATTCGCAGGGAAGCGTCTGTTTGTAGTCCTGATCAAACAAATCGACTACGTCGGTGACGAACCTGAGTCTATTCGGACTGAAATCAGTCGTCATGCGCACGCACGTTTCCTTGAGGACGGTATCACCTTCATTCCCGTGTTTGGTCTCAAGGAGCTAAGGCGCTATCTCAAAGAATACGACGAGTATCTGATATGGCCAATCGAAAGCGGCATCACGTATACGCGATATTTTGCGCCAATAGCCTTTGCCGAAGGTTGGCGTTTCCACCACCATGCCGAGGAAATCTTGGCTTTGGCCACGGAACTCATGGCCCAACACGGCCTCAACTATGAGGCATGGGCATGGCCAATGAAAACGCTGGAGACTTTCGTCTACTACATGCTTACGCGCGTCGCCATCAAGAGAGAAGCCGAGTTTCGTCGCTTCACGCGTGATGACATTCTCGCAGGACTCACCTACTGCAAATTTGTGGAGTTCGAGCAAGCATGCCCCTCGACTCTCGACCCTCGGTTGTACGTTAAGCCCCAAGCCCCCGAGAACGACAATGCAGACGAGAAGGCGGAGGAAATCAGCGCATGACAGAGCGAGGATTTCCCGATGTCGAAGTGCAAGCAGATGTTGCGCGACGCATCTGCGGCCGATTCGTGGGAGAGGACATATCTTGGCTGCCCGGAATTTCCGCATACGGCGCGCTGATCCGAACTGCGCGCCTGAACCACCTTCGCCGCGCTGAATTTTTTGCGGCGTATGATCTACGCACGACGCGTCGCGACGAACTCAGCCGCGTGCTGACATTTTCAGACAAGCGCAAGGATGCGCTTGCTCGCGCGTTGTGTGTCAATGAACGTGAGCGTGACTTATGGGATATCACGGAGTGGCTCCCATTCTCGGGAAATCTAGATTGGGAAAGCCTACCCTGGGAGCCGCGAATCTGCCCCTGCTGCACCCGCCTGGGATATCACACATTACTGTTTCAACTGCCCTGGATTACCCGCTGCCCATGGCACGGCGCAAATCTGATCCGATATTGTCGCCATTGCGCACGACCATTCTCGACCGCATCGTCCTCAATTCCGATGAAGTGTCGATGCGGAATCGACTACGTCAATGTACGCGAAGCGTGCCGGCATCGTCAGTCGCACCTGCGCGACATGGCCCGGTGGGTTTCTACATATCTAGCTTGGGCAAGCGCAGCGCGCGAAGCGAATTACCTGGTTCATACGCCGAAACCTGACGTCTCCAATTGGGACGCACTTGGGCAATTGATTGAAATGCCAGCCGCGCTGCAAGCACGCTGCGGGCATGCGAGAGCCGAGGGCACTCGCCTGCATGAACGCAGGCTCTCCATCTATGATCGCGTGAATCCCAACATCAACGGTTTGGGGCCGAAGTTTCTGCTCAGCGTGCCCGTCGACATCGATGGCGTAGTAGAGCTCCCGGCGCCAACGTGGAGCGCCTTTCGGCATGTCGGCTACGAACTCGCGGAGAAACTACCGGAGGCGACGTTCTCCGATGGAGAGTTGCTGCGATTTTTCGCGGGTTCTCGTCGGCCCGCGCTCCGATTTGCGGCTACTCACCGGACCGGCAACGTAGACATCCTCTTTCTTCCAGTACAGGTGGGTGGCGAGCGCGGTTACCTTTACGTCAACGCGATGGCGAAGACAGCACGAGACGTAGTGCACCGACTCGGAAGATACTTGGAGAAAGAGACCAACAATTTCGACCTTCCCATGCGCACAGGGATGCTCCTACTCCTTCGTGCGTATGCCGAAGGCATGCGCGTAATCCTTTCGCGCTTCTTTCCCGACCTGCTCAACATGCGACGTGATCGCCCCCACCTCACCTTGCCGTGGGTCTTGCTGCAACGTCAAGCCGGGAAGACGATTGGAGTCAAGGTCGTGTGGACCCCTCGCAGCGACGACTGTCAAGCAGTCCTCACGCCCCCGACCCGAAACAAGCGTCGACCAAAATCACAGGCTCCCATAAGACCTAACTAAGCACGGCCATTTGCAGCACTAGCTTAGTGAAGTATCGGTGAAAGGCTGTTTTCCGTTTGCGGACGATTGCTGCACAACCCTTTCCGCTGCGCGACCATCCTGCGTTATGTTGTCTGCGCGCAGACGATTGGCGCCCAGCGTTATGTGCGGCGCCAACGGTGAAAAAAATACAGTTTTGAAAGGTAATTATTTATAAATCAATGTCTTATATTTTCAAAATTTTCCGCGCCGTCCAAAAGAGTGACCCGTGTGGCGTACGACAACAGCCCGTTCCCGCTCCAACAATCGCCCTGAAGTCAAATTGGTCCCGACAAATTGCCCTGCAATTGACCAGCCGCCGACTAAACGCCCGGTAGTCGATTCCCGTGGATATCGTAGGAAATGTTGGGCAATAACGGCACTTATCCTGTGCAACCAGCGCAGACATTCTTGTGCATCGTTAGCTTCTCCGCAGACAAATTTGTGCAACGTAGTCTCCGCTGCACCGTCGGAATCGCCCTGCCCCCGCTTGCCCAGCTGTCTGCAAACGGCCAGTTCCGGTCAATCGTCCGTTCTAGCACGCGGCCAAAAACAGCTGTTCGTCATTCTCGGCTTTGCGTCGGATTCAAACAGGAATTACTGCGCTTCGGCGACGTAAGCGTGATGCACGATCTTGCCTTCCAACTTCTGCGCGTCCTTGACCAGATTGTAGAGCGGGCAGGTCTCTTCCACTGCCTTGGCCAAACCGCCGATATCGGCAGCGCTGTTCGGCGATTCGACTTTCACTTTGTAGGTGATGTAGCCGTAGCGCGCGGGCGAAGTGACATTCCTTCCGAAACGCGGGCTGAGGTCGGCGTCGGCGGTAAGTTCGAGCTTGTCCAGCAGCACGCCGCGCGCCGCCGCCTGGATTTCGAAGATGTGGGTCGGGCAGGTCGTGACGACGCCGAGCAGATTTTCTTCCACGGTCGGGGCAAGGCCGCGGCCTAGCAGATTCGTTGCGCTGTCGTGCAACGCCTGGAAATAGTTATCGCGGCCCAGCCACGTCTGGCGCAGGCCGGTATTCGGTTCGACGCGCGTATGCGCAATCAAGGTGCGCGGTTCCGTCGATACCGATTTCGTCTGGCTTGGTTTCAGTGTGCCCTTCGTCACCGGCACCTGATCTTCGGTGATGAAATCACGCAAGCCCGGTTGTGAGTTGGGGACGCGCTGCGCCGGCGTTTGGACGTATTCGATGGTGAGCGGGCTGACTTGATGCGGCTGCGTCACCAAGTCGATGACCGAAGAATTGGCGTGCACGGCGACTTTCAATTCTTCCAATTTCGCATCCGACACCGGCGATTGGATATAGGCCTCGTAGGAAAGATTGTTCGGATAGGTCAGCGTGGCGCTCTTGCGTTGCGGGATGCTGGTGAACACGACATCCAGCGAATCAAGCGGGATGTCTTTCAATGCTGCCTGCACCACGTATTCGTCCGCCACCGCACTGGACAACATCGCGACCAGCGACTCCCATGAACCGGGAGCGAGGTTGAAGCCGGCGCCATTGCGCGGGCTGTCGCTGAGCCACTGGAATTGTTCCTTGTCGCCGATGCGCAAACGACGCACGCCTGAACGGCCCTCGGCAATGACATGGGCGTGCAAGTGAGTTGACGCAGCGTCCAGCGCTTGCTGGGCGACGATGGCTTGCTTCTTCGCTTTCAAATGATCACGCAGCGGTGAAGCATCCGCGGCACGCGCTTCGGCCGCATGGGCGATGTCGACGCTGCCGAGCGAGGCGATGGAAAGCGATACGGTCAATGCGAACACAGCGGTGACTTTGAGCGGATGTTTGCGAATGGTGACGTGCATGACCGAGCGGTTCCGTTATGGCGCTAAAGGAGGAGTGCCATTCTGCAGTACGCATGCCACAGCCCTACATGCCGCATCGTCATGTGCAAATATCGTTTGCATGCAACCGATGTGTAACTGATGCGCGCGGAATAAGCACCTAGGCAAAAGGAATTTCCGCGCGGAAGCTTTCATCAATACCTTGCGAGGCCCCTTTCGCCATGCACGGATTTCCGCATCAATGCCACAGCAAACTTCTGCGCATGCTCGGCGCTTCATTCCCACTCGCGCACCCTTGACTTTGGCGCTTTATACCATGCTGGCAAACGGTGCCTTGCACGCACAGCAAGCACCCAATGGTTCCAACGGCGCACCCGCCGCTGCGGCCGAAGCGGCGGACAGCAACGAGGCGGATACAAACCGCGATGCCAAGATGTTGGGCACGGTTTCCGTGGTTGGCTCGCAAATCGCTGGCGGCGGTGCGCAGGCTGCATTGCCTGTGATCAGCATGAGCAAAGAGCAAATCGATTCCACCGGTGCTGCCAACGGCGACCAGCTCTTTCGCGACTTGCCACAATTCGGCGATGTCGCCTTCACGCAGAAGGTGGTCAATCAAGGGCGGAATCAAAACTACGCGCGTGGCGACGTTGCTTCGATCAATCTGCGCAACATCGGTTCCCAATACACCTTATTGTTGGTCGATGGCCGTCGCACAGTCGAATATCCGTTGAGCGGCAACACGCCGTCGTACAACGCGAATGCCCTTCCCGCGTTCGGTCTCGATCGCATGGATGTGCTGCTCGATGGCGCGGCGGCGGTGTACGGTTCTGATGCGATTGCCGGTGTGGTCAACCTGGTTTTGCCAAGCAAACTCAATGGCGGCGGCGTCGAAATAGGATACGGGCATGCCGAAGGCACGCATCGCTCCAACGCCTCCATTAGCGGCTATTGGGGCAGCGACTTTGCCGGTGGCCGTGGCAACATCAGCGTGCTGTACGGCTTTGCGCATCAAAGCGCGCAGTTGAACAGCGATCAGTGGTACACGGCGACGGACCGCCGCAGCATCGCTGCCAACGGCGATGCGATTCCTGATCCAAACGGCACAGCAGCCGGTTTGAGTTCCTATACGCCCTGGGGGCAATTCCAGTTAGTGAAGAAGAATGCCAACGGCACGGTCTCGACGCTGGGGTCGCCGTACTACGTGGATACCACGGGTGCGATCAAGCAAGGAGCGCTGCCGACCTCGTTGAAATACGACATCGCGCGTACACCGGGTGTCACCCAGGAACCCGAGGTCAACCGAGGAAATTTTTTCGCCAATGCCCACTACGACCTGACCGACTCGTCGCAGCTGTTCGGCGAATTGAGCTATTACCGCGCCAAGTCCGAGACGTGGTTCGGCAGCGATCCCGACTCCGTCCTCAGCTCCACCGTTCCCAACTATGTTTACATCAGCCCCAATGCCTATTGGGTACCTGCGGCATTGAAAGCAGCAGCAGCCAGCGCGGGCGCCACTGCCATTCGTTTGTACAACTACAACCTTGCCGATGAACCGTTGCGCAAATTGACGGACGACAATTCGGAAGTGCGCGTGCTCGCGGGCTTGCGCGGCTGGGCGGGCAACGGCTGGAATTGGGAAACGGCTTTGTTGTATGCGCGTTCGCGCACGGTCGACAGTCAACAGAGCGGACTGTTCAACGAATTTGTCGCCGCGTTGAACGGCACCACGGCCAGTGTCTACAACCCTTTCAACGGCGGCGATCCGGCGCATCCGAGCTATGGCGATGCCACGCCCTCCGACATCTCCGGCGTCGTCGGCTGGACCACGCGTGTGGGCACCAACACGCTGGGATTGTGGGATTTCAAGATCAATCGCCCAGACGCGCTGCATTGGTACGCTGGCGACATCGGCGTCGCCGCGGGTGTCGAGTTGCGCCACCAAAGCGTGTCCGACGATCGCGACCCGAACATCGACGGCACGATCCAGTACACCGACTGGTACACGGGCAATGTGAACTCTAGCAACGTCTTCTTGACCAGCTACTCGTCGGACATCCACGCGAGCCGCAACGTGAAATCGGTGTTCGCCGAAGTGGCGATGCCGCTGGTGTCGCCCGATTTGGGCGTCCCGCTGGTGAAGTCCCTGGACTTGCAGATTGCCGGCCGCTATGAGGACTACAGCGATGCCGGCAGCGTGGCCAAGCCGAAATTTGCGGTGGCGTGGAATGTCGTCGACAGCTTGCTGCTGCGCGGTTCGGTCAGCGGCGGCTTCCACGCACCGGCTTTGGAACTGGCTAATTCCGGCACGATCTGGCGCGGTGGCAGCACTCTCGATTTGATCCGATGCGACGCGTCGGTAAAAAACGGTGCTTATGCCCAATACAGTTCCTGCGTCACCGCGAATAGCGGCAATCCCACGTTCTACCCGACCATCGACACGGGCACCACTTACGACAAAAATCACGTCAAGCCGGAAACGAGCAAGCAATATTCGTACGGCTTCGTGTTTGAACCGAAATTCCTGCCCGATGCCGCAGGCAAGTTCAGCGTCGGTGCCGACGCCTGGCAGATCAAGATCGAAAATCCGATCACCTCGCTCGGCACTACCAATGAGCTGCTGTACGACGCTTACCTGCGCGCCAGCGGCCAAGGCTCCAATCCGAACGTGGTTCGCCTTGCGCCGACTGCCGCAGACGCCACCCTGTTTGCCGGTTCCGGCATCAATCCGGTCGGCGCGCTGCAGTACGTAGTCACAGATTACGTCAACGGCCAGCCGCTCACCGCCAAGGGCATCGACTACCACTTGAGCTGGCGCAAGCGCGACACCGCATGGGGCAACTGGTCGTTCCTCGTCGACGTCAGCCAACTGCGAAGCTATTCGCAGACTCCGTTGCCACAAGTGCAAGCAGTGGCCAAGGCGATCAGCAGTGGTCAGCTGGTCGGCATCGTCAATCCCGCCACCTTGGCTGCCTACAACCAGGTCGGTCTCAATGGCGCCAAGCCGGAATGGCGTGGCAGTGCCGCGTTAATCTGGAACCACGACGATTGGACGGTGCGCGTGCGCGACAACTACATCGGCAGCGTGACCAGCGCGGCCTACAGCTATGTTGCCGCCACGGCGCCGCAAAAAGTCACCTCGACCCAGTTGTGGACCTTGTCCCTGAGGAAGGACTTCAGCCACGACTTCTTCAAGGGCGGTTATATCGAAATCGGTGCGCGCAATTTGTTCGACAAGCAGCCTCCGCTTGACGCTGGCGGCAATTACCTGCCCGCGCTGTACGAAGACTATGGTCGTTATCTCTACTTGAACATCGGCAGCAAGTGGTAGTCCACGGGATTTTCCGTACCGCGACCGCCTTCTTTGTATCCGGCTTGTTCCCACTCATCTGGAATCTCACATGAAAACGCCACTCAATCATCGTAAACATTTTTTCCTCCCCGTCTCCGTCGCGTTGACATTGTCTACGGGTGTTGGTACTGCCGATGTCTCGTGGCCATTCGCAGCGGCGCTGCTGGCGTGGAGCGGTACGCCGACGCTTGTCGACGCTGCCGAAGGCCCAAGACCGCAAGCCGTCTCCGATTTCCAAAGCCAGCACGCGCAATGGGTGAAGAAGCGCGAAGCGGAATTGACCCAACCCGATGGCTGGACGAGTCTGATCGGCCTGCACTGGGTGGAGGGCAAGCAGGAGAGCGTGGGCGGCGGCGAAGGCAATGACATCCGCCTGCTCATCGCTCCGGACAAACTGGGCAAAGTGGAACAACACGATGGCGCGTTGTTCTTCAGCCCGGTCGATGGCGCCAAGGTCACGGTGGATGGCAAATCGCTGCAAGGCGCGGTGCGATTGAAGCCAGAAGGAAAAGATGGCGGCAGCAAGTTGGGTTATGACGACGGCAAGGGCCAGATCACCGTCATAGATCGCCAGGGTCGCCTGGCTTTGCGCGTGCGTCACGCCGATTCGCCTGACCGGCTGCACTTCAAGGGACTCGATGTTTTTCCGCCGAATGAGCAATGGCAGGTGAAGGCACGTTTCGTGGCGCATCCGACGGGCAAGACCATCCAGATAGCCAACATCATCGGCAACGTCAACGAAACCCCCAACCCCGGTTATGTCGAGTTCGACAAGAACGGAAAAACGTGGCGGCTGGAAGCCACCGGCGATCCAGCCCAGGGCTTGAACTTCATTTTCAAGGATGCCACCAGCGGCAAGGAAACCTACGGCGTGGGCCGTTTCCTCCACACTGGTCCGGTGGCGGCGGACGACACCGTAGTGGTGGACTTCAATCGCGCCTACAACCCGCCGTGCGCGTTCACCCCATACGCGACTTGCCCGGTGCCGCCGCCGGAAAACCGGTTCACGCAGAAGGACAGCAAGGGCGAGGTCGTGCGGCTTACGGTGGAAGCCGGCGAAAAGAAGTACCGCGGGCACGAGGAAAAACCCGTCACAGGCGGCTGAGAGCCGACGACTGCAAGCAGAGATGCACCGGACGGTAGCTGCCGAGCACCTTGAGTTAGTCGGTTGCCGCTCAATCGGACACCACCACCTACCGCACAGCTGCCGTTCGTGAACGGCCCCTTTGGTCGGAAGCGGACATGGCGAGTTTGAGTGGGTGTTGCCGCGCAACTTCGGCATGGCACGTCGCAATCCATTATCCGCGTAGCATTCGGCTGTTGCGCAGCGCTGAACTTGAACAGAAGCGTGGTGTGCAGGGAATTGCAGCCTGTGCTCAGAGCTTCCCGGAACAACGATCAAGAGATCGCGGAAAGTGCAGTGCCACTAGCTCTTGCCCTAGAGGCCAAGGCTACCGATCCGAGCGTCAGCGACTTCTGCGATCCGGAGCAACGCGAATTTGGCCACTCGGGGTTAGCGCGGCTCGGCCGGCGACTGAGGCCGAAGATAACTGAGCTAGACTCACTCCTTGTTTCGCCGTCGTCAAAGGGGCTTGCGATGCCTAGCTTAGGTATGTCTGTTCGTTGCGGCGCCCAGCGTTCTCAAATGCACACCAGTTCGGTCAGAGCTCGGACGCTAGTCGCCCTTCTTGTAATGATTCCGTCTTTCGTGCTTTGCGAGGGACAGCCCAGTCGGTTGGAACAGATCATAGAACCCAGTGTAATTAGCAACCTTTTCATGGGTGCGGTGTTGGTAACCAAGGACGGCAAACCACTCGTCGACAAAGGTTACGGCTACGCGAATCTGGAGTGGCGGGTACCGGATTCGCCGACGACCAAGTTCCGTCTCGGTTCGCTCACCAAGCAGTTCACCGCCGTTTCGATTCTGCTGCTCGAAGAGCGCGGCCAACTGAAGACAGACGATCCAGTCAAACGCTATCTGCCAGATGCTCCAGCAGCGTGGGACAAGATAACGGTATTCAACTTGCTCACTCACACGTCCGGAATTCCCAGTTTCACGGACTTTCCGGACTACAAGACGAGCGAGGCAACTCCGGCAACTCCTGAGCAGCTGATGGCGCGCTTTCGTGATAAGCCTCTTGAGTTTCAGCCTGGTGACCGTTGGCAATACAGCAATTCCGGCTACATCGTGCTGGGTAATCTTATCGAGAAGGTCAGCGGCCAGCACTATGCGGATTTCCTGAAAAAAAATATCTTCGAGCCATTGGGCATGGCGGATACAGGCTACGATTCCAATGAGTCGATCATTCCGCGTCGGGCCCAAGGCTATTCGCCGGATGAGAAAGGGCCGCGCCACGCTGGCTACATCGACATGTCCATTCCATTCTCCGCTGGCGCGCTGTATTCCACGACGCATGATTTATTGCGCTGGGAGGAGGGTCTCTTCGGTGGCAAGCTACTTTCAGCAAGGTCCTTAACGAAGATGACGACTCCGTTCAAGGAGGGCTATGCCTTCGGGGTTTTTGTGCGCGACGAACAAGGACATGAGGTGGTCGAGCACGGCGGCGGGATCGAGGGGTTCAATACGCATCTAGCCTATTTCCCGAACGACAAGATTGCTGTGGTCGTCCTCGCCAATCTAAATGGCAATGCTGTTGCAGAGATGGGGAGAAATCTCGGCATTGTCGCGATCGGTGGCAAGGTCGTGTTGCCGAGCGAGCGTAAGGCTGTAAACGTGCAACGTGCGACGCTTGAAAAGTATGTCGGCAGCTATGAATTGGCACCGACGGTCAAGATTCGATTCTTCTTCGACGGTGATCAATTGATGACCGGGGCGCCAGGACAGCCTTCATTCCCGGTGTTTGCCGAATCAGAAACAGAGTTTTTCCTTAAGGTGGAAAACTCGCAGATCACGTTCGTGAAGAATGCTAAGGGTGATGTTACCGGAATCGTGTTGCACAAAAGCGGTCACGACCGACCTGCTAAGCGGGTGGACGGCCATTGACGAGACAAGTCTGTGGTTTCAAAGCGGACAGTCGCGAGCGTCAGGTAGGGGTCGAGACCCGCCCTTCCCTACCCGCGATAAGGTTCACTAATCACCCGCCCCTTACGGCCACAAACGGCCGGCCAGAAGCGGGCACCTAGCGATCCGGTGAACGCTCCACGCTGAATCCATTTCAAGTCATCGACGCATCCAATGCCCGAATGCCGTGAGTGCTGCGAATCAGCAGTCCTCTCGGATCAACAGACCATCCGCTGACAGGTGGAATAGCGGTTTCGAACTGGATAGAACGTGCAGCGTTGCGATCGGATTCCCATTTGTTTCCGAGCAGATTTCGCAGTTCGACACACTTATCGACGCGACAATACGCTCGCACCGTTAACGGTTGGATAGCTGATATCGGTCTGGACGTTGCCACCTACGGAACACACACATTGCGGCGAACGAAAGCCTCGTTGATCTATCGTCGAACGAAGAATCTTCGCGCAGTTCAACTACTCCGGACATAGCAAGCTCGAAAGCACCGTCCGCTATCTCGGAATCGAAGTCGACGATGCCCTTGAGATGGCTGAGCAAACAGAGACTTAGGCGCTCATACCCAGAAGCGGCCCCTTCCGCGACCGCCGTCGACGCATCGAATCGATTCTGCCGAGGTCGTTGCTAGCTCGCCGCGTTCTTCTGTTCGTGGTTCGCCATCTCGACCAAGAAGTCGAGAAAAGCTCTCGTCTTTGTTGGTACGTAATGACGCGACGGATAAACCACGTACAAGGGAAAG
>Ga0105249_10001728_pt1 | contig 19117 bp, 18 predicted proteins | sample KBSS44metaG_FD_81522 | JGI IMG/M metagenome (GOLD analysis project Ga0105249, IMG submission 81522) | Switchgrass rhizosphere microbial communities from Kellogg Biological Station, Michigan, USA - KBS S4-4 metaG | ecosystem: Host-associated > Plants > Roots > Rhizosphere > Soil | place...
ACCACCGAGAGGATCGCGACGGCGAACACGATGAGCAGCAGGCGAAGACGGAGGGGCATGCCCGGGAGGCTACAGGGTCCGGCGCATCGCCAGCACCACCCGATGGGACCAGCGGGCAGCGTAGGCTGCCCGCGTGGACAGGCTGACGGGCGCAGAGGAGCTGCTCGACGGACCCCTCGACGACCGACCCGCGCTCGTCGGCAACCTGCGCGACCTTGCGCGGGTGAACCGGCGTCTCGGCGGGATCGACCTCAGCGCACGCGCGATCGAGGCCCTGGCACCCGGCCACTCGTCGATCGAGGTGCTCGACGTGGGCACGGGCGGTGCCGACATCCCACTCGCCCTCATCGATCGGGGACGTGCCCGCGGGCGTCTCGTCCGTGTCACGGGCATCGACAACCGGCCGGAGGTGCTGGAGGCGGCGGCGCTCGCTGATCGGCGGGTGACGTCGACCGGGGAACTGGTACTCCACGTCGCGGACGGCCAGGCGCTCCCGTTCCCCGACGGCGCCTTCGAGGTCGCCCATAGCTCACTGGTGATGCACCACCTCGAACCCGACGCGGCTCGGGCCTTGCTCGCCGAGATGGCGCGGGTCGCGCGTCGCGGTGTCGTCGTCAACGACCTGGTCCGCGGGCGCGCCGCGTGGGCCGGTGCATGGGCGCTGTCACACCTGGCGACGCGCAATCGATTCACGCGGCGGGACGCACCCCTGTCCGTCCGAAGGGCCTATTCCGTCGCGGAGCTCACCGCGCTCCTGGCGGCGGCCGGCATCCGCGTCGAGCGGCGATTCGACGGCCCATTCGGTCATCGCGTCGCGCTCGCCGGGCGACGGAGCGGGCAGACATGACGCCCGGCGACGTCGTCGATGTCGCGATCGTCGGCGCAGGACCCGCCGGAACGACCCTCGCGGCGGCCCTCGCGCGGCGCGGCGCCGATGTCCTCGTCCTCGAGCGGTCGCCGGCATGGCACTGGCGAGCCGGCGGTGTGTTCGCGTCGCCGGCGGCTGTGGCCGCGCTGCGCCGCGCAGGGTCGTCGGAAGCTACGGTCCGGGCCGTCACGCAACCGATCCCGGCGATGCGCCTCGAGACGCCGGCCGGGACGACGGTCCGGCTGACCTACGGCGCCGACGACGGACGACCGATGGCGGTCGGCTTCGACCGCTCCGCTCTCGATCCGGCCCTGGAACGACTGGCGATCGAGTCCGGCGCGACGATCGCGCGCGGCATCACCGTCCACGCCGTACGGCTGGGCAGGTCGATCGGACCGGGTACTCCGCATCTCCTCGATCTCGGCGACCGCGAGGTCGCCGCCAGGGTCGTCGTCGGTGCCGATGGGACACACTCTGTCGTGGCCCGCGCCGCGCGGGTCGCACGACCAGCCCGACTGCCGCCGCGCGTCGGGTTGACGTGGCACGTGACGGATCCGCGCCCGGAGACGGACCCACCCGTGGATGCCCGGATGGTCGTCGGCCGCGATGCCTATGTCGGCCTTGCGCGGGTGCCCGGCGGGCGGCTCAACATCGGCGTCGTGCTCGGACCATCATGGCTTGCCGGATTAAGCGCCGAGGGCGCAGCGCCGACCGTCCGACGGGTCCTCGACGCGGTCCCGCGCCGGGATGACGACCCGGTCGACTGGGGGGCGGCGCCCGTCTGCGACAGGATCGCCGGCGCATCGCCACTCGGCATGCGGGTCACCCGGCGTGCCGGGCCCGGATGGTTCCTCGTCGGCGATGCCTGTGGCTTCCTCGATCCGTTCACCGGCGAAGGCATCCACCGCGCGCTCGTATCGACCGAGCTCGCCGCCCCGGCGATCCTCGCCGCTCTCGGACGTGGTCGTGACGATGCGGACGCCGCCCGGGCGGCCGCCGCCTACGACCGAGCGATGACCCGTCGATTCGCGACGAAGGACGCGGTGTCATGGCTCGTCCAGACGTTCCTCGGACGTCCGTGGCTGTTCGAGTACGCCGCGCGACGGCTCGCCGAACGCCCCCGCGCGCGTGCGACGATGGGTCTCGTCATGGGTGACCTCATACCGGCCTCGCGCGGCCTCGATCCTCGGTTCCTCGCTGCGCTCCTCGCGCCGTGAGCGGACGCAGTCGGTCGCGTCCCGGTGAGCGCGTGCGCGTCGCGGCCTACGCCATCGTCCGCGACGAGCGAGAGCGCGTGCTCCTTTGCCACATCCACCCGGCAGTCGGTGTCGGCGACGTCTGGACGCTGCCGGGCGGTGGACTCGAATTCGGCGAGTCACCGCGTCGCGCGGTGCTCCGCGAGCTCGAGGAGGAGACCGGCTTCATCGGCGAGATCGATCGGCTCGTCGAGGTCGACGACCGCGTCTTCACGAGTCGGAACGGCGCGGACCGGATGCACGCGATCCGGATCGTCTACGAGGTGACGCTCGTCGGCGGATCGCTTCGCGACGAGCTGGATGGCTCGACCGACACGTGTCGCTGGGTCGCGCCCGAAGAGGCGCTCCGGATGCGGCTCGGGGAGCTGGCACGGCATGCGGTCGAACGCGTGGCGACCGTGGATGCATAGCGAGATGTCGATCGATATCGACGCGCCACCCACGCTCGTCTTCGCGCTTGCCCGAGACGTCGAGCGCTGGGCCGTCCTGCTGCCCCACTACGTGCGATCGCGCGCGCGTGACCGCGACGCGTGGGGGCGACCACTGGTGGACTTCATCGCTCGGCGCCCACTCGTCGCGACGCTCGGCATCGGCCTCCCGGTCGCGTGGCGCTCTCGGACGTGGAACGAGCCCGAGACGCTGCGGCTGCGGTTCGAACACGTGGCGGGCGCGACGCGCGGCATGTCGGTCGTGTGGGACATCGACACGCGCGGGCGCGAGGACGGATGTCGCGTCACGATCAGGCACGAGTTCTCGCCTCGGGTGCCAGGATTCGCGCGCTTCGTCGACCGCTTCTTCACCCGACCGATCGCTGGGAGGACCCTGGCGACATTCAAGACGCTGGCGGAAGCGGTCGATTCGGCGGATGGATCCGACCCGACCGCGCCGACGCATCAGACCCCATGACACATCGTCGGATCTGGATCACCGGGCTCGGACTCGTGACGCCCATCGGGACCGGTGTCGACGCCTTCCGGGCTGGTCTGCGAGCGGCGACGTCGCCGGTGAAACGGATCGATCGGTTCGACCCCTCACCGTTCCGAAGTCAGGTCGCTGCACAGGTCGACGACTTCGACCCGCTCGCGTGGATGCCGCCGAAGACCGCCCGGCAGCTCGATCGCTTCAGCCAGTTCGGCATGGTCGCGGGTCAGCTCGCCCTCGACGACGCGGAGCTGCGTCCAGGTCAGGATGGCGGCGCGGACCCCGACCGGATCGGGATCTATCTCGGATCGGCGCTGGGTGGCATCGCCTTCGCCGAGGAGCAGCACGAGCGATACCTGGACAAGGGCATCCGCCAGGTGGCGCCCACCCTGGCGCTCGCGGTCTTCGGCGGGGCCGCTCCGGCCAACCTCGGCATCGCGCTCGATGTCCGGGGTCCGATCCTGTCGACGGCGAACTCCTGCGCATCGGGCGGCGTGGCGCTCGGCGAAGCGCTCGGCGATCTGCGTGAGGGGCGCGTGGACGCCGCGATCGCCGGAGGCTGCGAAGTGCCGCTGTCACCGCTCGCGTTCGGGGCGTTCGACATCATCCGGGCGCTCGGGGCCGGGCACAACGACGACCCGGGGCACGCGGCACGGCCCTTCGACGCGGAGCGGGACGGCTTCGTCATGGGCGAAGGAGCGGCGTTGCTGGTCCTCGAGGAGGCCGAAGCGGCGGAACGTCGAGGCGCCACGCCCTATGCCGAGATCCTCGGCTACGGGGCGACGTCCGATGCGCATCACATGGTCCAGCCACGAGCCGATGGTCGCGAGGCCGGCCGGGCCGCCACGATCGCCTTGGACGATGCGGCCGTCGACCCGGGCGAGATCGACTACGTGAACGCGCACGCCTCGTCGACCCCGATCGGGGACATCGCGGAGGCGCGTGCCCTGACCATCGCGCTCGGGGAGCGCGCGGCGACCGTACCCGTGAGCGGGACCAAGGCGCTGTATGGGCACCCCCTCGGCGCGTCCGGCGCCATCGAGGCTGCGATCTGTTCGCTGGCGATCCGCGACGGGTGGGCGCCCGCGTCGGTCAACCTCGAGACATCCGAACCCGAGCTCGCCGAGCTCCTGCCGGGTCTGCTCCGGACCGGCCGCGACGGGACCTACCGACGGGTGCTGAGCACCTCATTCGGCTTCGGCGGGCTGAACGCTGCGCTGGTGTTCGGCGGGGTCGACTGAAGGACTGCGACGGCGTTGACGTCGTTTTCGCCTGATGCCGCCTCGCTACGCTCACGCCCGCGGATGCGCCGATACCAGAGGAAGGCGCCGAGCCCGCTGACGAGCGAGAGCACGCCGCCGATCGCGATCGCCTCGAGGATACCCACGGTCGAGGCAAGGGCCCCCATCAACAGACCGCCGATAGGCATCGACGCCGAGAAGACCGTCGTGTAGACGCTCATCACCCTGCCGCGAAGGCCGTCGGGGACGGCGAGCTGGATGGTCGCGTTGGCGGTGGCGGCCATCGTGATGCCGCCGGCACCGATCGGGACCATGAGCAGGAGCGAGACCGGGAACGACGTCGACATCGCGAGCAGGATCGACGCGACTCCCAGCAGGATCGCGCCACCGACGATGCGGCCCGTCCTCGGCCGGCCCGACAGCACGAGCGCGACCGCGGCACCGAGGGCCCCGATCCCGCTGGCCGCCATGAGGAAGCCGTAACCAGAGGCGTCGCTGCCGAGCGCGTCCTGGGCGAGCGGCGGGATGACGACCTGGAAGTTCATGCCGAACGTGGCGACGAGGCCGACGGTCGTGACCGCAAGCAGCACGATCGGCGTGTGCCGCACGAATGCGAGGCCCTCGCGCAGGTTCTCCACGACCGCTCCCGCAGACCGGGGTCGCGGCACCAGCCGGGCCAGGTGGAGCTCGTCGTCACGCATCAGCGTCAGGCCGATGATCACGGCGAGGAAACTCACGGCGTTGATCGCGAATGCCGGAGCGATCCCGAACGCGCCGATCGTCAGGCCCGCGACGGCAGGGCCGACGACGCGAGCGCCGTTGAACATCGCCGAGTTGATCGCCACGGCGTTGCCGATGTCCCGCGGCCCGACCATCTCGATCGCGAATGCCTGGCGAACGGGCATGTCGACGGCGTTCGCACAACCGAGCAGCACCGCGAGCACGAGGATCATCCAGACCTGGACGACGGCGGTCGCGGTCAGGATCGTGAGGATCACCGCCAGGATCATCATCGTGGCCTGGACAGCGATCAGGGTCTGCCGCTTGGGCAGGACGTCGGCGAGGATCCCGGCGAACAGGCCGAAGATCATGACCGGCAGGAACTGGGCGCTCGCAACCACACCCAGCCAGAACGGGTCGCCAGTCAGGGTCAGGACCAGCCACCCCTGCGCGACCTGCTGCATCCAGGTGCCGACGAGGGAGATCGCCTGGCCGCCGAAGAACAGCCGGTAATTGCGATGCCCGAATGGGGCGGCCGCCTTCGCCCATGCGACACGGCTCGACCGCGGGACGGTCAGGCCGGTCATCGCCCCTGTCCCCGCCGCTCGGGATGGGGATCGGGTCCGCCCTCGAGCTCGGCAAGGTGCTCGTCGAGGTGCCGTCGGCGATCGCGCGCCGCGTCGATCATCTCGGCGAGCCGCTGTGCCTTGGCTTCGAGTGTCTCGATCTGGCGCTCGACGCGGGCCCGCGCGTCATTGATGAGTGCTCGCCGTTCGGTCGGGTCGTGCGAGGTGCGGAACCGCTCGCGATTTCGCTCGCGGGCGGCCTCGTCCTCCAGCAGCTGACCGATCTGCGCCAGCGAGAAGCCCGCCTCATCGCGCAGCTCCTTGATCGTCCGCAGGCGCTCGAGATCGGAGGCGTCGTACAGGCGATACGCCCCCTCGGACCGGGCAGCCGGCTCGAGCAGTCCGACCTCTTCGTAGTAGCGGATCGAGCGGGGTGTCAGACCGGTCTCGGCGGACACTTCCTGGATCTTGAGCAGCGGAGTCTCGGCGGGCGCAGCGGACGTGGACGTGGGTGCGGGCATCGTCCATGACGATACCACAACGTTGACGTTTACGTGAAGGTTATGGTGGCCCGGCTCGCGCTTGACATCGCGTCGGTCCGGATGTATATCGTAAAACGATATACCGCAGTACGTAGCATTTGCGACGGAGGGTGTGAGCGATGAGCACCCGGGTACTCGGGTTCATCGGCATCGTGGGCGGAGCCGTCCTCCTGGTCGCGTTCCTCCCGTCGCTCGTCATCCCACCCGACTTCAACACGTGGCGTCTGGTCCTGTTCAACGCCGGGGCGATCGCCGTAGCGATCGCTGCCTTCCGTTTCGGCGCGCTGGGTTCCACCGCGTGGTCGTGGCTGGCAGCGGTCGCCGTCATCGCGACGAATGCGGCACACATCGTGTTCACCATCGTCGGCAGCGGCCTCGGATCCCCGTTCGCCGGCGACTTCGGACTCGCCTGGCACTGGGTCGCGTTCGGCATGTGGCTGAGCGACGGGTTGCTGGGCCTCGCGATCCTGCGAGCCGGGGGGCTCACACGATGGGGTGCGGCGGCGCTCGCCCTCGGCTCTCCCCTCGCGGTCCTCGGGATGGGCCGCTTCGAGCTGACGTCACCGGCGAACCCGACGATCTTCGGACCGATCGCGTTGATCGGGGTCGCCCTCAACGGGGTCGGCTGGGTCCTCCTCGGGCTCGACCTCGTGCGGCCGACCAAGATCGAACAAGCCGTTCCGGGTCGCACGTCGACGAGGCCGGCCTGACGCGGTCAGCCGTTCGTGGCAAAAGTCGCACCCAGGGACCGTTATGGCAGGTGAGTAAGCCGCGCGTTCCTCATTCGGGCCCTAACTCGTCACCAGACGTGGATCCCTGCCGGAGGCCGGGGCTGGACCCGACATAGCGGTCCCCGGGTGAAAGTCCTGCCAGTTCGGCCGGCGTCCGCACCGTCCGCCGTCCGCCTAACGGCTCAGTCGATCGTGAAGTCGTCCGGGTCCTGGTAGCGGCCGCTCCGCTGGAACTCGATCTGCATCAGCACGTCGTTGAGCAGCGACGACGCCCCGAACCGGAACCAATCCGGGCTCATCCAACGCGGCCCGAGCGTCTCGTAGAGGATCACGAGGTACTGGACGGCTTCCTTCGCGGTCCGGATGCCGCCCGCCGGCTTCATGCCGACCTGCCGCCCCGTGGCCCGTTCGAAGTCGCGGATCGCCTCGAGCATCACGAGCGTCACCGGCATCGTCGCCGCCGGGACGACCTTGCCGGTGGAGGTCTTGATGAAGTCGGCTCCGGCGGCCATCGACAGGATCGACGCTCGCCGGACGTTGTCGTACGTCTCGAGCTCGCCGGTCTCGAGGATCACCTTCAGATGCGCGTTACCCGCCGCCTCCTTGACCTCGACGATCTCCTCGAACACCGTCGCGTAGTCGCCCGAGAGGAACGCCCCGCGGTCGATGACCATGTCGACTTCATCGGCGCCCGCATCGACCGCCGCTCGCGTCTCGGCGAGCTTGATGTCGCGGAATGTCTGGCCGCTGGGGAACCCGGTCGCGACGCTGGCGACCTTCACATCGCTCCCCTTCAGGGCGTCCTTCGCCTCGGCGACCATCGCCGGGTAGACGCAGATCGCCGCGACCGACGGGATCGTCGGGTCACCGGGCTTGGGATGCATCCCCTTCACGCACAACGCGCGGACCTTGCCCGGGGTGTCCTTCCCCTCGAGGGTCGTCAGATCCATCATCCGGATCGCGAGGTCGAGCGCCCACAGCTTCGACGCCTTCTTGATCGACCGCTTCTTGAGCGAATCGACGCGCGCCTCGACGCCGACCTGGTCGACGGTGGAGACCCGGCCGAGCAGGCTGCCGAGCGGATCACCGATCGAGCGCGACCGGCCATCCCACGCACGGATCAGCTCGTTGGCGCGTTCGCGGGCGAGGGTGTCAGGGCGCCTTGTCGCGGTCATGGGACGGAGAGGATACGCCACGATCTCGCGACGCCAGTCCCTAGCGGCCGCCGTGCACCTTCGGCAGGGGCGGCATGCCGCGTTTGCCCTCGATCAGGTAGTGGCGGAACCAGTCGAGCACGATGCGCAGGTTCTCGACGCGGCGGAACGGAGTACCGGAACGCGTCAGCTCGTGGGTCTCCTCTGGCACCCGGAGCAGTCGTACGGGACGCCTGAGGGTGCGCAGCACCGTGAAGAGCGCCTCGGCCTGCCCGACGGTCGTGCGGATATCGCGCTCGGAGTGCTGGATGAGCAGCGGTGTGTGGATGGCGTCGGCATAGGTGAGCGGCGAGATCTCGCGGTAATACGCTGGATCGCCCCACGGCGTAGCCTCGAACTCGAGCGTCGCCCAATCCCCACCGCTGATGTCGCCGGTGAGGAACAGCATCGACATGTCGCTCACGCAGCGACATGTCATGGCGGCCCGGAACCGGTCGTCATGGCCGATAATCCAGTTGGTCAGGTAGCCGCCGTAGGAGCCGCCGGTAAGACCGAGACGGTCGGGATCGGCCAAGTCGTCGGCTACCAGGGCGTCGACGCCGGCAAGGACGTCGCGCATGGGGCCGGGACCCCAGTCGCGGTGGTTACCGTCGTTGAAGTCCTGCCCGTAGCCCTCGGATCCGCGTGGGTTGCAATAGAAGACGCCGATCCCGGCTCCCGCCAGGATCTGGAACTCCCAGAACGGGGACCAGGCATACAGGGTGTGCGGCCCACCGTGGATCTGGGTGACCAGCGGACTCCGCTTGCCGCCGCCCGGCATAAACCAGCCCTGGATCGTCCGGCCGTCGACCTGGCTGCACCGCTCGACCGGCTCGATCAGCGTCAGCTCGTCGAGCACCTCGCGATTGAAGGACGTCAGCATCCGCGGCTCGGACCCTTGATCGAGCACCCACAGGTCCGGAGGTGTCGTCGGTGCCGAACGCAGATAGACGTGTCGCGTCCGGCCGCCGGTCGCGGCCCCATCGAATGAGGAGAGATGGTGACGTCCCTGGGTCAGCCGCTTCACGGCGCTATCAGCCACCGAGATGCGCCAGAGCTCGTAGCTGCCATCGATGGGCGCGAGGAAGTCGATCGCCCGACCGTCGGGCGTCGGGATGAGGCGCGTGTTCTCGCCCTTGGTCACGTCGCTCGCGACACCCGATCCCGGCATGAGGTCGTGGCGACCCGACAGGTTCCGCCCACGGTCGGCGTGTGCTTCGGAGCCGTCGGCCGGGAATAGCCAGACGTCGTTGCGACTCCCGCCGCGGCCCTCGAGCTTCGAGCCGAGGGCCGCGAGCGTGGTCGTATCGAGCCAGGCCGACGCGCCGAAGACGGACCTCGGACCCCCGGTGACGGCATGGACTGCGCGCGTCTTGACGTCGACGACATGGATGGCAGGTCGTTCGGCAAGGTCGTGGTCGCGGTGCCGATCCGATACGAACGCGATCCGCGTCCCGTCGGGCGACCACGCGGGTTCCAGATCTGACACCGTCCCATCGGTCAGGCGGGTCGCGACTCCTGTCGCGACGTCCACCAGCCAGAGGTGGCGGACCCGGTCGTACTGGAAGCCCGGCCCGTTGAGCATGTAGCCGAGACGGTCGATGAAGCGGTAATCCGAGTCCGGTTCCTCGTGCGCGCGCGGCTTGCGTGACTTGCCGCGTCGTCGAGCGTCCTCCTCGTAGGTCGCGCCGTGAGACGTTGACACGACGACCAGGCGCTTCCCGTCCGGCGACCATTCGAACGCCTCGACCCCACGCGGCAGATCCGAGACACGCCTCGCCTCGCCCGGCCCATCGACCGGCAGCACGTGGACCTGATCCTTGTCCTCCCGATCGGCCGAGTCCTTCGGACGCGCCGGCTCGGCCTCGGCCTGCAGTCGACGGTCGGAGATGAATGCCAGCCAACGCCCGTCCGGCGAGAACCGCGCGAGGCGGTCGTTGCGGGATCCGATCGTCAGCTGGCGCGGCGATCCGTCCCGGGCGGGATCCGTCGGGACGAGCCAGAGCGCCTGGCGATACTCGTCGTAGGTCGGCCCCACCGACTGGAGCGTGACGACCGCCCACCGCCCGTCCGGCGATAGGCACGGTTCCGCTGCGACGCGCAGCCGATACAGGTCCTCAGGGCGCGGGGGACGTGGCACGCCGAGAGTCTAGTCGCCGGACGCGTTGTCGCCGCGGCGTCCTGATGCACCCTCTCCCTGGCATCCTGACGCGCTGCCGCTGGCCCCCGGGACTACCATCGACTCGACGATGACCGACCAGCTGACGCTGCCCCTCGACGGCACTGCCGATCGACTGCCCGACCTGCCCGACCTCCGGCCGATGCTCGCACGACCACTCCCCGAGGCGTTCGATTCGGAGCAGCACCTGTTCGAGCCGTGGTGGGGCGGCGCCCGGGCACTGATCTCGATCGGGCCGTCGGACCGGCCCGGCGATGGCGACGTGCGCGTGATCGACGCCGAGGACGTCGACCGGACGGCCGCGCTCCCCGAACTGGCCGGGACCGCGGTCCGGGTGGCGGCACGTTCAGCGATCCTCGACGGGGAGCTCGTCGTGGTCGACGCCGAGGGCCGAGCCGACGTGGGTGCGCTGGAACGCCGACTCGAGGGCAAGAGCGGTCGACCGGTCGCATTCCTGGCGTTCGACCTGCTGCATCTCGACGGGAAGTCGCTGCTCGATCAACCGCTCGTGAAACGGCGCGAGAGCCTCCGACGGGTGCTTCGGCCGGGCGACGAAGTCGTCGCCGTGCCGGCCATCGCGACCGAGGGTCGCGCGCTGTTCGATGCGATCGTCGAACAAGGGCTTGCGGGGATGATGGCGCGTCAGCGGCTCGGTCCGTATCTGCCAGGTGTCCGAAGCCGACTGTGGCGGTTCATCCCGGCGGTCGAAGGCAGCGTCTCCGACGCCGAGCTCGCCGACGCGCCGGAGGAGCCGACGTCGGCCACGGCACCGGTCCTGGCCATGCTCAGCCGGTTGCCGCTCGAGGACGGGGCCTAGGCGTCAGTCGGCTCGGCGCGCAGCGGCGATGAACTGGCGGAACCCGGGTCGCTGGCCGTATAGCAACACGCCGGTCGCGTAGATCCGCACCGTGACGACGGCCACCGCCCCGATCGTCGCGAGCAGGATCACGACCGAGAGAGCGACCTCCAGCGGATGCACGTCGCTGACCATGAGTCGGGCAAGCATCGCGAACGGACTGAACGGCGGTACCAGGGAGACGATCCGAGCCAGCGTCCCCGCGCCTCCCCCGAGCAACACGAGCAGGGCGGACAGATAGCCCGCCATCGCGATGAGGCTCAGCGGCAGCGACAGTGTCTGCAGGTCGTCGGGCCTGCTCACGAACGACCCGACCGCCGCGTAGATGAGCGCGAAGAGTGCGAAACCGAGCAGGAAGAACACGCCGTAGGCCGCGATCAGTCCGATCGTGAGACCGCCCGTCGGCAAGCCGGCCTGACCGGCGCCGAGGATCGCCCCGGCGATCTGGTCCTGGAACGCGAGCACGAGCATCACCGGGAATGCGATCGCGACGTACTGGGTCAGACCCGCACCACCGATCCCGACCACCTTGCCGACCAGCAGCTGGCGCGGCGAGGCTGCGCTGATCATCAGCTCCATGACCCGACTGCTCTTCTCGGTGGCGACACCCGTCGCGACCCACATGCCGTAGATGAGGATCGTGATGAACATCAGGATGATGAACACGGTGCCCAGGAATCCGCGGCTCGCGACGACGACCGCGTCGACCTGACGTCCACCTTCGGTCGGGGCGACCAGGGACTCCGTCGTGAAGGACGGCGTCCGGAACGCCCCGAGCTCCGATCCCTTGGGCAACGAGGCGGTCCAATCGAGGATGCCCAGCGATAGCGCAGCGAACCCGGCGAGCTGACTGCGGACCCCGTCTGCCGGCCCCAGCGTTCGGTACGTGACGGCGAGCTGCCCGTCAGGCTGGCGGACCACCTCGATGATCGCGTCGATCTGGCCGTCAGCCAGCTCCCGCATCGCGAACGAGCGATCGGTCTCGCGAGCGATCTCATAGGGCGCCTTCCAGCGCCTGCGGTCGACGCCTGGCGGCGGCAGGTTCATGACGCCTTCCGCGGTCGCCATGATCCCCTGCGCGAGGCGATCCTCTTCGGCGACGACCCGGATCCGGTGGACGTTCGCCTGATCGAATGCGCGCAGGACGATCGGCGTCATCGCCACGCCCACCGCGAGCGCCATGAGCACGATCGTCGAGATGCGGTAGAGCCGGCTGCGGACCCGCTCGCTGTACTCGCGGCGCGCGACTGTCCCGGCGTTCGGGAAGAGCGGGTCGTGGCGCGCCATCAGGCCGCATCCTCTTCGTCGACCGCTTCCTCGCCAACGTCGGACGGCCGCCCGACGAGCTCGACGAAGATGGCCTCCAGGGACGGCTCCGCCACCTCGAATCGGCTGACGAGCGCGCCTCGCTCGAGGGTCGCCGCGAGGATGTCGCGGGGCTCGACCCCGGCCATGAGCTCGATCTCGGCGAAGCCGGCACCAGGTCGGAGCGCAGCGACGCCGTCGATCGACCCCAGCCACGTCGGCGCGATCTCACCTTCGATGCCAAGGCGAACGGTTCGCGCGCGCGAGGATCGCTTGAGCTCGGCGAGCGTGCCACCCGCGACGATCCGGCCATGGTCGACGATCACCAGCGATTCGCAGAGTGCCTCGGCGATCTCCATCTGGTGGGTCGAGAAGACGATCGTCCGGCCGGCATCGCGGAGCTCGATGAACGCATCACGGAGGAGCGCGAGGTTGACCGGATCGAGTCCGGTGAACGGTTCGTCCATCAGCAGGACATCCGGAGCGTGGAGGATCGCGGCGATGAACTGGACCTTCTGCTGGTTGCCCTTGCTCAGCTCTTCGGCCCGGCGATCCGCGAGGTCCGGGATCCGGAAGCGATCCAGCCACCCGAGTGCGTCGACTCGTGCTTGATCCGGCCGCTCGCCGTACAGGGATGCGAAGTAGACGAGCTGGTCGATGACGGTCAGACGGGGATACAGCCCGCGCTCCTCCGGGAGGTAGCCGAACGTCCGCCGCGGCAGATCCGTGGAGGGGACGCCGCCCCAGCGCACCTCGCCCTCATCCGCGCGCAGGATGCCGAGGCAGATCCGCATCGTCGTCGTCTTGCCGGCGCCGTTCGCGCCGAGGAAACCGAAGATCATGCCCTCGGGCACGCCGAAGGCGAGCTGATCGAGCGCCACGGTTCGCCCGAACCGCTTCGTGACGCGGTCGATCTCGAGGGTCATCGCGCTCGAGGATAGACCTCGCCCCTCAGTGCCGCCGCTGGGCCGATGGTCATGGTGCCGTCCGGTGAGGTACGGCCAGGTGCCTGGGGGCGGTGACGACGCAAGTGCGACAATCGACCCGTGACGAGCGACACGACCGGGAGCGCCGCAGTGAACGCGACGCCGACCCGGATCCACGCAGACCGGGGGGCTGGCACGCTCGAGATCGACTGGGCCGACGGCCACAGCACGGTCTACGGGTTCGAGACCCTGCGCTGGCTGTGCCCGTGCGCGTACTGCCGGGGCGAGGCCGGGATGCCCGGCTGGCTCGACAGCGCACCGACGCTCACGCCGCAGCAGATCCAGCTCACCGACCTCCACCTGGTCGGCAACTACGCCGTATCACCGCACTGGGCGGACGGCCATGGGACGGGCTACTACCCGTTCCGTCTCCTGCGCGATCGCTGTCCGTGCGCGGACTGCACCGCGCGTCGCCAGCGCGAGAACACGGACCCTATCGGCCATCCGTCACCGGCCGGGACGCACGAGGAGCATCGATGATCATCGTCACGACGCCCTATCTCAGCGGTCACAACATCGTCGAGAGCAAGGGGATGGTGTTCGGACTCGTCGTTCGCAGCCGCGGCCTCGGCGGCAACATCATGGCCGGCTTGCGCTCGCTGGGCGGTGGAGAGATCCACGAATACACGAGCCTGCTCGAGGACACGCGCCGCCAGGCGCTGGATCGACTGGTCCGCAACGCGACCGTGGTCGGCGCCAATGCGATCGTGTCGATGCGCTTCGACTCGTCGGAGCTGGGCGGGACGATGTCCGAGATCGTCGCCTACGGCACGGCGGTGATCGTCGAGCCTGACCCGACCGTATCCACGCCGACGACCCCCGTCGAATAGCGATGGGCGCCGACTTGGCTCGTCTCCTCGTCTTCGGGATCGGGCTGCTGCTGACGATCCTCGGCGTGTCACTGCTCGGAGCGCAGCAGCCATTCGGCCTGTGGCCGCTGTTCACGGGGCTCATCTTCATCGTGGCAGCGATCCTCGAGCGCGTCCGCTATCGATCGAGTGAGGCGGAGTCCACCGCCGAACGGCCGGGCCCCGGCGGTGGCGAGCCGGCAGGCAGCGCGCTCGACGTCCGATTCCGCCCGACCGAGGAGCGATTCGAGGACCCGACGACCGGCGTCCGGATGCGGGTGTGGGTCGATCCGGTCGCCGGCGAACGGCGGTACGTACCAGAAGACTGACCCATCCGCGCTATCGGGGACCGCAGCGGACCCGTGCTATCCTCGCCCGCCGGCCGTTCAGCCGTCGCAACCGTAGGAGCCGCCCGCTTTCGAGATGGCTGCCGTCGAACCAGGAGCGCCAGCCCGGACCGCGGTCTCGCCACGCCCCCGTCGCGTCACGAAGCGTGAGCCGTCGCCCCTGCCCTATCTGAACCGCGAGCTTTCCTGGCTCGAGTTCAACGCGCGCGTCCTGCATGAAGCCCGTGACGCGCGCAACCCGCTCTTGGAGCGCGCCAAGTTCGCGGCGATCTTCGCGGGCAACCTCGACGAGTTCTTCCAGGTCCGGATCGCCGGTCTGCGTCAGCAGGTCGAGGCGGGCACGGTGACCCGCGCACCCGACGGAAGGACGCCGGCGGAGCAGCTCGCCGCCGCGCGCGAGCGCGTGCTTGAGCTCGTGACCGAACTGTCCGACATCTTCGCGGAGCTTCGGCGTGAGCTGGCGCTCGAAGGCGTCCACATGGTCGATTACGCCGAGGTCCCGGATCACCACGAGGCGCTGCGCCAGCGCTTCCTCGACGAGATCTTCCCTGTCCTGACACCGCTCGCCGTCGATCCCGGGCACCCGTTCCCCTACATCTCGAGCCTCAGCATGTCGATCGCGGTCGGATTGCGGGACCCGGAGACGAACGAGCGGGTCTTCGCGCGTGTGAAGGTGCCGCAGATCCTGCCGCGGCTGCTCGAGGTGGAAGCCCAGAAGTTCGTCCTGATCGAGCAGGTCATCGAGGCGAACCTCCAATACCTGTTCACCGGCATGGAGGTCGTCGACTCGCACCTCTTCCGGGTCACACGGAACGCCGACTTCACGGTCGAGGAGGACGAGGCGGACGACCTGCTGATGGCGATCGAGGAGGAGCTCCGGCGCCGACGCTTCGGCGAAGCGGTCCGCCTCGAGGTGGAGCGCACGATGCCGGCGGCGACGCGCAATCTCCTGCTGCGCGGCCTGGGTCTCGAACCCGAGGACAGCTACGAGATCGCCGGGATGCTCGACCTGACGGCGCTGTATCGGATCGCCGACCTCGACATCCCCGAGCTCCGCACGCCGCCCTGGACGCCCGTCACGCCGCCGCGCCTGGTCCCGCCCGACGAGGACGAGCCGGCCGACGTCTTCGCGGCCATCCGCGCGGGTGACATCCTCGTCCACCACCCGTACGAGTCGTTCGCCGCGTCCGTGGAGCGGTTCATCGCCCAGGCCGCCGACGACCCCGACGTCCTGACCATCAAGATGACCCTCTACCGCACATCCGGTGACTCGCCGATCGTGCAATCGCTGATACGTGCTGCCGAGCGCGGCAAGCAGGTGGTGGTCCTCGTCGAGATCAAGGCACGCTTCGACGAGGAGGCCAATATCATCTGGGCCCGCAAGCTCGAGCGAGCGGGCGCGCATGTCGTCTACGGACTCGTCGGGCTCAAGACCCACTGCAAGACGGCGCTCGTCGTGCGTCGCGAGGGATCGGGTCTGCGCCGCTACGTCCATATCGGGACGGGGAACTACAACCCGAAGACGGCGCGCCTATATGTGGACCTGGGCCTCCTCACCGCACGGCCCGAGATCGGCGCCGATGTCACCGACCTGTTCAACGTCCTCACCGGTCTGTCGCGGCAGCGGACCTTCCGGAGACTGCTCGTCGCGCCACACAACCTCCGCCAGGGTTTCATCGACCTCGTCGAGCGCGAGATCGCCCATGCCGCGGCGGGTCGGCCGGCCCATATCGTGCTCAAGCTCAATGCCATCGTCGACGTGCCGGTCATCGAAGTGCTCTATCGGGCTGCGAGTGCGGGCGTCGAGATGGACCTCATCGTGCGTGGAGCCTGCTCGCTGCAGCCGGGGCTGCCTGGCATCTCGGAGCGAGTGCGTGTCCGATCGATCGTCGGCGAGTTCCTCGAGCACTCGCGGATCTGGGGCTTCGCCAATGGCGGCGACCGGGAGTGGTACATCGGCTCTGCCGACCTGATGGATCGCAACCTCGACCGCCGCGTCGAGGCCGTGGTCCCGGTCGAGGATTCCGAGGCTCGCACCCGGATCTCCGAGATCATCGACCTGATGCTGGCCGACGATCGACGTTCGTGGCAGCTCCAGCCCGACGCTCGCTGGGTCCGCACGGAGGTGATCGACGGAGAGCCCGGCACGGTCGACACCTTCGAGACGCTCAAGGAGCGCGCGCTCGAGTCCGGGGCGGTCGCATCGATGCCGCATCGGCCCGGCGCCGGTGCCGGCTCGCTGGACCCGCGGGCGTGACCGAGGAGGTCGAGCTCAAGTACCGCGTCGGAGACATGGCCGCCGCTGAACGCGTCCTCGCGGCCGAGCGCCTCGGACCCTTCACCGGTGCCGCGAGCAGCGCACGCGCGACGCAGCTCGAGGATCGCTACGTCGACACCGCCGATGGCGCCCTCGCCCACGCCGGGTTTGCCGTCCGGCTGCGCCAGAAAGGCGGGGAGACGATCGTCTCGGTGAAGTCGCTCGCCCACACGGACGGGCCGGGTGGCAGCTTCTCGCGCGAGGAGCTCGAAGGGCCCGCGGACCGCGTCGCGCCACCAAGTGACTGGCCGGCATCGGACGCGCGGGCGCTCGTCCTCGAGCACGCCGGCGATGCGCCGCTGGTGGAGCGCGTCACGATCCGGCAGCTGCGGCGGGTTCGCCAGCTGCGGGCGGCCTCGACCCGCGTCGAGCTGAGCCTCGACGAAGTGGACGTCGTCGCCCGAGGGCGCGTCGTCGAACGGTTCGTCGAACTCGAGGCGGAACTCACCAAGGGCGATCGATCGGATCTCGCTGCGCTCGGCGAGGCGATCGAGAGCGAAAGCGGGCTGGAGCGCGCAGGGACCAGCAAGCTGGAGGCGGCCCTCGCGGCGCTCGACGGTTCGGGCAACGGACAGCCAGCCGATACCAAGCCGCCCGCCGCCCGGTCACGGAAGCGCACGACAGCCCAGGAGACCACCGACGCCGAGGTCGACGAAAAGGAAGACAAGGCCGAGCCGCGCCTGGTCACGGGCAAGACCCCGGGCGTTCTCGCCGAGGACACGGTCGCCGAGGCCGGTCGCAAGGTCATGCGCTTCCATCTTGCCCGGATGATCGACCGCGAACCCGGTGTCCGCGACGGCAAGGACATCGAGGACATCCACAAGATGCGGGTCGCGACCCGGCGCCAACGGGCAGCGTGGCGAGTCTTCGGTGAGGCGTTCCGCAAGCGCCGGACGAGGGACTATCGCGACGGTCTGCGCGATGTCGCTCGACGGCTCGGCGCTGTGCGGGATCTCGACGTCCAGCTCGAGGGGATCGATACCTACCGTGCGGACCAATCCGTGACGGACCAGCGGTCGCTCGAGCCGCTCATCGGGTCGCTGCAGCAACACCGCGACGACTCCCGCGCCTTGCTGATCCGCGAGCTCGACTCGGGTGCGTACGCCCGGTTCATCGACGATTACCTCGACTTCGTCCGGACCGAGGGCGCCGCGGCGCGACCAGTGCATGCCTCGGCCCCGCATCGCGTCCGCGAGACCGCGCCGTCGCGGATCTGGGCCGCGTATGAGCAGGTGCGCAGCTACGAACCGATCCTGCGCTGGGCCGATGTCCCGACGCTGCACGACCTGCGGATCGCCGGAAAGTGGCTCCGCTACTCGCTCGAATTCGTCCAGGAGCCGCTCGGTGATGATGCGTTACCGCTCATCGCGAAGGTCACGGCGCTCCAGGACCATCTCGGGCTCATGAACGATGCCAGCGTCGCGGCCTCGATGACGCGGACCTTCCTTGTGGAACGGGCCGGCGAGCTGAGCAGCGCCGAGACGGCCGGCATCGGGCGCTACCTTGTCGACCGGGAGCGAGAGGTGGGACGGCTACGGCGGACGATCGGTCCGACCTGGCGGCGTGTCGCCGGGCTCAGCTATCGGCGCGCCCTCGGGCGAGTGGTCGCGGACCTCTAGCCCAGAAAGGCCCTACTCGCGCCAGCCGGCGGCGAGCATAGGTAGACGGTCCCGCCAGCCACGGCCGGCGTGATCCGCGATGAGGATCGCTCCTTCACGGATCCCCGCTTCGGATACGCGGACGGCATCGACGCCGTAGCGGCGCATGAGCGCGTCGACGATCACGGCGCCGGCCAGCAACAACGGACCGCGCTTGGGATTGATGAAATAGCGCTCGCTCACCGCGGCCGAGGGCATCGAGAGCAGCGTCGCGATCGCGCGGTCGACACCGCTCCGCGTGAGCACGGGGCCCTCCACACCATCGACCGCGATCTTGAGCAGGTTCGACGCGGTGCCACCGACCGCGACGAGGTCCACGGGTCGCACATCGAGCGAACCGATGACCGTCGCGTCCGCCGCGGCGCGCATCGCCGCCACGGCACTCGCATCGGCTGGATCGGAGGTCGCGAACCGTGCCGTGAGGCGGCCGGATCCCAGCTGCAGACCCGCGGCGCGCGGGAGGCCACCGGGGGCCACGGCACAGAACTCCGAGCTGCCGCCGCCGATGTCCACGACGAGGGTCTCGGCGTTGACCTGCTGACCCCCGGTCACGCCGATCAGCGTCAGATATGCCTCCTCCTCG
>Ga0105249_10001730_pt1 | contig 19091 bp, 18 predicted proteins | sample KBSS44metaG_FD_81522 | JGI IMG/M metagenome (GOLD analysis project Ga0105249, IMG submission 81522) | Switchgrass rhizosphere microbial communities from Kellogg Biological Station, Michigan, USA - KBS S4-4 metaG | ecosystem: Host-associated > Plants > Roots > Rhizosphere > Soil | place...
ATCTCTGCGATTAGGTCGCCGACCTGATGAACGATGAGGGGCGCCAACCCTTCAGTCGGTTCATCGATCATGATCAGCTCAGGGTCACCCATCAGCGTGCGGCACATCGTCAGCATCTGCTTCTCGCCGCCCGACATGACGCCGGCGGCGGTGTCCGCCCGTGCCGCGAGGTTAGGGAACATTTGCAGCATATCGTCGAGTCGCCATTTGCCGGGCTTGCGTGGGTCCTTGACGCCGAGCATCAGGTTTTGACGTACGGTAAGACCTGGAAAAATATCGCGGTGCTCGGGAACGTATCCGAGGCCGAGATGGGCGATGCGAAAGCTTGGAAGCCCGGCGATGCTGGTTCCCTTGAACCTGATGGTCCCCTGGGGCGGCACCTCGCCCATGATCGCCTTGACAGTCGTCGAACGTCCGACACCGTTCCGGCCCAACAGGCTTACGACTTCGCCGGCATCGATGCGCAGATTGACGCCCTGGAGGATATGACTCTTGCCATAATAGGCGTGCAGGTCCTTGACCTCGAGCATCAAGCCGCCTCCTCGCCAAGATAGGCTTCCTTTACTTTGGGATCCGATCGAATTTGGTCCGGCGTTCCGGTCGCAATGATGTGGCCATAGACCAGCACCGAAATTCGGTCGGCCAGTCCGAACACGACGCTCATGTCATGTTCTACGATCACCAATGTTCGGCCCTCGGTGAGGCGACGAATGAGCGAAACTGCCTGCTCCGTTTCTGCGTGGCTCATGCCTGCAGTTGGCTCGTCGAGCAGGATGACGTCGGCGCCGCCTGCAACAGTGATGCCGATCTCCAGCGCGCGCTGTTCGGCATATGTCAGCAGCCCGGCCGGTACGTCGCGGCGTGAAGCGAGACCGATGTCCGAGAGTACCTGCGCCGTTCGGTCGCGGACCTCCTTCAGATTATCGATGTTCTTCCAGAACGAGTAATGATGGCCGTCGGTCCAGAGCACGGCGCAACGCAGATTTTCCCATACGCTCATGTTGGTGAACACATTGGTGACCTGGAAGCTGCGCGACAGCCCGCGGCGGTTGATCTGATACGGTGGCAGGCCCGAAATCACTTCGCCGCGAAGCGTGACCGTTCCCGACGTCGGTCTGATGTAGCCACTGATGAGATTGAACGTTGTCGATTTGCCCGCACCATTGGGGCCAATCAGCGCGTGCCGTTCGCCCTGTGCCACGCTCAGGTTCAGGTCGCGGATGATCGGAATATTGCCGAAGCTTTTCTGGACGTCTTTAATTTCAATGGCAGGCGCGGTCATGCGTGGTATCCCCTTTCATGCGCCGCCGTCAGCGCGTCATCCCAGGCGCGCGCAAGCCTGCGCCAGGTCTCTCGCGCAACGAAAAATCCGCCGACGACAAGAAACAGAGTTAGAATCCACGTGATCGGACTCGATGCGTTGAAGTTCATACCGAAGGCTTTGATATTCGGGTCATCGCCCGGATTCACGGTGTGATGCACGATAGTTTCGATCGCAAGAACGAGACCAGCGACCAATGCGAGCGTCGGAATGAGCGCTATCAAATAGGACGGCAACACCTTGCCCAATGTGCTGCCCTTGACCAGCGGCCTGTGCATCATCAGAAGCCCTGTGATTCCTCCGGGCGCAAACGTCACGACCGCTATGAAGAACAGTCCGAAGTAAAGCTGCCAGACCGATGTCAAATCGCTCAAGCTCAGCGAGAGCACTGTAACGAATATCGCTCCGACAATCGGCCCGATGAAGTATCCGACGCCGCCGATATAGGTCGAGAACAGAACGCTGCCGGACTGCAAGGCGCCAAGATAGGCTGAGTTGGCGATCTCGAAATTGATCGCGGCGAGAGCGCCAGCGACGCCGGCAAAGAAGCCGGCGAAGCAAAAGGCCAGATAGCGAACGACGTGTGGATCGTAGCCGACGAACTGAACGCGCTCTGGATTGTCGCGCACGGCATTGCAAATACGGCCAAGCGGCGTGCGCGTCAGCGCGTACATGGCGATGACTGCCAGCAGCGTCCAGGCCGCGATTAGATAGTAGATTTGAATCTGAGGTCCGAAATTCCAATCGAATATCCGGAACAATTTGGTTCGATTCGCCGAGATACCGGCTTCGCCCCCAAAGAAGGTGCGCAAGATCAGAGCCGATGAGGCGATCAATTCGGCGACGCCAAGCGAGATCATCGCGAACGCCGTTCCGCTGCGCTGGGTCGAAACCCAGCCAAGCAGTGCAGCGAAGAATAATCCCGCCAGACCGCCGACCAGAGGAACGAAGGGTAGCGGGATCGGGAGCTTGTTGGTGCTGATGAGGTTAATGGCGTGAATCACCAGGAAGCCGCCAAGGCCGTAGTAGACGGCGTGTCCGAACGAAAGCAGTCCGGTTTGGCCGAGCAGGATATTGTAGGAGAGGGAGAAAATGATTGAGATGCCGATTAAGCTAAAGGTCGTCAGGGCGCCCCCCGAACCGAAAATGCTCGGCAGGGCTAACACCACCAGCGCCACGGCTACCCAGATGCCATAGAATTTCAGTTTTTCGCTGAGGGCGGGGTAGGGCGGCGCTACACTTGAAGTCAATTCGGTCATGTTTCACGTGTCCCCAGTAAACCCATCGGACGAAAGATCAGAATGAGTACCAGCAGCACATACGGCATGATCGGCGCGATCTGCGCGATCGTGACGCCCCAGATGTCCGATAGCCAGGTTTGCGCATAGTCCGGACTGAGCGGCCCAAAAGCGCCGGCAAGTGAGCCGTTCATCGAGACCGCGAAGGTCTGGACGAGGCCGATCAGGAGCGATGCAACAAAGGCGCCTGGTAGCGAACCAAGGCCTCCAACGACAACGACCACGAACAGGATTGGCCCAAGCAGCGCCGCCATGTTCGATTGCGTCACCAGCGCGGGGCCCGCGATCACGCCGGCGATGGCGGCGAGCGCCGTACCGACGCCGAACACCAGCATGAAGATGCGCCCGACATTGTGGCCGAGATGCCCAACCATATGCGGATGGGTGAGGGCTGCCTGAACGATTAAGCCGACACGCGACTTCTTGAGGACCACGAGCAGGCCAACGAAGATCGCGATCGACACCAGGAGCATGAACATCTTGTAGGCTGGGTAATTGGTCGAGAAGAGTCTGAAGGCCGGAAAATCCAATGACGCCGGGACGCGGAAATCGACGGGGCTTTTGCCCCAGATGATTTGCACGATCTCTTCAATCGCGAACGCCAGGCCGAAAGTAAACAGAAGTTCTGCAACATGACCGTTGCGGTGAACCCGTCGCAGGCCAAAACGCTCGACTGCCGCCCCTAGCGCGCCTGCCAGCAACGGGGCGATGAAAAGCGCAGGCCAGAAGCCAATCCATCGGCTGATCTGGAAGCCAAAGAACGCGCCGAGCATGTAGAAACTTGCATGCGCGAAATTGAGAACGCCTAGCATGCTGAAGATGACGGTCAGGCCACTTGCCATCAAGAACAGCAGCATTCCAAACAGAACGCCGTTTAGCGTGGAAATGACGAGAAGTTCAAGCACGACACGCCCTCCAAGAGATGAGCCAACCTCGCTCCGGCCACTGCCGGAGCGAGGAAGCTTGCGAAGAGACGCCGGCTAGTTCGGGCGCTCCATCTTGCAGGTGGTCGGGAGCATGGTCTGTTCCGGTTCGATCTTTGCAGCTTGCCGCCAGCCCCAACCGGTCTTTTCCTCGTCGAACGGTTCCTTCTCCGTGCGATCGCCGAACGAGGCAATGTACATTGGCTGAAAAAACTGGTGATCGTCCTTGCGCATGGTGCCCTTGCCACCGTCAAAGACGTCGAACTGCAAGCCCTCTAGCGCGGCAGCAACTTTGGCCGGGTCTAGAGACTTGGCCTTTTCGGCAGCGGCCGCAAACATCCGCATCTGGTTCACGGCGCGGGGGTAGAAGAGGCTGAAGTCATACTTCGCCCGCAGCGCCTTTTCGAAAGCATCTGCCGACGCATTGCCGAGATTGGGAATTCCCTCGGCGATCTGGTACACTTGGTGATTAAGGTTTGCCTGCTTGATCGCGGTGGGACCACCGGTACCGCCCGCATAGTAGGTATACCAGTTCACCTTCAGTCCGGCGTCGGCACTTGCTTTGAGCAGCAACGCAAAATCCTGCCCCCAATTGCCAGTGATGACGCTATCAGCGCCGGACGCCTTGATCTTCGCAACGTAGGGTGCGAAGTCGGTAATCTTCAGCAACGGATGCAGTTCGTCGCCGACGATCTGAATGTCCGGTCGCTTTGCCTTCAGCATGGTTTTTGCCGCAGAGCGGACCGACTCGCCGAACGAATAATCTTGGTTGATCAGATATAGCTTCTTGATGTCCGGGGCGCTCTTCATGTAGTTCGTGAGCGCTTCCATCTTGATGTCGGAATTTGCATCCCAACGGAAATGCCAAAAGCTGCACTTTGCATTGGTAAGTACCGGATCTACTGCGGCGTAGTTGAAATAGAGGATTTCCTTGCCGGGATTGCGTTCGTTGTACTTTGTCACGAAATCCGTGAGCGCTCCGGCAACTGACGACCCGTTGCCCTGGGTGATATAACGCACGCCGCTGTCGATTGCCTTTTGAGCTTGAATCAAGCTTTCCTGAGGATTGGTCTTGTTGTCGAATGGAACGATCTCGACCTTCTTCCCGAGAATGCCGCCCTTGGCATTCAACTCTTCTGCAAGGAATTGGAAGGTCTTGAAGCCGACCTCGCCTACGCTGGCACCTCCGCCGGAGAGCGGGTCGATGTAGCCGATCTTGACCGTTTCTTGCGCAAGGGCTGTACCGCCAAGTAAAGGCAGCAAGGCAGCAGCTATCATCCATTGACGCATGGCACTCCTCCCTCTGAGTCGTTCTTTTCGAAGGCTTATAGAAATCGCCAACCGCGAAAAAACGGACCGGAAGACGAGTGCGGATGCCTTCTCTTTCGCAAGTGTTGTCCAATACTTCAGATGCCGCAAGCGAATAAATCGAACCGGCGTTTGAAGTGCCGGACTTTTATCCAGGGTCGGCCGGCAAGGCTGGCATCCCTATAGGGTGGGTTCGAGAAGAAGGGTGACGCACTGGTGGCGATGCACACACGCGCGTGGACGCGGGAACCTTTCGGTACGCGGGAGCTCCTCAGAATTCATTTTTTCGAGCAACGCGTTTTCCGGCCTCCTCGTCGTAGTTCCTTCTTGGACAGCTTGCCGACGGCCGTCCTGGGCAGAGCATCGCGGATTTCCAACGCATTGATCATTTCGTGCTTTCCCAACTTGTCCTTGAGAAAATCCTTCAATTGATCGAGCGTGACGGCGCTTGAGTTCGTCTTCAGCTTCACGAATGCCTTGGGCGATTGGCCTCGATAATCATCGTCGATTCCGATCACGATGACCTCTTCAACGCCTGGATGCTGATAAATCGCCTCTTCGATGATACGCGGATAGACGTTAAATCCGCCGCACAGCAGCATGTCCTTGGTTCGGTCGACAATGAAGACGTATCCGTCTTCGTCCATGTATCCGACGTCGCCGGTTCGAAGGAAGCCGTCCTTGGTCATGGTCTCCTTCGTTGCATCTGCGCGCTTCCAATATCCCTTCATGACGTTGGGACCGCCGATGCAGATCTCGCCCTTTTCGCCCAAGCCCACGTAACGAGACGGATCGTCGACATCAGCAAACTTGATGGTAATGCCGGGAATGGGAATCCCGCATGAGCCCGGCTTCACCTCACCCTCCAGCGGCGTAAACGTACCTGTGGGTGAGGTTTCGGTCATGCCCCAGCCCTCGGCCAGTCGGCAGCCGGAGATATCCTGGAAGCGCTTCTGCACCTCGAGGGGAAGAGGGGCTCCACCGGACGCGCACCACTTGATCGAAGACAAATCGATATTTTCGACGCCGGGATAGTTGATGATCGCGACATACATCGTTGGAACGCCGGGAAAGACCGTAACCTTCTTCTCCGAAATGTCCTTCACCACTGCAGCCGTATCGAACCGGGTATGCAGGATCAGCTCTGCGCCGATGCGCAAACCCATCAGCATATTGACCGTCAGCGCATAGATGTGGAACGGCGGCAGGACAGCAAGAATCCGCTCGTGCCCCTCGTCGAGGAGTTGCGGCTGCGTATGGGTCGTCTCAACATATTGCGCGGTCGCGGACGAAAGGTTGGCGTGGGTGAGCATTGCGCCTTTTGGAAGCCCGGTCGTGCCACCGGTGTATTGAAGTACGGCTACTGATTCACGCAGATCGGCAATTGGAAAGGCAACATACTCGCCATCGTTACTGAGGAACTCGTCAAACGTCACGTGCCTGCCATCCTTGGGGACGGTGACGGTTTCGCCATTGTGCGACATTTGAGCGCGCACGGCCTCGGGCGCCGATGTCATTTCCGCTACGTTGCCGACGACAAGAGTCTTCAATCTCGTCGTCCCGAGTAACCGACCCATCTGCGGGTAAAGTGCCTTGAGGTCGAGCGTCACGAGGATGTCGGTCTCGCTGTCGTCGACCTTGTGCTCGAGAACTTTTTCTGCATCCAGTGGCGAGTAGTTGACGACCGTGCCACCCGCTTTCATCACGCCGAAGAATGCGATGATGTAATGAGGTGTGTTGGGGAGATAGAGTCCGACGTGCACGCCAGGGCGTACGCCGAGCTTCTGGAATCCCTTGGCTGCTCGATTAGCAAGATCGTCCAGCTCGCGATAGAGGATCTTTTTGTTCATGAAATCGAGCGCGGGATTATCCGGCCATTTGGCGGCGGATCTCTCTAGGATCTGCTGGACAGGCATGGTGGTCAATTCTGCGTCCCAGCCAACGCCTCGCGGGTACGACTTGATCCATGGTGCAACAGACATGGCGCCACTCCCATCATCGCCGCGGTCATTGACGGCACACAATCAGTCGCCAAGAACGCAAGTAGGAATTTGGGCGATGATCGTCGCGATTGATCAGTTTGACAAGAGTTGTTGGCTCATAGGCAATATTGCGGCGCGAAGGCAATTCGCATGAAGCTGGCTTTCCACGAGACCGCGGTAACTTGCACACAATGGGTCGCGGAGACTCAGGATGCGCTTGCGCCCGTCATTGCTTCTGCTTGGAGCGTTGTTTCTCGCGGCGGGAATGGCGCGCGCTGTCGATCGCGGACAGTTTGAAAACGTCCCTGATCATATTCGCGCCTGGTTCCAGTAGGAGCAAAGGATAGGAAGCGAGTTGCCTCAGTCAAATCGTAGGCTTAAACTCAATCCAGAGGTTCTTGCTTAACGACCCTTAACGGCGATTTGGCGCATGGCCAAAACTACGAATCTGGGGTCAGTTCGAATCTCTTCGGGCGCGCCATTAACAGCAGAACCCCTTATTTTCCGGGAATAACTCGATAGCTCAGTGGCTTCGTCCTGCCGTAGTGGTATCAAGCGGTGGGATCAAGCGATGCGAGTTGGGATGGGTCTGATCAAGAACGAACACGGTGTCTGGCACGTGCGCCGAAAGGTACCAAAGGCGCTCGAAGTGGCCACCGCAAGGGCGCTGGGTGTCCCCAAGGAGCGCGTCTCGTGGCTCAAGGAAACGCTGGCGACCAAGGACGAAAAGCAAGCCAAGGTCCTCGCAAAACCCGTCATGATGAAGTTCGACCGCATCCTCGCGCAAGCTGAGGCACTCCTTGTCGAGCATCCGGTCCGGACCGAGTTGACCGAAGCCGAAATCAAACAGATTGCCGACTACTTCTATGCCCATGAGCTTTGCGCCGACGAGCAAATCCGTGAGGAAGGCATCGGCTCTGATCCGGGCTATGAAAGCATCCACCGACAGCTCACCGAGGCGGGGATCGAGTTCGAGACCCCGTTCGATGTAGCTGAAGTGGCGGGCTCGGTGGCGGACTCGGGCTTGTCCAGACGCATGATGCACAAGATTGAAGAGGATGCCTCAATCGTACTGTCTGCCGCCCGAGAGGCATTGGCGCGCGGCAATATCAACTTCATCCGTTATGAGCTGAACGAGTTGCTTCAGTTGTTTCGGATCGATCTGGACCCGGCTTGCGGCGATTATCGCAAGGTTGCGCTTGCCGTGATCAGAGCGGAGGTGCGCGCCCTGCAAGATATCCTCGCACGCCACCGGGGTGAAGCGATTGAAAGTCCGAAGTTGCTTGAGCCCAGCAGCAAAGCCCCCGTGTCGAGCTGCAGCTTGCGTGCAGCCTACGAGGGTTGGGACAAAGTAGAAGCTCGTCCAATCTCTACCCGAATGGAGTTCTCGCGTGGGATTGACCGCTTCATCGAGCTTCACGGCGATATGGATGTTGGCCGGATCAACAGAGGGCATGTCCGCGAGTTTCGCGAAGCGGCTCAGCTTGTTCCAAAGCGCCGAATGGGCAAGCTCAGGAAAGCGCCTCTGCCGCAGATTGTCGAATGGTCGCGCGAGCATCCGGGCACGGCTCGCATCAGTGCAGCCACGATTAACAAGTGGCTGACATGTCTTCAGGGAGTGCTGAACTGGGCCCGCAAGAACGGTGTGATCCCCGATGAGGTTGTTTGGGCTGACCCTGTGTCGGGAATGCGATTGAAGGTCCCGCGATCCAATCGGCGACCGTGGGAGCTTGAGGAGCTCTCTGTTCTTTTCGGTTCGCCAATCTACCGTCAGGCAGCGCGCCCGACAGGTGGGAAAGGCGAGGCTGCGTATTGGATGCCGTTGCTGGCACTCTACAGCGGTGCGCGACTGGGTGAGCTTGCACCGATGTGCGCAGACGACGTGAAAGTTGACCCTTCGTCAGGTGTGCAGTTCATGACCGTTATCGAAGATGATGATGCAGGCAGGAGCGTCAAGACCGAAAATTCAGTTCGTGCGTTTCCAATTCACCCGGAGCTGGTGCGTATCGGCTTCTTGGAGTTCGTAAGTCATCGCCGGAAGGCTGATGGTTCCTCAGCGCGTCTATTCCCGCTTTTGACGCCGGGCTCAAAAGGTGGCTTTGGCGAAGCGTTCTCGAAATGGTTCGGGCGGTACAAGAAGTCACTCGGCATCGACAACAAGAAAAGCGTCTATCATTCGTTTCGGCATGGCTTCAAAGACGCGTTGCGCGCAGGGGGCGTGAACGAAGATATCAATGATGCCTTGACGGGGCATGGCGGGGGAAACGTTGTGGCGCGTGGCTACGGCTCGGACAAGATGGTCCGGCGGTTCGGTTTCTCTGCGCTCAACGCTGCTGTCGAGAAGGCACAGTACCCCGGTCTCGATTTATCCGCATTACGGTGGAAATCTTTAGGACTTGATCGACTGCACGAGCCCCCACCGGCTGGATGATAGGCGCGCGGCGGCGCTCTCGTGCTCTTGGGGACACACAAGGTGCCTCAGGAACGCAAGAGCGCCGCAGTGACCTAAGCTGTCCGCTCTTTGATCAAGAACGATTTTGAACCGCGTCCCGCGCCCCTCACGACATAACAAACGCCTATCTCACGCAGCGCCGTGGTTGTGGGGTGATTGGGGTTGCTAAGGGCGGCCTTGAGCTTCTTTAGCTTCAAGGGGGCCAAGCCAAGCTCTCGCTGAACGTAGGGCAGCGACGTCTCACCGGGTAGCCAATTGGCCATTAGCTTAATCAGCGCGTCGTGCGAGGTCCCGGCGCGAGCCTTGCGGACCTTAGGGCCGTCCATCTGAAAGTCCCAAGCCACCTCGCGGATGTTCGGCATGTCCGCACGGATGTCTTGTAGGATCGCGTCACCTTTCCAGTCCGCTGGTAGCACTACGTAGATGTTAGCTGTGGGGCACCGTCCCTGAGCATCTATGACGCGCCTGCAGCAGACGCGATTGATGGCTTGAATGACTGACACGGATAGGTGCCGCTGCTCCATGACCCGTCTCACGTCCGAATGCTCTTTCCAGACTGGGTTCTGTATCCACTTATCGTCTTGGTGCCCCCGCAGCGCAAAAAACTGATTTGTGGACCACACTTGATCGCGGTAGGGCAGTCCGAAGATTACGGCAGTATCACAGTTAGCCCAATCATTGCGCCCATCCACGGCATTCCAATGCCCGACATCGAAACGCGCGAAGCGGTGCTCATAGGACAGCGCGACGTGCTCGACAGCTTGGTGCATACACAGAAACACCGAGCGCTCTGGACCTATTTCACGCTCCAACGCGTCAAGAAGCCGAGGGAAGCGTCTCTTGATGTTTGGGATCATGGTGGTCTTGCCCAGCCCCGTAGCGCGTGAAACATGTAGGGTGACCGGTGAATAGTCACGGACCTTGGAGGGCGTGGGGACTATTTGGGACCGATGGCCGAACAAATCCCACAGGAAATTGTTATTAGCCGTAGCGTCGAGGACTACCGGCCCTGGGACATCCCAAGGTATCAAGAAGGCCGCTGAGTTGATCGAATGCTCATTGCCTTTCTGGGCATACAGAGCCCACCGCCTCATTACGGCTTCTGACTGCGTGATGGTTTCACTGACCTTGCGCGAGATATGGTTGCGTCTGCCGTCGTTTTGCTCACCCAGTGAAATCCTGTCGTAAGGCAACGTCTTCATCGCTTGTTGAAGCGCTGCCATATCGGGCATCGGGGCCATCTGAGCGATCAACGGCTCGAACGCGGCACTATTTGTACTCCACAGCATCCTTATTGAATGTTTGTTGGGTCGCCCTTTGGGGTCGGCGTGCGAGACGAGAATGTAGTGAAGCTCCTCGAGGACCTTGAGCTGTTCAGGTAACTCGTAGCGTATCTCGGGCGTGACGAAGCCTATGGTCTGCGCAAGGTCTGCCACCGTGACCTTGTTGTTTTCGATCACGTTGGCGAGGGCCTCATCGATAATGGTTAGGAGGCGCTTGCCCCCACGCCATGAAACGAACCGCGACTTTAGGGCATCCCTTTGAGAGCCTAAGCGTCCCACGGAATTCACGTAGGCCTGATGCGTGATGACGAGAATATCGCTATCAAGCATCTCCTGATCAGATGCTGGCTTTTCAGAGTGATGCGCCAGAGCGACCACACGTCCGGCCAGTTCGTTGATTGTAGTGGTGATGATGTTAGCCTGCTCAATGCGCCGTGTGACTATCAACACACCAACGGGCTTCAGAGCACCCTGGGCATTGGCGCTGGCTTGCATTGCTGCAAACACACAAGCGCCTTGGGTTTTACCTGAGCCTGTGGGGGGCTGAAGGATCAGCCAAGGTGCAGCGGCCACGGCACTAATGGAATTGATTATAGACGTTCGAAAGGTTGATGCCATGACGGCCCATAGGGTGTTCAGAGCTGGCGACGGGATGAGCTGTAGGTCTTCAGACCAGCGGCGGGCCATGGCTTCGCTGAAGGCCTGCGGTGACACGAGAGCGTATTGCTCGTGCGATCCGATGGAGATGTTCATTGAGGGTTTTCACTTTGATTGAGGCAAGAGAGTGCGTTCCCCGCCAAAGAGGGGGTTGTCTTGCCTAGGTTGATTTGCTGGTGGCTTGGTGTCGAAAAGAATGGGCCCTGAAAGCCCTATAAGACTATTCTCTTTAGGGGCTTCAGGGGCCGATTCGGGTCGCGTGTTTCTTCTTTGAGAGGCCCCTGAAAGATTCTTGTTCCTCCGAGAGGAGGACCCGTGAACCCGTAAGAACGCGGCTAAATGCTTATAATCACAGAGCGATTGTGGCCTATATTGCACATCCTAAGTGGGGCGTTTCCTCGTTCCAAAGCCTTACTGAGCAATGGGGCTTCCAAGACTTTCAGGAGCTTCAGCACTCGGTAGCGCCCAACGCCCACCCCCCCGCAGCGGATGATCCAAAGGCTGCTCAGCGGCACTCCTGAGTCACCTGAGCCACTTTGGCGCCCCGTGGCCAAATACCCACGGATATCCCTTGCAAAGGGAACGTAAGGTGCCGCGGCGCAGGTAGAGACACCCAAGAGCCTCAGGAGTCCTAGAATTCGCTGGTGCCTCTGAGAGCTTTCGGTGTGAGGTTTAGCGGACCCAGTGCACCGGTGTCGGGGGCTCTTGGGTCGCCAGCGGGGGCAATGGGCGTTGGCAGGAAGCCAATCTAGATCAGCTTGTACATGTTGCTTTGTATCACCGCTTAAAGTTGGTGACCGAAGGATCACGCCCGAATGTGCTGCGAGTATCTACGGATGTCACCAGGGGCGCCGAGAAGCTCATGCTTCGGGCCAGTTAGTGCAACGTATCCTCAGGGTGTCTTCCGATGAGGTGATACTCCATATCGCTGAGCGCTTGCTCGTAACCATGCTGAAATTCACTGTCCGCAGGCTCGGTTTCAAATCCGATCAATGCATTGTCCAGATAGTCGAATACGTCCTGCAGGGTTACGGTCTTTATGGGAGGTGTGGGGATCATGTGTACTTTTCATTTCAATGTTGCTGAGGATTGCCCATCATCAGGCCGCGCAAATACGCGACGACGCCATGGACATACGCGTGGCGTTTCGGGCTCGTAGCAAATTAATTTAGCGCACGAGCTCCCTCGTCTTGAGAGGACGTGATGCTTAGGTGTCTGAGGAAACCGCGCCGGTGGCCAACGCGCCCCAAGGATCACAAGAAACCCTTGGGCGCGCGGTGCGCCTGCTTACTCCTCCGTCAGTTCATAATGCTTGTTGCACGCGATTTTCCACCACCGGGGACCGACGTACTCCCCGGGAGCTAACCCACGGTCCGCGCGCGCCCAGTCCGCAACTTCTTCGCGGAACTCATCGCTGTGTCCCTCCCAGTCCATGTTGAATGGCGGTGGGAGCTTTCGCGGGTTGGGCTTCTTAGGAGGCTTTAGTGCCTGAGCTTGCTTAGCGGCCTTGGCGGTTTTCTCGGCTGCCTTCGCTTCGTTGTAGAGTTTGCGATCATACGCCCGCTTTGAAGCTGCCCAAGCGTTCACATGCACGGGTTGACCTGGCGATATTCGAAAGTAATCACGTGCCTGCTGCTCGATCATTGAGCGATATTCTTCAGTGTGTCCGTGCCATGCGTATTCCTCTTCGTTAATTCGGTGATTTTGGCCGCGCCCACGCTGCAGCAAGCCGATTCGCCTCGGGGGCATGGGCTTCGATCCACCAGTGCGGAACTCCTTCAGCCACGTGTGCGGATAGTGAGATGGTTTGGACCCCGGGCAGGCCAAGCCTCTGTAGTGAACCGCGAGGTTCGCGAGGGCACGCCTATAGGATAGGGCGGTGGGGTAGTCCTTTCCATTCTTGAAGAAGTGGAGCCTCGCAAACTCGTGAAACTCGGCAGGCTTCCAGCGTGCTTTCAGAACAAGAGCAAGTTGCTCGCGTTCTACTGGGGTTCGGCAGGCCTTGCGGGCATCAGCAAAATCAGGCAGGGCAGCTTTGGATTTCTTTGGTGGTCTGGTCATAGTGTAGAGGGTTCATTTTTCCGATTTGCGTTAAGAACCCCGCTGCGGGTGCAACAGGGGTTGGTGGTGGTGGTGGCAAGTGGCGCGCGCCTGTGACGCCGGGAAGCGCGAGGAACGCACCGCCGTCAGAAGCGGTCAGTTCTGGAGGGGCCGCCTCTTTATCTACAGTTCGGCTCGGATGGTCGTTAAGCCATTGATAGGTCAGCATTCGACCTCAAACGGGAGGGGGTCCGTAGATACTTAAGAAACCAGTGGGAAATAGGCACGTTACAGACCTGCCGCCTTTCCTCTGGTAGGTGGCTCACCCGAGAGCTAACCGCTTGATCTCGCTTGAAACGACCACCATTCGGAAGGGCCGCGTGTATACTTAAGAAAACCACTCTGATATGGCCCACTTCGTGCCCAGCGATCTTCAAGCAAAGAACCGCATCTTCACTGATCGGCATGCCGCCCGCATGGCGCTTGAGCGTCTTAGGTGGCCTGACGGCCCCATTTGCCCAAAGACAAGTTGCGGCGCCAGCGGCCCTGTTGTGGCGAAGATGGGCGGCGTCAAGCAATCACACCGTGAGGGTCTGTACAGGTGCAAGGCCTGTCGTGGCCAGTTTACCGTAACGGTTGGCACGGTATTCGAGCGATCTAAGGTGCCTCTCCAGGATTGGCTCAAGGCGGTCCAGATGCTCAGTGCAGTTCAACCGGTGACGATCCGGCAGATAGAGATTGAGCTTGGCATCACTTACAAGACGGCTTTTCAAATTTGGAAACGCGTTAGCGGCGTGCTGCGCGCCTATCGGGGTCACAACAAAGGGTTCGGCAAGAAGATCGAGGCGTATATTACCAGCCAGCGGCCGAATCCGGACGGGATGTCAGTCTGGCGCAAGAAGAGCAAGCTGCTGTTGAATGGGGGCAACGGCGTCCCCAATGTCACTGGCCTGTTGTCATTGCCCGCACCAGAAGGCTCAGAAAATCTTGATCGCACCGAACGCCTTTTGCGATTGCTGATAGCGGCGACACCGAAGCTCTCTAAGTCAGCAAAGAGGAAGGCAGCCCGTCGAGCCGCAGCCAATTGAAACCGACAGGGCTTCCGCGGTCGAGAATTCGTCCACAGGACACCTAGGGACTCCACGGCCTCGCTTGCGCTCCCTCCCGCGGGTAGGTAGCGGACGCTCAAGAGGTCACTCAGGGAATCTCCAGACTCCAGGAAATGGCATGCCGACTGGCTCAATAGGACCAGTCGTTAACGGGCGAAGAACGGACGTCACGCGCGGTTACGTCCGGTAGCGAAGGGCCCAACGCAGAAATAACATCTCAGCGGCATCGCAGGCTCAGAAGCTGAGCTGCGCTCCTGGCGTGGAACGGGAAATCTTCAGCTCTTCGTCGTTCATATCGGCTGATACATCGGCGAACAGCGGAGTGCTCAGGTAACGCTCGCCGGTATCGGGAAGCATGCAGAGGATATTTGCACCCTCTTCAGCCTCTGCCGCGACTTGGAGCGCGCCGGCAAATGTAGCGCCGGAGGTGATGCCAACAAAGATACCTTCCTTTGTTGCAAGCTCCTTACTGCACCGAACAGCATCCGCACCCGAGATAGGCAGCAGCCGGTGAATCACTTTCGTCGCTACCGCATCGGCGGTAAGCTTCGGAATGAAATCCGGCGTCCATCCCTGCATCGGATGTGGCTTGAATGTCGGATGAGGGGCCGCCGGAGTGCCGTCTGTATTCCGGGGCTGCTCGATGCCGCTACCCAATAGCTGAGCGTCAGCCGGTTCACATACGATAATCTTGGTATCTGGCCGCTCCTTTGCGAGCACCCGCGCGACGCCCTTCAACGTTCCGCCTGTGCCATAGCCCGTGACCCAATAATCCAGCCTCTCGCCGGAAAAATCATCGAGTATCTCGCGCGCTGTCGTTTGAGTATGGATATCGGGATTGGCTTCGTTCTCGAATTGCCGGGTCATGAACCAGCCATGGGCTTTGGCAAGTTCAACGGCCTTGTTGACCATGCCGACCGCACGTTCAGCTGCAGGAGTGACGATCACCTTTGCTCCCAGGAATCGCATCAGCTTGCGACGCTCGACGCTGAACGGTTCAGCCATGGTTAGCACGAGCGGGTAGCCCTTGGCCGCGCAAACCATGGCAAGGCCAATCCCCGTGTTGCCGCTGGTCGCCTCGATCACGGTCTGACCGGGCTTCAACTCGCCCGATCTTTCAGCGGCCTCAATTACACCCAAAGCCAACCGGTCCTTGACGGACCCCAGCGGGTTGAACGCTTCAATTTTGACGAAGAGGTTCACGCCTTTCGGCGCCAGATGATTGATTCGGACTACCGGCGTATTGCCGACTGTCTCGACTATGCTTTGATATTTCCGCCCCATGCGACCCTCTATACCAGTTGCGATCACGAAGATTGTGCGTCCGCTCGTCGCACCACCCTTGGCTCGACGCAAGGTGAGTCGGACGCCGGTGACGTCTGCACGCCCAAGATATAGTTATACGTTTCCTTTCGGCCCGGGACGGTTCAAACGAGTCCCATTGGCCCCGCGCCGGGGCAGCGGCAACTTTAGCGGGGTCTGCGGAGTTCGATGGAGAATCATCGCTAGCGGCGGTGCCTTCCCTATGTTTTGATAGTGTATTGTCCCGATTGGGAGAATTGTCTTTGCCAAGTGACCGCGTGGAGCGACGATTGGCAGCCGTCCTGGCGGCTGACGTCGCAGGCTATAGCCGGCTGATGGGCTTTAGCGAGGAGCAAACGCTGGCACAACTAAAAGCGTTCCGAAGAACGCTTATAGATCCTACTATCGCGACCCATCGCGGCCGCATCGTCAAGACTACTGGCGACGGCCTGCTGGTCGAGTTCGCAAGCGCAGTTGATGCGGCGCGCTGTGCGGCGGAGGTCCAGCGAGAGATGGTCAAGCAGAACACCGATATCCCGCAGGAACTCAGAATCGAGTTTCGGATAGGCATCCACGTCGGCGATATTATCATCGACGATGACGATATATTCGGTGACGGCGTCAACATCGCAGCACGACTTGAGGGAATAGCAGACCCGGGCGGCGTCTGTTTATCTGACGATGCGCACAGGCAAATTCGTGGCAAGGTCGATCTTCTCTTCGATGATATCGGGGAGCAGAATTTAAAGAATATTGCCGAGCCAATGCGTGCGTGGCGAATGCACACCGGCGATAGCGTACCGAAGAGCTCGTTGGTTTCGTCCCCGATGCACCGGCCTCAAGTTCTCGCGTTACCGGACAAACCATCGATCGTTGTGCTGCCGTTCGACAACATGTCCGCCGAGCCCGGCCAGGATTATCTTGCAGACGGGATTGTCGAGGCGATAACGGCAGCGCTTTCTTGCATTCGGTCGTTTTTCGTTATCGCTCGAAGTTCGGCGTTCACTTACAAGGGGCGCGCGACCAATGTCCGCGAAATCGGAAAGGAACTCGGTGTCGCATACCTGCTGGAGGGTAGTGTACAGAAGGCCGGCAATCGCCTGCGCATCACCGTCCAGCTTATCGAGACCGAGGGCGGCGCGCATGTCTGGAGCTCTCGTTACGACGGCACAATCGACGAATTCTTTGACCTCGAGGACCGAATAACGCAGCAGGTGGCGGGCGCGCTGCAGCCGTCCATTCGAGGCGCCGAGATCGAACGGTCGCGCCGTAAGCGTCCGCAGGATTTGAGCAGCTACGACTATACCATGAGAGCGATGCCCCATGTTTGGGTGCTGGAGAAGGACGAAAGCGCTAAGGCGCTCGAGCTTCTCGAAAAAGCGCTGAAGATTGACCCCGAATATCCGTTGGCTCTAGCCCTTGCCGGTTGGTGCCATGCCCAACGTTCGGTCTACAATTGGGCGGACGACCTTGCAGCGAGCCAAGCGATGGCACGAACGCTCGCGGAGCGCGCTGCGAACCTGAGCGGAGACGACCCGCTCATCCTGGCTGTGCTTGGCACGGTGCACACGTTTGTGCGAAATTATGGGACGGCGCGAGTGCTGCTAGAGCGCGCGCTCGCTCTTGATCCCAACTGTGCTTGGGCCTGGAGCCGCCTTGCGTGGGTCGAAAATTACGCCGATCAGCCCCAAAAGGCTATTGAAAACTTTGAACGCGCCCTGCGCCTCAGTCCGATCGATCCGATGAATTTCAACAATTATGCTGGCCTCGGCTCGGCTCACGAAATTTTGCAGGACTACGACAATGCAGCGGCACTGTACCGTCGCGCGTTGTTGGAGCGCCCCAATGCGAGCTGGATATATCGTAATCTCGCATCAACCTTGTCAGGCTCCGGTCGGATCGATGAGGCAAAGCTGGCGTTTGCGGAACTGTTGCGGAGTTATCCCGATCTGACGATCTCGAAGTACAAGCAAGCAATGGTTTTCTCCGGCACCACCTTGGATCGGATGGCAGAGAATCTCCGAAAACTCGGGTTGCCTGACTGATTAGAGTCGCGTTCAGCACAATTGGTGAGTGTTGCGAGTGGCTTCAGGAGAAACTTGCCGGATTTGAGGCCTTTCGACGGGACCCCCATTTCGCCGTGCTCCTGCGCGGGCGAGCGCCTCTCGTACATGAGTGGCCACTTGAAGCACCCAAGTGCTTCAGCAAATGACCTCGAAATCGGGTGTTTGGCGGTTTACGCAGTTTGATGAGGCAACCTGCGATGCCAAAGAACACCAGCGGCACTCCAACGCGCTCTAACGATAGTGCGACGAGAGCTCCGACCGCGCTGCGGGTCGCGTGGAGCTTCGGTTCATCCCGCGGTCACCCCACGATTCGGGCTCTCGCCGTCGCGCCGATAGGCCCTCAGAGCGCCTGTGGACTCCGTGGACTCGTTTGCGCTCCTTCCCGCTGGGTAGGTAGCGGGCGATCCAGAGGCCCCTCAGTGACTCTCCAGACTCCAGCAAATGGCATCGTCCACCCGGAACCGTTCGGTCTGTGGTCACCCTGGGCATCTCAGGCGTACCAGGCACCCCAGCTTCACGCGTTCTGCGGCCTCGCTCAACTCGAGTTGATTGGCACGACACCGGCGCGTCACACGCATCCCCTCTGAAGCCCCTGGAAGCGTGAAGAATAAGCTGCCGGTAAGGGAAATGTAAGCCACCAGTTAAGCGCGCCAGCTCATCTTGCGGCAACTTGGCCTGATGAACAGTCCAGACAGGACACACCGCAATGAGCACGATCCAAGGGACCACCCAGCTGGGACCGACAACCGCAAAGCGGCAGGTCTACAGTCCTCTCGAATCATATTGGAATGCATTTCAGGAGTGGCGCAAACGCGAGAGGCAGCGAGCCGAGTTGTGTCGCCTGACGGACAGCGAGCTTATGGACATTGGTATCACGCGCGGTGAGATCGACTACGTCGCCTCGAACCACTCAATCTCACCCGATCCCCTCCGTTGGATGTCTGATGTCGGCACCCTAAGATGACCGCTATTGGCACTTTTCTCGGACCTCACGCGATGACTGACTTGAGTCCGTTTGTGGGGGAAGAACGGAAGTCAAATTTCAGGGTCGTCAGGTCCGTTGATGACCCTGGCTGCGTGAAAACGTGAAATCTCGCGAAGCGCGGAGAATCTGCTTCTCAGATGCCGCGGCGCCGCAGTTCAATATGCTCCTCACGCTCCCGGAGCAGCCTTCTGAAGGAATACTTTTCTCTGCAATTTGCGCCGCGCTGCGTTTTTACACAGCCAAGACCCGGAGCGGACATCTGACCCTCTTGGACTAGTGACCAATAATGCCTAGGCGGCCTTGGTCTTAGGCTTTTTCACCGCTTGGTACCTAATTCAGCCATTTCTATCGAATACTTCTGGAAC
>Ga0105249_10001732_pt1 | contig 19080 bp, 16 predicted proteins | sample KBSS44metaG_FD_81522 | JGI IMG/M metagenome (GOLD analysis project Ga0105249, IMG submission 81522) | Switchgrass rhizosphere microbial communities from Kellogg Biological Station, Michigan, USA - KBS S4-4 metaG | ecosystem: Host-associated > Plants > Roots > Rhizosphere > Soil | place...
TCAGGCAGGATGAGAGATCAAAACTGCATATTTTGACCTCGGGGCCTATACCGCCAAATCCGGCTGAGCTCATTGGTTCCGAACACATGGCGTCATTGCTCAGGAGGCTTCAAACCAAGTTCACGCACGTCGTGGTTGACTCGCCGCCGATCGCTTCATTTACGGATGGCGTGCTTACCGCGTCGATGGTTGACGGCGTCATTCTCGTGGTCCACGCCGGCCGAAGTTCACGCCAGGTCGTGAGGCGTTCGCGCCAGTTGCTGCAGGAGATCGGTGCCAAGATATTTGGTGTCGTACTAAACAACGTCAACCTAAATACCAGAGACAACTACTATTACTATCAGAGCTATTATCATCGAAACGATTACAACGATAACGTTGATCAGCAATAGCTGTGAGGGTGTAATGTTTAATGCTTTGAGTAATATTCAAGCGCCGTTTTGACCCCGCTTTCAAAATTGATCGAGTGTTTGAATCCGAACGCATTTTGTTTCGTTACGTCACCGCCACGTGCAAAAACGCCGGTCGGCTTATCGGAAAGCCCTCTCACCTCTGGTGAATAACCACAGGCTTCTGCAGCGAGTGTCGCAAATTGCTTAAAACTGGTGTAAATCCCCGTCGAAAGGTTCATAGCATCTGCATTGTCGATCTTATCCATCGTCGCAAGCACTCCATCAACGCAATCCTCAATGTGAATAAAATCACGCAGTTGGTCGCCCGTGCCCCAAACGGTAAGAAAAGGCTCCCCCTTGTGCTCTAAAGCCCGCTTGCAGATACTCGGGAACGGATAGGTTTCGTCCTGATCCTCTCCATATCCTGAAAATGGCCGATAACAAACCGATCTGAGGCCGTTTTTTTCGAAGGCCAGACGGGCAAGATATTCAACAGTCAATTTTGCCCAGCCGTATGACATATCCGGCATACCAAGATCGCTTTCAAAATTGATCATCTCTTCTTTCAGTAGTACATAGTCACCCTCGGTCTGATATTTGATAGGGTATGCTGCGCTTGAACTGAAACATATCGTCTTCCGGGGGTTTGTCAGTTGGGCCCATTGCCAATACGCGGCATCGATCGACAAATCGTCCGCTACCGCCAGCGGATTATTTTCGATCATCAATCTTCCACCGACAAGGGCGGCAAGGTGAAGACAATAATCAAAATCATCTTCTTTTACGCGTTGAAAAAAGGTGCGGCAATCTTCCTCGTAGAACCTGAATCCCTCAAAATCGAGCGGATTGGTCGCGTACCATCCAATTCGAGGTGAGACCGATCCGCTCATAGGTGCCAAATTGTCAACGCAATGAACTTCATCTCCCATTTCCAGGAAACGTTTCACAAAACGACGACCGACAAAGCCCGCTCCACCGGTAATTAATACTTTCCTCATATTTGATTTTCGATGTAAACTTGATAGATTCAGACGTCGCGCCGGAATGCCTCGGAGAAATTATCTTTCCCTCAATTAATCTTACAAAAGTTCGTCTTTAGTGGGAAACCGGACAAAATGCTGGATCGGAAATGAAAAACATAAAGATCGAGATCATTTCGCCCGTTCGCAATCGTCGCGAGATCACGCTGCAATGCCTTCGCAGCCTGGAACGTATCGACACCGCGGGTCTTGAGATTCATAAGATCATAGTCGATGACGGGTCGACCGATGGTACCCCCGAAGCCATCAAAGAACAATTTCCGGGGGTCGAGATCATCCACGGGGATGGCAATTTGTGGTGTTCCGGCGCCGCAAATCTCGGAGTGGAACGCGCTCTTGAGAACGGCCCAGACTACATTCTGCTGATAAACGACGATACGATTTTCGACGCCAAGTTTTTGCAGCTGATGGTCGAAACGGCTGAGCGGAATAAAAAAAGCGTCGTGGGAGGGCTTTTACTTTCATGGGATGTGCCGCACAGGGTTTTTCAGGTCGCCCCCAAATGGGACACTTGGTATGGTGGTTGGCGACATTTCAACGGGCAGACGGTGTGGACCGTGCCGAAACAGGAGTTTGAGGTCGAGCTTATTGTGGGCAATTGCACGCTCTTTTCGGCGGAGACTTTTCGCAAAGAAGGGCTTTTTGCGGTCAAATGGCTGCCGCATTTTGGCGATGCGGAATTCACACCCCGTTTGAAAAAGCGAGGCTGGAAGCTGCTGATCGAGCCACGAGCTCGAGTTTTTAATCAACCGAATACGCCCCCGCCGCGACTGAGTGAAATGTCGCTCAAACAGCTTTATAGGGAATTGTGGACTAATTATAACGGAGGCCACAACCTTCGAAACCGGTTCATGTGTTATTGGCTCGGCGCCCCGTCGAAACCGAAGGCAGTTACTGCTTTTTTTGTTTTTGTGACAAAACTCGTACTCCAAGGCCTCGGCCTGCTCAGGAGGCCGACCGGCGGATCGATCGAAAAGCCGTTTATTGAACAATACTCAACTAATTGAATCCATCACCAAACCCAGTGAACGTGACTAAACCGCGGCGCCAGATAATTTACGTATGGAATTACCTGAATTGGGGCGGCGCTCAGATATATCTGCTGGCAATCATGAAAGAGGCGAAAGCCGACTGGGACATTGTTGTCATATTGCCCTTCGGCTCGTCCCAGGAAATCATCAACTTCATTGAGCAAATTGGCGTTCGTTACGAGTTCATCGATGCTTGCATAGATAACAAAACGGCTCCGACGATCATGAGAAAACTAGAGCGCCAATGGCGGCGGATTCGGGCCGAAGTCATTACTTTCCGTTATTTGAGAAAATTCGATCTAAGTCAATGTATCTTGCATATTGATTTTGCCCCATGGCAATCATGGATATTCTATCTTGCTCTCAGGATTAGACATGCGAATGTCTTTACAACGCTTCACAATGCACCGAGCACCCACGCCCGGTGGCGGAAGCTTGCCTGGAAGATAAGAATGCAGATCGTTTCACGCGTCCGTGGATTTCATATTTTTGCGTCGAATGAATATACAAAAAATGAGCTCCGACATCTGGTTAACCCGACTTTTTGGAAACGGATCGCCGTGACCTATACCTGTGTTGACCCAAGACAGATCGGTCGAACCCTCGAGACCGGACGCGATCCAAAAGCCCTTCGTAAACAATACGGTTTTTACGCTGACGATTTCATCATTCTTTGTGTCGGGCAATTCATCGATCGAAAAGGACGGTGGATATTCCTCGACGCTGCCAAAATATTGAATCGGGAGGAAACAAAACTCAAATTTGTTTGGGTAGGCCCGGTCCGACCAGTTGGGGAAGAGAATCGGCGGATCTTAGAATATGAGCTTGGCGACGATTTTCGATTTATCCGATCAGATGAGGTCGGATCTACACGCGAGGAGGTGCTCGAGTTCTTTAGAATCGCCGATGTGTTTACGTTGCCCAGCCTACTTGAGGGGCTACCGATCGCTTTGTTGGAGGCTATGGCCCTAGGTGTGCCGAGTATTTCAACAAATGTATATGCGATTCCCGAGGCTCTAAGAAATGGTGAAACAGGCCTGCTGATCGAACCCGGAGACGCGGAGACCCTTGCTCGCACCATTCATAATATGAAAGACGATCCCATATTGCGGGAAAAGCTGGCGCGTGCTGGCAGTGAATTTGTTCTAACGCATTTCGACGAGCGTGTGGCCTCTCAGATAGCGATCTCGAAATATCAGGGGTGCTTTGCCGATGGTTGAAAACACAAGCAGACGCCATTTGCTCCTGAAAAACAGCCTATACGGTCTCTTCTCCTGGCTCTTTCCAATCATTCCGACGATTATTGCTACGCCGATAATCGTCAAAGGGTTGGGAACCGAGCTTTACGGCCTCTACGTAGTCATATCGGGTTTTTCGAGTTATTTCTTTACGCTCGGGATCGGAAAGGCCGCGGCAAAATACGTGGCGGAATACAAGGTGAGCGGCCAAACAGACAAAATCTCGGATATCGTATCGGCGACAGTAATACTTAGTCTATCACTGGGACTGTTAGGAGCGGCCGCCATCATAATTCTCGCCGGATTGATCGTTACCAACGTTTTACTCATCACTCCAGGGTTACAAAATACTGCGGTCATAGCCCTGTACTTAGCATCTATAACAATACTGGTCGGAACCCTCAGCCAGATCTTTCAATCAATATTGCAAGGTTTACAAAGATTTGACCGCTTTCTGCTTTTAACGAACCTGAGTAGTCTTTTATTCAGCGTAGGCAGCGTCATTGCAGTCATTTTCGGATATGGAGTGTTGACCATTCTCTTATTGACACTTGCTGTCGCGGCGGGCGTATGTCTTTCGTCGTATTTGATGGCCAAAAACCTCTTGCCGGAATTGAGGCTCAAGCTACATGTCAGCGGGGAAGCGTGGGGACTTGTTTGGCGGTACGCCACAAGTATTATCGTGTATCAGCTATGCGGCAGCTTACTCCTTTTGTTTGAAAGAGGCTGGATAGTGAGAAAATTTGGCCCGGCCGCTTTAACTTATTACGTTGTGCCGATGACGCTTGCGATGTATATCCAGATGTTCGTGGGTAGCCTGGTTCTGGCTCTGTTCCCGGCTGTTAACGAATTACTTGACGAGAAAGAAAAACTGGTGACCCTCTACCAGAAATCGACTAAGTTAATATTGTCGCTCGTCGTATTTGCCGTGATCTCGGCCGTAGTTTGCGGCCGTCTCTTCCTTGGTATCTGGTTGAATCAAGAGTTTGCCGATTTGTCATATTGGCTGCTTGTTATTCACGTATTTACTTTTGCCTTGGTCGCGATGAATACAATAGCATGGCAGGTTGCAGAGAGTTTCAGATTTGCCGCTGTAAATGCAGTTGCTACATTTATCTGGATGTTCGTCTCGATTCCACTGATGGTGTTTTTGTCAAATCGATGGAAAGCTGAGGGCGTGGCTTTTGCGCGGCTTATCGGCGTCCTGATTTTCATACCGCTTATCATCTATGTTGAACGCGAGTTCCTGGATGGCATTTGCTGGAGATTCTGGGGCTCCATTTGGGCTAGGATCGCGGCGGCCGGCCTTTTCACCTGTCTGGTTGAATGGTTATTAGTATCGCGGCTACCGAGTGGCTGGCTCGCTTTTGTGACCGCTGTCTTTATCGGATTATTGGTTTACATGGCTGGATTATTGTTTACCGGCCTTTTCGAAGCGGACGAGAAGCTTCTTATCAGGAACGCTATACTCAAATACAAATGAGCCGGCGAAAAGTGCCGTAAATCGGGGGCATCTCTGATAAGATTTGATTATGGCCAACGACTTCGACCTCGTTCAACGGTTGGATATTATTACGGAGATTTGCGCAGGGAAGCGTGTTTTGCATTTGGGATGTACAAACTATCCCTACACCGAAGGTGCGATAAGCAATGCTACGCTCCTCCATTCCGAACTTGAGAAAGTTTCGACAGATCTTTGGGGTCTGGATGCCGATCAAGCCGGTATCGATGTACTGACCGCTAATGGGTCCAAACAGGTGATTTTTGGTGATCTGGAAAAATTGGAGGAGGTTGATCTCGACGACGCATTTGAAGTCATCGTTGCGGGAGAGGTAATTGAACATCTAAGTAACCCGGGACTCTTACTTAATGGTGTTCAGCGATTTATGAATCGAAATTCGGTCTTGCTCATTACCACTGTAAACGCTTATTGCGCAATGCGATTTTTTTACTACGGAGTGAGGGGCAAGCGGGGCAAGATAGAACCCGTACATCCTGATCACGTTGCTTATTATTCCTATGGAACCTTAAGGCTGCTTATCGAGCGCCACAGGCTGGAGATAAGTAATTTCTACTTTTATGATCTTGGTAGAGAGCACCGCCCGCACAGCCGCCCGGTGCTCAATTTGCTTAATGATATTTGTGTAACGCTATCGCGGCAATGGGCAGACGGCATTATCGCCGTCTGTCGTTTACCGCAATAATCGAGTATTTATTAAAAATGAATAGGGCAGAACAATTTCGCGATCGCGCGAACTCAACCGAACAATTAAGTGCAGTTCCGGCAATCATAATGATGGGGTTGGCCGCGCTCGTTACGTTCATAGTTCTGCTTGCGACCCTTGGAGCATTCGACAACTTTCCTTACCTGTTTCTGCTCCCGTGGGTATTTGGCCTCGCGGTCGTAATGGCCGTGCCGCTCTGCGTTCTAAACTATCAGGGAAGATTTAGTTTAGCGAATCCGCTTGTCTTTGCAACGCTGTCCTATTTTTTCCCCGCGTTTGTCGTCGGCGGATTTTTGCTTGCGGGCGGATGGTCTCAACCTGGGTTTTTACCTTTGATACAGGATATTCAGACGGACCTACCATTCACGATAGTCCTTGTGGCGCTTGGGTTTGGCGGGCTCGCCATCGGATACCTTCTCCCGATTGGAGCAAAGTTAGGGGGTTTTGTTGCAAGCCGAATCCCGTCGGCCGATTACTCTCCCTCCTCACTAATTATTCCCTCAGTGTTTCTGATGCTCCTCGGTTCAGTATTTTTTATTTTGTCATTCACAACAGGCGGGTTCGGTTATCAAACCGGTACCGTTGTTAATTCTTACGACGGCTTGATCTATCTTACATCCAGATTTTCACTTCAAGCCACCGTCTTTCTTTGGTTGATAATATTCCAACAGAGAAGATTAAGCCCCATCTATCTGCTGATAATTGGCCTCATCGGTACTATAAGCATCGGAGCTGCCCTTTTTGCGGGTAATCGAGCCGGTATCCTGCAGATCCTCGTCCCTGTAATGCTTTCCTATATTCTTGCGGGACGTAAAATCACTTTTAGACAAACGGTGATCGTCGGGATACTTTTACCGATCTTTTTGGTGGTCGGAATGATCTATGGAACAACCTTTAGATCCGTTAAAGGGACAGAGGAGCAGCAAAACTCTGCCCAGTATGCGGAAAATGTTGCTGAAGCTTTTAATGAGATAGGCCGAAGTGACGTTTCGAATTCAGTCTCTTCCGGATTTTCCAGCTTGGTCGAGAGGATCGATATACTTAGCACCCTCGCGGTCGTAGCATCGAATTATGAAAAATTGAAACCGTATGAAGAGGCTTACGGTATCGATAATAATATCTGGGTCGATTCCACAACTTTCTTCATACCGCGTGTTCTTTGGCCGGATAAGCCGGTTGCCTCCGACCCCAGGCGATACAGCGACCTTTACTTTGACTTCAGCGGATCATCATATGCAATTACGCCGATCGGAGACTTACTAAGAAATTTCGGCGTTATTGGAGTCCCGGTCGGAATGGCGATCTTGGGCTTAATACTTAGATTCATTTATCGAATTTTTGTCGAAGGCCAAAAACCGGTGATCTGGAAACTTAGTGTCTACTTTATGCTCATAAGCACTATCTCTTATGAGTCATTTTATGCGACGATCATCCCTAATATGATCAAGGTTGGCTTCACGGCCATGATAGGAGTTTTATTAGTTAATCTGATCGCAAAAAAAATGGAAGTTAAAACCGCGGCTGAATTATAACTTTTCAAACAACCCTATGATAGTTTTCACCAATGGCTGTTTTGACATTGTCCATGCGGGTCATATAGACCTATTGGAACGGGCCAAGGCTTTAGGTACAAGGCTGATCGTCGGTATCAACAGTGACGAGTCTGTGAGGGCCATAAAAGGAAATGACCGGCCGATCAATAACCAGGACGCCCGTAAAGCCGTTTTACTAGGATTGAAGGTCGTTGACGAAGTCATTATTTTTGACGAGCTTACGCCTGAAAATCTGATCAAGAGCATTAGGCCCGACATCCTGGTCAAAGGAGGTGACTGGAAGGTAGAGGAAATCATTGGCGGAGACTTTGTGGGCAGTTATGGCGGAAACGTTTTGTCATTGGCGTTAAAAAACGGGTATTCAACGACAAATATCGTTGAAAAAATATTGGAAAATAGGCAGCCAGTCGAAAATGGCTCCGATTCCGTGATAGAGGCGTCGCTCAAACAGCACGTCGACGTTTTCAGTTCGATACTTGAGAACAACATTACGTCGATCGAGAATTGTGCTGACCTCATTGTCAAGACTTTTAAGACGGGCAAAAAAGTACTATTGTGCGGTAATGGCGGAAGCGCCGCCGATGCGCAACACATTGCGGCCGAGTTTGTCGGTCGGTATGAAAACGAGCGGCGGGCTCTTCCAGCGATTGCGTTAACAACGGACACTTCAGCTTTGACAGCGCTTGCGAACGACTACGATTTCGAGCGGATCTTTTCGCGTCAGGTCGATGCCCTCGCTGCCGAAGGCGACTGTTTGATCGCGATAAGCACGAGCGGCAATTCACCGAATGTCATTTCGGCCGTGATGGCCGCCCGGAGACTTGGCTGTAAAGTGATTGGGATGACAGGCTCCAGAGGCAAAAAACTTGCGTCCGTAAGTGACGCCTGCATAATGGTTCCCTCCGACCGAACGGCTCGAATACAAGAGGCCCATATCACAATTGCCCATATTTGGTGCGAAATGATCGAAAATGGGTTAAAAACCGGCAAGCTTTCAGATTGAATTGGTTTTGCTGCTCAGATTCCGATAATTAGATCGGTTTGGTTATCGGGATATTAGTTTCTTGAATGAGTTTACGGACGAAAATCAATGGACTGCGGGACGTCTGGAAGTTTGACAACCGCGTCTGGCTCACAGTGGCCAAAACGCTGTTTCGTGAAGAGAAGCTTCAGGTTTACCGTTACAGAGGGCTAGAAGTTCTTATCGATCACGCCGCAGGGGACGCGAATGGCGCCCGTGAGGTCTTGACTTCGCAAATGTACCGACGCTTTTTGCCCAAAATGAAATTTGAACGCGCGGCAACAATTCTTGATCTTGGTGCAAGCAATGGTGGATTCCCGTTGTTGCTAAAAGCAAGCGGAATCGCCTTAAAAAAGGTCGTAAGCGTTGAGTTGAACCCGAGTACATACATCCGCCTGCATTTCAATCTGACCAGAAATCTGGATTGCGAGATAGTGGCTCTAAACGCGGCACTTTGCGGCGGAAGAAGAGTTTTAGAGGTGCCACTGGGGGGCGGAAGCGTTTCGGACAATATCTATGGGAATGATTCGCAATCCGACGGCAACGTCTATAAGGTCGAGGGTTTTTCATTCGATGATCTTTACGGCGAACATTTTTGCGGTGAGGTGATCGATATTTGCAAGATCGATGTCGAAGGGGCAGAGTTTGAGGTTTTTGAACGGTCAACCCATACTAATTTGGAAAAATGTCGTTATTTGATAATGGAAATCCACGAAAGTAATCATCGACGAGCGTCCAAGATTTTGCCCGAAATAGAAAAGTGCGGCTTCGCCCACCAACCGCCGGAAGTTGGCGCTGATCGGTCGGTGCATTTTTTTATTAATCGCGGCTTATAGTCAGGTTCCTGATATGCGATTGCTAATCACATCTGGCTTCTTGCAAATTAACTTTTTCAGATGAAATTAGAGCAATTCTCAAAAACTAAGATACTTGTGATTGGCGACGTCATGCTGGATCGTTACTGGTGGGGCGACGTGAACCGCATATCCCCGGAAGCCCCAGTACCCGTCGTTCGGCTGGGAAGAACGACTCTAGCCGCGGGCGGGGCAGCGAACGTGGCAGTCAACGTCGCTGGACTAGGAGCAGAGCCGTATCTTTTCGGCATAATCGGAGATGATGGCGAAGCTACTCTGCTAAAAAAAGTGCTGGAACCATCTGGGGTTTCATCGGACCATCTTTCGACAATCGCTGGTCGTCCGACGACCGTCAAGACGAGGGTAATCGCCCATAGCCAGCAGGTAGCTCGGATCGATCAGGAAACGGACTCGATCTTAGACAAGGCCTCTGAATTTGAGGCCTTGGAAAAACTCGCCCATCTAATCAAGGCTGCAGACGCAATCATCTTATCTGACTATGCCAAGGGGCTTCTAACCGACCATTTGATCGCCGAGGTGATAAATAAGGCTGTTAGTGCCGGCAAGCAGGTCCTCGTTGACCCTAAGGGAAAGGATTATGCGAAATACAGAGGGGCGACAATTATCACCCCTAACCGGCGTGAGGCTGCGGAGGCCTGTAATTTTCATGAAAATTCAGAAGATATGGTCGGTGCGGCGGGTGCGAAGTTGATCAGCGATCTAAATATGAATGCCGTGCTGATAACGCAAGGCGAGGCGGGAATGACCTTGTTTCGCCGCGAGAGTGAACCCAAGCATTTTTCTGCCGCTGCCCGAAATGTTTATGACGTGACCGGGGCCGGAGACACGGTCATAGCGACGCTCGCAACCGCTTTGGGAGCCGGAGCGGATTTGGAAACCTCTGTAAAGCTTGCAAATATTGCTGCCGGTCTTGTCGTCCAGCAGGTCGGAACATCTTCCATTTCGCTGACCCAGTTAAGACAGGCGATAGGAAACGTATAGTCACCGGATATCAAACCTTTGGATCTTAGTAACATTCTAGTTTTTCGCATCGGCAACCTTGGCGACACGGTTATGGCTTTGCCGGCGTTTTGGGCGATTCGCAATTCATTCCCGAATGCACGTCTGACGCTCCTCACGAATAGTGATCCGCGAAATCGGCACTACCTTACGCCTAGAAGTGTTTTGCCGGAGGACGGCCTTATTGATGAGTGGATATCGTATCCGAACCCGTCGGGTCTTCTCGAAAAGGCTACGTCGTTTTACCGTTTGGCTCGGGAATTGAGACGACGCGATTTCGACGTTGCCATTTACCTCATGCCCAGGATCCGGACCGAAAAGCAAATAGACCGTGACGTATGTTTTTTTAGATTTTGCGGGATCAGAAGGCTGATCGGAGCGGGATATTTGCGTCAAAACAGCCTGACGGCGTCAATACCTAAACCAACCCCTTTCGTGGAATCCGAATCGGAGTTCCTGTTGAACCTACTTTCAGCTGAAGGCTTATCGGTCCAAGGATACGAAGCCAAAACGGACCTGCTTCTGTCGGACGCTGAGATTTTGTCGGCAAGAAACTGGTTGAGCGAATCCATTAGCAACGCTAACATCTGTAAAAAGCTCGTCGCGGTTGCTCCGGGCAGCAAATGGGCCTCGAAGATCTGGGATGAAGCCAGATATCAGGAGGTTGTCGCCCGCCTGATATTAGAAAAAGGCTGCTACCCGGTCATTTTCGGTGGTGAGGAGGATCACGCTATCGGCGAGCGACTTATCGCCGTTTGGGGTACCGGCTCAAACGCCGCAGGGGAGCTGAACGTAAGGGAATCGGCCGCTCTCTTGACTGAATGTGCTATATATCTCGGAAATGACACCGGCACTATGCACCTGGCTGCGGCGGTGGGGACTCCGTGTATTGCCATTTTCGCGGCTATTGACTGGAAGGGCAGATGGTGGCCGAGCGGTGAAGGCCACAGAATATTTCGCCAGACCGTCGAATGCGAAGGCTGCTTTACTCCCTACTGTTTTAACGACCACAAGTGTCTCAGGCTAACAACAACCGGGAAGGTTTACGAGGCGTGTAATGAACTCTTAGATCAAAATTTAAGGTAAATGCTCATTTCAGGCCCTCATATACTTCGAGCCATCTAGTTATGTTTTCTGTAATATCAAAATTACGAACCACAAACTTACGGCCTCGTTCCCGATAACCGTCATATTCAGCCATATCCATTCGTAGGATCTTGTCGAGCGTCTGAGCAAGGACTTCTGGAGAATTCTCAGCCCAGAATCCGATCCTTTCTTTGTCCAGGACTTCCCATGGCGAACCTTTAGAAGCTATAACAGGCGTATTCTGAGCAAGCGATTCGAGCACAACGATGCCAAAGCTTTCTGAGTGGGACGGAACGATCGTGACATAGGCGTTCGCAAGGAGCTCTTCTTTTTCCCGGCCTTCTACGTGTCCTGCAAAGGTAACTTTGTGGCTCAAATTCTTTTCGGATACAAGGTCTCGTATCGCCTTTTCGACATCGGTCAGTCCTTTACCGGCGATCCTCAGCACATATTCAGACTCCAAAAACCCTTGAGAGATCGCAAGGGCCTTTATCAAATTATCAATTCCCTTGATCGGGTGAAAGCGACCCAAAAAAAGTATATACTTCCCTGGCGACCGGACGGCGAGCGGAGATACCTCGATATAGTTTGTTAACTGGAAGATCTTGGCATTGGTTCCAAAAACGTTCCTGATTACCTCGGTCTCGGCATCCGTGGTTGAGTGAAAGAGGGCATGATTTCGAAACAATCTCTTAATGCACCATAGAATTGGCCGTTTTCGGCCCCTCGAGTGCTCCAGCGCCGGTTTATTCATTTCGCCGCGGATAGACCAAACTATTTTCTTTTTGAAAATCCGTCCAAAAATTGCGGTGGCAAAGGCGACCGGATAAAAAATCGAGGAAAGGTGAATGATGTCCGCTGAATAAAAGTTACACAGGGCAACAATAGTCTGACGGATAGGGAAGTTGAGGGACCTCGTTTTTACAAAGATGACCTTGCCGGATTCACTCTCGATCCAGCGATTTATCGGTGTCCCTGGTCCGAGGCCTTTATCGGACGCAACGATCACCGGTTCAACACCCTTTTTCGCGAGGTTTTTTGCTAGCCAATATACCGAATTGGCAACGCCACCGGCCTGAGAAGGATAAAGAGCTTCAACCGGAAAAAAAACCTTCATAATGTTCAAAAGCCATTGTTATCAAGCCACTCAGACAAGACGACCATGTGCCACAAATGTGATGACAAAACGCCATCCCGATAATTCAAAAAACTGTCCCATTTAGACATCAACTTTCCCCCGTCCACGATGCCGCGTTCCGCCAAATTGCAAAGGCTTGATCGGCAGAACACCTTCAGCTCGTTTCGCATCCATTTTTCCCAAGGAAAAACAAAGCCCATTTTTTTTCGGTGAACGATCTCATCCGGCAGCATAGGCGCGATCGATTCAACAAGAAGGCTTTTGGGGTATTTAGGAAACTTGATCTTATCGGGAATTCGCAAGACGTACTCGACTAGCTCGTAATCAAAAAAGGGTTCCCGCACCTCAAGCGCAGAGGCCATGCTAAATTGGTCCGTGTCTTTGAGCAATACATTCTGCGTGTAGCCAAGTAGTTCGGCGATCGTAAACTGGCTAAACAACGGAAATCCGTCTATGCTCGACGCTCTCTCACGCAGAAGATCCTCGACGTCATTGTCGCTCTTATCGAACATAGAAAGGTCGTCCACTATCTTCTTAGACATTACTTGACGCAACACGGAGTAAATATCTGAAATATCGGATCCTTCCGCACGCAGGATATCTGCGGAACGATGAGCCTTTGATCGCTTTGAGGCGGAAAGAGCGAATGCCAGTGATTTGCGCATTGTCGTCGGTATTTTTGGATATATTCCTTTTTTCAGCTTCAACCAACGGAGAAAATTCGGATAACCCGCGAACAACTCATCACCACCCAACCCCGAGAGGGCAACCTTTAGGCCAGACCGTTTTGTCGCTTTTGAGACAACATACGTGTTAATCCCGTCACCGCTAGGGGAATCTACCGCCTTTAATGCACTAGGCAATTCAGCAAGAAGATCTCCCGGCGTGATCACGACGCCGGTATGCCTGGTGTTGTATTTTTCGGCGATCAGGTTAGAATATTGCGACTCGTCAAATTCGCGCTCACCAAAAAAAACGGAAAACGTATCGATCGGCTGTTCAGAAACCTCCGACATTAATGCCACGACGGCGCTCGAATCAATACCGCCCGACAGGAACGCGCCAAGCCTTACGTCACTTACCATTCGGCGCTCGACCGACCTAAGCAATAACTCTTTGATATTTTTTTTGACCTCGGACTCGTCGATGTCTACGTACGCTGTTGTTTTATCGATCTGCCAAAACGGCCATTTCTCAAATTTTGAATCCCGAAAAAGGCCGAACTCTCCCGCAGGTAGCTGGAAAATGTTTTCCACGATGGTTCTGGGCGAGTACACGGATTGATACATCAGATACTCGTAAAGCCCGTTCTTGCTTAAGTGCCGCGGAATCAATTCGCTGTCTAGAATTGTCCGTATTTCAGATGCAAAAACGAAAACGCCATCAGCCGTCTGTGAATAATATAGTGGTTTTACGCCCAATCGATCCCGGGCGACAAATAATTCCCGCTGTTCGCTGTCCCAGATGGCGAGGGCGAACATCCCGTTAAATAATGAAAGACAGTCAGTACCATGTTCGACGTAGGCGGCCAGTACTACTTCTGTGTCGGATTCTGTCCGAAAAGGGTACTCTGAAAAAGAACTTTTTACCTCTCGATAATTGTAGATTTCACCGTTCAGGATTATGCAATAACGACCTGTTACATCAAATAGCGGTTGGTTGGCAGTCTCTGATAGGTCGATGATCGAAAGCCGCCGATGTGCCAGCGCTACCCGATCATCAATAAAAAAGCCTTCGGCGTCCGGACCTCTGTGCGCAAGAGCGTTTGCCAATCGTTTGATCTTCGTCGTCGCATCGCCTTTATCCCGCAAACCGATGATTCCGGCAATTCCACACATAATAAAACGCTAGCCCATGACTATTCCGACATTGTTGTAGGGTAAAATAAGGGTTGTAATCCATGCATTTTAGCATATTGAATTTGCCGTTCTCAAATTCTTAAAACAAAGGCCGCGGCGAAACGGTATTCTTTTGAACTAAATATGAAAGTTTTGATCTTGGGCGGAACCGGCATGCTCGGACATAAACTTGTCCAGAGATTCGAGGAGCCGTTTGAAACCTGGACGTCGATCCAGGCCTCGTTTAGCGAGGTTGAACGATTCGGCATCTTCGAGCGTGATCGGACTATCGAAGACGTTCGAGCAATCGATCTAACATCTGTCCGCAGCTCAATAGAAACGATCCGACCGGACGTCGTCGTCAACGCCATTGGCGTGATAAAAAGGCTCCCAACTTCAAACAATGTTAGCAAAATGCTTCTGATAAATTCGATCTTTCCTCACCGTTTGGCCGCGCTGTCGAGCGAGTTTAGATTTCGACTCATCCAAATTAGCACCGACTGTGTTTTTGACGGAAAAAGGGGGAATTACAATGAGGAGGACGATACAAACGCCGCCGATCTGTATGGAAGAAGTAAAAGCCTAGGTGAGATTTCGGATGGAAATTGCCTAACGCTTAGAACATCGATAATCGGAAGGGAACTCGCCACGCACCACAGTTTGATCGAGTGGTTTTTGAGCAACAGTGGCGGAAAGGTAAACGGTTTTGTTAATGCCATTTACAGCGGCTTTCCAACTATCGTTTTTGCCGATATAATTTCTAATTTGATCTTGGAACATAAAGACCTGAAGGGAATATTCCACGTTTCAAGTGATCCGATCGATAAGTTTCAGTTGCTTAATTTGGTAAACGAGCATTTTCGCGCGGGAATAACGATAGATCGCGCTGATGATTTCACGATCGACCGAAGCCTTGATTCGACAAAGTTTCGAAATGTTACTGGATTCCGTCCACGGCCATGGGAAGAAATGATCGCGGTGATGGCCGCTGACGCGATGCCCTACGAAAAATGGAGACAATGAAGGAATTTGAAGGAAAGAGAATCTTGGTTACCGGAGGTACCGGCTCGCTCGGACAAACGCTCGTAAAACGGATTCTGACGGGCGAGATGGGGAAACCCGACCAGATCACCGTATTTTCGCGCGACGAGGCAAAGCAACATTATATGCGGCTCGAGTTTCTTCACCGTGAGGCCGCGACGGATGATGTCATTTATCAGAATTCGAAGGATGTCCTAAATTTCCGCATCGGCGATGTTCGGGATTATCCTGCCCTCGCCGCGGCGATGCGTGGGGTGGATATTATATTTAATGCCGCCGCCCTCAAGCAGGTGCCTTCGTGCGAATATTTTCCGTTCGAGGCGGTTCAGACAAACATATACGGCGCCGCGAATATAGTCCGTGCGGTCAAGGAAAACGATCTACATGTCAATAAGGTCATCGGCATTTCAACCGACAAGGCCTGCAAGCCCATTAATGTTATGGGCATGACAAAAGCCTTGCAAGAGCGTGTCTTGATCGAGGCAAATCGGGATTGCCCGAAGGTGCAGTTCAATTGTGTCCGCTACGGCAACGTTATAGCCTCGCGCGGATCGATCATCCCCCTTTTTGTCGACCAAATTAAGAAGGATCAGACTATCACGATCACTTTGCCGGAAATGACGCGATTTTTGCTGAGTCTCGATCGGGCCGTAGACACCGTTTTCGAAGCCGTCAAAAGCCCGAGCCGAGGACTTACCTTTGTGCCAAAAGTCGCGTCCGCACGGATAATGGATGTTGCAAGAGTCCTTATGTGCAATAAGACATTACCGATCGAGTTTACGGGCATAAGACCGGGCGAAAAGGTCCACGAGATCATGGTTTCCGAGGAAGAGTGCTTTCGTACAATGGAACGCGGCGACTACTACGTGATTCTGCCGGTTTTGCCGGAACTTCGAGGCGAAGCGGAGTTTACCCCCGCACTTGAATTCGAATATTCGTCCAAGGACGGCAATTTGACGGTTGATGAACTGAAAGACCTGCTGCAGGCCTCAAGCGATGAGATAAAGCGATTTCTGACAACGAACTAATCACCGGAAAACGGAAACATTATGAAAATAATGACCATTTTCGGCACTCGGCCGGAAATAATCAGACTCAGCCTTGTGATGAAGGTGCTGGACCAGCATTGTGAGCACGTCACCGTGCATACCGGTCAGAATTACGACGAAAGCCTGAGCGACATTTTCATACGCGATCTTAAGATCCGCACTCCAGATGTTCACCTCGGCATCAAATCCAAGACTTTTGGAGGGCAGATAGGCCAGATCCTGACGAAAATCGACGAGGTTCTCGAGGCTGAAAACCCCGACCGTGTCCTTATCCTCGGCGACACAAACAGCGCACTTTCGGCGATTCCGGCGGCTAGGCGGCAGATCCCGGTGTATCACATGGAAGCAGGGAATCGCTGCTACGATGATCGCGTTCCCGAGGAGATAAACCGCCGGATCATCGACCATTCCAGCACCATCCTGCTACCCTATACAGAGCGCAGTAAGGAAAACCTCGTGCGTGAAGGCTTCGAACGAGAACGTATCTTTGTGACCGGAAATCCGATCAAAGAAGTTCTCGATAATTTTGAGGCTGACATAGAGGCTAGCGATGCGATGAAAGCCGTCACGGTCAAATCGTTCGAGTATTTTTTGGTAACGCTTCATCGCTCTGAGAACGTCGATATACCAGACCGGCTCAGGCTGATATTCGAGGGTTTGGAAAAAGTAGAGGCCGAATTTAGAAACCCCATCCTCGTGTCCGTACATCCGCGAACCGCTGAAAAGATTGAGCAGTCCGGGATAAAACCCCGTTCGCGAAACATCAGACTTGTCAATGCCCTTGGTTTTTTCGATTTTGTAAAGTTGGAAAAAAATTCGCTTGCTGTGCTTACCGACAGCGGCACCGTGCAAGAGGAATGTTCGATCTTGCATATACCAAACATAACGCTCCGGGACGTGACCGAGCGTCCGGAAACAATCGAATGTGGAAGCAATATCCTTAGCGGTGCCGAACCCAATTCGATCATTAATGCCGTGAAGCTGGCGATCGCCCAACCTGCCGCGTGGACCCCGCCACGTGAGTATCTGGCGGAAAATGTATCACAAACGGTTAGCAAGATCCTCCTCGGCTACACGAGTGTACGCCGACATTCCTCGTAAGAACATGGGCGACGACACGCCGAATCACGAAAACACACTTTGGGTATTGACCGAATGTTATTACCCGGAGGATATATCTACGGGGTATTATCTTACCTCGATCGCCGAGAGCCTGGCTGCCTTTCGGACGGTCAAGGTAATTACAGGGCAGCCAAAACACATGTCACGAGGTCGGCGAGCCCCAAGACGCGAGCTGCGAAATGGTGTCGAAATAGTGCGTGCGTGGGGAACGACACTGGACAAAGATATTTTCCTCTTTCGTCTTGTGAATATGCTCACCATCGGAGTCTCGTTATTTTTCAAATCCCTGAGACGTTTTGAAAATGGCGACCAGATACTCGTCGTAACGGCACCGCCGACCCTGCCCGTAACGACGGCCCTGGCTGCTCTGATTCGTGGAGCGAGCTTTACGATCCTCGTACAGGACAGCTATCCTGAGATCCTGATCGCAGTCGGGGCTACGAAACAAGACTCGCTATTCGTAAGATCAGTCAACTTGATCAATCACTGGGTTTATAAATACGCTGCGAAGATAATCGTCATGGGCCGGGATATGAACGAGTTATTCGTTCGCAAGACCGCTGGGCTGGATGTGCCCGTGATAACAATACCGAATTGGGCGGATCTCGAAGCGATAGAACCAACGCCCCGTGAAAGTAATGCTCTCCTAAAGGAACTTGGCATCCTGGACAAATTTGTTTTCATGTATGCCGGTAATATCGGCCACCCGACCGACGTTGAGACCATTGTTGAATGTGCCGAAAAGCTTTTGGACTTGAACAGGAAAGAGTTCCATTTCGTCTTTATCGGAGCCGGGGCCAAGAGACGATGGCTTGAGAGGGCAGTCGAACAGCGCTCACTGGCCAACGTCACGATCCTCAACTACCGCCCCCGAAGTGAACAGATCGTCTTTTTGAACGCGTGTGACGTCGGACTCGTCGCCCTTATCAAGGGAATGTGGGGCACGGCCATGCCAAGCAGAACCTACAACATCCTGGCTGCCGGAAAACCGGTACTTGCCCTGACCGAAAAGGCCTCGGAACTTGAGCGGGTAATAGACGAGGACAAGGTCGGTAAGTACGTTGAACCCGGGAATTCCGAGGGTTTGGTTGAGGCGATCCTGGAAATGAAGAATGCGGGTCACGAACTCGGTGTAATGGGAAAAAATGCGAGAAGTGCCGCCTTGAACAAATACTCATTGGCAAAAGCAGTAGCTGCCTACGCAGACGCCCTCAAATAGAAAAGATCCTGTCGCGAAACGATAAACCATAAGGTCTCGGCAAGATAGGCGGCGGCGGTGCCGTTTGACACTGCCATTTAGTTTAGGTTCAATGGAAGTTCGCCATTCGCCAAGAACATGAAGATGCTGACGAGATAGATCGAAACAGCAGCATCGTCAGAGAGTTTGCTCGAATCGGCCTTTCTGGCAATGACTTAAAATAATCGATAGTAA